>Ga0247713_1001771_pt1 | contig 10344 bp, 17 predicted proteins | sample 21E_NmetaG_FD_189936 | JGI IMG/M metagenome (GOLD analysis project Ga0247713, IMG submission 189936) | Soil microbial communities from hillslope of Landscape Evolution Observatory, University of Arizona, Oracle, AZ, United States - 2-1-E_N | ecosystem: Engineered > Artificial ecosystem >... | reverse complement strand
GGCTTGTGCTAACCTAAGTGGGCGAGGTGGAGCAGTCTGGTAGCTCGTCGGGCTCATAACCCGAAGGTCGTAGGTTCAAATCCTACCCTCGCAACTAGTTCGCAGGCACAAATATGGCCCCCGGGGGAGATCCCGGGGGCCATTTGTCTACCCAACGTCTACCGAACGAGCGGTTATCCCAAGATGAAGGCAGCGGCAGCGGTCGCGGCGTCGTCCTGCGAACCCTGGATAGCGTGTCGGTAGACACTCAAGGTGAACGCTACGCTTGCGTGGCCCAGCCGGTCCGACAGATCCCAAGGCTTCATGCCCGACGCCAGGGCCAGCGTTGCATATGAATGCCGCAAGCCGTGAAGGGATAGTTTCGGAAGCTGCGCCTTCTTTACGGTTGCCTCGAAGTGGTCGCTGAGCGCCTGCGGATGGATAGCGGCGCCGTTCTCCCTAGTGAAGACCAATCCGGTGTCTTCCCAGGCCGGCCCCCATGCCAGTCGCTCTTCGAGTTGATGGGATCGCCACGCCTTCAGCGCGTTTACGGTGGCCGGATCAAGTGAGAAGGTGCGGCGCGAGCGGTTGGTCTTCGGTTCGCTGAACTGCACTTTGTAGGCTACGGAGATCAACGTCTGCTTAACACTGAGTCGTCCAGTGTCCAGGGTCAGGTCGCTCCACCGAAGCCCCAGCAGCTCGCCACGGCGCATACCAGTAGTGCAGGCCAACAGGTAGAGCGGATGCAGGCGGTCCTCGTTGACCCACCCCAGGAAAGCCCTAACGTCCTCGCCGGTCCAGCAGGTCATCTCCGGCTTCACTACGCGCGGTGGGTCAGCGTAGTCGGCTGGGTTCTTCGCCAGCTTGCCCCACCTCACGGCGTCCTTGAGGGCTCGGTGAAGGATAGTGTGGTCGTTTCGGACCGTCTTCGGGCTTAGTGTGTCCAGAAGGTCGGCGTAGAGGCCGTTCAGGTGGGCCGGCGTTACCTTCGATAGGGGAGTAAGGCCTATTCGCGGCACAACGTGACCGCTGATCGCCCGCCGGTAGGAGTCCCAGGTCGAGGGCTTTACTGTGGTGCGTATCGCGGGAAGCCACTCGATCAGGAGGTAGTCCTTGAGGGTTTGCTTGGAGGGTTCAACGAAGGTCCGGGAATCAGTTTGGGCGTAGAACGCGGTTAGGTCTTTGTTGGCCTCCGTCTTGGTGGTTCGAGCCGGCCCCCAGTAGCGTTTACGGTTGCCGGTTGCCGGGTCTGTGTACGAGCCGACCGCGTGAAATCGGCCGCGATGCAGCTGGACACTTCCTCTCCGTCGCGTAGTCATTCGGCACTTTCCTTTCGCTTGAGCTTCCCGAGGGACACGAGTAGTTCTTCAATTTCCGCTCGGAGGTCTCTTGAAATCCATTGTTTTGCGTTTGGTCGATCTACTGCGCGTTTCTCTCTTTCGTCCTCGGCTGAGTGGCCCCAAAGGTGGAAAGCGGCAGAAGCCACGTTTGTCGAGCTCGTGCTCAATCGTCTGGCAATTAGCCGCCCCAGGTCGCCCCTCTCGGCCCGCTCCAGTGCCAGCATGCTGACCCCGTCCAAATTGAAGCCCTCAACAGCCTTAGTAACGTGCTCTTGAAACTTCTTCATGGCGTCCATCAAGCCTTCGGTTGTGGCCTTTGACCACGGGAAGAACTGACCCGGTGGATAAAGATCGTTGACGTTCGGACCGCGAAACAGTTCTCTCAGACCTTTGGGTGTGGCGAAACGATCCTCGTCGAGCTTCACGGTCGTCTTTACTTCAAAGAGGTCGCCCATCGAGCAGATAAAGGTGAGGGTCAGCAGTACCAGCGTTTCGGGATCTATGGCCTTACCGCCGCTCTCAAGCGCCGAGACCATCGACCGCGTCCAGGTCGAACCGCCGCCCACGCTATTCAGCCGGCGAGCTAACTGTTCCTGAGTCCACCCCTTAGCTAGTCGAAGCTCTTTGACGCGGGCACCAATGGCCTGACTTAAACGGGGCGCTTCGGGTTCGTTTGGCATGTAAAGGCATCATACACCTATAGGCCGCCGAAATCCCGTCACGTTAGCACGCGATCTGTGCTACTAATATCGAGACGATATTTCGGAGGGCTAGAAAAGGAGGCAAAGGGATGATGCTGCTTGTCGTAGGGATGCTGGGTTTGCTCGCTGTCATGGCCGATCCGCTGGACAAACTGACCTTCAGCGTTCCAGAGGCAGCTCGAACACTAGGGATCTCCCGGAACCTTTGTTACGAATTGATCCGGGCCGGCGAGTTGCCGTGTCTTCGGTTGGGGCGGAAGCGGTTGGTGGTTCCGAAGGCCGCCCTCGACGCATTCCTGGCGAAGTCGCAATGAGTGGGGGTTGGCGGTGTTCCCACTGCGGAAGCTGGAGTCCTCTTCAAGGCGTACCTCAGGAGACCGAATGAGCTCGGCGGTAGAGGAAGCCCTTGAGCGCCTCGGCCCACCGCAGGACGTTTACGAGCGCTACGGTGGGCTTGTGCGGCGGGGCCGTATCGCGCGATGCATACTGCCCGGTCACGAGAACGACCGTACGCCGTCGATGAGTTTCTACGAGGGCAAGGACGGCAAGTGGCGCTGGCATTGCCACGGATGCCAGCAGGGCGGCGATGCCATCGACCTGGCCCGAGCGCTGGGCGAGCGCGTCGAGCTCAAGTCCGACCGGCCGGCCCGGTCCAAGCCCAAGCGCCGGAAACTGACCGGACCGGAGCAGGAGCTTGCCCGGGCGCTGGCCCGGCGGGGAAGCTTCCCGTTCGAGTTTGAGGCCGCCAAGACTCTGGCGCGTGTTCACCGCCGGGCGGCACAGCAAGAGATCATCTGGAACTGGGCCTACATCCAGGCCCGGGGGTCGGCGGCGGTTATCTACCAACTCTCGAATGGATTCAGAGACGCACTGGGCCCCAGGTTCGGGATTCCGACGAGCTTCGTTTACACCCGCGATCAGGTGGAACTCCTGTGCGAGGAGTTGGGCCGATGACTGCCTGGGACGCCGGCGAGGTCGAGCGATTGCTTATCGCGGACGGCACCCTGGACCCAGAGCCGCCGCGCGGGGTCTTTAGGGGAAACGCGCCAGCCAACGGCCTGGTGATCCGCCTAGCCAGCGAAATCGACCCCGAGCCGGTGATCTGGTTGTCCACGGCACCTGCTGTAGCAGCCGGCACCGTCCAGCTACTCGCGGGGGAACCCGGCGAGGGCAAGACGACCATCGCGGTCGATATTGCTGCCAGAGCATCCAAGGGATTACTAGAGGGTGACTTCAAGGGCCAGCCGGTGACCACGTTGTACGTCACCGCTGAAGATTCACCCGAACACACGCTGGTACCCAGGCTAATCGCAGCCGGCGCGGATCTGACCATGGTCGCGTTCGTGACGATCATGGTGGACGGGTTCGAGGGCTCAATCTCCCTTCCCGATGATGTCGCCGCCCTGGAGGCCCGAGCCCTGGAGATGGGCGCCAAGTTTGTGGTGATAGATCCGCTGGTGGCGCACCTTCCCGCCGATGTCTCTGCACACAAGGACCAAGACGTACGGCGGGCGATGGCTCCGCTGGCAAGAATGGCCGAACGGACCGGCGCGGCGGTTGTGGGAGTTATTCATCTCAACAAGGGAACCGGGGGCGTATTCGACCGGGTGAGCGGGTCCAAGGGCTTCACTGCCGCCGCCCGCAATGTCTTGTTGACGGCGCCCGACCCCGAAGATCCCGACGGAGTTAACCGGGTGCTGACTCACGCGAAATCAAACTTGGCTCCGTTGTCCTCAACTCTGCGGTATCACGTCGCCGGTGCACAGATAACGAGCCCCGATGGTGAGGTCATAGAGACAAGCAGGATCGTCTGGGATGGTGAAGCCGCCCACATCACCCACCACCAGCTCCTAGGTCGAGAGTCCGCAGACGAGCGGGGCCAACTGGCGGATGCCAAGGAATTTCTCTCTGTGGAGATCCCCGAGGGCACCTGTTTAGAAGCCGCATACATATTCAAGGCCGGCGGCAAAGAGGGCCATGCCGAACGGACTCTGAAGAGGGCGAAGAAAGAGCTTGGAATCCCCGCCTTCAAGAGAGGGTTCGGCAGTGAGGGAGTCTGGTTTTGGGGCTGGGATGAGCAGAGGGCCAACGACCCCCTATCCCCAAAACATGGCCCCCTTAGGCAAAGTTTGGCCCCCTTAGGCGGAAATGTGCCTACGGGGCAGCAAAACGGAATGGCCCCCTTAGGAGCTGCAACCGCTGATTTTGCTAAGAGTGCCAAACCTGGAGGTATAGGAAGCGCTGGCCCTCTTAGGGAAATGGGAGCTCCCATCCCGGCATTCGACCGCCAAGCCGAGATTGCTCACCGGCAGGCCGAGCTCGACCAAATCAAAAGGAGGTTGCCCGGTGCTTAGTCCCCAGGAAGCGAAAGCCTTCGAGCTGCTGGCCGCTGCGTTCCCAGACATCGAAATCGTTGATGTCAAGCCGCCAACACGCGCGGAGCTGGAGTGGGCGAACAGGGTGGACTTAGCGAGATCGCTCGCCCCACTAGCGGCTCGGGCCGGGTATCCGCGTCTTCGGCTTTCCGGGTGTGAGGCGGTTATGGCCGGCAAGCCGGGATGGAAGGTGTTCGTGCGTAACGGCCGGCTAGATCAACTCGAACAGGCTTTAGAGCGTCTCAAGGCGAGGTTGCCATGAGCAGGCGCCGGTGGTGGCGGTGGCATCGATGGTGGCCGGCCGCGGGATGGCGCACCTTGATCGGAGGACGCCATGGATGAGGCGACGTTTACCCGCGAGCTCAAGGAGTCGATTGATCTCCAGGACGCCGGCCTGCGCAGCCACCTACCTCCAAACGAGATCGAGCCGGGGGAGGAGGTCAGAACCTGGATCGGCCCGTTCGGTGGCCTGCGAGTCACAACCGCCTCCGGTGTTTACGGCCTGGCAGGGGATGGCGCCACGGCCTGGCGAGTCCGAGTTACCTCCGACGGCACCGCCGAAATGAAGGTTTTTCGCAGGGGCAAAACGCTGCGGACCACAAGTGTTCCGGACGGCATCGGCTGGCCGGCAGGACCCCCAACAGAAAGGAATCAGCCGTGACAAGCACCATCAGCATCACCGGCAACATCACCAGACCGCCCGCGAAAAAGTAGCGCGAGCCGAATAGGAGAAATGACATGTATGGAAGCCCAAACCTGCCTCTAGCGCCAAAAGATCAGCTCGACACCCTCAAGAGCAGGGAGCTCTCGGAGAGCGTCCGAAAGCTGGAAGACTTGACCGCTCAGGGCCAAGCGCTCAACCGTGAGCTCGAACGTCTCCAGGGTGCCGGCCTTGAGTCAGCACGCGCCACCGACCGGGACGCCATAGCAAAGGCAGCGATGGCCGGAAAGCCGCTTCCGGAAAGAGGAGATGCCGAGGCAAAGGTCGAAGCCGAGATCGCCCGGCTTACTCGGCAAAGCTCCGGCCTGGCCGAAGCTGTCAACGAGCAGCGGGCCAACCTGGTCGACCTGGTTGAGCGGCTTAGGCCGAAGCTGCAGAGCCACCTTGAGCAGCGACTAGCCGACGAGCGCAAGCAGGTTGAGGCCGCGCTCGATGAATTGGAGCGGGCCCAAAGCAGGGTAAGCGTGACGCTCGGCCTGACGGCCTGGGCGAGAGACTGGCCGACCCGCGGATTTAAGCCTGTTTCGGGCGGCTACGTCTTCGGGCTTTCAAGCCGCAACGACGACCCGACGCCGCGAGATCAAGTGATAGCTGCGATCAGGCAGTCGATCTACCCGCAGCCACCCAAGCCGGTATATCTGACAACGCCCAAGCCCGAGCCCCAGGCGGTGAACCAGTGAGCGCCATGAACGACTTAATCCGGCAGGCCCGGCGGGGCAGCTACCAGCTTTCCGGGATGACTTCGGCGCAGGTGAACGACGCCATTCGCCGCCGCCCACCCTTGACCGATGCACAACCGGAGCCAGAGCCGGAACCGGATGCTATAGACGTGTTGGGGGCACGCTCAAAGGCACTTACGGCGGACTTGGAGCGGGTTTCGCAGCGCGAGGTCCAGCGAGCGGCGAAGGAGTACGACGAGCGCATGGCGCGAAGTGGTTCGGCTGACCAAGGGCCACGCGGCGCAATGCAATACCAGCAGGCGCCGGCGCCGTCGATGAACCAGCTCATCCGGCGGGAAAACGCCCGGTTGAAATGGATGGGTCGAGGGGCACCCGGCTATGAGGAGTTCTGAAGATGGCGCGTCGCTTCCTCCGGCGACCCAAGCGGGCCGGGTTTCATGTCCCCCGCCCGCCGCGCCGCCCCCGTTGTGGTCCCGGGACCACAACGGGACTTTAGGAGGGGTCACTGATGCCCCGTAAGCCGCCGACCCCCTGTCGCACCAAGGGGTGCAGCCGGTTAGTCAGCACTCCAGGATTCTGCCCGGTACACGACAAGGGATGGGGACCAAGACGGCGGTTGCCTCACCAGGCCGGCGCTTACGGTTCGGACTTGAGAAAGATCCGAGCTCAAGTGATTAAAGAGCAACCAACCTGCGCAGTGGAGAAGTGCAGCAGGCCGAGCGTTGATGTGCACCACCGCGTTGCACTGCAGGACGGAGGAAACAACGAAAGAAGCAATTTAGAAGGACTTTGCCATCCTCACCACTCAGCAGAGACGTTGAGAGAGCGCAGAGCCAGAGGCCAGATGCCAGGAAGGGCCTGACCGATGGGGGTGGGGTACCAGCCGCCAGCCATGGGAGTCGCTGGGTGCTCCGCCACTGGCGTAGACACACGCCCGCGAGTTTTGAGCTTTTTGTGAAAGGAGGCAGAGAATGCCCGGACCTAGGCCAGTTCCGAACAACGTTCGGAGGTTGAAAGGCCAAAAGCAGCGCACGACGCCTAAGTACGTTGCTATGCCTGTCTCGGCGCCACCGGCCTGGCTTGACCCCGTAGGAAAGGCCGAATGGCGCCGGGTGCAAGGCATCACATCGCACAAACAGCTTCTCACCGTGGCCGATAAGGCCGCTTTGACCGCCTACTGCGCCGCCTGGTCCGTCCTCGTCGCAGCCTCGAAGGACATTACAAAAAGGGGAATCCTGGTCCCGGCCCGCAGCTCTGCCGATAAAGCCAAAGGCGAGGGCGCCGCGGTGGTCAAGAATCCATCCATCGCCGTTATGAGGGACTCTCAGGCAACGTTGAAAATGTGGTCCAGGGAGCTCGGCCTGACGCCGGCCGCCAGGACCGGGCTGGAGATTCCCACCGGTGGTACTGCGAGCTACGCGAGCCGTTTACTGTCCCTGGGCCTGGTTGACGACGAAGACCTGGATTAATGCAAACTTTCGGGTATTGGGACGAAGAGATGAGGCCGATAGGTAATTGTGCTTTCAGTAGCACAATGAAAGGGTATGGGCTATCTGTAGATGGCTACGAAGGCTAGGTGTTGGATGGATGTCGATATAGATCGTGTGCCTGCGACCCCTATGACTCTTCGGGTCGCCTGCGAATATTTTGAGAGACAGTATGGGATCTCATCTTCCAGCTTCTACTCTCGATACATGAAGGGTGAGTTTCTGGATATCCATGATGCGATTCGCTGGGCCGGATACTGGCGTGCATACATGAGGGCGACCGACGACAAACTGTCGCAAAAGGGCATCAGCGGAGAACTTCTTAGCGCTGTCGGTTGAGGCAGACGATTGACGATTATTGGCAAGGGCAGCTAGCAGCTCTCAAGAAGCGCTCCGTAGCCATCCAACCTATTCGAGGAGTTGGAGGAATCGTCTACGACGAAAGCCCCTACTCCGGCATCGTTGACGTACGTCTGTGGTTTAACGACAACGCCACTCTTGACGTGTTCGAGCACGTCGAGGTGCCCGAATCCGGGATTCCTCAGCGCAACCTTTACAGTTACCACTTCAGAGCGTCTGGGCGGGAGATGCGATGGGACTTCGACCCCGACCTCCCAAAGGATCTCCAGCATCACATCAATAGGACGTCTCCCTTTGGCAAGCCATTGCACATGCCCGCAGAGCGAATTAGCCTCGTTGCTGTCACAGAGGAGTGCTGGGACATGCTTGCCGAACTGAACGACTCCGAGGGGACTAGCGACTGACAATTGTGCGGAGCAATTGGGCTAGTGAAAGGTTATGCCTAGGCGCTGCTAATCGCTCAGCTAGCTAAAACCGTAATGGCTACGAGCACGGCATTAATAAAGGTCAGCACCAGAATCACGATCGTCATGCTCCTCATCTGCCGGGTAAAGCCGAGCATCTGCTCGGATAGGCGCTGCTGCTCCCGCCGCATTAGCTCATCAAGGTAAAACCCAGTCCCAACATGCGCGTGCTCCCCCAATAGGTCGTAGCGCTCGATCAAAGTCTCATCGGACATGGCCTTCAGTTCGGAGTAGGTCGGAATGTTGCCCATCGGAACCTCCAGGATCGAGCTTTTGCGCCGTCAATTCCTAGCATGTATCCCCAAGTTGTTGGCCGGGGTATAGGGTCAAACCCTACGATGCGGGCGCTCGCCTGACCGGGCATCCCGTTATGCCGATTCGGAGAATCCGATGATTCCTGAGGAAGTAGGTACCCAATGGGCCGCTAAGCTTTCCGGCCTTCCTGACTTAGCTCTCCCGTTTCCCTCAGTAGTCACGCTGACTCTATTAGGTGTCAGGAGCGATATTGATCTTGCGCTGAGCTTGGACATGTTGATGAAGCACCATCCACGGGAGGTTCCCCTTGATGCATGCGCCGCCAAATGTCGAACGCTCGATGAGCAGTTCTGGAGAGATGTTTTTGGAGCATCTGCTCCACGTCGCGCCAAACTGAATGCTCTTGAAGCAACTTGCATTGCTACGGATGAGGCCATCCATTATCTTGCACCACGCATCGGCGCGCAGAAGCGTTGGCCTTGGCCTGATGTGAAATTAGCAGCAAAGAAGAATGGAAAGCTCTTCAGCAAGCTTCAAGTCAGTACTAGGGAGGAAGATCTCGTTTTCGGGCTCGGGACGCCGGCCCTAGCAAACCTTCTAACCATCTACTCGTGGGCCCGACTGATATAAACACCGGACTCGCTTGCTAGCCCTCAGGCGAATGAGTCCACCGCTGTAATCGAGAAGAACACTTTAGCGTCCCCGTCAGGAGCACTGATGCGCCTCTACATGCCGGCCAGCGCCAGCTACGCACGCCAGACCGTTACAGATGGTTTCGTGGGCGCCAGGAAGATGTACAAGGCGGGCGATGACGGGGAACCCGACCGGACCCAGCCTGACGAGCACAACTATTGCGAGTCCGGTCCCGGCCCCCCCAAGGCGGGTTAACCCCCTCCAGGACCACCGAGATGAACACGACAGACGAGGGAATCGCCGAGATCAGCGGCGGTCCGGTGATGTTCGAGGACATGGGCGACTTCATCGTGTCGATCGACGTGCCCGACGAAGACGTGGAGGAGTGGCGATTGATAGAGGACGAGCCCATGGGCTGGCCGTTCGTGGAGTACTGGTTACCCGACAAGGTGGCCAACCAGTACGTCAACACGCTGGAGGTGTACATCTCCGAGATGCCCGAAGACGGGGCCGTCGATCTGAACCTTCTCCGCCAGGACCACAACATCTTCATCACCGAACGTCTAAGCCGCCTGTTCCACCGTGAGGAGGGCACGTTCCCCCGCTCCGCCATGTGTGCCTGCGGGGAACGGTGGACATGGCCAGACCCAACCGAGAACGGGTGGGAAGAAGCCTTCAGCACCTGGGCCTCAAAGCACGCCTGATCGAATCCCTACGCGACAAGGCCCGCCCCCCTGCCAAGGGATGAGAGCGGGCCTAGTCAGGTACGGCGCCGGAAGCCTCTGCGGGGGAGGCAGGCCGGGGGCCGTAGGGGAAGGTGGGTCCAATTTTAGAGGGCTGTCTACCGAACCGTCTACCCAATGTCGGCCCAGATGCAGGCGAAGAGTCGCCCGACACAGCAGAAAAGCCGATCGTGCAGGCACAAGGCGACACCCACCGGGACCATGTAGTACGGATACCTTCAGCCTCATAACCCGAAGGTCGTAGGTTCAAATCCTACCCTCGCAACTAGTTTTTCAGCTTGAAGGCGGTCCTAGTGCATCTCTAGGACCGCTTTTTGCTGCTAGTTCGGGCGTTTTGCTCCACCGCCGGATTCCTTCCCCTTCGGAGCATTTTGTCGGACTGGACGTGGCTGGACTCCGACGTCATCTGCAGGCTCCCTCCCCCGGTCCGACGAATCCGGGCGCAAGGTCTGCGCTTTTACACTACGATCGGTCGTAGCTATGGGGTCATATGGCTCACGTCCTAAAAGTGCCTCGCTGCGGCGGCATCTTTCGTCCTAGCGATGGAACGCGAAAACGCCAAGGGGCTTCTGACTCAGTTCGAGCGTGCTCTTGCGCCTGATCGGG
>Ga0247713_1001770_pt1 | contig 10355 bp, 13 predicted proteins | sample 21E_NmetaG_FD_189936 | JGI IMG/M metagenome (GOLD analysis project Ga0247713, IMG submission 189936) | Soil microbial communities from hillslope of Landscape Evolution Observatory, University of Arizona, Oracle, AZ, United States - 2-1-E_N | ecosystem: Engineered > Artificial ecosystem >... | reverse complement strand
AGGACGACGCCGTCACCGGTGTCGGCCCGGGTGACCGCGTCGTCCTCTCGTGGGCGCCCGCCTGCGGGACGTGCGGCGCCTGCCTGCGCGGACGGCCGGCGGCGTGTGCGCCGCTCTCCGGCGCGATCGGCCGCGGGACGCTCCTCGACGGCCGCACCGGGCTCTCGCTCGGAGGCGCGACCGTCTACCGCGGCACCGCCACCGGGGCGCTCGCGGAGCGCGTGGTCGTCGCGGAGGCGGCCGCGCTCCCGCTCGGCGACGACGTGCCGCTCGAGCAGGCGGCGCTGCTCGGCTGCGCGGCCCTCACCGGCGTCGGCGCCGTGCTGAACGCGGGGCGGCCCGAGCCCGGCTTCCGCGCGCTCGTCCTCGGCGCAGGCGGCGTGGGGCAGTTCGTCGTGCAGGGCGCCCGCATCGCGAGGGCGGCGGCGATTCTCGCGGTCGACCCGGTCGCGGCCCGGCGCGAGCAGGCGCTCCGCCTCGGCGCCACGCACGCCTGCGCGCCGGAGGAGCTGCGCGAGGCGGTGCGCGAGCTCGACCCCGACGGCGTCGACGTCGCCTTCGACGCGGTCGGCGCGCCCGAGACGACGGCGCTCTGCCTCCGCTGGACGCGCGCCGGCGGCACGACCGTCGTCGTCGGGCTGGCAGCGACAGGCGCGCGGCTCTCGCTCGACCCGCTCGACTTCACCAACCGCGAGAAGACGCTGACGGGGACGATCTACGGCTCCGAGGACCCGGCGGTCGCGCTGCCTCGCCTGCTCGACCTCGTCCGTGACGGCGAGCTCGCGCTCGCGCCGCTCGTCGGCCCGAGCTTCTCCCTCGACGACGCCGACGCGGCGTTCCGGGCCAGCCTCGACGGGGCGCCCGGCCGCGTGCTCGTGACGCCGTGACCTCGCTCTCGCTCTACGAGGACCTGCTCGGCCCGAACGAGGTGCTCGAGCTGCCGGCGGGGCCGCGGATCGTCTACGTCGCGTCCGGCGAGCTCGCGGGGCTCCACGCCGGCCGCGGCGCCTTCGGCGACGACGAGGCGCGGCTCGAGGCCGGCGCCGACGGCGCGACGGTGCTGCGCTGGGAGCTGACGGAGTGGTCGGTGGACGACGCGAAGCTCTCGGCGCACGTGGATCTCGACCCGTGGGCGGACTACATGCTGCGCTGCGAGCGCGTGGGCGGTGGCGAGCCGCTGCGGCGCGCCGAAGGGCAGGGGATCGCGTGCGTGCTCCGCGGCGAGCTCTCGGTCGACGGGGAGCAGGTGACGCCGTTCGGCGCGTGGGTCGAGCCGGCCGACCTGCACGGGCCGGGGCAGCTCGTCCGCGTGGTGATCCTGCCGGCGGACGAGCGGAACGGTGCGCTCCCGCAGGATTCGATTACGCAGGGTTCGGTACATCTATAGCCGTGAAGCGATCGCCTCTCCTCGTCCTGCTGCTCGCGCTCGCGCTGGCGGTCGCCGGCTGCGGCGGCGGCGGCGGCGACGACGCCCTCGGCGAGACCGCGGCCGGCCCGGGCGGCGAGACCGTCGAGGCACCGGTCGCGACGGACAACAACGACCCGGAGACCGGCACCGGCACGGGCGAGGTCACGTGCTCCGCGACCGACTCGGGGCTCGCGCTCGACGAGGCTCCGGACCTGCCGCCGCCGGTGGCGGAGCTGCGCGAGCGGCTCTTCTCGCTCGCCGGCCAGTGCGACTACGAGGGCCTCGCGGCGATCGCGAAGGAGAGCGAGGGCTTCACCTACAGCTTCGGCGGCTCCGAGGGCGACCCGGCGCAGTTCTGGCGCAACCAGGAGGAGGGCGCGCTCGGCGAGCCGATGTACGCGCTCCAGATGGTGCTCTCGCTCTCGCACGGGCGGAACGAGGGCGGCTCCTTCGTGTGGCCGACCGCTGCGACCGAGAACGCCACGGACGAGGACTGGCAGGAGCTCGTCGACGAGGGCTTCTACTTCCCCTCGGACATCGAGCAGATGCGCGAGAGCGGCGTCGGCTACACCGGCTGGCGGACGGGGATCACGCCCGACGGCGAGTGGCAGTTCCTCGTCGAGGGCGACTAGCGCCGCCGCGCCGCTAGAGCAGCTTCATGACGCGGTCGAGATGACCGCACTCGCGGTGCTTCACGCCGCACCGCCGGCAGTTCCAGTGCTCCCACACGATCCACTTCAGGTGCTGGATCTCCAGCACGATCAACGCGAGGCACCAGATCAGGATCTCCGTCTGACCCATGCCCTCACCGTGCCAGCGGCGGCAGCCGCCCGCAATGGGCCGCGCGGCGGGTTCTGCGCGGCCGCAGGACCTACGTGATCCCGGTGCGGCGGGCCTGCTCGACCGCCGCCTCGACACCGTCGCGCCACGGCTCGCCGTGCCCCGGCAGGACGACGCGCGCGCCCGTCGCGGCCAGCGCCTCGAGCGACAGGAGCGCCCGCTCGCTGTCGGCGTTCGCCGAGCGCGCGACGATCTGCGGCCCGCGCGAGCCCGTGTACGGGTTCAGCGTCACGAGCGCGTCGCCGGCGATCACGACCCCGCGGTCGCGCAGCAGGAGCGAGCAGTGGCCGAGCGTGTGGCCGGGCGTGAAGACGATCTCCGGCCGCCCGGGGACGTCGAGGGCGCTCTCGGCGGTGTAGCGCTCCACCTCCGCGATCGGCTTCGGGAAGAAGGCGCGCGAGCGCGCGAGCGACGCCATCATCGGCAGCGCCTTCGGCTTCGTCGCGAGGTACGCGAGCGGCGTCCGCTCGCGGCCGTACTGGAGCGGCCTCCGCGTCAGCAGCACGTCGTTCTCGTGCACCCAGACGCGGATGCCGAGCGCGCTCCGCGCGCGCTCGGCGAAGCCGATGTGGTCGAAGTGCGCGTGCGTGAGGACGAGCGCCTCGACGTCCCGGCCGTCACGGCCGAGCTGCCGCAGCGCCTCGCCGAGCGACCGCCACGACGAGGGGACGCCCGCGTCCACGATCGTGAGGCCGCCCTCGCCCTCCACGAGGTACCAGTTGGTGTAGGCGTCCTCGATCCGGTGGACGCCGTCGGCGACGTTCTGCGTGAGCACGGCGCCGTCCTGCCCGCGGCCGGTGCCGCGAAACGTCAGGCGAGGCGCTCGTACGCCGGCAGCGTGAGGAACTCGACGAACTCCTCGCCGAGGCTCACCTGCTCGAAGAGCCGGCGCGCCTCCGCGTACTCCGGCCCGAGCCCCGCGCTCACGTCCGCGAGCACCCGCTCCACCTCCTCCCGCGAGACGCGCCCGTGGTGCAGCCACTGCCAGACCTGCGAGCGCGAGATCTCCGAGGTCGCCGCGTCCTCCATCAGGTTGTCGATCGCGACTGCGCCCGAGCCCTGCAGCCACGCGCCGAGGTAGCGGATCCCCACGGAGACGTTGCTGCGGAGGCCGGCCTCCGTGATCTCGCCCGGGGTCGACGCCACGTCGAGCAGCGCGGCGGCGTCGGCCTCGACGTCGTCGCGCTGCCGGTCGACCTGGTTCGGCCGCTCGCCGAGGACGCGGTCGAAGACCTCCTGCGCCACCGGGACGAGGTCCGGGTGCGCCACCCAGGTGCCGTCGAAGCCCTGCCCCGCCTCGCGCTCCTTGTCCTCGCGCACCTTGGCGAGCGCGACCGCGTTCACCTCCGCGTCGCGCCGCGACGGGATGAACGCGGCCATGCCGCCGATCGCGTGCGCACCGCGCCGGTGGCACGTCTTGACGAGGAGCTCCGTGTACGCGCGCATGAACGGGACGGCCATCGTCACCTGCGCGCGGTCCGGGAGCACGAACTCCGGGCGGTGCCCGAGCTTCTTGATCACGCTGAAGATGTAGTCCCAGCGGCCCGCGTTCAGCCCGGCCGAGTGCTCGCGCAGCTCGTGGAGGATCTCGTCCATCTCGAACGCCGCGAGGATCGTCTCAATCAGGACCGTCGCCTTGATCGTGCCCTGCGGCACGCCGAGCTCGTCCTGCGCGAAGCGGAAGACGTCGTTCCAGAGCCGCGCCTCCAGGTGGCTCTCGAGCTTCGGCAGGTAGAAGAAGCGGCCGCCGCGGGCGTGGTTGCGGAGGAAGTAGAGGCCGAAGTCGAACAGGGCCGCGCTGATGGGCCGGCCGTCGACCTGGAAGTGCCGCTCCTCGAGGTGCCAGCCGCGCGGGCGCACGAGCAGTGTCGCGACGTCGTCGTGGAGGCGGTAGCGCTTCTCGCCCGTGTCGAGCTCGATGCTGCGATCGAGCGCGTCCGAGAGGTTCACCTGGCCCTCGAGGCAGTTCCGCCAGGTCGGCGAGTTCGCGTCCTCGAAGTCGGCCATGAACATTCGCGCGCCCGAGTTGAGCGCGTTGATCACCATCTTCCGGTCGACCGGGCCGGTGATCTCGACGCGCCGGTTCCGCAGCTCGGGCGGTACCGGCTCGGTGCGCCAGTCGCCGGCGCGGATGCTCTCCGTCTCCGGCAGGAATCCCGGCAGCTCGCCCTCGCGGAGGCGGCGGGCGCGCTCGTGCCGCGCCTCGAGGAGCTCGCGGCGGGTCGGGCTGAAGCGTCGCTCGAGCTCGTGCAGGAGCTCCACCGCCTCCGGCGTGAGCACCTGCGCCTCGAGGTCGGTCACGGCACCGCCTGCGGGTCGAGCGCGCGGCGGAGCACCGCGTGGGCGTCGTCGCGCACCGGCGCCCCGTGCGCGGGCAGGATCAGCTCGACGGGCAGGTCGAGCAGGGCCTGGAGCGCGAGGCGGAACTCGGCCGGCGAGGCGCCGTCCGGGAGCCACGAGTCCGGGCAGACGCGGACGCCCTGCTCGGCGTCGCCGAGGAGGACGTCGCCGGTCACGAGCGCCCGGTGCTCCGGGAGCCAGTAGATCGTCTCGAAGCGGCGCAGCGCGTCGACGGCGATCACGCCGCCCGGAAGGACGTCGCCGGGGCTGAACACGCGCGCCGGAGCCTGCAGCTCGGCCGCGGTGCCCTCGCTCGCCCAGATCTCGCCGCCGTAGCGCTTCGCGAGCTCCGCCGCGCTCCGCTCGTGCCAGTACACGGTCACGAGCACGGCGACCGGCTTCCCCGCGCGCTCCACGTCGGCGTCGAGGTGGTGCAGGAAGCGCTCCCGCGACTCGTCGTCCGTCGGCACGAGCGGGTCGATCAGGACGACGTGGCCGGCGGTCTCGAGGTAGACCGACGAGACGTCCGCCTCCCAGTCGGCGTCCTCGCGCCAGTCCGGGTGCGGCGTCGTCCAGCGCCAGAGTCCGGGTGCGAGCTCCTGGACGTCCACGGCGCGAGAGCCTATAGCGTGGCCGCGTGGACACGCTCCGCATCGGCGGCGAGCTCGAGGTGCACCGGCTCGGCTACGGCGCGATGCGCCTCTGCGGGCCGCGGGTGACGGGCTGGCCGGAGGACCGCGAGGGGGCGCTCCGCGTGCTGCGGCGGGCGGTCGAGCTCGGCGTCGACTTCGTCGACACGGCCGACGCGTACGGCCCGGAGGTGAACGAGCTCCAGGTGGCCGAGGCGCTCTGGCCGTACGACGGCGTCGTCGTGGCGACGAAGGGCGGGCTCGTGCGCACCGGCGAGCCGGGCGAGTGGCCGAAGGACGGGCGGCCCGAGCACCTGCGCGCGGCGTGCGAGGCGTCGCTCCGGCGCCTGCGCCTCGACGTGATCCCGCTCTACCAGCTGCACCGGCCGGACCCGGCCGTGCCGTTCGCGGAGTCGGTCGGCGCGCTGCGCGACCTGCGCGACGAGGGGAAGATCCGGTTCGTCGGGCTCTCGAACGTCGACGTGGCGCAGCTCGAGGAGGCGCGCGGGATCGTCGAGATCGCGTCGGTGCAGAACGAGTACAACCTCGGCAACCGGGAGTCGGAGCCGGTGCTCGAGCTCTGCGAGCGGGAGGGCATCGCCTTCCTGCCGTGGTACCCGCTGGACGCCGGCGAGCTCGCGCGCGCGGGCGGCCCGGTCGAGGAGGTGGCCCGGGCGCACGGCGCGACGCACGCGCAGGTCGCGCTCGCGTGGCTGCTCGCGCGCTCCCCCGTGACGCTCCCGATCCCGGGCACCTCGTCGGTCGCGCACCTCGAGGAGAACATGGCGGCGCGGGAGCTCCGGCTCACCGCCGCGGAGCTGGCGGCGCTCGCGTAGAACCGATCGCGGCGGCCGCGCGTAGTGCAGGGCGTTGCCCACCGACTCCCGAGGAGACCGCCATGACTCGCACGCACGCCACCGCCTTCGCCGCCCTCGCCGCCGCCGCCGGGTCGACCGTCCTCGCCGCGCTCGCGCTCGCCCTGCCCGCGCAGGCGGCGCCGCCGAAGCTGAACGGCACCGTCGGGCCCGGCTTCACGATCACGCTCAAGCAGGGCCTCAAGAACGTGACGACGATCCGTCGCGGCACGTACACCCTCGTCGTCTCCGACCGGTCGGACGACCACAACTTCCACCTCGTCGGGCGCGGCGTCAACGTGAAGACGGGCGTCGAGGCGACCGGGAAGCGCACGTTCCGGATCACGCTCAAGCCGGGCCGCTACACGATCGTCTGCGACCCGCACGACGACAGCATGCGCAGGACCTTCCGCGTCTCCTGACGCCACCTGAGGCGGCGTCGCGCGCCCGCACGGCGCCGCCTAGGGCACGGTGCGGAAGGCGTCGCCCTCGATCGTCCCGACGAGCGTGACCTCCTCCTCCGTCGCGCCCGCGGCGCGCCCGCCGAGGAGCCGGAACGACGGCTCGCCGCACTGCGGCGGGCTCGACTCGAGGATGCCGTCGCAGAAGCGGAGCTCGCCGTCGCGCGAGAGGACGTAGCCGCGCACCTGCACCTGCCCGTCCGGCTGCCGCTCGACCGCCTCGGCGACGCGGAGCGGTCGATCGGCGTCCTGCCCGCCCGCCTCGCCGTCGCCGCACGCCCCGAGGACGAGCGCGAGCAGCAGGAGCGGCGCGAGCCTCACGCCCGCGCCTCGGTCAGCGGAAGCGGCTCGATGCCCTCGCCAGTGATCCGCCACGCGGCGAGCTCGTCGCGCGCGAGCGACAGGATCACGTACGGCTTGCCGAGCCACAGGCCGATGTTCTCGACGTCCGTGCGGGACGGGCGCGCGGGCGAGGAGAGGTGCGAGTGGAACACGGCCAGCTCGAACCCCTCGTCCTCGAGGAAGAAGTCCTCCGGCGAGCCCGGCTGAAGCTCGAAGTAGTAGGGGCTCGGCGCGGCGTTCACGCCCGGCAGGTACCGCTCGGCGACGCCGTCCCGGAACGCGATCAGCCCGCACGCCTCGTTCGGCGCCTCGGCGCGCGCGTGGGCCACGAGCTCGGCGCGGATCGCCGCCGGGACTACCACCACACCGTGCGCTCCATCGACGTCTCGACGTCGCGGGCGCGCCAGAAGTCGGCGGAGAGGTACTTCCAGCCCGCGTCGGCGAGGACGCAGACGACGACGCCGTCCTCGAGCTCGCGCGCGAGCCGCCGCGCCACGTGCACGACCGCGCCCGCGGAGACGCCGCCGAAGATGCCCTCGGTCGCGAGCAGCTCGCGCAGCGCGGCGACCGACTCCTCGTTCGAGACGAGCACCTTCCGGTCGAGCTTCGCGACGTCGAGGATCGGGGGCACGTAGCCGTCGGCGAGCGAGCGCAGGCCCATCACCGGGTCGCCGGGGAGCGGCTCGGCGGCGGCGACGAGCACGTCCGGGAACGTCTCGCGCAGCCGCTCGCCCGTGCCCATCAGCGTGCCGCCGGTGCCGAGCCCGGCGACGAGCACGTCGACGCGGTCGAGCGCCTCCGCGATCTCGGCGCCGGTGCCCTCGTAGTGGGCGCGGGGGTTCGCCGCGTTGCCGTACTGGAACGGCATGAACCAGCCGGCGTCCGCCTCGGCCATCGCGAGCGCCAGCCGGACGGCGCCGTTCGAGCCCTCCTCGGCGGGCGACTCGACGATCTCCGCGCCGTAGAGCTCGAGCAGCTGCCGCCGCTCGGGCGTCGCGTTCTCGGGCAGCACGCACGTGAGCCGGTAGCCCTTCAGCTTCGCGACGAGCGCGAGCGAGATGCCCGTGTTGCCGCTCGTCGGCTCGAGCAGGCGCCGCCCCGGCTCGAGCTCGCCGCTCGCCTCGGCCGTCTCGATCATCGCCTTCGCGACACGGTCCTTGATCGACCCCGTCGGGTTCTGGCCCTCGAGCTTCGCGTACAGCCGCACGGGCCCCGGCGCGAAGCGCGACAGCTCGACGAGCGGCGTGTGCCCGACGAGGTCGAGGAGCGAGGGCGCGAGGGTGCTAGCGCCCACCGGCCATCGCCGGGAGGAGGATCATCGGCAGGCCGTTCACCTGCGTGTCGAGCCCGTCGAGCGTGCGCACGTCCTCGCCGCCGACGTAGACGTTCACGAACGGCGCCACCTCGCCGTCCTCGAAGAGGTGCTGCTCGAGCGCCGGATAGCGGCGCGCGAGATCCTCGAGCACCTCGCGGACGGTCGCGCCGTGCGCCTCGACCTGGCGCTCGCCGCCGACCTCGGCGCGCAGCGTCGGCGGGATGCGGACGGCGGTCACGGGCGGACCCCGGCGCAGAACTCGACGTAGTCGACGTACTCGGTGATCGTCGGGTGCTCGCCGCAGACGGGGCAGGCCGCGTCGCGCTTCACCGTCACCTCGTCGAAGGTGCCGGCGAGCGCGTCGAAGAGGAGCAGCCGGCCCTGGAGCGTATCGCCGATCCCGAGCAGGAGCTTCAGCGCTTCGCTCGCCTGCAGCGAGCCGATGATCCCCGGGAGCACGCCGAGCACGCCGCCCTCCGCGCACGACGGCGCGAGCTCGGGCGGCGGCGGCTGCGGGAAGAGGCACCGATAGCAGGGCCCCTCGAAGGGGTTGAAGACGGTGACCTGGCCCTCGAAGCGGTAGATCGACCCGTGCACGACGGGGATCCGGTGCCACACCGACGCGTCGTTCACGAGGTAGCGCGTGGGGAAGTTGTCGGCGCCGTCGACGATCACGTCCCAGCCGTCGCCGAGGATGCGCTCGACGTTCTCGGACGTGAGCCGCTCCTCGTACGTCCTCACCTCCACGTCCGGGTTGAGGCCCTCGAGGGTCCGCTTCGCCGAGAGCACCTTCGGCTCGCCGAGGCGGTCCGTCGAGTGGACGATCTGCCGCTGGAGGTTCGAGTCGTCGACGACGTCCGCGTCGACGATCCCGAGCGTGCCGACGCCGGCAGCGGCGAGGTAGAGCGACGCGGGAGAGCCGAGGCCGCCCGCGCCGATCAGGAGCACGCGGCTCTGCAGCAGCTTCTGCTGGCCGGCCTCGCCGACCTCCGGGATCAGGAGGTGGCGCGAGTAGCGGGCGCGCTGCTCCGACGAGAGCGCGCGCGGGACCTCGATCTCGAAGCCGTTCCGCTTCCAATCCGTGAACCCGCCCGCCAGGCTGGTCACGTTCGCGTAGCCGAGCTCGCCGAGCGACTTCGCCGCGAACGCCGAGCGCGAGCCGCCCGCGCAGTAGACGACGAGCTCGCGCCCCTTGTCGGGCACGAGGCCCTCGATGCGCGACTCGAGCTGGCCGCGCGGGACGTGGACGGCGCCCGGCAGCGCGCCCTCCTGCCACTCGTCCTGCTCGCGCACGTCGAGGAAGAGCGCGTCGCCGAGGCGCTCGCGCGCGTCGGCCGCGCCGACCTCGTCGATCGCGGCCTTCACCTGCTGGAGGAGTTCGCGGTACGTCGCCATTACTTCACTGAGGATAGCTGCATCGTCCCACGGTGAAACGCACCGAGCGCCGAGCGTGTTCCCGGCCGGGCTACGCTGGCTCCGTGTCCCCCCGCAGGCGCGTCGTCCTGGTCGTGGCCGCGCTCGCGGCGCTCGGCGCCGTCGTCGTCGCCGGTGCCGCCGTCGTCACGGCCGAGGAGGTGCCGCGGCGCCCCGGGCAGGACGCGACGCCCGTGCCGCGCGCCGGGATGCCGCCGCTCTCGCTCGACCTCGGCGTCCGCGAGGACGAGGAGGCGCGCGAGCTGCGCCGCGCCGCCGAGCTCTACGCGAGCGGCGAGCCGGAGCGGGCCCGCGCGATCTTCGACGCCCACGAGAGCCTCGAGGGCAAGGTCGGCGCCGCGTTCACGCGCTGGCCGGACAGCCTCGAGCGGATCGAGCAGCTCGGGGCGCTCTACCCCCGGAGCGCGCTCGCGCAGCTGCACCTCGGGATCGCGCTCTTCTGGGCGAACCGCGGCGGGGCGCACGAGGCGTGGCGCGAGGCGCGGGACGCTGAGCCGGACACGGCGTACGCCGTTCGCGCGAGCAGCCTGCTCCATCCCGACTTCGCGCCCGGGCTCCCCGTCTTCGTCGCCTCCGAGCCGTTCCCGGCCGAGCTCGACGCGCTCACGCCCGCGCGGCAGCTCGAGCGGCTGCGCGAGGCTGCGCGGGCGCCGTTCGACAGCCGCGCCGGGCTCGTGCACCGCCTCCACTACGGGATCGCGCTGCAGCGGCTCGGGCGGCCCCTCTCCGCGC
>Ga0247713_1001769_pt1 | contig 10358 bp, 10 predicted proteins | sample 21E_NmetaG_FD_189936 | JGI IMG/M metagenome (GOLD analysis project Ga0247713, IMG submission 189936) | Soil microbial communities from hillslope of Landscape Evolution Observatory, University of Arizona, Oracle, AZ, United States - 2-1-E_N | ecosystem: Engineered > Artificial ecosystem >... | reverse complement strand
CTGCTGGACCTCTCGCGCCTGAACCGGCTCCTGCGCGTCGAGCGCGAGACGTGCCGCGTCACCGTGCAGGCAGGCATGCCGCTGCACCGGCTCAACGCGACGCTCGCGGCGCACGGCCTCGGCCTGACCAACATGGGCGACATCGACCGGCAGACCGTGGCCGGCGCGCTGAGCACCGGCACGCACGGCACCGGCCGGCGCAGCGGCGGCCTGGCGGCGCAGGTCGCGGGGCTCGAGCTGGTGCTCGCCGACGGCAGCGTGACGAGGTGCTCCCCGGACGAGCGACCCGAGCTGTTCGCCGGCGCCCGGCTCGGCCTCGGCGCGCTGGGGCTGCTGACCGCCGTCACGCTGCAGGCGGAGCCGGCGTTCCTGCTGCGCGCCGTCGAGCGCCCCGAGCCGCTCGACGCCGTGCTCGGCGGCTTCGAGCACCTCGTCGCCGCGCACGACCACGCCGAGTTCTACTGGTTCCCGCACACCCGGACGGCCCTGGTGAAGCGCAACGACCGCGTCGAGGGGCCGCCGCAGCCGCTGTCGCGTCTGCGCTCGGTGCTCGAGGACGAGGTCCTGACCAACGGCGTCTTCACCGCCACCTGCCGGCTCGGCCGGGCGGCTCCGCGCGTCGTCCCGGCCGTGAACCGGCTGGCCAGCCGGGCGCTGTCCGAACGCACCTACAGCGACGTCGCCCCGAACGTGTTCACCAGCCCGCGCCGGGTGCGCTTCCGCGAGACCGAGTGGGCCGTGCCGCGGCACCTGCTGCCCGACCTGTTCGGCGAGCTGCGCACCCTGCCGGAGCGCCTCGGGCTGCGCATCTCCTTCCCGGTCGAGGTCCGGGTCTGCCCCGCCGACGACGTGCCGCTGTCGACCGCCTTCGGCCGGGACAGCGCCTACGTCGCCGCGCACGCCTACGTCGGCACCCCGCACGAGGCGTGGTTCCGCGCCGTCGGCGACCTCGCCGCCTCCGCCGGCGGCCGGCCGCACTGGGGCAAGGAGCACGACCTGGCCGCCGAGGACCTGCGGCCCCGCTACCCGCGGTTCGACGCGTTCGTCGGGCTGCGCGACGAGGTCGACCCGGAGCGTCGGTTCGCCAACGCCTACCTCGACCGCGTCCTCGGCCCCTGAGTCACCACCCGCGCAGGTCGACCTCCCAGCTCTCCAGCACCTCGTCGCCGTCGACCAGGTGCATGCGCTGGTGCAGCGCGACGGTGGGGTCGACGTGCGCCGGCTCGGCACGCACCAGGTCTCCCACCGCCGGCAGCGCCGCGCTCTCGGCGGAGAACGTCGTGTGCTCGTCGGAGCAGAACCACACCGTCATGCCCGGCAGCGTCGGGTTCCCGTGGTCCATGCCGAGCGACTTCAGCCCGAGGTCGGCCACCGCCCACCCCTGCGGGTTGGTGCTGACGACGCGCGCCAGCACCGTGAGCGCCTGGGCGAAGGGCAGTCCGGCCTGGACGTACGCGGTGTCCATGAGCGCGTAGCTGCCCGCCTGGATCTCGGTGGCGGCGTGGTTGACGTCGTAGGTGCCGGTGCCGCCGGCGCTGACCAGCTCCCCGCCGACGTCGGCGTGTGCGGCGAGCAGCTTGGCCATGCACTCCTCGGTCTGCTCGGCCTTGCGGTCGGTCTCGAGCATGAGGTGCCCCTCGTAGCCCATGACGCCGCGGACCTCGAGCCCCCGCGACCGCGCGAGGTCGGCGATCCACCCGGCGTCGGACGGGTCGCAGCCGCACCGCGGCAGCCCGACGTCGACGTCGACCACGACCTCCCGCACCCCGCCGGCGGCCGCCGCGTCGACCGTCTGCTCGCTGTCGACGGCGAGGGTGACGCGCGCCCCGGCCTCGACGACGGCGCCGAGCCGGCGGGCGTCGAGCACCTCGTTGGCGAGCAGCAGGTCCTGTCCGAGTCCGGCGGCGGCCATCCCTTCGACCTCGCGGATCGTCGCGCAGGTGAAGCCGCGGTGACCGGCGTCGGCCTGCAGCCGCGCGAGCGCCGTCGTCTTGTGCGCCTTGACGTGCGGGCGCAGCCGCGGTCCCGGCAGCGCCGCGCTCATGCGGGCGAGGTTGTCCTCGAGCAGCGTGCGCTCGACGAGCAGGGCAGGGGTCTGCAGGTCGGCGACGAGCATCCGCCCTTCTACCGCACGGCCGTCCGGCTCGGCCCACGGGCCCGGGCGCTGCCCTCAGTCCTTCCAGCCGGCCATGACCTCGCGCTGCTTGCGCTCGCGCATCGAGGCGAGGACGCCGGTACGAGCCGCATCGCGGACGAGCCGCTCGACGAGCGCCAGCCGCTCGATCGGCGCGAGCGCCTGGGCCCGGCGACGCTGCGCACGCTCGTGCCCCTCGAAGGTGGCCTCCTCCCAGGCCTGGTCGGTCACCGTCCCTCCTCCATGGCCTCGAGCGCAGCGATGTCGCCGAGGTCCCTCGGCCGACCGGCTGCCCGCTTCATGGTCAGCAGGTGCTCCTTGCTCGCGACCCGCACCGGCACGCCGCCGAGCAGCACGACGTCTGCCTGCTCGTGCAGGTCCTGGAACGGCAGCGGCTCGGTTGCGAACAGGTCGACCTCCCGCAGGCTGTCGTCCGGGTCGAAGAACGAGAACACCATGAGGTTGCGCTGCTCGACCCACTCGCGCCGGATCACCGGGTCGGCGAACTGCTCCGCCGCGACGGGCAACCGGGGCCGCAGGCCGACGCCTTGCAGGGCCTCCACCGCCGCGAGCGCCGAGGCGGCCGTGAGGTCCACGACCAGGTCCAGGTCCACCGTCATGCGAGGGTAGCCCTGCAGCACGACGGCGGTGCCGCCCACGACGACGTAGCGCACGCCGGCGGTGTGCAGGGCGGCGTGCACGTCGTCGTACAGGCCGGCGAGCACGCGGCGAGCCTACGGCGATCGCGGGCAGCCGGGGCGCGGCCGGCGGCTACGAGGCCCTCGGCACCGTGCTCACCACGCCGGACGGCCGCGCGGTCTCGGAGGACGAGGCCGGCCTGCTGGTCCCGGGTCCGTCGTGGGGCGTCGGCCTGGTGCTCAGCACGACGTCGTTCGAGGCCTGACGCCGGGCGCTACAGCCGGGCGACGTCGGGTGACAGCGGAAAGGCGTCCTTCCAGACCGGCTCGTAGCCGGCCGCCTCGAGCATCGCGGCGACCTCGACGGCGGAGCGCTCGTCGGAGACGGAGAACTGCTCCTGGGCCGCACCCGGCGTCGTGTAGCCGCCCGGCTCGGTGGACGACCCCGCGCTCATCGTGGTCACGGCGATGCGCACCAGCCCGTCGCGCAGCGCGGCCGGCTCACGGGTCGACAGCACGATCCCCGCCTCCGGAGCGACCAGCCGCAGCGCGGACAGCGCCTGCACGTACTCGGCGTCGCCCACCGGCACCAGCGGCTGGAAGCCCGACGCCGACGCCTTGATGCGCGGCAGCGCCACCGTCACCTCGGTGCGCCAGTAGCCCTTCTGCAGCCACAGCGCGTGCGCCGCGACGGCGACGACGTCGGCCCGCCAGTCCGCCGAGAGGCCCAGCAGGGCCCCGATGCCGAGCCGCCGGACGCCGGCCTCGGCGGCCCGCTCGGTCGACGACAGCCGCCGGTCGTAGTCGCGCTTCCAGCCCGCGACGTGGGTCTCGGCGTACCGCGCGCGGTCGTAGGTCTCCTGGTAGTGCACGACGCCCTCGAGCCCGGCGGCGACCAGGCGGGCGTAGGTGTCGTCGCTCCAGGTCTGCGTCTCGATGCTGATGCTCGGGACGAAGGGGCGCAGCCGCTCGACGCACTCCACCAGGTAGTCGGCCGAGACCTCGATCCGGTGCTCGCCGGCCACGAGCAGCAGGTGGCGGAAGCCGCGCTCGACCAGACCGCGCGCCTCGGCCTCCACCTCGTCGACCGACAGCGTGCGGCGGACGACGTCGAGCCCCTTGCTGAACCCGCAGTAGGTGCACGAGGACAGGCACGCGTTGCTGACGTACAACGGCGCGAACAGCCGCACCGTCCTGCCGAAGCGCTGCAGCGTCGTCGCGCGCGCGGCCTGGGCCAGCTGCTCGAGCCGGGGCAGCGCAGCCGGCGAGAGCAGGGCGGGCAGGCCTGCCAACGAGGGTGCGGCGAGCGCGCGGTCGACGTCGGCGTCGGTCCACGGGCGCTCCCGGAGGTCGAGGCCGGCGAGGTGCCGGGCGAAGCGGCCCGGCGGCGCGCTCACTGGAGGAACCCGGTCAGCGGCGAAGAGGCCTCGGCCTGCGTGGCCGGCAGCGCGGCGCCGCGACCGGCGAGGTGGCCCATCCGGCCGGCGTCGGTGGCGAGGGCGAAGGCGCGCGCCATCAGCACCGGGTCGGCGGCGACCGCGATCGCGGTGTTGACGAGGACGGCGTCGGCGCCGACCTCCATCGCCTCGGCCGCGTCGCTCGGCACGCCGAGCCCCGCGTCGACGACGACCGGCACGCCGGCCTGCTCGACGATCACCTCGATCGCGTCGCGGGTGCGCAGCCCGCGGTTGCTGCCGATCCACGCCCCGAGCGGCATGACGGTGGCGCAGCCGGCCTCCTCGAGGTGCCGGCACAGCACCGGGTCGGCCGAGCAGTAAGGCAGCACCGCGAAGCCCTCGGCGACCAGGCGCTCGGCGGCGCGCAGCGTCTCGATCGGGTCCGGAGCCAGCGTGCGCGGGTCCGGCGTGACCTCCAGCTTCACCAGCTCGGTCCCGGTGGCGGCCCGGCCGAGCCGGGCGAGCCGGACGGCCTCGTCGGCGTCGACGGCGCCGCTGGTGTTCGGCAGCAGCGTCATGCCGGCCGGCACGAAGTCGAGCACGTCGCCGCCCTCGCCGCCGAACCTGGCCGCACGGTCGAGGTCGACCCGGCGCAGCGCCACGGTGACGATCTCCGCTCCGGAGGCGACCAGCGCGTCACGCATGACGGCGTGCGAGGCGAACTTGCCGGTGCCGACGAGCAGCCGGCTGGTGAAGCCGCGGCCGGCGACGTCGAGGGCGTCCCGGTGCTCATGCGCCGGGTCGCGGGCGACCGTGCGGTCGGCGGGGCTGTCGTGCGGCACGGACGGCACGGACGGCACGGCGGTGGCTGGACGGGTCGTCACGGACGGCTCCCCACGCGGGCATGACCCCGATCGGGTGGTGCGGGTCGTCGGCGGCGCTCACGGGTTCCGCGGGCGGTGGCCGACCTCTCAGCCCGTCTCTCACGGGCTCCCCGGCTCGGACTGCCCATGCTACGTCCGCGTCGCTGCCGTGGCGTCCGGCGACCGGGCACCTGCCGGCCGACACACCGGCGGGGCGGACGGCGGACGCCCCCTCGCCCAGCCGTGCCGCCTCCCCAGGTGCGACACGCCGACGGCGTGTCGCTCCCGGCGCCCGCCGAGTCCCAGGAATAACATCGGCCACTGAAGTCTCTCTTGTCACAGTGGTCACTCCTGACTATGTTGACCCCTCGTGACTTCCCGTGCTGCCTCTGACACCCCTGACACCCCCAGCGCCCTGCGCCGGCCGGCGCTGCCGGCAGGTCGCCGGAGGGGCAGCACCCGGCGGACGCTCGTCGCACTCGCCGCGCTCGCCGCCGTGACGACGGCGGCGGCGCCGGCGGTCATCACGATCCAGCCCGGTGACACGCTCTGGGACCTCGCCCGCACCCACGGCACGACCGTGAGCGAGCTGCAGCGCCTCAACGGGCTCGAGGGCAGCGGCACCATCTACGCCGGCCGCACCCTGAAGGTCCCCGGCACAGGCGGCGGCGGGGGCGGCGGCGGCGCAGCCGGATCGCACCGCGTGGTCGCCGGCGAGACCGTCAGCCACCTGGCGGTGCGCTACGGCGTCAGCAGCCGCAGCATCATCGAGGCCAACGGCCTGGCCTCGAGCGGCCTCATCCGCATCGGCCAGACGCTGCGGATCCCCGGCGGCAGCGGCGCCGCGCCCGCTGCCCCGGCGGCGTCGTCGGCCCCCCGGTCCCCCGAGACGCACAACGCCGGGGTGGCCATTCCCGACCGGGTGCGCACCTCGGTGGCCGAGCACCGCCGGATCCTGGCCTCACGCCCGCAGCCCAGCAAGGCCGAGGTGCGCTCGATCGTCGCGTCCACCGCACGGGCGCACGGCGTCGACCCGTCGCTGGCCCTGGCCGTCGCCTTCCACGAGAGCGGCTTCCAGCAGCACGTCGTCTCCCCGGTCGACGCCATCGGCGCCATGCAGGTGCTGCCGTCGACCGGACGCGGCATCTCGCAGGTGGCCGGCCGTCAGCTCGACCTGCTCGACGTGCGCGACAACGTGCTCGCCGGCGTCCTGCTGCTCAAGCAGCTGCTGCGCCAGACCGGCAGCGAGGACAAGGCGCTGGCCGGCTACTACCAGGGCCTGGGCTCGATCGCCTCGCGCGGCCGGCTCCCGCAGACCGACGCCTACATCCGCAACATCAACGCGCTCCGCCCGCGCTTCCAGGGCTGACCGCCCGCCCGCACCTAGACTGGGCGATCGTGGACACCGCCGTGACTGCCGGGGGTGTCGCCGTCGACCCCCTGGTCGGTCGCCTGCTCGACGGGCGGTACCGGCTCGAGCGCACCATCGCCAGGGGCGGCATGGCCACCGTCTACCTCGGCACCGACACCCGGCTCGACCGTGTCGTCGCCGTCAAGGTGCTGCGCGCCTCGCTCGCCGAGGACCCGGAGTTCGTCGAGCGCTTCACCCGTGAAGCGCGCTCGGCGGCACGGCTGTCGAGCCCGGACGTGGTAGCGGTCTTCGACCAGGGCAAGGACGCCGCGAGCGGCGTCGCCTACCTGGTCATGGAGCACGTGCGCGGGCACACAGTGCGCGACGTCCTCCGCGAGCGCGGCCGGCTGCCCGCCGCGCAGGCACTGGCCCTGCTCGAGCCGGTGCTGCGGGCGCTCGCGGCGGCCCACGCGGCCGGGCTCGTGCACCGCGACGTCAAGCCCGAGAACGTCCTGGTCGCCGACGACGGACGCGTCAAGGTCGCCGACTTCGGCCTGGCCCGGGCGTTCCAGACCAGCAGCCTCACCGCCACCACCGGCGTCCTGCTCGGCACCGTCGCCTACCTGGCGCCCGAGCAGGTCGAGCACGGCAGCGCCGACCCGCGCACCGACGTCTACGCCGCCGGCGTCGTGCTGTGGGAGCTGCTCACCGGCACGCCGCCGTACGAGTCCGAGAGCCCCCTGTCGGTGGCCTACCGGCACGTCCACGAGGACGTCCCGCCGCCGGGCGACGTCGTCGACGGCGTGCCTCCGGCGGTCGACGACCTCGTGCTGCGCGCGACCCGGCGTGACCCGGCGGCGCGCCCGGTCGACGCCGGGGCGTTCCTGGCCGAGGTGCGCGCGGTTCTCGCCGACCTGCCCGAGGACCACGACACCGTCGTCGTGCGCCGGCCGACGCCCACTCAGCCGACCCTGGTGGTGCCGCGCGGCCCGGCCGCGGCCCGGCCTCACCGGCCGGTCAAGCGGCGGCGGCGCAAGAAGCCGCTGATCTGGACCCTGGTGGTGCTCCTCCTGGCGGCCGCCGCCCTCGGCGGCGGCTGGTACCTCGGCACCGGCCGGTACGCCGACGTGCCCGACGTGGTTCGCGCCGACGAGACCACCGCCACCTCGACCCTGCAGGCCGCCGGGTTCGCCGTCCGGGTCGACCCGGCGGGCCGCACCGACGAGCTCGTGCCCGCCGGGCAGGTGCTCGAGCAGTCCCCCGACCGGGGCTCGCGCGTGCGCCGCGGCGCCACGGTGACGCTCGTGCTCAGCCTCGGCCCCGACCGCCGCGTCGTGCCCGACGTCGCCGGTCAGGACGTCGCGGCGGCCACCGCCGCACTCGAAGGCGTAGGGCTGCGCGCCGGGCCGGCCACCGAGGAGTTCAGCGACCAGCCGGTCGGCACCGTCCTGCGCACCGAGCCGCCCGCCGGCGAGCCGCTGCGGCCCGACACCCCCGTGACGCTGGTGGTGAGCCGGGGCCTGGAGATGCTGCCGGTGCCCGACGTCGTCGGCCGCAGCCAGGCCGACGCAGGCCGTGCGGTCGAGGACGCCGGCTTCACCAGCGGCGTCCGTGAGGTCTTCAGCGACGACGTCCCGCGCGGGCAGGTCGTGGCACAGGAGCCGCGCAGCGGCACCGCACCACGCGGGTCGCGGGTGACCCTGTCGGTCAGCAAGGGGCCCGACCTCGTCGCCGTGCCCGACGTCGGGGGGCAGCCCAACGCCGAGGCGGAGGCCACGCTGCGCGGCGCCGGCTTCGAGGTCCGCATCATCGACGTGCCGGCCGGGCCCGACCGGGTGCTGCGCACCGACCCGGGGCCCGGCAGCGAGATCAAGCGCGGCAGCACGGTGACCATCTACTCGTTCTGAGCCGGGACGTCCTTTCGGCCCTGCCGCGCGGAGCCCGACATCTGGCAGTCTCACCGGGTGCCTCCCCGCAAGCCCTCCCCCGTCGGCTCCCACGTGCCCGTCGCCGGCGGCCTGACCAAGGCGCTCGCGTACGCCCGGGAGATCGGCGCGGGAGCCGTGCAGGTGTTCGTGTCCAACCCGCGCGGCTGGGCCCCGAGCCCGGGCAACCCTGCCCAGGACGCGGCGTTCGGCGAGTTCTGCGCCGAGCGGTCCATGCCGGTCTACGTGCACGCCCCCTACCTGGTGAACTTCGGGTCCCCGACCGAGACGACGCTCACCCGCTCGTGCGAGGCCGTCCGGCTGGCGCTGAAGCGGGCGGCGGGCATGGGCGCGCGGGGCGTCGTCGTCCACGCCGGCAGCGCCGTGGCAGGGGCGCACCGCGACGACGCGCTGCGGCAGCTGCGCAGCCACCTGCTGCCGATCCTCGACGAGCTCGACGACGCGGGGCCGAGGCTCCTCGTGGAGCCGACCGCCGGCGGCGGGCAGGCGCTCGCCGCCACCGTGCAGGACCTCGGGCCCTGGTTCGCCCAGGTCGACGCCCACCCGATGCTCGGCGTCTGCCTCGACACCTGCCACCTGTTCGCCGCCGGGCACGACCTCGCTGCGCCGGGCGGCACGAAGAAGGCGCTGGACGCCCTCGTCAAGACCGTCGGCCGCGGGCGGCTGGCGCTCGTGCACGCCAACGACTCGAAGGACCCGCTCGGCTCCGGCCGCGACCGGCACGAGGCGATCGGCGCCGGGCACATCGGCAAGGACCCGTTCGCCGAGCTGTTCCGCCACCCGGCCACCAGAGGCGTGCCCGTGGTCGTCGAGACGCCGGGCGACGCCGCCTCGCACCGGGCCGACATCGACCTGCTCTGCTCGCTGCGCGACGCCTGATCCGTCGTCGGGGCGCGTCCCGGACCGCTTCGGCGACGTCGGACTGCGCGATGCGCTCCGGTAGCCTCGCGGCAATGGTCGTCGTGATGTCCCCCGGTGCCGCGCCCGCCGAGATCGCCGCCGTCGTCGGCCGCGTCGAGGCCGCCGGCGGCTCGGCGTTCGTGAGCCGCGGCGTCGAGCGCACCATCATCGGCCTGGTCGGCGACATCGCCCACTTCTCGACGCTGAACCTGCGGGCGATGCCGGGCGTCGGCGAGGTCGTGCGGGTCTCCAAGCCCTACAAGCTGGTCAGCCGCGAGCACCACCCGCAGGCCACGACCATCACCGTCGGCACCGGCGACACCGCAGCCCGCATCGGCCCGGAGCAGTTCGCGCTCATCGCCGGCCCGTGCGCGGTCGAGACGCCCGAGCAGACCTTCGAGGCTGCCGAGATGGCGAAAGCCGCCGGTGCAACGCTGCTGCGCGGTGGCGCCTACAAGCCGCGCACGTCCCCCTACGCCTTCCAGGGGCTCGGCGTGAAGGGCCTCGAGATCCTCGCCGAGGCGCGCGAGCGCACCGGGCTGCCCGTCGTCACCGAGGTGGTCGACGCCGCCTCTGTCGCGGTCGTCGCCGAGCACGCCGACATGCTCCAGATCGGCACCCGCAACATGCAGAACTTCGCGCTGCTGCAGGCGGTCGGCGTCGCCGGCAAGCCGGTGATGCTCAAGCGCGGGCTGACGGCCACCTACGAGGAGTGGCTGATGGCCGCCGAGTACGTCGCCCAGCGCGGCAACCTCGACATCGTGCTGTGCGAGCGCGGGGTGCGCTCCTTCGAGCCGGCGATCCGCAACATGCTCGACATCTCGGCGGTGCCGATGGTGCACGCGCTGTCGCACCTGCCGGTGGTCGTCGACCCCTCGCATGCCGCCGGTCGGCGCGACCTGGTCGTCCCGCTGGCCCGCGCCGCCATCGCCGCCGGCGCCGACGCCGTCATGGTCGACGTGCACGGCGACCCGACGACGGCGCTGTGCGACGGCCCGCAGGCGCTCTACGGCCACGAGCTCGAGCTGCTCGCCCAGGCCTGCCGCGACCTGCCGCCCGTGGTCGGCCGCGTCCTCGCCGGCTGAGCCACCCGCCGGCCGTTCCCGCCCCGACGGCCGGCGGGTGGCTC
>Ga0247713_1001765_pt1 | contig 10368 bp, 9 predicted proteins | sample 21E_NmetaG_FD_189936 | JGI IMG/M metagenome (GOLD analysis project Ga0247713, IMG submission 189936) | Soil microbial communities from hillslope of Landscape Evolution Observatory, University of Arizona, Oracle, AZ, United States - 2-1-E_N | ecosystem: Engineered > Artificial ecosystem > Mesocosm... | reverse complement strand
GACTCGGGGACCGGCACCCCCTCCGGCTGCACGGGCGTCCCGTCAGGTCCCTCGTAGCGCCAGGTCCATGCCATGCCGCGTCCTCCGCTGCTCGCAGTGCGCCGCCCGCCGACGGAGCCGGCGGCGTCTGCGGCAGGCTAAGGCCATGCGCCTGCACCTGCTCGGCACCGGCTCCTCGGACGGGTACCCCAACCCGTGGTGCCGCTGCTCCTCCTGCCGGGCGGCGGCCGCCGCAGGCCTGGTCCGGGGGCAGACCGCCGCCCTCGTCGACGGTCGGCTGCTGCTCGAGATCGGCGCCGAGGCCCCGCGCGCGGCGCTGCGTCAGGGGACGACGCTGGCCGACGTCGAGGCGGTGCTCGTCACGCACGCCCACCCCGACCACCACGCATGGCCGGCCTGGATGTGGCGGGGCTGGGCGGTCGGGCGACGGCCGCTGACGCTGGTCGGGCCGCCTGCGGTGCTCGACGCCGCCCGTGACCGGCTCGACGACACGGTCGCCGCGGTGCCGGTGCAGGCCGGGGACCGGCTGACCGTCGCCGGGTACGACGTCGTGGTGCTGCCCGCCCGGCACGGCGGGCCCGAGGTCGGCCCGGCGGTGCTGTACGACGTCACCGGTCCGGGCGGCGGCCGGCTGCTGTGGGGCTGCGACACCGGCGAGCTGCCGGACGAGGCGCTCGCGCTGGTCACCGACCGCGCGTACGACGCCGTCGTGCTCGAGCTCACCAGCGCGCACCTGCCCGACCACCTCGACCTGCGCTCATGGCCGCTGCAGGTCGCCGAGCTGCGGCGCCGCGGTGCGGTCACCGACCGCACACACCTGCTGGCCGCGCACCTCGGCCACGACAACCCGCCGCCGGCCGAGCTCGACGACGTGCTGCACGGGTGGGGGGCCCGGGCGCCCGTCGACGGCGACGTCGTCGAGCTCGGGGCCCTCAGCGAGCCGGAGCCGCCGCCCGCTGCCGGACGCCGGACGCTCGTGCTGGGCGGCGCCCGGTCGGGCAAGTCCGCGCACGCCGAGCGGCTGCTGGCCGCCGAGCCCGCCGTCACCTACGTCGCGACGGCACCGGACCGGCCGGGCGACGCCGAGTGGACCGAGCGCGTGCGCCGGCACGCCGAGCGGCGCCCGGCCCACTGGCGCACGGTCGAGACCGGAGACGTCGCGGCCGCCCTGCGAGACCTTGACGGCGTCGTGCTCGTCGACGACCTCGGCCTGTGGCTGACCCGCGTGCTCGACGACGCGGACGGCTGGGAGGGGCCAGTGCCTCCCGCCGCCGACGACGCCCTCGAGGAGCTCTCCGCCGCCTGGCGGGAGCGCACCGGACGCGCCGTGCTGGTGGCACCGCTGGTCGGGTCCGGGATCGTGCCGGGCACCGCGTCGGGCCGGCGCTTCCGCGACCTGCTGGGCACGGTCACGAGCCGGCTCGCCGCCTCCTCCGACGACGTCGTCGAGGTCGTCGCCGGTCTGCCGCGGAGGCTGCGATGACGCCCTGGGAGCCCGTGCTGCCACCGCCGGCCGTCCCGGGCGGGGCGCCCGGCACCGGGCGGCTGGAGCCGGCGCTGCAGTGGCTGGCCCGCTGCCAGGGGGCGTGGCCACCGCGCCGCCCCCTGGCTGCGCAGCGGGTGGACGTCGAGGGCTCGTCCGGCGGCTCGCTGCAGTCCGGGGCCGCCCGCGCCGACGCCGCGGCCGACGCCGGCGTCGACCTGCTCGTCGTGCGCGGATCGGGCGACCAGGCTCCCGGGGTGCTCGTCGCCGCAGTGCTGCTCGACCTCGAGCCGGTGCGGGCGGTGGGCACCGCGGTGACGGCCGGCTGGACCGCCCTGACGGTGGCCGTGCGCGACGGCATCCGCACCGCGCGGGCGCACCGCACCGACCCGGAGGCCCTGCTCGAGGCCACCGGAGCGACGGCGGTGGCCGAGCTGGCCGGCCTGCTCGCGCAGGCCTCGACGCGGCGCACTCCCGTGCTCCTCGACGGCTCGGCCCTGACCGCGGCCGCGGCGCTGGTCGCCGGACGGCTCGCCGTCGGAGCGCAGGCCTGGTGGCTGGCGGGGCAGTCGCCGCCCAACCCGGCCGCTCGAGCCGTGCACACCGACCTGCGGCTCGCGCCGCTGCTCGACCTGCGCCTCGGCCTGCCCGCCGGCGCGGACCTGGCCGCCGACGTCCTCGCGGCCGCGACGGCGCTGGTGGACCGCGCTGATGGGTGACGGGCTCCGGCTCGCCCTCACCACGCTCACCGTGCTGCCGGTGCGCGGACCGGTCGAGGTCGACCGGCGCTCCGCCCGGACCGCGATGCTCCTGGCGCCGCTCGTGGGGCTCGCCCTGGGCGCCGTCGCCGCCGGCGTCGCGAAGGGCGTTCAGCTCGCCGGCGCCGACCTGCTGGCCGCCGTCCTGGCCGTGGCGGCGCTCGCCGTCCTGACCCGGGGCCTGCACCTCGACGGACTGGTCGACACCGTCGACGGCCTGGCCTCCTACCGGCCGCGCGCGCAGGCGCTGGAGATCATGCGCTCGCCGGAGGCGGGACCACTCGGCGTCGCCGCGCTCGTCCTCGTGCTGCTCGCCCAGGTCGCGGCCGTGCACGCGTGCCTCGACGCCGGCCGGGGGACCGCCGCGCTGCTGCTCGCCGGCGCAGGGGCCCGGCTCGCGGTCACCGTGGCCTGCACGACCGGGATCCCCGCCGCGTCCCCGTCCGGGCTCGGGGCGGCCGTCGCCGGCACGGTGCCCCGGGCCGCAACGGTCACCGTGGGGACCGCCGTCCTGGTCGTCGGTGCGGCGCTCGGGCTCGTCGACGAGGGCGCGCACCCGGCCCTGGGGCCGCTCGCCGTCCTGGGCGGCCTGGCCGCCGCTGCCGTCCTGCTGCGGCACGCGGTGCGGCGGCTCGGCGGCGTCACCGGCGACGTCCTCGGAGCGCTCGTCGAGACGACCACGACCGTCGTGCTCGTCGTCGTCGCCACGGCCTGAGCGGCGCTGGCCGAGCCGTTCCCGGATCGTGACCGAACCCCGCCCTGCACGTGCCTTGCGCGGCGACCCGACGGGGCTAGCGTCCCGGACGGTCCTGGCCACCCCGGCCCGGTACAGCAGCGAAGAGGTGTGCGGATGCGTAGAACGAGCAGGTCAGTGCGGGCTGCGGCCCTGCTGGGAGCCGTCGCGGTGGCCCTCGCGGGCTGCGCCGACAGCGACCGCGACAACGGCGCCGGCGCCGGTGGCGGCGGCGGCGAGCAGAGCGGTGGCACCTTCGTCTTCGCCGCCTCGTCGGATCCCGTCGCCCTCGACCCGGCCTTCGCCAGCGACGGCGAGACCTTCCGCGTCGCCCGGCAGATCTTCGAGGGCCTCGTCGGCACCGAGCCCGGCACCGCCGACCCGGCGCCGCTGCTCGCCGAGGAGTGGGAGACCTCCGACGACGGCCTCGAGACCACGTTCACGCTGCGCGAGGACGTGCAGTTCCACGACGGCGAGCCGTTCAACGCCGAGGCGGTCTGCTTCAACTTCGACCGCTGGCACAACTGGACCGGCCTGCTCCAGTCGGAGAACATCACCTACTACTACGGCAAGATCTTCCGCGGCTACGCCGACACCGGCACCGGCATCTACGAGTCCTGCGAGGCCGAGGACGAGTTCACCGCGACCATCACCCTGAACGCGCCGTTCGCCGGCTTCATCCAGGCCATGTCGCTGCCGGCCTTCTCGATGCAGAGCCCCGCGGCGCTCGAGGAGCACGACGCCGACAACGTCCAGGGCACCGAGGACGACGTCCGCTTCAGCGCCTACGCCACCGAGCACCCGACCGGCACCGGTCCGTTCGTCTTCGAGTCGTGGGAGCGCGGCCAGCAGGTCACGCTCGCCCGCTTCGACGACTACTGGGGCGAGGTCGCGCAGATCGACCGCGCGATCGTCCGCACCATCTCCGACGGCAACGCCCGCCGGCAGGCGCTCCAGAACGGCGAGATCGACGGCTACGACCTGGTCGCCCCGGGTGACCTGCAGAGCCTCGAGGACGCCGGCTTCCAGATCGAGAACCGGGCGCCGTTCAACATCCTCTACCTGGCCATGAACCAGGCCGTGCCGGAGCTGGCCGACATCCGCGTCCGGCAGGCGATCGCCCACGCGATCGACAAGGACGCCGTCATCAGCCAGTCGCTGCCCGAGGGCAGCGAGGTGGCCACGCAGTTCATGCCGGACACCGTGGCCGGTCACACCGACGACGTGACCACCTACGAGTTCGACCAGGACCGTGCCCGCGAGCTGCTGGCCGAGGCCGGCGCCGAGAACCTGACGCTGCAGTTCAACTACCCGACCGGCGTCTCGCGGCCGTACATGCCGACGCCCGAGGAGACGTTCGTGGCGATCCGGTCGCAGCTCGAGGCCGTCGGCATCACCATCACTCCGGTGGCCGACCAGTGGAGCCCGAACTACCTCGACCGCGTGACGGGCAGCGAGGACCACGGCATCCACCTGCTCGGGTGGACCGGCGACTACAACGACAGCGACAACTTCGTCGGCGTCTTCTTCGGCAAGCAGACCGACGAGTGGGGCTTCGACAACCCGGAGCTGTTCTCGGCCCTCGAGGAGGCCCGCGGGATCGCCACGCGCGAGGACCAGACGCCGGCCTACGAGGAGATCAACAAGATGATCGCTGACTTCGTGCCGGGCGTGCCGATCGCGCACCCCGTCCCGTCGCTCGCCTTCGCCCCCGAGGTCTCGGGCTACCAGGCGTCGCCGGTGCAGGACGAGGTCTGGAACACCGTCACCGTCTCCGAGTGAGCAGCAGCGGGCCCCGGGACGCGCGTCGTCCCGGGGCCCGCTGCGCTGCCCCGCCTGATCCCGCCCGACCCGCACGGCGCCGAAGGAGGACACCCGCGTGCTGCGCTTCGTGGTGCGCCGCCTGGCCCTCACCGTCCCGGTGCTCGTCGGGCTGAGCATCCTGCTGTTCCTCTGGGTGCGCGCCCTTCCTGGCGACCCCGCCCGGGCCCTGCTCGGCCAGCGGGCCACCGCCGAGAGCGTCGAGAACGTCACCCGCCTCTACGGCTTCGACCGACCCCTGCACGAGCAGTACTTCACCTACATCGGCGCGCTGCTGCAGGGCAACTTCGGCTCCTCCACCCAGACCGGGCAGCCCGTGGTCGAGCTGTTCAAGAACGGCTTCCCGGCCACCGCCGAGCTGGCGTTCTGCGCCCTGCTGTTCGCCGCGGTGCTCGGCATCCCGCTCGGCTACTTCGCCGCCCGCCGGCACGGCACCCCGCTCGACAACCTGACGGTCGGCGCCTCGCTGATGGGCGTGGTCATCCCGGTCTTCTTCCTGGCCTACCTGCTGAAGCTGGTGTTCGCCATCGGCATCGGGCCGCTGGACTTCCTGGGCGTCTTCCCGACCGCCGGCCGCCAGGACGCCCGCATCGCCGCGACCCATCCCACCGGCTTCTACGTCCTCGACGGCATCCTCACCCGCGAGTGGGACGCCGCCTGGAACGCGCTGAAGCACCTGGTGCTGCCGGCGGTGGCGCTCGGCACGATCCCGCTGGCCATCATCGTGCGCATCACCCGGGCTGCGGTTCTCGACGTCACCGGTGAGGACTACGTGCGCACCGCCGAGGCCAAGGGGCTGCTGCAGGGCACCATCAGCCGGCGGCACGTGCTGCGCAACGCGCTGCTGCCCGTCGTCACCACCGTCGGGCTGCAGGCCGGGCTGCTGCTGTCCGGAGCGGTGCTCACCGAGACGGTGTTCGCGCGCAACGGCCTGGGATCGACGCTGTTCAACGCCATCACGCTGCTCGACTATCCCGTCCTGCAGGGCTTCATCCTGGCCATCGCGCTGATGTACGCGCTGATCAACCTGACCGTCGACGTCCTCTACGGCGTCATCGACCCACGGGTGCGTGTCTCGTGACGCTGATCGCCCCCGGGTCCGGCAGCCCGGTCGGCGACCCGTTCGACGGGCCGACCGCGCACGCCGAGGAGCGCGGCACCAGCCTGTGGCGCGGCGCCTTCGCGCGCCTGCGCCGCGACCCGTTCGCCATCCTCGGCGCAGTCATCGTGCTGACCTTCGTGATCGTCGCGCTGGCGGCTCCGCTGCTCGCGCCGTACGAGCCTGCCCGCGCGCAGTGGGGCAACCAGGTGACGCCGGGGAGCGTCCCCGGCCCGTCCGCCGAGCACCTGCTCGGCCTCGACGCCTTCGGCTCGGACCTGCTCACCCAGCTCATCTACGGTGCCCGCCAGTCACTGCTCATCGGCGTCGTCTCGACCCTCATCGGGCTGTCCGTCGGGGCGACCATCGGCCTGCTCGCCGGCGGAATCGGCGGGTGGATCGACGTCCTGCTCATGCGCTTCGTCGACATCCTGCTGTCGATCCCCAGCCTGCTGCTCGCCGTCAGCATCGCCGCGGCGCTCGGCCGCACCTCCACCTCGGTGATGATCGCCATCGGTGTCGCGCAGGTGCCGATCTTCGCCCGCCTGCTGCGCGGGTCGCTGCTCGCGCAGCGCGAGGCCGACTACGTGCTGGCGGCGACCTCGCTCGGGCTGCGACGACGGCGGGTGGTCATGAACCACATGCTGCCCAACAGCCTCGGGCCCGTCATCGTGCAGGCGACGCTGGTGCTGGCCACCGCCATCATCGAGGTCGCCGCGCTCAGCTACCTCGGGCTGGGCGAGCCGAACCCGACCGTCGCCGAGTGGGGCCGCATGCTCGTCAAGTCGCAGGACCGGCTCGAGACCTCGCCGCAGCTGGCGCTGCTGCCCGGCACGCTCATCGCCGTCACCGCGCTCGGGTTCACCCTGCTCGGCGAGGCGCTGCGCGAGGCGCTCGACCCGAAGTTCCGCCGGTGAGCACCCCCGTGGTCGTCGAGGACCTCGACCAGCGCCCGCCCGGTCAGCCCCTTCTGCAGGTGCGTGACCTGCAGGTGCGCTTCACCCGCCGCGGGCGCGACCCGGTGCGGGCCGTCGACGGCGTCAGCTTCGACGTGCGGCCCGGGCAGGTCGTCGGCCTGGTCGGCGAGTCCGGCTGCGGCAAGTCGGTGACCTCGCTGGCCATCATGGGCCTGCTGCCCCAGCGCCGGGTGGAGGTCGCCGGCGAGGTGCTCTTCGAGGGACGCGACCTGCTGACCATGCGGCGCGACGACCTGCGCGAGATGCGCGGCCGCGACATCGCGATGGTCTTCCAGGACCCGATGAGCTCGCTCAACCCCGTCGTGCCGATCGGCCTGCAGGTCACCGAGGTGCTCGCCCGGCACACCGACCTCGACCGCAGCGCGGCGCGCAAGGAGGCCGAGGAGCTGCTGCGGCGGGTCGGCATCCCCGACCCCGCCCGGCGGCTCAAGGAGTACCCCCACCAGCTGTCCGGCGGCATGCGCCAGCGCGCGCTCATCGCCATGTCGCTGGCCTGCAAGCCGCGGCTGCTCATCGCCGACGAGCCGACCACGGCCCTCGACGTCACCATCCAGGCGCAGGTGCTCGAGCTGCTCAAGCAGCTGGTCCGCGACAGCGGCACCGCCATGGTGATGATCACGCACGACCTCGGCGTCGTCGCCGGGCTCTGCGACGAGGTCAACGTCATGTACTCCGGCCGCGTCGTCGAGCGGGCCGGCCGGCGCGAGCTGTTCGGGCACCCGCGGCACCAGTACACCGGCGGGCTGCTCCGCTCCATCCCCCGGCTCGACGAGCCGCGCGGCGGCACCCTCAACCCCATCCCGGGGTCGGCCTCGGACGTCATCCCGTGGTCGCGCGGCTGCGCCTTCGCACCGCGCTGCCCCGCGCGGCAGGACGACTGCCTCGTGCCGGACCTCCAGCTCGTCGACGACGTCCGGCCCGACCACCTGCACCGGTGCGTCCACCCCGTCCCGGTCGAGGAGAGCACTCCGTGACTGCGGCCGGCGCGGCCGGAGTGCCCGACGACGTGCTGCTCCAGGTCCGCGGACTGGAGGTGCACTTCCCGATCCGCTCCGGGATCCTGCTCGACCGCACCGTCGGCCACGTGCGCGCCGTCGACGGCGTCGACCTCGCCGTGCGGCGCGGCACCACCTTCGGCCTGGTCGGCGAGTCCGGCTGCGGGAAGTCGACGCTCGGCCGGGCCGTGCTGCGCCTGGTCGAGCCCACCGGCGGCACGGTGCTGTTCGACGGCGTCGACATGACCTCGCTGAAGAAGGAGCAGCTGCGGCGCGCGCGCAAGCGCATGCAGATGGTCTTCCAGGACCCGATGTCGAGCCTCGACCCCCGGCAGGACGTCGAGTCGCTGCTCGTCGAGCCGATGCAGGCCCACGAGCTGGCCGGGGGACCGAAGGCGTGGCGGGCCCGGGTGCGCGAGCTCCTCGACCTCGTCGGGCTGCCGGCCGCTTCGGCGTCGAAGTACCCGCACGAGTTCAGCGGCGGCCAGCGCCAGCGCATCGGCATCGCCCGGGCGATCGCCCTGGAGCCGGAGCTGGTCATCGCCGACGAGCCGGTGTCGGCGCTCGACGTGTCGGTGCAGGCCCAGGTGGTCAACCTGCTCGAGGAGCTGCAGGACCGGCTCGGACTCACCTACCTCGTCATCGCGCACGACCTCGCCGTCGTCCGGCACATCAGCGACGAGATCGGCGTCATGTACCTCGGCTCGCTCGTCGAGCACGCGGACAGCGACGAGCTCTACGACAACCCGCTGCACCCGTACACGATCAGCCTCATGTCGGCGATCCCGGTGCCGGACCCCGACGTCGAGGACGCCCGCGAGCGCATCCTGCTGGCCGGTGACCTGCCCTCCCCCGCCGCGCCGCCACCGGGCTGCCGCTTCCACACCCGCTGCCCCTTCCGGCAGCCGACCCGCTGCCACGACGAGGTCCCGCTGCTCCGCGAGCTCGCGCCCAGGCACACGGTGGCCTGCCACTGGGCCGAGGACGTGCGCGACGGCCGCATCACCGCGGCGGCGTCGTCGCACGACCCGACGTCGGCGGGCGACGTCGTGGACCAGACGACGCTGCCCTAGCCCGCGTCCTCGGTCAGCGCACCTTCGACGGCACGAACGGCGGCTTCACGACCCGCATCCGCGAGGTTCGGCCGCGCACGTCGACCTCGACCTCGACGTCCTCCGAGCCGGCCGGCACCGCGCCGGTGTCGAGCAGCGCGAGCCCGATGCCGACCTTGCGGGTCGGCGAGAACGTGCCGCTGGTGACCTCGCCGACCCGGCGTCCTCCGGCGCTCACCTGCATGTGCGCGCGGGGGATGCCGCGGTCGAGCGACTCGAGGCCCCACAGCAGCCGGGCGGGGCCGTTCTCGCGCTCGGCGACCAGCGCCTCCCGCCCCCAGAACCGCGGCTTCTTCCACCCGACCGCCCAGGTCGAGCGGGCCTGGACCGGAGTGATGTCGAGCGACAGGTCCTGGCCGTGCAGCGGGTAGCCCATCTCGGTGCGCAGGGTGTCGCGGGCACCGAGCCCGCACGGCACCGCGCCGAGGTCCTTGCCGGCGGCGAGCAGCGCGTCCCAGAGGTCGCCGGCGTCCTCGGCCCGCGGCAGCAGCTCGTAGCCGCGCTCCCCGGTGTAGCCGGTGCGGCAGACGACGACCGGACGCCCCTCCCACGTCGCGTCCGTGAAGGCCATGTAGTCGTGCGCCGCGGGCAGCCCGAGCGCCTCGACCAGCTCGGCGGACCGCGGGCCCTGGACGGCGAGGACGGCGAGCCGGTGGTGCAGGTCCTCGACCTCGATCCCCGACGGCGCGTCGGCCGCCAGGCGCCCGACGACCTGCGAGGAGTTCGCCGCGTTCGGGACGAGGAAGACCTCCTCCTCGCTCTTGACGTACGCGATCAGGTCGTCGACGACGCCGCCGGACTCGTCGTCGCAGCACAGCGTGTACTGCGCCTGACCGGGGCCGATGCGGCGCAGGTCGTTGGTCAGCCGGTCGTTGACGAACTCGACCGCCGTCAGGTCACCGACCGACCCGCGCACCGCGCCCTTGCCGAGATGGCTGACGTCGAACACGCCCACCGCCTCGCGCACGGCGGTGTGCTCGGGCAGCACGCCGGCGTACTGGATCGGCATCTGCCAGCCGCCGAAGTCGGCCATCTTCGCGCCGAGGGCGACGTGGCGGTCGTGCAGAGGGCTGGTGTGGAGGTCCGTCACGTCGCCGACCCTACGGGCCCCCTCGGTAGGGTCGGCCGCGTGACGAGCCTCCGCCTGACCACCTCCGCCGCTCCCACCCTGAAGGTCGACGCCGTCGTCGTCGGCGTCGTCAAGGGCAGAAAGGGTCTCGCCCTCGCGCCCGGCGCCGAGGCGCTCGCCGACGCCGTCGGCAAGACCTTCCTGCGCAGCCTCACCGACCTCGGCGCGACCGGCAAGGCCGAGGAGGTCACCCGCCTCGCGACCCTGGGGGCGGTGAAGCCGGCCGTGGTGGTCGCCGTCGGCCTGGGCGACGGCGACCAC
>Ga0247713_1001764_pt1 | contig 10375 bp, 10 predicted proteins | sample 21E_NmetaG_FD_189936 | JGI IMG/M metagenome (GOLD analysis project Ga0247713, IMG submission 189936) | Soil microbial communities from hillslope of Landscape Evolution Observatory, University of Arizona, Oracle, AZ, United States - 2-1-E_N | ecosystem: Engineered > Artificial ecosystem >... | reverse complement strand
GCTTTTGACGCCCCGCTCAGCCCGACGCCTCTCGACGCCGAACCGGGGCCTGCTACCGGGCTCTGCGGCGATTACCCGGACGGGACTTGCACCCGCTGGTCTGGTCCAGTTTTCAGGACGCAACACGCCTCCAGGTTAGGAAGAACTTCGATGGACGACGGCGAGGAGGGCGGCGTAGGACCGCACGAGCAGCTCGCGCTCCTGGGCCACCAGCGGGCTGTCGAGGTCGCACCCCTCCTCGACCCATTGGTCGGAAGCCTCCATGGCGTCGGCCCGCAGGGCGGCCGCCGGCCGCACCGCGTCCCGCTCGTCCCCGTACACGTAGGAGTACAGGTCGGTCAGGGCCTCGACCAGCTCGGCCCGGTTGCGGTCCCGGTCGGCCACCGGCCCCCGCTGCACCGCCCGGTGGGCCCGCCACCACGACACCTCCCGGCGGGCCGCCTCGGCCGTGTCGATCGACTCGCCGGAATCCCGGGCGACGAGCCGGTAAAAGCGCTCCATGCACCGGCGGGCGCCGTCGGGGTCGTTGTCGGCCGGCGCCCACCGCTGGTTGGCCCGCAGCACCAGCCAGGCCCCGTAGGGCACCCGGTCCCACCGCAGGCGGAAGCCGGCCCGCACCAGCCCGACCGAGGCGACCAGCAGCTTCAGCCACTCCCGCCGGTAATAGCTCACCCACGCCCGGCACTCCAGCGCCCCGACCCGCCGGGGATCGAAGCTCCGCATCGGGGAGGTGGTCACCGGGCTTCGCCCGCCGAGAACCTCCCGGAGCGGTCTCCCGGGCCGCTCAGGGCACCACCTGCAGCTCCTCGGCGAAGTGGCAGGCGGCGGGGTGGCCCTGGCCCCGGTCGATCAGCGCCGGCTCCTCTTCGGCGCAGATGTCCTGGGCCTTCCAGCAGCGAGTCCGGAAGCGGCAACCCGACGGAGGGTCGGCCGGGCTGGGGAGGTCACCCTGGAGGACGATGCGCTTGCGCTTGCGCTCCACCGGTGGGTCGGGCACGGGCACCGAGGACAGGAGCGCCTGGGTGTAGGGCATGGCCGGGTGGTTGTAGATGTCGTCCCGGGTGCCGATCTCCACGACCTTGCCGAGGTACATCACCGCCACCCGGTCGGAGATATGCCGCACGACCGAGAGGTCGTGGGCGATGAACAGGTAGGCCAGGTTCAGGCGACCGCGGAGCTCCTCCAGCAGGTTCAGCACGCCGGCCTGGATGCTCACGTCGAGAGCGGAGACCGGCTCGTCGAGCACCAGCACGTCGGGCTCCAGGGCGAGGGCACGGGCCACGCCGATGCGCTGGCGCTGGCCGCTGGAGAACTCGTGCGGGTACCGGTTGGCGTGCTCGGGGCGGAGTCGCACCAGCTCCAGCAGCTCGTTGGCCCGGGCCCTGGCCTCCTTGGTGGCCATGCCGTGGACGATCAGCGGCTCGGCCACGATGGACCACACCTGCATGCGCGGGTTGAGCGACGCGTACGGATCCTGGAAGACGATCTGCAGGTCCGCCCGCAGCTTTCGAAGCTCCTTGCGGCCCAGCTTGAGGACGTCGCGGCCCCGGAACACGACCTCGCCGCTGGTCGGCTCGATGAGCCGAAGCACGCACCGGGCGGTCGTCGACTTCCCGCAACCCGACTCACCCACGAGACCGAGCGTCTCCCCCTCGTGGAGGTCGAAGGACACGCCGGAGACGGCGTGGACCTTCCCGCCGCCCCGCACGGAGAACTCCTTGACCAGGTCGCGAACCTCGAGGATCGCCTCACTCACTGAACCGCTCCAACCGGGCCCATCTCCTCGGCGTAGTGGCAGGCGGCCTCCACGGGGCCGACCCGGCGCAGGCGGGGGTCGTCGACCCGGCAGTTCGGCCGCTCGTGGGAGCAGCGGGGATGGAAGGCGCAGCCCTTGGGCAGCGCCAGCAGCGACGGGGCACCGCCGCCGATGGAGGTCAACGGGGCGCGGTGGGTGTCGGTGAGCCTGGGGACCGACGAGAGCAGGCCCCGCGTGTAGGGATGACGGGCCTGGGCGTACACGTCGTCGACGGTGCCGCGCTCCACGACCCGGCCGGCGTACATGACCGACACCTCGTCGGCCAGGCCGGCCACGACCCCGAGGTCGTGGCTGATGATGACGATGGCCACGCCCTTCTCCCGGCGGATGTCGCGGAGGAGGTCGAGGATCTGGGCCTGAATGGTGACGTCGAGGGCGGTGGTGGGCTCGTCGGCCACCAGCACATCGGGGTCGTTGGCCACGGCCATGGCCACCATGACGCGCTGGCACATGCCGCCGGAGAACTGGTGGGGGTAGTCCCGCGCCCGTTTGTCGGGCTGGGGGATGCCGACGAGCGCCAGCAGCTCCACCGCCCGCTTGAGCGCCTCCTTGCGGTGCACCTCGGGATGGTGGATGCGGATGCCCTCCACGATCTGGTGGCCGATGGTGTGCACCGGGTTGAGGGACGTGCGGGGGTCCTGGAAGATCATGGCGATGCCCGAGCCGCGCACCTTGCGCAGCTCCGAAGGCGGCAGGCCCAGCAGCTCGCGGCCCTTGTACCTCACCGATCCCGTCACCTCGGCGGTGGAGGGGAGGAGCCCGAGGGCGGCGAGCATGGTCACCGTCTTGCCCGACCCGGATTCGCCCACCACACCGCGTATGCGGCCCGGCTCCAAGGTCAGGTTCACCCCCCGGACCGCCTGGACCCGTCCTTCCAGCGTCGGGAACGTGACTTCGAGGTCCTTGATGTCGAGGACGGTGGTCATCGGAGGGGAAGAGTAGGTCGATGACGTGCGGTAGATCTGGCCACATGCCACAATCGCGCTAGAGACGGCGGTTCGGGTGCGCTGGGCACCTGCCCCGTCTTGTGGCATCTCTCAGGGGGGAAGAACTATGCGTCGCAAAGCACTGGCCATCGTCATGCTGCTCGGGATTCTGGCGGCAGCCTGCGGTGGGGACGACAGCCCGTCGGATTCCGCCGGCGGCCAGACGTCGGGGCAGCCCGACCTCAACGCCACCGTACGGGTGGCGGCCAACGAGGACCAGTGGACCGAGGGTGGTACCGGCGCCAAGTCGTACCACTTCATGTACGTCTACAACGTCCAGGTCTACGAGCCGCTCATCTACCTCGGCTCCGACTACACCCTGAAGCCGGGTCTGGCCACCCGCTGGGAGCTGCAGCCCGACGGCAAGACGTGGCGCTTCTTCCTCCGCCAGGGCGTGACCTTCCACGACGGCACGCCGTTCAGCGCCGACGACGTGGTCTGGACGTGGGGCGTGCGCCAGCCCGAGGGCAGGACGCTCACCACCGTCCTCAACACCCTGGGCCCGGACTCGGTGAAGAAGATTGACCAGTTCACCGTCGACTTCACGCCGGCGCAGACCAACCTGCGCCTGCCCGAGCAGATCGTGCACCCCGAGGGCGCCATCGTGAAGGCCAACACCCACAACGACACGCCCCCCTACGCCGGCACCGGTCCCTGGAAGTACGAGAGCTACACCCCCAAGCAGACCGCCTCCTTCGTGCGCAACGACAACTACTGGGGCGAAAAGGTCCAGGTCCGCAAGCTGGACATCCGCTTCTACCCGGACCCCCAGACCCGCCTCGAGGCCCTGAAGTCGGGCCAGGCCGACCTGGCCATCGACCTCCCCGCCGACGCCACCAAGTCGCTGTCGAACGACCCCAACTTCAAGGTCGTCAAGTCCAAGGCCGGCCGGAACCACCTGCTCTACGTCAACAAGCTCGACGGCCGCATCACCCAGGACATCGCCGTCCGGGAGGCGGTCACCTACGCCATCGACCGACAGTCCTACGTCGACGTCGTCCTCGACGGCAATGCCGCCCCGGGCCGCTACATGGCGCCGGGGTCTGTCCTCGGCTCGGCGGCCAGCACGGTGACGCCCATCCCCCGCGACCTGGCCCGCAGCCGCAAGGTGCTCGACGACGCCGGCTGGCGGGTGGGCTCCGACGGCATCCGGTCCAAGGACGGCCGGCGCCTGTCCCTCAAGCTGCTCGGACAGCAGGAGGTGCCGGAGTCGGCACTGCTCGTCATCCAGTCCAACCTGAAGGACGTGGGCATCGACACCGAGATCAAGAAAACCCCCGACGTGGCCACCCGGAACTCCCTCTACGCCCAGGGCAAGGGAGACTTCGACCTCGACCTCGAGCCGCCGAACCAGAACGACGGCAACCCCGCCTTCCTCCCCGTGCTGCGCATGGCGGCCCGGAGCGCCACCAACGTGCAGTTCGCACCGGGCGCCCCGCCGACCACCCCCAACGGGGCGGCGTTCGAGGCCGAGGTCATCAAGTCGGACACGGCCAAGACCCTGCCCGAGGTGCAGCAGGCCGCAGCCAACATGATGAAGATCCTCATCAACCAGGACTACCTGGTCGTCCCCTTGGCCGACGCCTTCCGCATCTACGGCATGGCCAAGAACGTGAACCTCGGCGACCCGCACCCGTCGTTCACCAACCAGACCTGGTTCAGCCTGACCATGACACCCAGGTAGCCGGTCGGTGGCGAGGTACCTCGCCCGGCGCCTGCTGATCGCAATCCCGACCCTCCTGGCGCTCTCCTTCCTGATCTTCCTCCTGGTCAGCAACGCCCCGGGGGATCCAGCGGAGGAGTACGCCAGGAAGCGGTCGGGGTCGCAGGAAGCCACGGCCCGCGACATCCAGATCGCCAAGGTCGAGCTCGGCCTCGACCGCCCGTTCTTCGTGCAGTACGGCTCCTGGCTGAAGGGCCTGGCGACCGGCGACATGGGTGAGTCCTTCGCCAAGCGCCAGCCCGTCTACGACGTCCTCAAGGACCGCATCGGCGCCACCCTGGAGCTGACCACGGCGTCGTTGCTCCTCATCCTGATGGTGGGCCTGCCACTCGGGGTGCTGGCGGCCATGTTCCACCGCCACTGGACCGACCAGGCCTTCCGGGTGGCGGCGCTCTTGGCCGCCTCCATACCCGGGTTCTTCCTGGCCTACTTGCTGATCGTGCAGCTGGCCACGGAATGGAAGCTGCTGCCGGTCGCCGGCCGCCAGGGCTGGGACAGCCTGATCATGCCGGCCATCGTGGTGGCCATCACGCCGGCGGCGGTCATCTCCCGGCTGCTGCGGGCCAGCCTGCTGGAGGTCTTCACCGAGGACTACATCCGCACCGCCCGCAGCAAGGGCCTGGGGTCACTGGCGGTCGTCCTGCGCCACGGGCTGCGCAACGCCTCGATCCCGGTCGTGACCTACGTCGGCACGGTGCTGGGCGCCCTGCTGGAGGGTGTGGTCATCACCGAGTTCATCTTCGCCTGGCCCGGCTTGGGGCTGTTGACCCTGGAGGCGATCTCCCAGCGGGACTACCCATTGATACAGGCCGCGGTGCTGATGGCCGGCGCCATCTACCTGATCGGCAACCTCCTCGTCGACGTCCTCTACGGCCTGCTCGACCCCCGGATCCGCCTGGAGGGGGCGGGGGCGCGGTGAGCACGTCCGAGGCGGTTCTCAGGCAGGCGGGCGAGACGTTCGTCCCCGTGCGCCGGCGGATGTTCCGCCGGCTGCTCAAAGACCGCACCGCGGTCCTGGGGCTGGTGATCATCGCCGTCGTGGTGGTGGCCGCCTTGCTGGCGCCGTGGATCGCCCGCCACGACCCGGTGCAGACGAACTTCTCCAACCGCTTCGCGTCGATGAGCAGAAGCCACCCCATGGGCACCGACAACCTCGGCCGCGACGTCTTCGCCCGGTTGCTGCACGGCGCCCGACTGTCGCTGGGCATGGCGGTCAGCGCCACGGTGGGGATCACCGTCCTCGGCGTCATCCTCGGTCTGGTGGCAGCCATGTACGGCCGGCTGGCCGAGACCCTCATCATGCGCTCCGTCGACGTGCTGCTGGCGTTGCCCACCCTGATCCTGGCCCTGGTGGTCGTCGGCCTGCTCGGTCAGGGCCTCCGGAACCTGATCATCACCATCATCCTCGTGGGCTGGCCGAGGTACGCCCGGCTGGTGCGGGGCATGGCGCTCAAGGTCCGCGAGCAGGACTTCGTGGAGGCGGCCCGGGCGGTGGGCGCATCCCGGCCGCGCATCATGTTCCGCCACGTGGCGCCCAACCTGCTCGGGCCGACCGTGGTGTTCAGCACCATCGACATGGGCAGCACCCTGCTGGCGGTCTCGGGCCTGTCCTTCCTCGGCTTCGGCGTGGGGCCGCCGACGCCGGAGTGGGGGGCCATGCTGGCCGAGTCCCGCTCCTTCCTGGACAGGGCCCCGGTGCTCCTGCTGTGGCCGGGCATGGCCATCACCCTCATGGTGCTGGCGTTCAACCTCGCCGGCGACGGCCTCCGCGACCTGCTCGACCCCCGCACCGTCGAGGCCACCCCGGGCCTGGAGCGGGGATTGAAGATCCTGCGCCGGCGCCGGCCGCCGGCGGTCGATCCGGGGCCGCCGTCCGCAGTCGACCTGCCGCTGGAGGACGAGCTCCCAGCGAACCGGTGACGGATCTCGGGGTCATAGCCCCCGAAAACGTCACCAGTTCGAGGTGGGGTTACGCCGCCGGCGTCTGCCGGGGGTGGGGCATGCAGAGCTCGTCGTACTCGGCGATGACGATCTCGCCGGCGTCGGGCCCGCAGGCCGGGCACGCCTCGTCACGGCGGATCTTGAACGTGCGGAACGACTCCTCGAGGGCGTCGTAGGCCAGCAGCCGCCCGACCAGGGGGTCGCCCAGGCCGAGGACCAGCTTGATGGCCTCCATGGCCTGGATGGAGCCGATGATGCCGGGCAGCACGCCCAGCACGCCGGCCTCGGCGCACGAGGGCGCCAGCTCCGGCGGCGGAGGCTCGGGCACCTGGCAGCGGTAGCAGGGGCCGACGAAGGGGTTGTAGACGGTGACCATGCCGTCGAAGCGGAAGATCGACCCGTGGACCACGGGGATGCGCTTGACCAGCGAGGCGTCGTTGACCAGGTAACGGGTCGGGAAGTTGTCGGTGCCGTCGACGATGACGTCGTAGCCGTCGATCACGTCGAGGATGTTGTCGGCGCCCAGGCGCACGTCGTAGGTCACCACATTCACATCAGGGTTGAGGCCGACGAGGGTCTTCTTGGCCGAGTCGACCTTGCGCTCGCCCACCCGGTCCATGTTGTGGAGGACCTGGCGCTGGAGGTTGGACTCGTCGACCACGTCCATGTCGACGATGCCCAGCGTGCCCACGCCGGCGGCGGCCAGGTACAGGGCGGCGGGCGAACCCAGCCCGCCGGCGCCGAGGAGCAGGACCTTGGCGTCGAGCAGCTTCTGCTGGCCGGCCTCGCCCACTTCGGGGAGGAGCAGGTGGCGCTGGTAGCGGTTGCGCTGCTCGGCGCTCAGCGTGCGGGGGGCGGCCCACTCCCGGTTCTCGTTCTTCCACTTGTTGAAACCGCCGGCCATCGACACCACGTCGGTGTAGCCGAGCTCGGCCAGGGTGCGGGCGGCGAAGGCGGAGCGGGTGCCGCCGGCGCAGTAGATCAGGACGGGCGCCGACTTGTCGGCCAGCCGGCTCTCGACCTGGCTCTCGAGGTGGCCCCGGGGAATGTGGACGGCGTCGGGCAGGGCGCCCTGCTCGTACTCGTCGGGCTCACGGACGTCGAGGACGACAGTGGCCGGGTTGGCGGCGAGGGTGGCCTCGGCGCCGGCGGTGTCGACCTCGCGGATCGACGCCTTGGCGGCGGCGAGCAGGTCACGGAAGGTGGGCATGGTTGTCGATCCTCGTGGACGCGGGTTCAGACCTCCTAAACCCTACCGCGCAGGTCGACATTCCCGTCTAGCGATCCACCAGCGCCGGCAGCACGTCGCTGATCGGCGCCCTCACGACGGCGCCGGCGAGGCCGTCGTACGGCGTGGGCTCGGCGTTGACGATGACGACCGCGGCGCCGGCGCCGGCCGCCACCGCCACCAGGTCGCAGGCCGGCGACACGGTGAGGCTGGAGCCGACGGCGAGCAGCAGGTCGCACTCGGTGGTGGCACGGTGGGCCCGGAGCAGATCCTCGACGACGAGCGACTGGCCGAAGGAGATGGTGGCCGACTTGAGGATGCCGCCGCAGCGCAGGCACGGCGGATCGTCCTCACCGGCGCGCAGACGGTCGAGCACTGGCTCCATCGGGCCCCGGTCCCCGCAGTCGAGGCACATGACCTCCCGCATCGTCCCGTGGAGCTCGACGACCGTCGCCGGCGGGTTGCCGGCGAGCTGGTGGAGGCCGTCGATGTTCTGGGTGACCAGGGTGTGCAGGCGGCCCTGGCGTTCGAGGTCGACGATGGCCAGGTGCCCCGGGTTCGGTTCGGCCGTCCACGCCGGCGAGGCCAGCCGGGACTGCCACACCCGCCGGCGCACCGCGGGGTCGGCCATGTAGTCGGCGATGTGCGAGTTGCGCTGGGCGGCGGGGTCCTTCGTCCACACGCCCTGCGGCCCCCGGAAGTCGGGGATGCCCGAGTCGGTGGAGATGCCGGCGCCGGTGAGGACGACGATGCGGCCGGCGCCGGCGACGATCGCCCGAGCCCTTGACAGGCCGTCTGCGGATGAAGTGTAATGAGATGGCACGAGCTTCCCCTTGCGCTTTCCCTGCATCGCGGTCCTCGTCCCGGAGGCTTCTTTGAGCTCGGTCTCAGTGCTCCCGGCGGACTCTCCGTCCGTCACCATCCTGCCCGTCCGTCCTTGGCCCGACAGCGTGATCGACGCGCTGGGCCACGATCCCCGTTCCGCCTACGTCGAACGCTTCTGGCTCGGCATCCTCGGGCCCTCCACCACCTGGCTCCTCCGGTACCTGGCCAACCGCCTCGACGCCACTCCGGAGGGCTTCGACCTCGACCTGGCCGCCACCGCCCAGGCCCTGGGCCTGGGCTCCAAGGGCGGCCGGCACTCGCCGTTCATGCGGGCCCTGTCGCGGTGCTGCCAGTTCGACGTGGCCGAGGCCCGCCCCGACGGCACCCTCGCCGTGCGCCGCAAGCTCCCGCCCCTCACCCGCCGGCAGGTCATGCGCCTGTCCCCCGAGCTGATCGCCGCCCACCAGGCCTGGCAGGAGGCGGAACTGCTCACGCCGGCCCACGAGCAGCAGCGCCGGCGGAGCCGGCGGCTGGCCCTGAGCCTGATCGAGCTGGGCGAAGACGCCCAGGCCGCCGAGGAGCAACTCGCCCGCTGGCGCTTCCACCCGGTCCTGTGCCGGGAGGCGGCGGCGTGGGCCCTCGAGCGCCACCAGCAGTCGATGCAGCCGGGCGACGCCGAACCCGCTGCCTAGCTCCCCACCGGCGGCCCCGCCGGCAGGGGCACACCGCTGGCGGCCGGGGATCCCGCCCCCCGGCCGCCGGCGCCCCCAGTTCCGTGTACGGAACGTGACGATTCCGGCGCGCTCAGGGACGCGGAACTCCCCGGTGGGCGGCAGGCCCACGAGTTGGCGCCGGCTCAGCGGCCGCGCTGGTGGCGCAGCTCCTCGGGCAGGGTCAACCCGGCCGGCGCCGGCTCCTCGCCGGTGAGGACGTCGAGCACTGCCAGGAAGTCGACCGTCGCCCCCACGTCGTGGGCCCGCAGGATCTGGTCCGGGACCCACCGCAACGCCGCCACCGCCCCCAGCGTGCCGGCGTCGCGCCCGGCCGGTGGCCGGGCGGTGAGGGCGCCGACGAAGTCCTTGCGGGACAGGGCCAGCAACACCGGCCGGCCCAAGGCGACGACGGAGCCGAGGTTCCGCAGGAGTTCGACCGTCTGCGCCGGCGTCTTGGTGAAGTCCACGCCGGGGTCGACGACGATCGACTCCGGATCCACGCCGGCTTCCACTGCCCGTGCCACACCGGCAGCGAGGAAGTCGGCCACCTCAGCGCCGACGTCGCCGTAGAGGTCGGGATCCTGGAGCCGGGTGAGCGGCGGCGCCGCGGTGTGCATGACGACCAGACCGGCGCCGGCGCCGGCGCACATCCGGGCCACGGTGGGGTCGCGGAGGCCGGACACGTCGTTGACCAGGTGGGCGCCGGCGTCGAGCACCGCCTCCACGACCGCAGGCTTGAAGGTGTCGACGGAGACCAGCACGCCGGGGCACCGCTCCACCACCGCTCGCACCACCGGCGCCACGGCCGCCGCCTCCACCGCCGGGTCGGCCGGTGCCCGGTTGGTGATCGCCGACTGGGCCCCGACGTCGAGGGCGCCGGCGCCGGCCGAGACCAGGGCCAGCGCCTGGTCGACGACCGCCTCGAGGGTGCGGGCGCCCGGATCGGAGAACGAATCGGCGTTGGCGTTGACGATCCCCATGACCAGCGGCCGGCGCCAGGTGAAGCGCGCCCCTCCCAACAACAGCTCGGCCATCGCACCTAGGCTGGCAGGCCGATGGAGCTGCTGCCCACGCCGGAAACCGGTGGCGCCGCGCCTGTCGCCCCGAGACCGGACCTCGCCGAGCGGCTGGCCGCGGTCGAAC
>Ga0247713_1001763_pt1 | contig 10377 bp, 9 predicted proteins | sample 21E_NmetaG_FD_189936 | JGI IMG/M metagenome (GOLD analysis project Ga0247713, IMG submission 189936) | Soil microbial communities from hillslope of Landscape Evolution Observatory, University of Arizona, Oracle, AZ, United States - 2-1-E_N | ecosystem: Engineered > Artificial ecosystem > Mesocosm... | reverse complement strand
CCCACGAGCAGGCGCCCGAGCTCCTCGCGCGCCTGCTCGTGGGCGATGTCGCACACGACGGCGACCTCGCGCGTCGCGAGCGGCTCGCCGGCCCACTCGAGCACCTCGCGCACCGAGCCGGGCGGATCGCGGCGCTCCGAGCCGGGCACGAGGTTGGCGAGCACGACGTCGTAGGCAGCGAACGGCTGGAAGCCGGGCACGGCGATCCGCACGCCGTCGCTGCGGCGCACGATCTCCAGCGACGGGCACGTGTAGCGCCGCCCGCCCGACCAGTTGGCGAGCTTCTCGTCGAGCACGCGCGCGGCCGGGATCGGCTCGCGCGCCGACGCGCGGTCCTCGTCGAGCGCCGTCCTGACCTCGGCGTCGTCCATCCAGCCGCGCAGCTCGCCGGCGTCGAGCCCCGCGTCGGCCGCCGCGCCCTCGAGCGTGCCGGGCTCGTCGAGCAGCTCGCCGGCGAAGTTGCGCACGCGGAAGGCGCGCAGCAGCGAGTCCTCGGCCCGCGGCGCGTGGACGCGCGCCGCGACGATCGCGCGGCAGGCGGGCGCGGTCGCCGCCATCCGCGGGCGCAGCGACGTGTCGATCGGCATGCCGTGGTCGCGTGCGATCTTCGTGAAGCCGCCCGACTGCTTCTCCGGCGTGAAGCCCTTGTCGACGTACTCCTGCGGGTCGTCTGCGAGGACGACCATCCGCCGGCTCCAGTCGAGCTGCTCGCCGTAGAGCCACTGCAGGCGGCGGCGATACGGCTCGGCCGACCACGCCCACGGGCAGCCCGGATCCGTGAACTCCGTGATGCAGACGTCGATGGCGTCGTTCACTGGCGCAGGGTCACGTGCGCGTGAGGCGCTTGTACGTGATGCGGTGCGGGCGGTCGGCCTCGTCGCCGAGCAGCGCCCGGCGGTGCTCCTCGTAGGCCTCGAAGTTGCCCTCGAACCACGTCACCTGCGAGTCGCCCTCGAAGGCGAGCACATGGGTCGCGACGCGGTCGAGGAACCAGCGATCGTGCGAGATGATCACGGCACAGCCGGCGAAGGCGAGCAGCGCCTCCTCGAGCGCGCGCAGCGTGTCGACGTCGAGGTCGTTCGTCGGCTCGTCGAGCAGCAGGACGTTGCCGCCCGCGCGCAGCAGCTTGGCGAGGTGCAGGCGGTTGCGCTCGCCGCCGGAGAGCCTGCCGACCTTCTTCTGCTGGTCGGAGCCCTTGAAGTTCCACGACGAGCAGTACGCGCGCGAGTTCATCGTCCGGTCGCCGACCTTGATCTGGTCCATGCCGCCGGAGATCTCCTCCCAGACGTTCTTGTCGTCGTGCAGCGCGTCGCGCGACTGGTCGACGTAGGCGAGCTCGACCGTGTCGCCGACGCGCAGCTCGCCCGCGTCGGGCTGCTCCTGGCCGGTGATCATCCGAAACAGGGTCGTCTTGCCGGCGCCGTTGGGGCCGATCACGCCGGTGATCCCGCCGCGCGGCAGCTTGAACGAGAGGTCCTCGATCAGCAGGCGGTCGCCGAAGCCCTTGCGCAGCCCCTCTGCCTCGATGACGACGTCGCCGAGGCGCGGGCCCGGCGGGATGTGGATCTGGACCTGGTCGAGCTTGACGTTGCGCTCCTCGGCGAGCAGCGCCTCATAGTTGTTGAGCCTTGCCTTGGCCTTCTTGCGCCGGCCCTTGGGGTTCTCGCGCACCCACTCGAGCTCCTGCTCGATCGTCTTCTGGCGCGCCTTGTCGCCCTTCTCCTCCTGCGCGAGGCGGCGCTGCTTCTGCTCCAGCCAGGACGAGTAGTTGCCCTCGTAGGGCAGGCCGCGGCCGCGGTCGAGCTCGAGGATCCAGCCGGCCACGTTGTCGAGGAAGTAGCGGTCGTGGGTGACGGCGACGATCGTGCCCTTGTACTCGGCGAGGTGGCGCTCGAGCCAGTCGACGGACTCGGCGTCGAGGTGGTTCGTCGGCTCGTCGAGCAGCAGCAGGTCGGGCTGGCGCAGCAGCAGGCGGCACAGCGCGACGCGGCGGCGCTCACCGCCGGACAGCTTCGTGACGTCCGCGTCGGCCGGCGGCAGGCGCAGCGCGTCCATCGCGTACTCGACGTTCGTGTCGAGGTTCCACGCGTCGGCGGCGTCGATCTGCTCCTGCAGGCGCGCGAACTCGTCGGCGGTCTCCTCGGAGTAGTTGGCGGCCAGCTCGTTGAAGCGCTCGAGCAGCGTCTTCGTCTCGGTGACGGCCTCCTCGACGTTGCCCCTGACGTCCTTGGCCTCGTCGAGGTGCGGCTCCTGCTCGAGCAGGCCGACGGTCGCGCCGGGCGCTAGCGTCGCGTCGCCGCGGTACTCCGTCTCGATCCCGGCCATGATCTTCAGGACCGTCGACTTGCCGGCGCCGTTGTAGCCGAGGACGCCGATCTTCGCTCCCGGGAAGAACTGCAGGTTGACGTCCTTGAGCACCGTCTTGTCGGGCGGATACTCCTTCGACAGGCGGTGCATGACGTAGATGTACTGCGAGGACATGCCGCCTCAGGGTAGCCGGGCGCGGTCGGTCCCGCAGGTCGTCCTTCACACGAGCGAAGGTGAGGGAGGCGCCGTCGCCTCCCTCACCCGTGAGCTCGTGTCGGTGTGCTGCTGCTACTCGAAGCCGCAGGCCGAGAAGGCGTCGATGCCCTTGCCGTCGCAGTTGTACTGCGAGCCGCCCTCGCGCGCCGGCGGAAGGACGCCTTCGGGCGCCTTGATGAAGGTCGAACCGCTGAACGACCCGCCGTCGGTGAACGCGATGAACGCGCCGTGCGGCCTGTTCTCGGTCCCGGGGTTCTTCTTCAGGAACGTCAGGTCGTCGGTGATCACGTTGATCTCGGCGACCGAACCCGCCTTGGCAGGCTTCTTGGCGATGAAGCAATCGTGCGCGAACGCCGGCGCGGCGCCGGCGAACGTGAGCGTGAACGCGCAGATCCCGGCGGTGAGTTTCCTAGCCTTCATGTACTGCCTCCGTTTCTGACCCTGCCGCGCGCGGGCGGCCCGAGGGAACAGTCCACCGGGCCGGCGATAGTCTGTCTACTGGTCTTTCGGGGAGAATGCGGACCGCAGAGGGTCACCCGGTCTGGTAGGCGGGCCGCTCGGAGAGCGGAGTCCAAGCGGGTGATCTAGGCCGGGTGCTGGCCGCGATGAGTTTCATACTCCGGCGCGGTCGGATTCACGTGACTAGCCTCCCTCCCATGCCCGAGCTCGCCATCTCCGTGCGCGGCGTCGTCAAGCGCTTCGGCGAGATCGCCGCCGTCGCGGGCCTCGACCTCGACGTGCCCACGGGCACGTGCGTCGGCCTGCTCGGACCCAACGGCGCCGGCAAGTCGACGACGATGAAGATGCTCACTGCGCAGGTGATCGCCGACGCAGGCGAGATCGAGGTCCTCGGCTACAGGCTTCCCGGCGAGTCGAAGGTGGCACGCGCCGAGATGGGCGTCGTGCCGCAGCTCGACAACCTCGACACGACGCTGACGGTGGAGCAGAACCTGCGGGTCTTCACGCACCTGTACCGGATCGCGCGCGGCGATCGCGCCGCGGCGGTGGAGCGCGCGCTGGAGGTCGCCAACCTCACCGAGCGCCGCAAGGCGAAGGTCGACGAGCTCTCGGGCGGGATGCGCCGGCGGCTGCTGATCGCGCGTGCCCTCGTGCACCGGCCGCGCCTGCTGCTGCTCGACGAGCCGACCGTCGGACTGGACCCGCAGGTACGCCAGGAGCTGTGGGCGCTGATCGACGCGCTGCGCAGCGAGGGCACGTCGATCCTCATGTCGACGCACTACATCGAGGAGGCGCAGCGGCTGGCCGACAGCGTGACGATCGTGTCCGAGGGCAGGGCGGTCGCGGTCGGCCCGCCCGCCGAGCTCGTGGTGCAGCACGCGGGCGCCGAGGTGCTCGAGGTCTACGGCCCCCCGGCACGCCTTGCCGAGGTCGAGGCCGAGGCGATCGGCTCCGGGGTGCGGACGCGGCGCACCGGCACGAGCGTGGCGCTGATGGGCGTCGAGCGGCGCAACGGCGACCTGCCCGACGGCGTGCGCCGCGCCGCCAACCTGGAGGACGTCTTCGTCCTGCTGACCGGAGAGGAGGTGGCGTGATGGCGGCCGTCGCGCGCAAGCGCGTCGGGCGCCTCGACCGGCCGGCGATCGCGGGCGTGCTCGTGCGCGAGATGACGAACTTCAGCTCCTACTGGCGGTCCACGACGTTCTCCTCGACCGTCGAGCCGACGATCTACCTGCTGGCGTTCGGCTTCGGCTTCGGCTCGCTCGTCTCGCAGGTCGCGGGCTACGACTACGTCGACTTCGTCGGCACGGGCACCGTGGCGACGGCGGTGCTCTTCGCGTCGGTGTTCCCGTCGATGTTCGGGACGTTCGTCAAGTACACGTTCCAGCACACGTACGATGCGATCCTCGCCGCCCCGGTCGACACGGAGGAGATCGTCACCGCCGAGGCGCTGTGGATCTCGATACGCGCCGGGACCTACGGCTGCGTGCCGCTGCTCGTCGCGATGGTCTTCGGCCTCCAGCCGCGGCTGGGCATGCTCGCCGTGCCGCTGATCGCCTTCGTCGCCGGGTTCGGCTGGGCGACGTTCGGGATCATGATCGCCGGCCTGCTGAAGTCGATCGACAACTTCAACTACGTGACGAGCACGGTGATCACGCCGACGTTCCTCACGGCAGGCACCTTCTTCCCGCTCAGCGGGCTGCCCGAGTGGGCGCAGGTGCTGGGCAACCTCAATCCCCTGCACCACACTGTCGAGCTCGTCCGCCACGCGTCGTTCGGGTGGCAGCCGGGAAGCGATCTTCTGCACCTCGGCGCGCTCGTGCTCTTCGCGCTCGTCCTGTGGCGCGCGGCGATCTGGGCACTCCAGCGCAAGCTCATCACGTAGCGTCCTCGCCGCCGGTTTCGGCCCCCTCGCGGGGCTGCCAGCGGCTACCCTCGAGGGTTCATGCCCGGCGTCCTCGACATCGAGCAGTCGCTCCTTCTCCTGGAGCTCCAGCCGCCGTTCGACAAGCGCGACGTGCAGCTCGCGCGGCGCCGGCAGGCGAAGGTCTGGCATCCCGACATCGCGCCTCCGGGCAAGCAGTTCGAGCACGAGCGCCACCTCAAGGCGATCAACGAGGCGGCCGACCAGCTCGAGCGCCTCGCCGAGGGCTCGCGCGGCGGGAAGGTCTCGCGCAACGCGGTGAAGGTCAGCGCCGCGGCGGCGCGCGCGGCGCGCGCCGAGGAGGGCCGGCGCAACTACGAGGCCCAGCAGCGCGAGCGTGCGGCGGCGGCGGACCGGGCCGCGAACGACCCGTTCGGATCGCAGATGCCCGACCACTCGGTCGTGCACCGTTACGCGCGCTGCGTCGCCTATCCCGAATGGGGCGTCGGCAGCGTGAGCGGCATCTACTTCACCGGCGGCGGCGACGACATCCAGCAGTGGGCGCGCGTGCGCTTCAACGTCGGCGTGCGGACGGTGCCCGCCGGAACGTTGCAGTTCGTCGACTTCTCCAAGCCGGATGCGGGAGCCGACCGCGTCGCCCGCTTCCTGACGGCCGCGCAGCACGCGACGCTCGAGGGCGACCACGCGCTCGCCGCGCAGCGGCTGATCTATGCGCGCGACGCCGAGCCGGGCAACGTCACCGTGCTGCGGCTGCTGACGCTCGCGTTCTGGCAGGCGGGCGAGCTCAACGCCGCCGGCCGCGCCGTGCGCGACTGGGCGCGGGCCGAGGGCGACCGGCCCGCGCCACACCGCTTCGCGGCGCGCATCTACGAGGACATGGGCGCGATCGACCTGGCGGCGGAGGCCGCGCAGCGCGCCGTCGAGCGCGGCACCGAGGACGCCGACGCCTGGGAGCGCCTCGGGCGCCTGCGCCTGCGCCTCATGGACCGCGAGGCGGCGATCTTCGCGCTGGAGCGGGCGCGCTCGCTCGTGCCGTCGGTCGACGGGCTGCTCGACCTCGCGCTCGCCTACCACCTCGCGGGCGACGTGGGCGCTGAGGTCACGGCCTCCGAGCAGGCGACGCTGCTCGACTGCGAGAGCGCCGCGGCGTGGGCGCGCCTCGCCCACGCGCTCGCGCGGACCGATCGCGTCAGCGACGCGATCGAGGCGTGTGACACCGCGCTGCGCCTGGCGCGCAGCGACGAGGTCGCCGAGCTGCTGGCTCGGCTGCGCGACGAGCTGCCGCGCGTCCTGCCCGCGGCGTAGACGCATCCGGCGCGGCCGGTACGGTGCCGAACGATGCGTCTGATCGTCGCGCGCTGCGAGGTCCGCTACAGCGGCCGGCTGACCGCCGTCCTGCCGCAGGCGCTGCGGCTGCTCATGATCAAGGCCGATGGCTCGTTCATGGTCCACGCCGACAGCGGCGGCTACAAGCCGAGCAACTGGATGACGGCGCCGACGGCGATCGAGGAGCAACCCGGCCGGATCGTCGTGCGCAAGCGCGCCGGCGCGAGCGAGGACCGGCTGGAGATCGACATCGCCGAGGTCGTCTCCGACGTCGAGTACGACATGGGCGAGGCCGCTGCGCTGGAGAAGGACGGCGTCGAGCGCGACCTGCAGGAGGCGCTCGCGGCGGCGCCGCGCTTCTGCGGCGAGGGCTTTCGCCTCGTGCGCCGCGAGTGGCCGACGGACATCGGGCCGGTCGACCTCATGTGCCGCGACGGCGAGGACGCGTGGATCGCGGTCGAGATCAAGCGCGTGGGCACGATCGACGCCGTCGAGCAGCTCACGCGCTACCTCGAGCGCATCCGGTGCGACCCGGCGCTGGCGGCGTGCCGCGGCGTGCTCGCGGCGCAGTCGATCAAGCCGCAGGCGCGGGTGCTCGCGCAGGCGCGCGGCCTGGCCTGCGTGGAGATCGACCTTGCCGTCCTGCGCGGCGAGCGCGAGCCGGATCTCACGCTGTTTGCGGCGTAGCGCGCGCTCGTGCCCCGCTCGCCGCGGCCGCCGTGCGCCTTGAGCACAACGTGCGTGACGGCGCCAGGTGAGTGGCCCGCATCGCCTGCGATCGCGCGTGCGTGGCACGCGGTCGTCAGGCCTCACTGGCCGAACATCGTCACCAGCAGCGACCGCGAACCGCCGCGGTCGCGGTGCTCGCAGAGGTAGATGCCCTGCCACGTGCCGAGCGCGAAGCGGCCGTTGCTGATCGGCAGGCTCAGCGAGGACCCCATGAGCGCCGCCTTGACGTGGGCCGGCATGTCGTCGGAGCCCTCGAGCGTGTGGGTCCACGCGAAGTCCTCGGGGACGTAGGCGTTCAGCCACGTCTCGAAGTCGCGCCGCACGTCGGGCGAGGCGTTCTCGTTGAGCGTCAGCGACGCCGACGTGTGGCGGATGAACAGGTGCGCGAGGCCGATCTCGATCTCCCGCAGCTCGGGCAGCGCGTCGGCGACCTCGGTCGTGACGAGGTGCACGCCGCGGGGGCGGGCTTGCAGCGTGATCTCGCGTTGAAACCAGGACATCGCGGCCACCACAGGCTAGGCCACGGCATAGCCTTGGGGCATGGTTCGCCGCGAGCCGAAGCTGCTGTGGGAGCCTGACGAGGCGTTCGCGCAGCGCAGCCGCCTGCACGCGTACGCCGGCTGGCTGGCTGCGTACCACGGGATCGAGGTCGATGGCTACCACGAGCTCTGGGAGTGGTCGATCGGCGACGTCGCGGGCTTCTGGTCGTCGATCGCCGAGTACTTCGACGTCATCTTCCACGACGCGCCGCGCGCCGTGCTCGAGCGCGCCGAGATGCCGGGCGCGCGGTGGTTTCCGTGCGCCACGCTCTCCTATCCCGAGCACATCTTCCGCGACCGCGACCCGGCGGCCGTCGCGATCCGCCACGCGTCCGAGCTGCGCCCGCTCGCCGAGACGACGTGGGGCGCGCTGCGCGCGCGGACCGCGCAGATCCAGGCGGGGCTGCGCGCGCTCGGCGTCGGCCGCGGCGACCGCGTCGTCGCCTACATGCCGAACATCCCGGAGACCGTGGCGGCATTGCTCGCGACCGCCGGCCTCGGAGCGGTGTGGTCGAGCTGCTCGCCGGACTTCGGCGCGCGCTCGGTGATCGACCGCTTCGCGCAGGTCGAGCCGAAGGTCCTGCTGGCGGTCGACGGCTACCGCTACGGCGGGCGCGACTTCGACCGCGCGCAGGTCGTCGACGAGATCCACGCCGCGGTCGGCGGCACGCTCGTGCGGCTCGGCTACCTCGAAGGCGGCGGCTGGCAGGAGGGCTTCCTCGGCGCCTTCGACGACGAGCTCACCTTCGAGCCCGTGCCGTTCGACCACCCGCTGTGGGTCCTGTACTCCAGCGGCACGACGGGGCTGCCGAAGGCGATCGTCCACGGCCACGGCGGGATCCTGCTCGAGCAGCTCAAGCACGCCAGCCTGCACCTCGACATGCACGCAGCCGATCGCGCGTTCTGGTTCACCACGACCGGTTGGATGATGTGGAACTTCCTGGTCGGGGTGCTGCTGACGCCGGCGTCGATCGTGCTCTACGACGGCAGCCCGGCCGTACCGTCGCTCGATCGCCTGTGGGACCTCGCCGCCGAGGCCGGCATCACGTGCTTCGGCACGAGCGCCGCGTACATCGCGGGCTGCATGAAGGGCGGGGTCAAGCCAGCCCACGGCCGCGACCTCGGAGCGCTGCGCAGCGTCGGCTCGACCGGCTCGCCGCTGTCGCCGGAGGGCTTTCGCTGGATCTACGACGAGCTGGACGACGACACGTGGCTGTTCTCGACGAGCGGCGGGACCGACGTCTGCACCGCGTTCGTCGGCGGCGTGCCGCTGCTGCCGGTCTACGAGGGCGAGCTGCAGGCACGCTCGCTGGGCTGCGACGTGCAGGCGTTCGATCCCGCCGGGCAGCCGCTCGTCGGCGAGGTGGGCGAGCTCGTCATCACGCAGCCGATGCCGTCGATGCCGCTGTTCTTCTGGAACGACCCCGGCGGCGCGCGGCTGCGCGAGGCGTACTTCGAGATGTACCCCGGCGTCTGGCGCCACGGCGACTGGATCGAGATCACGCCGCGCGGGACCGCGATCATCTACGGCCGCAGCGACTCGACGATCAACCGCGGCGGCGTGCGGATCGGCACGAGCGAGATCTACCGCGCCGTGCTCGCGCTCGACGAGATCGTCGACGCGCTCGTCGTCGACGTCGACGGCTGGATGGGGCTCTTCGTCGTGCCGCGCGCCGGCGTACAGCTCGACGACGACCTGCGCGCGCGGATCGCTCGCCGGGTGCGCGAGGACTGCTCGCCGCGCCACGTGCCCGACGACGTGCACGCCGTCGCGGAGGTGCCGCGGACGCTTTCGGGCAAGGTGCTCGAGGTGCCGGTCAAGCGGATCCTGTCGGGCGTCGCGCCCGAGCGCGCCGCGAGCCGCGACTCACTTGCCAGCCCCGGTGCGCTGGACTGGTTCGTAGCGTTCGCGCGCGACCGGGAGGGCCGCGCGTGAGCCGCAGGCGGGCGAAGAAGAAGCAGCGCCGGCGTGCGCGCGACGCCTCCGCGGTGCCGCCGAGACCGGCGGCGGAGGCGGCGCGCACGGCCGACCCGCCGTCGCGGCGCCCGTCGCGCCTGGACGTCCGCGAGGGCGTCCCCCGGCCCGACGCGATCTGGGCTCCCTTCCCGCTCACCGAGATCGGCATGGCGGTCGGCCTCGTGCTGTTCGCGCTGGGCTTCGCGTCGGATGCCGCCGGGCTGTTCCTCGCCGGGGTCGGGATGCTCATCGTCGTCGTGGGCGAGCTCTGCCTGCGCGAGCACTTCTCGGGATTTCGATCGCACAGCATCCTGCTCGGCCTGCTGCCGGTTACCGCGGTGCACCTCGCGGTCGTCTACGCCGGAGCCGTCACGTGGCGCGGGCCGCTCGCCCTCGCGCTCGATCTCGCCGTCGCGGGCGCTATCGCGTGGTGGCTGCAACGGCGGTTCGTGGTCGCGCAGAGCCGCGCGCGCGTCGGCGGGCGCTGACACGACGAGCCGGCCGCCCGCGGGTTGCGGACGGCCGGCTCGGGCGGCTCTGGCTCACCAGGTCGCGACCGCGGAGCGGATCGCGGCGCGGAACTGCTCGACGGCGGCGTTGCCGTACGCCGTCGCGGTCGCGGCGTCACCGCTGCAGTCCTCGCAGTTGTAGAAGTTGCCGTACGCGTACGCCCGCTGCACGACGCGCCCGCCGACCTTGAACGGGATCAGCATGCGACCGAAGTTCGCGCGCACCGCGCGCTGGCCGCTGCCGTAGCTGCCGCCCTTTGCGCGGTTGAGCATGGCGGCGACGAACTGCCCCTCGATGCCGGCCTTGCCCGCCAGCGCCGCCTCCTCGGCGACGAGCGCCTGCAGCGCCGCCGAGATGCTGCTGCCCTGGATGAGCGTGTCGAAGAAGCGCTGGCGCACCGCCTGCGTCGGCAGCAGCGAGCCGTCGTGCGCGCCCTCGATCATCCGCGA
>Ga0247713_1001762_pt1 | contig 10382 bp, 4 predicted proteins | sample 21E_NmetaG_FD_189936 | JGI IMG/M metagenome (GOLD analysis project Ga0247713, IMG submission 189936) | Soil microbial communities from hillslope of Landscape Evolution Observatory, University of Arizona, Oracle, AZ, United States - 2-1-E_N | ecosystem: Engineered > Artificial ecosystem > Mesocosm... | reverse complement strand
GTGCCCGCCCGCGGCGAGATCGACGAGCTCAAGGGCACGATCAACACGATGGTCGACCAGCTGTCGTCGTTCGCCGACGAGGTGACGCGCGTCGCGCGCGAGGTCGGGACCGACGGCGTGCTCGGCGGCCAGGCCGAGGTCAAGGGCGCCAGCGGCACGTGGCGCGACCTGACCGAGAACGTGAACTTCATGGCGTCCAACCTCACCGACCAGGTGCGCCAGATCGCGCAGGTCACGACCGCCGTCGCGAACGGGGACCTGACCAAGAAGGTCACCGTCGAGGCCAAGGGCGAGGTCGCCACCCTCGCCGACACGATCAACTCGATGACCGACACGCTGCGCGTCTTCGCCGAGCAGGTGACCCGCGTCGCGCGTGACGTCGGCACCGACGGGGTGCTGGGCGGCCAGGCCGAGGTCTCGGGCGTGGCCGGCACGTGGAAGGACCTGACCGACTCCGTCAACGTCATGGCGTCCAACCTCACCGACCAGGTGCGCCAGATCGCGGTCGTCACGACGGCCGTCGCCAACGGCGACCTCTCGCAGAAGGTCACCGTCGACGCCAAGGGCGAGGTCGCCACCCTCGCCGACACGATCAACTCGATGACCGACCGGCTGCGCGTCTTCGCCGAGCAGGTGACCGGCGTCGCGCGCGCGGTCGGCACCGAGGGCCGGCTCGGCGGTCAGGCGGAGGTCGAGGGCGTCAGCGGCACTTGGCGCGGCCTGACCGACAGCGTCAACCTCATGGCCGGCAACCTCACCGCGCAGGTGCGCAACATCGCCCAGGTCACGACGGCGGTCGCCAACGGCGACCTGTCCAAGAAGATCGACGTCGACGCGCAGGGCGAGATCGCCGAGCTGAAGGACACCATCAACACGATGGTCGACCAGCTCAACTCCTTCGCCGCGGAGGTCACGCGCGTCGCGCTGGAGGTCGGCACGCGGGGCAAGCTCGGCGGCCAGGCGACGGTCGAGGGCGTCAGCGGCACGTGGCGCGACCTGACGCAGTCGGTCAACCAGCTCGCCGACAACCTGACGGCCCAGGTGCGCAACATCGCCCAGGTCACCACCGCCGTCGCCAACGGCGACCTGTCCAAGAAGATCACGGTCGACGCGCAGGGCGAGATCGCCGAGCTGAAGGACACCATCAACACGATGGTCGACCAGCTCAACTCCTTCGCCGCGGAGGTCACGCGGGTCGCGCGCGAGGTCGGCACGGAGGGCAAGCTCGGCGGCCAGGCGACGGTCGAGGGCGTCAGCGGCACGTGGCGCGGCCTGACCGACAACGTCAACCTCATGGCCGGCAACCTCACCGACCAGGTGCGGGCGATCGCCCGCGTCACGACGGCCGTCGCCAACGGCGACCTCTCCAAGAAGATCGACATCGAGGCCCGCGGCGAGATCTTCGAGCTCTCCGAGACGATCAACACGATGGTCGACCAGCTCTCGTCGTTCGCGGCGGAGGTCACGCGCGTGGCCCGCGAGGTCGGCACGGAGGGGATCCTCGGCGGCCAGGCCGAGGTCCAGGGCGTCAGCGGCACCTGGCGCGACCTGACCGAGAACGTGAACTTCATGGCCTCCAACCTCACCGATCAGGTGCGCAACATCGCCCAGGTCGCGACGGCCGTGGCGACGGGGGACCTCACGCAGAAGATCGTGGTTCCGGCGCGCGGCGAGATCGCCGAGCTGAAGGGGACGCTCAACAGGATGGTCGACCAGCTGTCGTCGTTCGCCGACGAGGTGACGCGCGTCGCGCACGAGGTCGGGACCGACGGCGTGCTCGGCGGCCAGGCGACGGTCGAGGGGGTCAGCGGCACCTGGCGCGACCTGACCGAGAACGTCAACCAGCTCGCCGGCAACCTCACGACGCAGGTGCGTGCGATCGCGGACGTGTCGACGGCCGTCACGCAGGGCGACCTGACGCGCCAGATCGCCGTGGAGGCGCGTGGCGAGGTCGCCGAGCTGTCGCAGACGATCAACCAGATGATCGCCAACCTTCGCGAGACCACGAGGCGCAACGCCGATCAGGACTGGCTGAACACGAACCTCGCGCGGATCTCCGGCCTCATGCAGGGCCAGCGCGACCTCACGACGGTATCGCGCCTGATCATGTCCGAGATCTCGCCGCTCGTGACCGCGCAGCACGGCGCGTTCTTCATGAGGGAGTCCGTCGACGGCGACGACGCCGAGCTGCACCTCATCGCCAGCTACGGCTACCAGCAGCGCAAGAACGTCTCCAACCGCTTCAAGCTCGGCGAAGGGCTCGTCGGGCAGGCCGCCGTCGAGGGCAAGAGCATCCTCATCACGAACGCCCCGCCGGACTACATCAAGGTCACGTCCGGCCTCGGCGAGGCGGAGCCGGTGAACATCATGGTCTTGCCGATCCTCTTCGAGGAGCAGGTGATGGCGGTCGTCGAGCTGGCGTCTCTGAGCCCGTTCTCCGGCGTCTACCGGACGTTCCTCGAGCAGCTCGCCGAGACGCTCGGCGTCGTCCTGAACGCGATCATCGCCAACCGCCGCACGGAGGAGCTGCTCGAGCAGTCCCAGACGCTCGCCGAGGAGCTGCAGTCGCAGTCCGAGGAGCTGCAGGCCCAGCAGGAGGAGCTGAGGCGCTCCAACGCCGAGCTCGAGCAGCAGACGAAGTCGCTGCGCGCCTCCGAGGAGCTGCTGCAAAGCCAGCAGGAGGAGCTGCAGCAGACCAACGAGGAGCTGCAGGAGAAGGCCGAGCTGCTCAGCCGCCAGAATCGCGACATCGAGGTGCAGAACGCGGCGATCGAGACGGCGCGCGCCGACCTCGAGGAGAAGGCCAAGCAGCTCGCGCTCAGCTCGAAGTACAAGTCGGAGTTCCTGGCCAACATGAGCCATGAGCTGCGAACGCCGCTGAACTCGCTGCTCATCCTCTCCAAGCTGCTCGCCGAGAACCCCGACGAGAACCTGACGCCGAAGCAGATCGAGTTCGCCTCGTCGATCCACACAGCGGGCGCCGACCTGCTGGCGCTCATCTCGGACATCCTCGACCTCTCCAAGGTCGAGGCCGGCAAGATGGAGATCAGCCCCTCGCCGATCGAGCTGGCGACGATCTGCGAGTACGTCGAGCGCGCGTTCGGCTCGGTCGCCGAGCAGAAGGGGATCGAGTTTCGCGTTCGCACGACCGAGGACGCGCCGGCCTCCATCTTCACCGACGAGCAGCGCCTGCAGCAGGTCCTGCGCAACCTGCTCTCCAACGCCTTCAAGTTCACAGACGCCGGGCACGTCGAGCTCGAGCTCGCGGCAGCGCCCGAGGACACCCCCTACGAGCTGAGCCTGACGGTCAGCGACACCGGCATCGGCATCGCGGAGGAAAAGCTGCGGCTCATCTTCGAGGCCTTCCAGCAGGCCGACGGGACGACGAGCCGGAGCTTCGGCGGGACCGGCCTGGGGCTGTCGATCAGCCGTGAGATCGCGCGCGCGCTCGGCGGCGAGATCCACGTGCGCAGCACGCCCGGCGAGGGCAGCGCGTTCACGCTGCTGCTGGCGCCGTACAGCAAGGCGGTCGAGGCGGTGCAGGAGCCGGCGCCGGCGCTGCCGGTCGCCCCGGAGGAGCCCGGCGAGCCGGTCGGCAGGGCGCCCGCGCAGGCGCCGCCGCCGCGCGCGCCGGCGCGCGGCCTGCCGATCGATGTCGAGGACGAGCTGCCCGCGGGGCTGGAGGACGACCGCGCGCGGATCAGTCCGGGCGACCGCGTCGCGCTGATCGTCGACGACGACGTCGACTGCGCGATGCGCGCGCTCGTGCAGGCGCGCGAGCACGGCTTCCGCGGGCTCGTCGCGCGGCACGGCACAACCGGCGTCACGCTCGCCCATGAGCTGGCGCCCGACGTCATCGTGCTCGCGCTGCCGGTGCGCGGCGGCGTCGCGGTGCTCGACCAGCTCAAGCATCACCCGCGCACGCGCCACATCCCGGTGTACGCCTGCGGCGTCGCCGAGGAGCGGCTCGATGCGCTGCGCGCCGGCGCCGCCGGCTTCCTCGCGCGGCCGGTCGAGGCGGACGCGCTCGCCGCGGCCTACAGCGAGGCGGCGGCGTTCCTCGACAGCCCGGTCCGGCGCCTGCTCGTCGTCGAGGACGACGAGGTCCAGCGCCAGAGCATCGTCGAGCTCGTCGGCAACGGCGACGACGTCGACGTGACCGCCGTCGGCTCGAGCGAGGCGGCGCTCGCGGCGCTCGCGGGCGGGAGCTTCGACTGCATCGTGCTCGATCTCAAGCTGCCCGAGACGACCGGGTTCGACCTGCTCGACCACCTCAAGGGCGACGAGCGCCACAGCACGACGCCGGTCATCGTCCACACCGGCAAGGAGCTCACGCGCCGCGAGGAGACGCGGCTACGGCGCTATGCGGACTCGATCATCGTCAAGGACGCCGGCTCGCCGGAGCGCCTGCTCGACGAGACGGCGCTGTTCCTGCACCGCCCGCAGGCGGCGCTGCCGCCCGACAGCCGCGAGATGCTCGAGCAGCTGCATACGGCGGACGCCGTGCTGCCGGGCAAGCGGGTGATGATCGTCGACGACGACGTGCGCAACGTCTTCGCGCTGACGAGCGCGCTCGAGGCGCGCGGGATGGTCGTCCGCTTCGCCGAGAACGGCCGCGAGGCGATCGAGTCGCTCGACGCCGATCCCGCTGTCGATCTCGTGCTGATGGACGTGATGATGCCGGAGATGGACGGCCACCAGACGACGGCCGCGCTACGCGCCGACGCGCGCTTCGCCGACCTGCCGATCATCTCGCTGACGGCCAAGGCGATGAGGGGCGACCGCGAGAAGTCGATCGCCGCCGGCGCGTCTGACTACATCACCAAGCCGGTCGACATCGAGCAGCTCATCTCGCTCATGCGCGTCTGGCTCTACGGATAGCGGCCGATGGCCGGCGACGCGCACGACGAGGCTCGTGAGCGCATCGAGATCGACCTGCTGCTCGAGGCCATCCAACGCCGCTACGGCTACGACTTTCGCGGCTACGCGCTCGCGTCGCTGCGCCGCCGGCTGTGGCACCGCGCCTACGGCGAGGGGCTCAAGACGCTGTCGGGGCTGCAGGAGCGCGTCCTGCACGACCCGACCTGCATGGACCGGCTGCTGCGCGACCTGTCGATCAACGTCACCGAGATGTTCCGCGACCCCAGCTTCCACCGCGCGCTGCGCGAGCGGGTGTTCCCGCTGCTGCGCACGCATCCCTTCATCCGCGTGTGGAACGCGGGCTGCTCGACCGGTGAGGAGATCTACTCCCTCGCGATCGCGCTGCACGAGGAGGGCCTGCTCGAGCGCACCCGCATCTACGCGACCGACATCGACGCGGCGGCGCTCGACCGCGCCCGCAGCGGCTCGTTTCCGCTCGAGCGCATGCAGCGCTACACCGAGAACTACCTGCGCGCGGGCGGCACCGACGCCTTCTCGTCGTACTACACGGCGAGGGGCGACCATGCCCGCTTCGACCCCGCGCTGGGCCGCGGTATCGTCTTCGCGCAGCACAACCTCGTGACGGACGGCTCCTTCAACGAGTTCCAGCTCATCGTGTGCCGCAACGTGCTGATCTACTTCGGGCCCAAGCTGCAAGAGGAGGTGCTCGGCCTCTTCGGCGCGAGCATGACGCGCTTCGGGATCCTCGCGCTCGGCCGCAAGGAGTCCATCCGCCACTCTGCGCACGCCGACGAGTACGAGCCGCTCGTCGAGAGCGAGAAGATCTTCAGGCGGCGCACGTGACCAGGCTGACCCTCGTCGCGATGGGCGCCTCGTGGGGCGGGCTGCTCGCCGTCGAGACCGTGCTGGGGGCGCTGCCGGCCGAGTTCGCCGCGCCGGTGGTGATCGCCCAGCACCGCCAGTCGGACTCCAACGACAACATGCTCGTGCGGTTGCTCGACGCGCGCTGTGCGCTGACGGTCTGCGAGGCCGAGGACAAGCAGGGGCTCGATCCCGGCTGCGTGCTGGTCGCTCCGCCCGACTACCACCTGCTCGTGGATGCCGGTGCCGTCGCGCTGTCGGTCGACGCGCCGCTGAACTTCAGCCGCCCGTCGATCGACATCCTCTTCAGCTCGGCGGCCGACGCCTACGGCGACCGGGTCGCAGGCGTCGTGCTGACGGGCGCGAACGCCGACGGCGCGAGGGGCCTGGCGCAGATCGCCGAGCGCGGCGGGACGGCGATCGTGCAGGATCCCGAGGAGGCCGAGCGGCGCGAGATGCCCGACGCCGCGCTGCGGGCCGCCCCGGAGGCGCGCGTGCTCACGCTCGCGCAGATCGGGCCGGCGCTGGTGGAGCTCGCCGGAGCCGGGGTGGGGTCGGGATCGTGACCGGCGACACCGCGATCCTGCTCGTCGACGACGACGACAAGAACCTGCTCGCGTTCGAGGCCGCGCTCGAGCCGACCGGCTACCGGCTCGTCAAGGCGCGCTCCGGCGAGGAGGCGCTGCGCGCGGTCCTGCGGGACGACTTCGCGGCGATCCTGCTCGACGTCCAGATGCCCGGCCTCGACGGCTTCGAGACGGCGGAGCTGATCCGCACGCGCGAGCGCACGCGGAGTGTGCCGATCATCTTCGTCACCGCGATCAGCAAGGCTCCCGAGCACGTGTTCCGCGGCTACGGGGCGGGCGCCGTCGACTACCTCTTCAAGCCCGTCGACAAGGTCGTACTGCGCTCGAAGGTCGAGATCTTCGGCGAGCTGCACGAGCGCGGCCGAGCGGTCGCCGCCCGCGAGGAGCTGCTGCGGGCGACCTTCGAGTGCGCGCCGATCGGCATGGCGCGCGCCGATGCCGACGGCCGGCTGCGGCACGTCAACAAGGCGCTCACCGACGCGCTCGGCCGCGACGCCGGCGAGCTCGTGGGGCGCACCCTCGATGAGCTCGGGCCGCACAGCGACATCGGCATCGGCGCCGAGCAGCACGCGGACCTGCTCGCCGGCCGGATCGACCGCTACGAGGTCGAGCGGCGGCTCACGGGGCTGCGCGGGACGACGATCCCGGTGCTCGTCAGCGCCTCGCTCGCGCTCACCACCGGCACCGGGCGACCGGACCTGATCCTCCAGCTGCAGGACCTGCGCGAGCGTCACCGCGCGCAGCGCGACCGCGAGCAGCTCATCCGCGCGCAGACGGCACGCGCGACCGCCGAGGCCGCCGCAGAGCGCCTGCGGATCATGCAGTCGATCGCCGCCGCGGCGCTCGGCGCCGACGACCTCGAGGAGCTGCTGCGCGAGCTGCTGGACCGGATTCTCGAGGCGCTCGACGTCGACCGCGCGGCCGTCGTGCTGACCGACGAGGCGCCCGCCGTGGTGGCACGCGCGGCCGGCGGCGTGGACACGGTCGTCGCGCGCGAGGCGCGCGCGAACGTCGACGACCTCGTCGAGCGCGTGGTGTCGGAGCCCAGCCGACCGCTCGCGATCGCCGACGTCGCCGCCGCGGGGCTGGAGGCGAGCTCGCTCGGCCCCGCGATCACTTCGCTGCTGGCCGTGCCGCTGTCCGACGGCGACCAGGTGATCGGGTCGATCCACGTCGGCACGCTGACGCGGCGCGACTTCGACGAGGAGACGGCCACGCTCCTGCGCCTGGCCGCTGAGCGCGCCGGCCTGGCGATCGCGCGCACGCGCCTGTACGAGCGCGAGCGGCGGATCGCCGGCGAGCTGCAGCGCTCGCTGCTGCCGAAGGGGCTGCCGCGCGTGGCGGGCGTCGAGCTCGACGCGCGCTACCTGCCCGGAGAGAACGGGATGACGGTCGGCGGTGACTGGTACGACGCGATCGCGCTGCCCAGCGGCCGCGTGGCGCTCGCGATCGGCGACGTCGTCGGCCGGGGCATCTCGGCCGCGGCGACGATGGGTCAGATGCGCAGCGCGCTGCGCGCACTGCTCATGCAGGCCGACCACACGGGTGCGATGGCCGGTCGCCTGAACCGCTTCGCCCAGGCGCTCGGTCCCCAGGCGGTCATGACGACCGTCGTGCTGGCGATCCTCGAGCCGGCGACGGGCACCCTGCGCTACACGAACGCCGGCCACCCGCCGCCGCTCGTCGTCGACCCCGACGGCCGCGCGCACTATCTCGCCGAGGCGGCGTCCCCGCCGATGGGCGTCCTCGCGTCGCCGCTCTACCCGGAGCACACGACCGTGCTGGAGCCGGGCTCGACGTTTGTGCTGTACACCGACGGGCTCGTCGAGGAGGCCAGCGAGGTCCTCGACGTCGGCCTCGATCGGCTGCTGAACGCGGCGCGCGGCACGGGCGAGGAGGTCGCAGCGACGTGCGAGCGGCTCCTCGAGCACGGCATGAGCCCGTCGACGCAGCGGCCCGACGACGTGACGCTGCTGGCGGTGCGCCTGAGCGAGGTGCTGGGCGAGCATGTGACGCTCGACGTCTCGGGCCAGTCCGGCGGGCTGTTCGCGATGCGCCAGGTGCTGCGTCGCTGGCTCGCGGAGACCGCGGCCGACGATGACGAGGCCGAGGACATCATCATGGCCTGCAACGAAGCCTGCGAGAACTCCGTCGAGCACGGCTACGGCTTCGGCGATGACGTCTTCCAGGTGCGCTTCGACCACGCCCACGGCGAGGTGACGATCAGCGTGCGCGACACCGGCACCTGGCGTCCGCCGAACGACGAGCCCCACCGGGGCCATGGCCTGCCGCTCGTCCGCAAGCTCATGGACGACGTCGACGTGCAGCCGCGGACGGGCGGGACGACCGTCGTGATGCGCCGGCGGCTGGGCGCCTCGGGCGAGGCTCGCATGGCCGAAGGCACGGCCGGCGCGTCGGGACGGCCGGCTGGCGATGACTCGGGCTCAGCCCGAGTAACCGCCACGCGAGCGTCTCGCTGACCCCTTTCGGGTCTCAGACCGTGTGCTCGGACGCCCACCGCCCGAGCAACAACGAGCGCCTACTGCACCGCCCGCGCCACCGCGCGCACGAACGGCGCCGCCAGCGGCTCGCTGCGCCGGACGGCCTCGGCGACGAGCAGCCCGACGACGACGTCCGCCACGTAGTGCTCGCCGAGGTACACGACGGCGAACGACGCCGCCGCGACGTACGTCCAGCCCAGCGCGCCGTACAGCGGCGAGACCTCGCGCAGGCCCATCGCCGTGATCGCCGCCGACGAGATGTGGTCCGACGGCATCGACCCCCAGGGGTTGCCGGGGACCTTGCCCTCCGCCGGCGGATCGCGCTTGAGCAGGTCGCAGACAACGATCCGCGCCACCCGCTCGATCTCGCCGCCCATGCGGCCCTCCTTCTCGGAGGCCCACCACGGCGGCGCCTCCGGGACGAAGAAGTAGAACGGGCACGTCAGGTGGTACGCAGCCGACAGCCGCGCCCCGGCGCGGGGCACGAACGCCTCGTGGCGCGCGAGCAGATAGGCCATCAGCAGCTGCGGGACGAACCACGAGCCGTAGACGATCGTCACCACGCGGTCCAGCGCCGTCACCTCGCCGCGCCGGCGCAGCGCGCGCTGCAACCGCACGCCCGGCGGCATCCCGAGGCCGACGAGCGTGTCGAAGCGGATCGGCTGGTCGACCCACAGGCGCCGGCGCAGCTTGTCGGGCTCGTCGTAGGGAAGCTCCCAGCCGAGCTTGAAGAGGTGCATGTACGCCGCGGCCATCGCGCCGTAGCGCGCCCGCCCCTTCGGCATCGCGATCGCCGTGCCGGCGAGCGGGACGCAGCCCACCTACAGCGTCACCGCCGGGTGCAGGTTCAGGCGCCGCCGTGCCGCGACGACGCCGACGGCCGCGGGCACCGACGCAGCCGCGACCACGCGGGGCCAGCGGCGACGGTCGCACCGCAGCCAGCGGTTGACGGCGCCCGAGACGTCATCGAGGCGCCGATGCAGCGACGCAGGCCAGGGGCCGTCGGGCCCCCGCCGGCGGTAGGTGGCAGGGCGGGTCGCCATCGCGGCAGCCTGCCACAGCGCACCGTGGCTCGCCTACGCGAGCGCGTCCGCGGCGGCGTCGAGCACGCGATCGTCCTCGAACGGCTTGACGGGCGAAGTCCTTCGCGCCGACCTTGATCGCCGCGAGCACCTTGCTCTCCGGACCCTGCGCGGAGCACATGATCCACCCGCGCGCAGGGGTCCAGCGCGATGATCTCCTTCAGCTCGGGCTGCAGCTCCCGGTAGCGCGTCACTGACGACGGGTGCGTGCCGTTCACCCTCCTTTCGGTGGTGCGGCCTCGAACGCCACCGTGTCGATGCTGACGGCCCATTCGCCGCCGTCGAGGGTCACCAGGCGCCCGGTTGCGAAGCGCCGTCCATTGACGTACAGCTCGATCGGGTCCTCGAGCTCGCGATCGAGCTCGACGACCGCGCCGGGCGCGAGCGTGACGGCGCGCCGGATCGTCACGTTCGCGCGCCCCAGCTCCGCCGCGACGCGCACGGCGACCCCGCCGAGCAGGTGCGGGCCG
>Ga0247713_1001761_pt1 | contig 10388 bp, 14 predicted proteins | sample 21E_NmetaG_FD_189936 | JGI IMG/M metagenome (GOLD analysis project Ga0247713, IMG submission 189936) | Soil microbial communities from hillslope of Landscape Evolution Observatory, University of Arizona, Oracle, AZ, United States - 2-1-E_N | ecosystem: Engineered > Artificial ecosystem >... | reverse complement strand
GTCAGCGGCGGACGAGCCGCCAGGCGCCGGGCTGCACGGTCCAGGTCCGCCGGTCGACGCACTCGTCGCCGAGCTCGCCGTCGCTGTTGACCTCCACCGGCCCGCCGGTGACGGCGACCTCGCGACCGCGCGCCGACCGGACGTGCGGGGAGCGCAGGTGCTCGCCGGCCTTCAGCGCCGCGCCGAAGCCGACCCGGGCGAACGGGCCGGTGGCCGTCGACACCATGACGTCCAGCAGCCCGTCGTCGGCCTCGGCGTGCGGGTGCAGCGGCGTGCCGCCGCCGATGCCGGGGCCGTTGGCGATGCCGACCATCAGCACCCGCTCGTCGGCGACCACCCGGCCGTCGACCTCCACCCGCAGGGGCGTGCCGGTGGAGCGGAACCCCGCGGCGACGGCGCCGAGCGGGTAGGCCAGCGGCCCGAGGACGGGCTTCAGCCGGGCCGACCGCTGCGCCGCCTCGGCCCCGATGCCCAGGTGCACCGCGTTGACGGTGACGCCGCCGGCGTCGTCGAGCACCAGGTCGAGCGGCCGTGGCTCACCGGTCAGGGCCAGCCGGGCCGCCGCGACCGGGTCCAGCGGGATGCCGAGCGCACGGGCGAGGTCGTTGCCGGTGCCCAGCGGGACCAGCGCGAGGTCGACGTCGTCGAGCTCGCCGCGCCGGTGCAGGTGGGTGACCACCAGGTGAAGGCTGCCGTCGCCGCCGGCCACCACCACCCGGCGGCGGTCGACGCCGTCGAGCGCGGCGTCGAGCTCCTCCGGGGTGGTCGTGGTGACCCGCTCGCAGTCGCCCGCCTCGGCCAGCGCGGCGCGGGCGAGCTCGACCGCCTCGTCGTCGGCGCTGCCGGCGTCGGCGTTGGCGAGGAGAAGGGTGGCGCTCATGGTCGGCTAGCCTTCCCCCGTACAGCCCCTGGCGCGCCCTCAGCCGAGACAGCGCCCGGGGCTCCGCTGTGAGCAGGGAGTGGACCACATGCCCGCACTCGTGCTGCTCGGCGCCCAGTGGGGCGACGAGGGCAAGGGCAAGGCGACCGACCAGCTCGGTGGGCGGGTCGACTACGTCGTGAAGTTCAACGGCGGCAACAACGCCGGGCACACCGTCGTCGTCGGCGACCAGAAGTACGCCCTGCACCTGCTGCCGAGCGGGATCCTGTCGCCGGACTGCACGCCGGTGATCGCGAACGGGGTCGTCGTCGACCTCGCGGTGCTGTTCGAGGAGATCGAGGGCCTCCAGGCGCGAGGGCTCGACACCAGCCGGCTCGTGGTCAGCGCCAACGCGCACGTCATCCCGCGCTACAACCGCACCCTCGACCAGGTCACCGAGCGCTTCCTCGGCAAGCGGAAGATCGGCACGACCGGGCGCGGCATCGGCCCGACCTACGCCGACAAGATGAACCGGGTCGGCATCCGGGTGCAGGACCTGTTCGACGAGAAGATCCTCACCCAGAAGGTCGAGGGCGCGCTGTCGCTCAAGAACCAGGTGCTCGTCAAGGTCTACAACCGCAAGGCAATCGCGGTCGACGAGGTGGTCGAGGACCTGCTGTCCTACGCCGACCGGGTCCGACCGATGGTCGCCGACACCTCGCTGCTGCTCAGCCAGGCGCTCGACGACGGCAAGACGGTCGTCCTCGAGGCCGGCCAGGCCACCCTGCTCGACGTCGACCACGGCACCTACCCGTTCGTGACGTCGTCCTCGGCCACCGCGGGCGGGGCCTGCACCGGGTCGGGGATCCCGCCGACGCGCGTCGACAAGGTCATCGCCGTGGTGAAGGCGTACACGACCCGGGTCGGCGAGGGGCCGTTCCCGACCGAGCTCCACGGGGCCGAGGGCGACCGGCTGCGCGACGTCGGCGGCGAGTTCGGCACCACGACCGGCCGACCGCGGCGCTGCGGCTGGTACGACGCCGTGATCGCCCGGTACGCCGCGCGCGTCAACGGCGTCACCGACTTCGTGCTGACCAAGCTCGACGTGCTCAGCGGCCTCGAGCGGATCCCGGTCTGCGTCGGCTACGAGGTCGACGGCCGGCGGCTGGACGAGATGCCGATGACGCAGACCGAGTTCCACCACGCCGTGCCGGTCTACGAGCACCTCGAGGGCTGGACCGAGGACATCACCGGCGCGCGGACGCTGTCGGACCTGCCGCGGGCGGCGCAGGCCTACGTGCGCGCGCTCGAGCAGATGAGCGGCGCGCCGTTCAGCTCGGTCGGGGTCGGGCCGGACCGCGAGCAGACGCTGGAGCTGCGCCCGCTGCTGTAGCCGGACCGAGGGCAGGTGGCTCCGGGCCTGTCCCGGGCGGGTCGCGCGCCGCGGCTGTGGTCGGGCCGGCCGCTGATCTCTGACGGGGCATGCGCCCGCCTGCGCGACGTCGCCGTCAGAGATCGCTGGGAAGAGCCGCGTGAGGTGCTGCCCCGGCGGTGACCCGCCGCGGTGTGCCCGTGCGACGGGTCGCGCCGGTTAGGGTCGGAGGGTGATCTTCAAGGCGGTGCGCGACGGTCGGCCCTATCCCGACCACGGCCTGTCCATGCGCGACTGGACCGACATCCCGCCCAGCCAGGTGCAGCTCGACGAGCTGATCACGACCAAGCGCACGATGGACCTCGGCCGGCTGCTCGACGACGACTCCACCTTCTACGGCGACCTGTTCGCCCACGTCGTGGAGTGGAAGGGCGAGCTCTACCTCGAGGACGGGCTGCACCGGGCGCTGCGCTGCGCGCTGCAGACCCGCAAGTGGCTGCACGCGCGGGTGCTGCGGCTGCCGGGCTGAGCGCCGCGGCCGCGACCGGCCTTCGTCGGTGCGTGCCAGACTCGCCGCCATGAGCGCTGGCGCGGCGGACCTCCGAGAGGAGCAGGTCGTGGCGCGGCTGCGCTCAGCCGGGGCTCGGTTCGCCTTCCTGCACGGCAGTCGGGCGGCCGGGACCGCCCGGGCCGACTCCGACCTCGACGTCGCGGCCTGGTGGGAGAGCGACCCGCCGCAGGCCTTCGAGGTCCTGCTGCCACCCGGCGTCGACCTGCTCGTGCTGAACGACGCCCCGCTCGAGCTCGCCGGCCGGGTCGCTCTCGGCGGGCGGCTGCTGTTCGACGACGACCCGCCGGCACGGGTGCGCTGGCTGGCCGGGACGCGGAAGATCTACGCCGACGAGCTGCCACGTCTTCGCCGCAGCGACCGGGAGTACGCCGAAGCGGTGCGCCGCGGTCGATGAGACCCGGCTGCTGCGCCTGCTGCGATCGGTGTCGGACGACCTCGCGGCGCTGCGCGGCGAAGCCGATGCCTCTGCCGAGCGCCGAGCCGACCCGCTGTGGCTGCGCGGGGTCAAGTACACCTTCGTCACCGCCATCGAGGCGTGCGTCGACGTCGCCCAGCACCTGTGCGCCGCGCAGGGGGTGGGCCGCCCCGAGACAACGGCGACGCCATAGCGGTGCTCGGTCGCCACGGCGTCCTGACTCCCGACCTCGCCGCCCTGGCGCCGCTGGCCGGCCCGGCCGACTCGCCGACTTCGTCGTCGACGTCGCGGCCTGGTTGGAGCCCGGCCCCGGCTGAGCGGCTACAGCCCCAGCACGGCCTGGGCGACGAGGAAGTAGATGACCAGCCCGGTGGCGTCGACGAACGTGGTGATGAACGGCGCGCTCACCACCGCCGGGTCCACGCCGAGCCGCTTGGCCACCATCGGGGTCAGCGACCCGGCGGTCGTCGCCAGGGTGCACACGGCCACCAGGGCCAGGCAGAGCACGAGCGCGATGTCCACGTCCACGAGCAGGGCGGCCGGCACGAAGCCGAGCAGCGCCAGGCAGGAGCCGAGCAGGAAGCCGGTGGCGACCTCCTTGCCGACGACCCGGGTGAGGTCGGCGAAGCGCACGTCGCCGACGGCCATCGCCCGCACGACCGTCGTCGCCGCCTGCGACCCGGCGTTCCCGCCGGTGCCGATGAGCAGCGGCACGAACAGCGCGAGCGCGACGACGGCGGCGAGCGTGTCCTCGAAGGCGTCGAGCACGTTCACGGTCAGGGTGGCGCCGACGATGAGCACGAACAGCCAGCCGACGCGGGCCCTGACCAGGCCGAGCACCGACGTCGCCAGGTAGGGCCGGCTGAGCGGCTCGCTCGCGCCGGTGCGGGCGAGGTCCTCGCTCTCCTCCTCCTCGAGGATGCGCATGGCGTCGTCGACGGTGAGCAGGCCGAGCAGCCGGTTCTCGTCGTCGACCACGGGCACGGCGACGGCGCCGTGGTCGCGCACCACCCGGGCGGCGGTCTCCTGGTCGTCGCGGGCGTGCACCAGCACCGGCTCGCTCATGACCTCCCGCACCGGGACGTCATCGTCGGTGACCAGCAGCCGGCGCAGCGACACGACGCCGACGACGCACCGGCCGGGACCGATGACCGGCAGCACGTAGAGCGTCTCGGCATCCCTGCCGTGCCGGCGGACGTGCTCGAGGGCCTCACCGACGAGCGCGTCCTCGGGCAGCGCGACCACCTCCGGCGACATCCGCCGGCCGGCGGTGTCCGCGGGATGGCCGAGCAGGGCCGTGGTCATGGCGCGCTCGTCGGGGCTCAGCCCGGAGAGCAGGCGCTGCGCCACCGTGGCCGGCAGCTCGTCGAGAAGGCCGGCGCGGTCGTCCGGGTCGAGGTCGCGGACGAGCGCGGTGACCGCCTCCTCGCGCAGCCCCTCGAGCAGCTCGGTCTGCAGCGCCGGGTCGAGGTCCTCGAAGACCTCGAGCGCACGGTCCTTCGGCAGGGCGCGGAAGGCGACGGCGCGGGTGACGGCGTCCCAGCGCTCGAGCTCGTCGACGACGCCGGGGACGTCGCGGTCGGCCAGGTGCTGGCGCAGGCCTCGGAGGTCGCCGTCGCGGGCGAGCTGGGCGAGGTCGGTCATGCCGACCAGTCTCCCAGCACCGCTGCCGGGCTCACCCCGCGGTCACGTGGCCGACGAGGCGCGGTCAGGGGCTGGCCGAAGCGGTGACGGTCGGCGTCGGGCTGGGCGAGGCCGACGGCGAGGCCGACGCGGACGGGGACGGGGAGGCCGAGCCGGTCGCGGGAGCTGTCGGCGAGGCGGACGCCGTCGGGCTCGCGGTCCCGGCGGTCTGGGCAGCGGGTGCGTCCTGCGCAGGACCGACCGCGACCACCTCGGTGCGCAGCACGTCGGCGAAGGCCGCAGCGATGACGCTCACCCGGTCCCGGATCTGCGCGATGTCGAGGCCCGCGTTGCGCAGCCCGTTCAGCTCGCGGCGCAGCTCGGCGATCCGCTTGCGACCCTCGCCGGTGAGCCGCACCATGCCGTCGGTGGTCTGCACGTTCTGGTAGGCGTAGGCGAGCGTGGCGCACCCGTCGCACCCGCTGTTGATGGCGATGGCGACGTTCTCCGGCGCGACGACCTCGGCGTCGCCGGTGACGAGCACCCCCTCCAGGGCGATGGCCACGGTCTGGCAGTCGTTGCACGACGCGGCGGCCACGGCCGCGTTGGTGGCGTCGACCGTCTCGCCGCGCGCGACCACCACCTTCAGGCGCACGGCGTAGACCTCGCTGCCGTCGCGGGTGTTGACGGCGACGGCGGTGTTGTCGTCGCCGGCTCCGCCGGACCCTGAGCTGCCGGAGGCGCTGGGTTCGGCCGACGTGGCGGTCGACGCGGTGGCCGGGTCGGCGCCCTCACCGGCCCCGGCGACCACCAGGCCGGCGCCGAGCAGCCCGGCCAGGCACAGCGCGGACAGCCCGGAGAGCGCGACGGTGCGACGGGACAGTGCGGCGAGACGGGCGGGACGGCGCACGGTGGCCTCCTGGGATCAGCTGCTGGGCGACGGGCTGGGACTGGTGCCGGTGTCGGCGCCGGTGCCGGTGGTGCCGGTGGTGGTGCCTGTGGGTGTGGCCGTCGGGGTGGCGGTCGTCCTCGGCGGGCCCGGGCTCGTTGACGCGGTGGCCGCCGGGGTCGGCGACGCCGAGGCGCCGGGGGTGGGGGCGGTGCTGGCGGCCGGCGCGGTGCCGTCGGAGATCGCCGGTCCTCGTGTCCCGGTCGCACCGGCCCCCTCCTGGGTGGCGCCGGTCCCTGCGCCTCCCGGCGGGTCGAGGACGGCGGACTGGCCGGGTGCGACCGGCGGGAGGGGTTCCTGCGCCTCGCTCGGCGAGCGCAGCAGCGGCGTCCCGCTGCCGACGGTCGAGAGCTCGGCGACCTGCTGCTGGACAGTGGCGCGCTCGCCCTCGCGGTAGGGGGCGACCCGGCCGTCCGGCCACCAGGCCAGCGCCAGCACGGCGACGAGCAGGAGCCCTCCGGTGACGACGAGCCCCCGGCGCCCCGCCGACCCGGCCGACCACGACCAGGCCTTGCCGGCGCCGCGTCGGGCGACCCGCGTGAGGGTGTAGGTGATGCCGATCGTCGGCAGCAGGAGCAGGACCAGCTGCACCGCGGCGAAGGCGGCGGTGGCGCCGCCCGCTGTGGTGATCTGCCCGACGAAGCGTGCGGCGGAGTCCCAGCTGGTGGCCGCGATGCGCGGCGCGGCCAGCAGGAAGTAGCCCAGGTTGAGAGCCAGCACCGGCACCAGGACGAACACCCAGCCGGCGACGACGCGCCGCACCCACGGCTTGAGCTGCGCGACCTCGGGGTCCGGGGCGCGGAACGGCACGGCCGAGCGCAGCACCGGTCCGATCCGCCGGAACAGGTCGGGCACGCCGACCAGGTCGCTGACGACGTAGTAGCCGTCGAGGCGCAGGAACGGGAGTAGCTGCTGCAGCACCTGGATCTGCAGCAGGAAGCACAGCAGCACCAGCGGCTCGTAGCGCGTGACCGCGTAGACCAGCGCGAGCGCGATGACGATCATGGCGTTGACGTAGATGCCGCCGAGGTCGGTGCGCAGCCGCCCGCGCCGGTCGAGCTGGTAGGCCTCGGTGACGTCGGTGTAGAAGGCCGGCCAGACGACGTAGACCCCGGCCCCCATCCCCCCGGGCTTGGCGCCGCCGTAGGCGCAGGCCGCGGCGTGCCCGAGCTCGTGCAGGGCGGCCGAGGCGACGATCACGGCGGCGACGAGCAGGAAGACGACCGGCTGCTGGACCGTGGCCCGCAGCCCGTCGCCGACGCCGTGCACGAAGAACAGCCAGACGTCGACGGCGACCAGGCCGGCGATCACGGCCAGCACGAGCGGCGGCCAGAACAGCGGTCGGGCCAGCCGGGCGACGCGCCGCACCGCGGCGGGACCGAGCAGCTGGCTGCGGAGCTTGAGCCCGAGCAGCGGGTCGGACTCCTCGACCTGCGGACTGCTGCCGTCGGGGGCGGCGAGCACCCCCAGCGGACGGAGCTTGCCGACCAGCGTGCGCACGTTGTCGGCGCTGACCTGCTTGCCGTAGGCCTGGCTGACGCGGCCCGCGATGTCGTCGACGCTCCGCTGGCCGTCGCACTCGTCGGCCACCAGGTGGAGCAGGCGGGACAGCTGCACCAGCTGCCCACCGGGCCGGCGGGCGAGGTACTGCGGCTCGGTGTAGCCGGTGCCGGCGTACTCGCCGAGCAGCTGGACGCCGTCGGCCAGCTGCGGCGGCGGCTCGCCGACGGCGGCTGGCGCGCCGGTGCCGGCCGCCGTCGGCGGGCGGCGTCGTGGGCAGCCGGCCATCGGGCGGTCGTCGACCGGGCGGTCGGGGGCCAGCGTCACAGGAGTCCTGCCGAGGGAGGGCCGGAGACCGGCGCGGGGGTCGGGCGGAAGGGTGAGCGGGTGGGGCAGCACCGTGCTGGGGCGACACGGCGCTGAGGCGGGGCCCACGGGCGGCAGGCCCCGCCTCAGCGGGTCGATCGGTGGCCGGCGTCGACCGGGTACCGACTAGTTGGACTGGTCGATGTCCGCGGTCTGCGTGGCGTTGGCGACCGCCGTCGAGTCGTCGGACAGCACGTTCAGCGCCACAGCGGCGTTGACGGGGGCCGCGACGTTGGCGTTGATCAGCGACATCTGCTCGCGGTCGGGCAGCTGCTCGCCGTCCTGCGCCTCGAGCTCGGCGTCGGTCAGGCCGGGGGTGGTCGTGTCGGTCATCGCGCGGCTCTCCTAGTTGCTCTGGTCGATGGTGACGTCCTGCTCGGCGTTCGCGTACGCGACCGAGTTGTCCGACAGGATGTTGGCGGCGACGGCGGCGTTGACCGGCGCGGCCAGGTTGGCGTTGACCAGCGACATCTGCTCGCGGTCGGGCAGCTGCTCGCCGCCCTGCGCCTCGAGCTCGGCGTCGGACAGGCCGGGGGTGGTCTCGCTCATGGAGTGCTCCTCAGGGTGAAGGGTGGTCGGTCAGTTCGACTGGTCGATGAAGGAGTCCTGGTCGGCGTCGGCGTAGGCGATCGCACCGTCGGACAGCACGTTGGCGGCGACGGCGGCGTTCACCGGCACGGCGACGTTGGCGTTGACGAGCGACATCTGCTCGCGGTCGGGGAGCTGCTCGCCGCCGGCGGCGTCGAGCTCTTCGGGGGTGAGGCCGGGCTGCTGGTCGGTCACGACTGCTCCTCGCTGTCGGGGGGAGGGGGACGGGAGTCCCCCGCGGGGTGCGTGCGGGTGGGGTCGCCGGTCGTCGCGGCCCGGGCGGACCGCCTCTGCCGGATGTGGACGCTCTGCTTCGCGGCACTGCTGCCGCCACCGGAGGTGACGACGTTCAGGTCGGCGGCGATCGAGGCGCTCAGCCCCGGCTCGTCGATGACCTTGCGGATCCGCTTGCTGACATGTCCGTCCACGCCGCAGTTGTGCCATCTCGCTCGGACCTGCAACCTGACGACCGAGAGAGGAAATACTTACCGCCCGATCAGAGGATGTGCGGCTCGTTCGGGTTGCCGTGCCAGCCCTGGGCGGCGTCGGGCAGCACCTCCATCGCGGGGGTGCCGTCCACCGCTCCGGGGGTCACCAGGGACATCTGCTCGCGGGGCGGCAGCGGCGCGCCGCCCTCGGCGGCCAGCTCCTGCTCGGACAGGCCGGCGGGCGCAGCGGCGGGGTGCTCGGGTCGCGTCATGGTGCCTGAGGTTCCCGTCCGCGGAGCGCGTCACCCCTCGTCCGCGGTTTCCGCGCCGACGCTCGCGGGCACCGCCGGGAGCGTACCGGCGGGCGCGTCACTGCCTGCAGGGGCGCCCGCACCGCACCGACCGACGGCACGGAGGCACGAGTGAGCACCGCACGACGCCTGTCCACCCTGGTGCTGGCACTGGTCGCGCTGACGGGGCTCGCAGCGCTCGGCCCGGCGGCCGCGGTCGCCCAGACCGGCGGTGGCGCCAACAACCTCGTCCAGGTCGTCAACACCGGCGCGGAGTCCTTCGCCGCTCGGTCGGGCGTGCAGGCAGCGCCGTACGGGGGCGACTCCGCGCAGTCCACCAACCTGGCCCGGGCCGACGCCCGGAGCTGCACCGGCTGCGTCACGCAGGCCGCCGCGCTGCAGGCCGTGTTCCTCACCGGGGACCCCAGCACCGTCCAGGTCGCCAACGCGGCCGTGGCGACCAACAGCAGCTGCACGCGCTGCCTGACCTACGCCTACGCCTACCAGTACGTGATCAGCACCGACCGCGCGGTGTCGCTCTCACCGGCTGGGCAGCAGCGCCTCACCGAGCTCTCGCGCCGCGCCGCCGCCGTCGTGGCCGAGCCGGCGACCGGATTCGAGGACTTCGTCGTGCTCGACGGCCGTCTCGACGCGCTCGCCGCGGAGCTGCGGGAGGTCGTCGACGCCGAGCTGCGCGCCGGCGGCCATGCGGCGGTCACCCGCGGCGAGCGCGACCGGCAGGCCGTGGGCGCCTGACGACGCCTCAGCCGGCGGCCTGAGCCGCCTCGGAGAGCACAGCCACGTACTCCTCGAGGGCCCAGGTCAGCGACAGGGCGGTCGGCGGCGACACGCTGGCGACCAGCTCGGTGCCGACCACGGACGCGACCGCACCGCGCGCGACCTGCGGCAGCAGCTGCGCCTGCGGCGAGGACAGGAACGCGTCGGCCTCCGCCTGCGAGGCGGCGTAGCTGACCAGCACGTCGCTGTCCAGCTCGGCCAGCCGCTCGGTGCTCAGCGTGTAGAAGAACGTGTCGTCGCCGCTGGCGAGGGCGTCGACGCTCTCGGCGCTCGTGAACCCGAGGTCGAGGACGAACTCCACCCGCGGGTCGGCCGGCTTGTAGACGTAGAAGGCGTCCGGGGTGGAGGCGACCAGCGCGATGCTCTTGCCCCGGAGCTCAGGGTGATCGGCGGCCTGCTCGGCGACTGTCGCGTCGATGTCCTCGAGCAGCGCCTCCGCCTCGTCGCTGCGGCCCAGGGCCTGCCCGACGATGCGGATCGTGTCGCGCCACGGCGTCGCCCATGCCTGTTCCGGGTAGGCGACGGTCGGCGCGATGCGGGACAGCTGCGCGTACTCGGTCTCGGTGATGCCGGAGTAGGGGGCCAGGATGAGGTCCGGCTCTGCGGCGGCGATGGCCTCGACCGGCACC
>Ga0247713_1001760_pt1 | contig 10390 bp, 11 predicted proteins | sample 21E_NmetaG_FD_189936 | JGI IMG/M metagenome (GOLD analysis project Ga0247713, IMG submission 189936) | Soil microbial communities from hillslope of Landscape Evolution Observatory, University of Arizona, Oracle, AZ, United States - 2-1-E_N | ecosystem: Engineered > Artificial ecosystem >... | reverse complement strand
GGCGCAGGCGGCGCAGCTCGTCGCGCTCGGCCGAGGTCAGGCCTTCGGCCTTGCCCTCGTCGACGTCGATCTGGCGGCTCCAGTTGCGCAGCGACTGCGGCGAGCACCCCAGCTCATCGGCGAGCTGGGGGATCGACCGGCCGCTCGTCCCGAGCAGTTGCACGGCCTCACGCTTGAACTCCTGCGAATACGGCGGGGTCTTGGGCATCAACAGACATCCTCCACGCCAGGCCAGATGGCCCAGCCGTCAGGTGTCCATCAAAGCGGGGGAACTCCAGTCGCTGGCGTACGGCCTCCTGGGCGTGGCGATCGTGCTGTCCGCCGTTGTCGCTGCGAGCTGGTGGTTTTTGATTGCTGGTGTCGCGCTCGCGGGTGTGTGGGCGGCATCGGCTGACAACATCGCCGTCTTCTACACCGCGGTCATAGCGGGCCCCGTCATCGTTGTCGTGCTGGCGCTCGGCGTGGCAGTTGGACGCGCGGCAAGACGGCGCATGAGGACGCAGCAGATCGCATCCGCCATGGCCGCCTGCATCGTCCTCGCGCTCGCCATCGGCGCGCTGGACGCGATCCGCGCACCCATAGACAAGCACCCCGCCAACCCGCTTGTCGTCGACTGGCACAAAGGACGCTACGAGGGCATCGCCCTGCGCTCGACCACGAGAAGGGTCATCCAACGCCTTGGACGACCACGCCGTCGCGGCGCAAACGAGCCGATAAACCCGATCGGCGAGGACTACTACGACATCGGTGGACCGACCTCGTTCCGGTCGCCCGGCGATGCGTACAGCAAAGACACCACGCTTCGCTTCAAACGCCGTTCCTTCTTTGCGACCAATGGGCGCATCTACGGCTGGGTGACAACGTCCAGCCGCGCCCAGACCCCGGAGGGAGTCGGCGTCGGAGACTCCCGCGACCTCGTCAAGCGGCGCTACCCCGAGGCAGACTGCTACACCGCCAACGAAGGCAGCGAATACGTCACGTTCCCGCTGTGCGAGATCCGCGCCTGCAGTGGGCGACTGCTCGCCTTCGGCGGCGATCCGATCAAGAGCGTCTGGCTCGTCGCCGAAAGCCGCAGAGGCTGGGGACGCTGCCTCAAGCCAACACCGACCACACCCCGTCAAGACAGCCCTGAGCATCGGACGCCGCCGACAGCCGGGATCCAGCCGGCAGGCACGTCGCGTACCCCGTCCCGGAAGTTGTTCCTCACGCGCACTACGTGATCAGCGGCCCGACCGCGTCACTGCACGCCGGGCTCAACGGTGAGGGTTCGCGTCGTGGTGTCGAGCGTTGCGGTGGTGCCGAGCGGGACGGTCGGCGGGTGTGCACCGTGCCCGATCGGCAGGCCTCCGAGCACGGGGACGCCGAGCGTGCCGAGCCGGTTGTACAGGAGGTCGACGATCGACCATTTGCCGGCGTGCTCTTCGGCGGAGCGAATGAACTGGCCGACGGCCACACCTCTGATGCCCTCGAGGCAGCCCGCCTCGAGGAGCTGCGTCAGGGTCCGGTCGATCGCGCCGATGTACTTGTCGACGTCTTCGATCAGCAAGATCGCGCCGTCGAAGCTCGGACACGCCCATCCCACCGACCGCCCGATGGTGTCGAGGTTGCCGCCCATCAAGACGCCGGTCGCGCGGCCTTCGACGAGAACCTTGGCCGTGAGCTCATCCGGGTCGCGGTGAACGGTCAGCACCTCGGGCTGCATGAGTGCCCGGCGCAACGAGTCCGCCGCCTGGCTTCCGTACCAGTCCTGCCAGCCGGCGTGCGGGCCGTGAAAGCCGACGAGCCTGCATCGCTGCCACAGCGCGAGGTGCAAGATCGTGATGTCACTGAAGCCCACCAGCGGTTTCGGATCGCGGCGGGCGGCCGCGAAGTCCAGACCGCTGGCGATGCGGTACGCGCCCTTGCCTCCAGTCGTGGCCACGATCGCGCGGACGCCGGGATCGCGCAGGGCGTCGTTGAGATCGGCGAGTCGATCCTCGTCTCGGCCGGCGAGGTAGTGGCCGAAGCTGTCAAACGCGTGACGGCCGATCTCGACCTCCAGGCCCCAGCCCCCCAGGATCTCCGCGCCGCGACGTACCCGTTCGGGCTCGGGCCGGCTCGCAGGCGACACGAGTCTCACGCGATCGCCGGCTCGCAACCGCGGCGAGACCAACGCGCCCGGGGCAGTGCGTGTCGCGTCGGCCATGCGGCGACATCCTCACCTACATGCGCGGCCAGCGCGATGAGCTTTTCTGAAGACCGCGTCGGGACCGGCTGACGTTTCAGCTGCGGGACGCGCCGGCGGCGTCGGCCGGATGCGTTGCGCGCTTTCGTGTTCCGCTGAGGGACCTTGGCTTGCGAAAGACTTAGGTCATGGTGCCCAGGGGGTTGCGTGTCAGCGACGACGTTGCCGCGGCGGCGTGGATCGCTTCGAGGTTGGAGGGCCGCTTCGGCGCGGTGACTCGGACGGTTCCCAGCGGCTTCGCTGCCTATGCTCGGATCTGCCACCCCGCAACCGACCGCGCCGGGCGTCTGACGACGTGGCCTGAGGTCGCCACACGCACGGGGCGCCAAGCCCACCCCTTGATGCAGTGGCATGCCCTCGTCGGATCAGCCGACCCGCTCAATGTGACGGGCTCGCTATGGCCCGGCGACGACCCACAGCGAGGAAACCTGGTTCCCGAGGTACTGGCGCGTCTGTTTGACGTGCTCGCCGATCACACCGCCACACCGGAGCGCTGCTTCTTTTGCTTGTGGGAGGGCTGGGGCTGGATTCGCAGCAGCCCCATCGGCCCTGCGGTCGCGCGCGCGAGCCGCACCGGTGACGCGCCGGGCAGCTACGACGACCCGATCGCGCCGGCGTTCTCAGCCGAGGACTTGAGTCAACCAAGAGTGCATCACCCAGGCCGCGACTACTTGCTTCTTGCTGGTCCATTGCCGGCGGCGCTGGAGATTGGCCACTGGCACACCGCGGAGTGGTTTGAGCCCCAGTCGCCGAATCTGTTCTGGCCCGCCGATCGGGCATGGTGCGTGGCCAGTGAGATCGATTTCGACTCGACCCTGATCGGCGGCACGACAGAGCTCGTCAACGCGATCCTCCAGACGCCCGAGCTCGACGCCTGGCCCGTCCAACCGGACGCCTCGCTGGCCCACGACGCCGACCACTTCAACCCCGTGCCGTAGCCCGACGGGCTTGCGGTCTTCTCGCGACAACGGTGGGACGGACTATCGCGCGAGCTCGCACCAACGTCGGGGTACCGTTGCATCCGTGTCGCATCGACGAGACGCGCGCCCGCAGGGTCTGCTCGCGGTCGTCGCCGTCGTGTTCCTTCTCTTGACGTTGCTGCTCGACGACGGGCCCGTGCGATTCGCGCTTGCCGGCGCCATCGTCTTCCTTTACTTCTTGACGATGGTGCGCATCGCAAGACGACATGGCTACAAACGGCGTTGGCCGCCGCCAACGCACTAGACGTTCGATGAGAGAGACTGCCCCGATGTCGGCATCCGATCGTCGCGCCCAGGCTGGTCTTGATCAGACCATCCCCGCGATGCCCGTGCGTGATGTGCGCGCGGCGGCTGCGTACTACCGCGACCGGTTCGGGTTCGATCCCCGGTATGAGACCGACGGCTTCGCGGTGCTGGTGCGCGACGAGGCGGTGCTCCATCTCTGGGGAGCGACCGACGAGAGTTGGGGTTCGCGCGAGGACCTGGCGCGACAGCCGATTTGTTCGGGCGCTGAATCGTTCTTGGCGGGAACGGCGAGCTGCCGGATCGCGGTGGCCGATGTCGACGCGCTCTTCGACGAGTTGCAGAACGCTGGCGTGCTGCATCCCACCGCGCAAGGGGGCGTAGCAGCGACGAACTTTGAAACGCGGGAGTTCGCCACGCTGGACCTCGATGGCAATCTGCTGACGTTCTTCCGTCAAGTCCCGGCCGACGAGTAGCTCGTCTAGCTCCCGGTGTCCGCTGAGCGTTCGGCTGTGGGATTCCCCCGCCGGCGCCGCAACGTGTCGGCGTCCGTGATTGCGTTCCGGTCGAGGACCGGCTTGTGGGTCTGCCGGTGGCCTCTTGGGGCTTCTTCTGCGGCTGACATCATTCGGCAGGCAGGATGGTTGAGCCATGGGTGATCGCGCAGGCACTCCAGGGCACGGCGCTTGAAGGACGCGCGGTCCGTGCACGTCCCGTGCGTGACACGGGCGAGGTTGGCTTCGAGGTGCCCAATGACGACTTGGAGCCGCTCACGGCGTGGCGCATTGCCCGAGATGCCTGCGCTGGGATCGAGGTTTGGCCGCTGGTTGGTTGCGCTGGGCCGAACACCTATGGTCGAAGAGCGATTTCGACGCCCGAAGATCAGTCGCCACAGGCGATCCTTCGTCGCGCCGAACACCTGAGTTGGCCGCAGAGCATGCCGCCGGCGCCAGTTCCGCATGACGTCGATGAGTGGTGGCCGCGCGTAGTCAGAGGCAGCGTCATCGAGACCATGCGCCGCCTTGGCGACGCACCCGACGCCGCGGAGCTGCTCGAGCGCTTCTCCGGGCCGGACTACGCCGGTCTGGAAGCCTGGCTGCTTAGTTGGGAGGAGCGTCAACGTCCGACGCTTGTGCAAGAGCCCGCGGGCCGGTTTGACACCGTTTGGGAAGCGGACGTCTTTGAGCCTGGCATCGCGTTGTTGCCGACGTCGCTGCCCTGGGCGCTACCCGCCTACGTCGACTACTGGGGCGCCGGCTACGCGTATGGTCCAGAGATTGGGCACATCGGATATGAGCTGCTCACGGTCGCCATGCGCGATTGGTATGACCGCTTCGGCGCCGTGCCGTGGGCGGCGACGGGCGTGACCGTGCACTTCACGGTCGAGCGGCCACCAGGCAACATCGCCGACGCCTTTCAGCTCGCGACTGAACTAGCGCGCTTCTGCAAATGGGACGAGTCGTACCGTCAGCTGGCGCGGGGTCTGCTGCACTCTGAGTTCTGGGAGCTGTACGACCGACCGTAGGCCAAGACACGCAGGCGGCGCTTCGGCGGCGCTACGCGCTGCTGTACGCTTCGCGGACGCTCCCGTGGCCACAAAAGGCGGAACTTTTGCTGTCAGGAAAAAGCAGAAGCGAAAGCCGGGAGCGCCGCGAACGCCGCGAGAATGAGCCAAGGCCTCTTATTGGCCCGCGTGGGCCTGCCTGCGCCTGTCCTCCAAGACCTCCACGGCGAGTTCCACGCATTGGTCGCAGATGTAGATCCCTGGTCCGGCGACCATCTCCCGGCCCTGGCTTTCCTGGCTACCGCAGAAATCGCATCGGAGATCAGCAGAAGGTTCCTGCGCCATGGAAGCCCATCCTAGTCCTAACCCCAGCGCTTGATGGACGAGCAGGCGCAAAGCGGAGTGCATGCTTCCCGTAGCTGCCGCAACGACGCAGCAGCGGTAGCGCCGGCCACTGACACGACGCCCGTTCCGCTGAGCGTTCGGTTTCGGACCGGCGAATTGGGCGCCATCAGGTCGATGAGAGCTGTCGTCCTCGAGAGTCGCTTGGGGGCAACGTTGCCGCGGGCCGACGCTGGGTTGTCTTGATTTGAATCGTAACCACGCGCTGGCGCGCGGTTAGTACTGGCGACGCGTTGTCAACCGCTGGTCGACAGGATGGAGACCATGAACGCTGAGCCGTCGGACGCCAAGATGAGATCGACGGTATTCCCGAAGCAGCCTCGCCCCCGCAGGACGGCGCGGACGCTCACTGCGATCGCGGGCGCGGGATGTGTCGTGGCCGGGGGATTGACGTTGCGGGAGCTCATCAACAGCCCCCCAAAGGCCGACGACCCACCGCTGTGGATCTTCCTTGGATTGGTGATTGGAACGATTGCATTCGGAATCCTCGCCATCGCAGCGAGGGGTCGCACGTGGTGGGCGCTGCTCGCGCTGTTCGCGTCCATGCTCAGCCTGGTCTCGGTGTGGACGCTCGCGGTGCTGTTCGCGGGATGACGCAACACATCGAGTGTCGCGAACATCACAAGGTGTCCGAGTCCGTCCCGCGGTCCGAGACGCTTCAGGCGCCGCAGCCGCTCGAAGTCGGCGTCCCGCATCCCGTTCCGCTGCGGATCACCGCTGACGCATCAGGCGCCCGATAGCTTCAGCTGCATGGGGCTCTGTCGACCAAGAAATCATGAGTGACTCGTCTCGACCGGTCGTCGAGAACGGCGACCTCGGCTGGCGGCTGTGGCTGGCCGGAGCGGGCTTGGTCGTCGCGGTCGTCGCCGGCTTGCTGTTGGAGGGTCCGCTGAGCGAGCCGCTGCTGAGGTCGCTGGCGTACGGCCTCCTGGGCGTGGCGATCGTGCTATCCGCCGTTGTCGCTGCGAGCTGGTGGTTTTTGATTGCTGGTGTCGCGCTCGCGGGTGTGTGGGCGGCATCGGCTGACAACATCGTCGTCTTCTACACCGCCGTCGTGGCGGGACCCGTCATCGTTGCGGTGCTGGCGCTCGGCGTGGCAGGTGGACGCGCGGCAAGACGGCGCGTGAGGACGCAGCAGATCGCATCCGCTATGGCCGCCTGCATCGTCCTCGCGCTCGCCATCGGCGCGCTGGACGCGATCCGCGCACCCATAGACAAACATCCCGCCAACCCACTTGTCGTCGACTGGCGCAAAGGACGCTACGAGGGCATCGCCCTGCGCTCGACCACGACAAGAGTCATCGAACGCCTCGGACGACCAGACCGTCGCGGTGAAAACGAGCCGTCAAGTCCGATCGGCGAGGACTACTACGACATCGGTGGACCGACATCGTTCCGGTCGCCCGGCGATGCGTACAGCACCGACACCAAGCTTCGCTTCAAACGCCGCTCCTTCTTTGCGACCAATGGGCGCATCTACGGCTGGGTGACAACCTCCAGCCGTGCCCAGACCCCCGAGGGAGTCGGCGTCGGAGACTCTCGCGACCTCGTTAGCAAGCGCTACCCCGAGGCGGACTGCCACACAGCCAACGAAGGCAGCGAATACGTCACGTTCCCGCTGTGCGAGGTCCGCGCCTGCAGTGGGCGGCTGCTCGCCTTCGGCGGCGATCCGATCAAGAGCCTCTGGCTCGTCGCCGAAAGCCGCAGAGGCTGGGGACGCTGCCTCAAGCCAACACCGACCACACCCCGTCAAGACAGTCCCTGAGCATCGGACGCCGCCGACAGCCGGGATCCAGCCGGCAGGCACGTCGGTCGTACCCCGTCCCGGAAGTGGTTCGACTGTGGGACGAGTCGGCGGCGTCGGGCAGAGCGTCGCGCGCCCTTTCGCGTCTCGCTGTCAAGGCCGGGCGAATTGTGGACCGGTAGCGCCGGTTGAAAAGTGGACCACCCTGCGGGTGTTCGCGCCGGTGCTGCGGAGCCGAGGCCGTAGGCCGAGGCGTAGCAGCTCCGGCGCGCGCGGTCGCGGTGAGGGGGGTCAGTTTTCGCCCGGCGGTGTGCGCGCGAGGTCGCGGTCTTTGAGGCGGTAGCTGTCGCCTTTGAGCGCGAGGATCTCGGCGTGATGAACGAGCCGGTCGATCATCGCTGCGGCGGTGACCTCGTCGCCGAAGATGTCGCCCCAGGCGCTGAACGGCTTGTTGCTGGTCACGATCAGCGAGGCGCGTTCGTAGCGGCGCGAGACGAGCATGAACATCAGGTTCGCGGCGTGCGGATCGAACGGGATGTAGCCGACCTCGTCGACGATCAGCAGCGGGACGCGTTGCAGCTTGTCGAGCTCTGAGTCGAGTCGGCCTTGGCGTTGGGCGTCGGCGAGCATCGCGACCCACTCGGTCGCGGTCTTGAACGCGACGCGGTGGCCGGCGAGGCAGGCGCGGATGCCCAAGGCGATCGAGAGGTGCGTCTTGCCCGTTCCGGGCGGCCCGAGCAGCACGACGTTCTCGCGACCGGCGAGGAAGTCCAGTTGGCCGAGGTGCAGCACGGCGTTCTTCGGGATCGAGTGTTGGAAGGCGAAGTCGAACTCCTCCAGCGTCTTGCGCGCGGGGAACCGCGCGGCTTTGATGCGGGCTTGGCCGCCGTGGCTGTCGCGGCTGTCGGTCTCGGTCTTCAACAGCACCGCGGCGAACTGCTCGTAGGACCATTCCTCGGCGCGGGCGCGATCGGCGAGCTTCGGTAGCGCCCTGGCGGCCGCGGGTGCCTTGAGCTGGCGGAACAGGTGCGTCAGCTCGGTCGTCGGGCGGCTCATGCGATCAGCGCGTCGTAGCGATCCAAGGAGCGGATCTGCACCGTTGGCTCCCGATCAGCGTCGGAGCCGCGGCGGCGCTTGAGCGCCCGGGCATGCTCAAGCGCGGTGATCGTGCGATGGCGCGCGAACGAACGGGCGTGCCGGCACGCGACTTCGCCAGTGTCCAGCACGATCGCGAGGACCTCCCTGTCGCTGACGCGCAGCTCGACGCGCTGGCCGACGAGGTCGGGATCCAGTGAGTAGTCACACGTGTCGAAGCGAACGTAGGGATCGGCGCCGACCCTGAGCACCCAGCGTCGATCGCTGTCCGGCGCGACCGGCGGCAGCGCTCCCATGACCTCGAGCTCCTCGGCGAGGCGGTCGACCGGCCGCGCGCGGATCGAGCGGTGCTGGCGGGCGTTGACCTTCACGAACCAGGCGTCGAGCTGATCTTGAAAGTCGCGCTCGTTGGCGAACACGCGGCCCGGCTCGAAGTTGGTCTCCATGAAGCCCTGCAGCCGCTCGACGGCGCCCTTGGCCTGCGGATCGCGTGGCCGACAGAAATGCCAGCCGACACGCAGCTGCCCGCAGAACGCCGCGAACTCCTCGCTCGGACGGCCGTCGTGGCCGTGGATGCCGGCCTGGCGATCCCAAACCAACGTGTCGGGCAGGCCGCCGAGCTGCCACAGGCAGCGGCGGATCCCGGCCAGCAGGTCGGGCTTCTCCTTGGAGAACACCAGCACGCCCGCGCCAGCGCGCGAGTAGCCCAGGCACGCGACCACCACCCACGCCGGCCGTGTCTGGCCGTGGCCGACCGGCACCGGCCACTTGGGCTGCCAGACGTCGAACTGGCAGATCTCGCCGGGCCGATAGATCGTGCGCTGCGTCGTTCGCGCGGCGCGAAACAGCGGCCGCACCTCGCGCAGGTAGTCATCGAGGATCGTCTTGCCGCCATCCCAACCCAACGGCTCGAGGATCTCGCCGATCCTGACGCCCGGCAGATCGCAGTCCTCGCCAAGCAGCCGCGCGATCTCGGCCTTGAACGGATCGACCTTCGAGCCGCGCCCCTCGCGCGAGTACTTCGGCGGCTCGTCGCTCGAGATCGCCCTGCGGATCGTTTCGCGATGCAGCCCCGTCCTGCGGCTGATCTCCCTGATCGACAACCCGCGCACGAACCGCAGGCGCCGGATCTCCGCCCACTGCTCCACCCCGACCACCCTCGCCCTCCCAGGCTCGCTCTGCGCGGACAAGCCCAGGGTCCGCAGACCACCGGACAGCAGCTCAGGTGGCCCAGACTTCAACCGGCGCAGGTGGTCCAGTTTTCACCCGGCGCCGACATCTCGCTGAGGGACCGGCTCGCGGACGCTCTCGTACAGACCGACGAAGACTGTCGCGCAGTGACAGGACCGAGCTATACAGCAAGTCGTGACCAGTCCGCCGATGCTCGTCGCCATCGCCGTCGCCAGCACCGTCATCGTCTTAGCTCTCGCATCCTGTGGAGACGAGGAGAACGTCAGCCCAGCGGTGCAGCGGGCACTGCCCACCGTGCAGGGGACGCTCCTCGCGCACCTGTGCGATCCGCTCGACCCCACCACAGGACAGCCGATGTCATCGCGGCGACGAGCGCAGCGCGAGATGAAGGCGCTCCTCAGCGCGCTTGCCGCGACGCCGGAGGCGCGGGTGCAGACGCTGCGCATGACCGACAACGGCGACGTGCGAGAAGAACTCACCGTTCGCAGACTTGCCGACCGCCACCGCGCCGGACTCGACGAGATCGTTCAGACGGTCGATGGGGCAGCCGAAGACTGTGCCCGCGAGGCCGCTGAGCATCTGCGAATCGCGCTTAAGAACTCGTAGTCGCCTACCGAAGCGGTCCGTCCCCCGTTGCCGTTCCGCTGGAGGACCGGCTTTAGACCTAGATTCGACCTCGGCACACGCCGGACGCCCCCGCGGTCGTTGAGCTCCCATGTCGCTACGCGCGACGCCTCCGTGCTACGGCACCGGCGGCCACCCCTGCGGCCGCCCGCCAGCGCGGAGGCCGCGCGCGCTGCGCTACGGCGGGGCGGCGGGGGCATCACGCGGCGTAGACAGATCACGGGTAGGGCTTGTCGCCCGCTGCGAGCATGGCGACGAACTTCTCGATCCTGCGGGCTCGCGTCTCCGGCTTCTTCGCCGTCTGCACGCGATGGAGGATCGAGTAGCGATTCTGCCCGCTCAGCCCGGCGAACACGTCCGTCAGCCCGGCGGCGTCGAGCGCC
>Ga0247713_1001759_pt1 | contig 10405 bp, 11 predicted proteins | sample 21E_NmetaG_FD_189936 | JGI IMG/M metagenome (GOLD analysis project Ga0247713, IMG submission 189936) | Soil microbial communities from hillslope of Landscape Evolution Observatory, University of Arizona, Oracle, AZ, United States - 2-1-E_N | ecosystem: Engineered > Artificial ecosystem >... | reverse complement strand
GGCTGCTCGGGACGCGCTCGCGCATCCCGAGCAGCCCGTGCCCGTGCCCGTTCGCCTGCGTCCGCCCGTCGTTCGCGATCTCGAGCTCGATCGCGTCGCCCGTGTACCGGACGTCGACGACGGCGCGCGCCGGCCCCGCGTGCTGGAGCGCGTTCGTCAGCGCCTCCTGCACGACGCGGTAGGCGGAGAGCTCGATCCCGGGCGGGAGCTCCGGGCGCTCGCCGGTCACGCGCAGCTCGACCGGCAGCCCCGCGTCCCGCACCTGCGCGACGAGGCTCTCGAGGTTCGCGAGCCCCGGCTGCGGCGCGAGCGCCGGCGGCTCCTCCGTCGGCTGGCGCAGGACGCCGAGCATCCGCCGCATCTCCGCGAGCGCCGCCCGCCCCGTCTGCTCGATCGCCTCCAGCGCTTCGCGCTCGCGCTCCTGGTCCGGCTTCAGGAGCCGGCGCACGCCGGCCGCCTGGACGGTCATGACGCTGACGGAGTGCGCGATCACGTCGTGCAGCTCGCGCGCGATCCGCGCGCGCTCCTCCGCGACCGCCGCGCGCGCCTCGGCCTCGCGCTCGAGCTCGAGGATCCGCGCCCTCGCCTCGGCGGACCGCGCCTGCCGCCCCCGTTTTGCCGCGAGGTACGACGCGAGCCACGTGGCGGTGAAGATGACGGAGATCCAGAGGTACTCGTCGTACGCGTGCCCCGGGAAGGCGCTCGTGACGAGGAGGCCGGCGCCGACGAGCGCGACGAGCCCGGCGAGCGCGTGGCGGCGCTCCTCGAGGTGCCCCGCGGTCCAGGCGACGAGGAGCGCGGCGAAGAAGAGCGTCTCGGTCGAGGAGAGCCCCTCGGGGACGTGCACCGCCATCGCCGCGAGCGCCGCGACCGGGACGAGGACCGCGGCGATGCCGAAGCGGCGCCTGAGCAGCAGCGGGAGCGTCACCAGCAGCGCGCCGAGCGCGACCTCCCAGCGCGGCTCCTCCGCCGTCCACACGTCCCCCTGCAGCACGACTGCCACGGCGACGACCACGAGGTCGAAGAACGAACGCCGGACGAGCAGCTCGAGGCGGGCCACGCGCGAACCGTAGCCCCTCGTGTGCGCGCGCGTGTGGCCCCGCGGACGAGCCGAAGTCATCCTCGAGGATGAGGCGGATTCGCTGCGCGGGCGACGACGCGGCGGGCGCTCGCGCCTAGCGTCCCGCCCGTCAATCGACGTAGAGGAGCACCGATGAACGCAGCGATCGCACCGTCCGCCGCCGTCCCCGCCGCACGCGAGGCGATCGAGCCGCGCGTCGTCGTCGAGGCCGCGGACCTGACCCGCCGCTACGGCAGCGGCGAGACCGCCGTCGACGCCCTCCGCGGCGTCTCGCTCGAGATCGGACGCGGGCGCCTGACGGCCGTGATGGGGCCGTCCGGGTCCGGGAAGTCCACGCTGATGCACCTGCTCGCGGGTCTCGACCGGCCGACCTCCGGCACCGTCTCGGTCGACGGGACCGAGATCTCCGGCCTGAACGACACGCAGCTGACGAAGCTGCGCCGCCGGCACATCGGCTTCGTCTTCCAGTTCTTCAACCTCCTGCCGATGCTGTCGGCCGAGGAGAACGTCGTCCTCCCGCTGTCGCTCGCCGGCGCGAAGCCGGACCGGGAGTGGCTCGAGGAGCTACTCGAGCGGACGGGACTGACGCAGCGGCGGAGGCATCGCCCTGCGGACCTCTCCGGCGGGCAGCAGCAGCGCGTCGCCGTCGCGCGCGCGCTCGTGTCGCGGCCGACCGTGCTCTTCGCTGACGAGCCGACGGGCAACCTCGACTCGACGACGAGCGCGGAGATCCTCGCGCTGATCCGCGAGGCCGTCGGCTCGTACGGGCAGACGACGGTGATGGTGACGCACGACACGCGCGCCGCCGCGATCGCCGACCGGATCCTGTTCCTCGCCGACGGCGAGATCGTGCGCGAGCTCGGCCGCTCGGCGCCGCCGGAGATCCTCGCCGCGCTCGAGCAGGTGTCGTCGTGATCCGCGTCGCGTTGAGGGGCCTCGCGGGGCGGAAGCTCCGCTCCGGCCTGACGGCCTTCGCGATCGTCCTCGGCGTCGCGATGGTCAGCGGGACGTACGTCCTGACCGACACGATCGGCCGGGCGTTCGACGAGATCTTCACGAGCTCGTACGACGAGACGGACGCGGTCGTGAGCGGCAAGCACGCGGTGGAGTGGTCTACGAGCGGGAGCGCGACGCTGCCGGCGGAGCTCCTGGAGGAGATCAGCGCGCTTCCGGGCGTCGAGCACGCCGCGGGCACGATGATGAACATCGCCACTGCGACGGACGTCGCGAAGGTGATCGGCCCCGACGGCGAGACGATTGGCGGGACCAACCCGGCGATGGGGTTCGGCCTCGACCCGGAGGCGGAGCGGTACAGCCCGCTGAAGCTCGCCGAAGGGCGGTGGGCGGCGGCGCCCGACGAAGTCGTCCTCGACGCGGGAACCGCGGCGAAGGCGCGCGTCGGCGCCGGCGACGACGTCGAGATCGCCGCCGGCGGCCCGCGCCGCACGTACGAGGTCGTCGGGATCGCCCGCTTCGGCGACGTCGACTCGCTCGGGGACGCGACGGTCAGCGTCTTCTCGCTCGAGACGGCGCAGAAGCTGTACGGGAAGGAGGGGCGGTTCGACGCGATCGCCGTCGCGGCGGAGGAGGGCGTCTCGCAGGAGGAGCTCGCGGCGCGGATCCGGCCGATCCTGCCGCAGGGCGCCGAGGTCACGAGCGGCGAGACGAAGGCGGAGCAGGACGCGGCGGCGATCGCCGAGTTCGTCTCCTTCATCCGCTACGCGCTGCTCGGCTTCGGCGGGATCGCGCTCTTCGTCGGCGGCTTCGTCATCTTCAACACCCTCTCGATCACGGTCGCGCAGCGGACGCGCGAGCTCGCCACGCTCCGCACCCTCGGCGCGTCGCGGCGGCAGGTGCTGCGGTCGGTCGTCGCCGAGGCGCTGGCGCTCGGGGTCGCGGCGTCGGTCGTCGGCGTGGCGGCCGGGGTCGCGCTCGCGCACGGGCTGAAGGCGGTCTTCGTCGCGGTGGGGCTCGACCTCCCGACGGGCGAGATCGTGTTCGCCGCGCGGACCGTCGTCGTCTCGCTCGTCGTCGGCGTCGGGATCACGACGCTCGCGGGCGTCTTTCCGGCGGTGCGCGCGACGCGCGTCGCCCCGATCTCCGCGGTGCGCGAGGGCGCGACGGTCGCGCCGCTGCGGCGGCGGACGGCGGTCGCCGGCGGCGTCCTGCTCGCGCTCGGACTCGCGGCGATCGCGTTCGGCCTCTTCGGCGACGCCGGCGGGACCGCGCCGCTGATCCTCTCGCTCGTCGGCGGCGGCATCGGCAGCTTCCTCGGCGTCGCGCTGGTGGGGTCGCGCCTCGTCCGCCCGCTCGTCGCGGTCGTCGGGCAGCCGGCGGCGCGCGCCGGCGGCGTGGCGGGGAGGCTCGCGCGCGAGAACGCGGTGCGGCACCCGGCGCGGACCGCGTCGACGGCGGCGGCGCTGATGATCGGGCTCGCGCTCGTGACGACGCTCGCGGTCGTCGCGGAGGGCGTGCGCGCCTCCGCGCGCGAGGACGTGAGCGGCCAGATCGCCGCGGACTACGTCCTCGGATCCGCCGACGGGTGGACGCCGCTTCCGCCGGCGGCCGGCGAGGCGCTCGCGGGCGCGCCGGGGCTGACGCGCGTGACGCCCGTGCGCGCGGACCGCGGGCGCGTCGGCAGCGCGGAGGTCGAGGTCAGCGGGGTCGAGCCGGGCGCGATCTCGTCCGTCTACCGGTTCGAGTGGGCCGACGGCTCGTCCCCCGCGTCGCTGGCGCGGCTCGGGCCGAACGGCGCCGTCGTCCAGGACGGGTTCGCGGAGGAGCAGGGGCTCGCCGTCGGCGACACGTTCGCGCTGACGACGCCGGCGGGCGCGGAGCTCCGACGCGTCGTCCGCGGCGTGTACGAGACGCGCAGCTTCGCGACGATGCTGGGCGCCGTCGTCCTGTCGACGGCGGCGTTCGACGCCTCGTTCCCGCGCGCGACCGACGCGTACGTCCTCGCGACGGCCGGAGCCGACGTCGACCGCGCGGCGCTGCAGGCGCGGCTCGCGGCGTTCCCCGACGCGCTGCTCCAGTCGACGGACGAGTTCGTCGACGCGCGTCTCGGGTTCCTGTCGAACGTCCTCAACCTGTTCTACGTGCTGCTCGCGCTGTCGGTGATCGTCTCGCTGTTCGGGATGGTGAACACGCTCGTGCTGTCGGTGTTCGAGCGGACGCGGGAGCTCGGGATGCTGCGGGCGGTCGGGATGACGCGGCGGCAGGCGCGGCGGATGGTTCGGCACGAGAGCGTGATCACGGCGCTCCTCGGTGCGGCGCTCGGGCTCCCGCTCGGTCTCGGCTTCGCGGCGCTGCTCACGCAGGCGCTCTCGAGCCACGGGATCGGGTTCGCCGTCCCCGTCGCGACGCTCGGCGTCTTCGCCGTCGTCGCCGTCCTGGCGGGGATCGGCGCCGCCGTCCTCCCGGCGCGGCGGGCGTCGCGGCTGAACGTCCTCGCCGCGCTCCAGTACGAGTAGCCGGACGAGCGTCCTCCCCCGCGCGTGCGGCCGCCCCGAACGGGCGGCCGCATGCGTCTCCGCCGCCTTTGCGCGCCGGCCGCGTCCCCCCGAGCCATGTCGGGGGTCTGACCCCGGCCGCGTCCGTCTCCGCCATGCCCGCAGCGGCACCCGCTCCCCGGGCCGAGCCCGCCGCGGCCGTGTCGGGGGTCTGACCCCCAACGTGTCCGCCGCGGCCGTGGCCGCGGCCGCGTCGCATCGCGCGAGGCGGCGCCAGAGCGACACGGGCGTGGCCGGCGTGGACGTGTCGGGGGTCTGACCCCCGACGTGGCACGGGCGGCCACGTCCGCAGGGGCGGGCGCGGCGCGGACACGGCCGCCGCGGCCGTGTCGGGGGTCTGACCCCGGACGTGGCCGCTGGGGACGAGGCGGGGTCGTCCCCGAGGAGGAGCCGCCGCGCGCGGATCTCGTCCGTGCGGCGCGGCGGGATCGCCTTCGCGGCAGACGACGCGGCGCGCGCACCGGCCTAGCGTCCCCTGCGTACCCCCGACGCAGAGGAGAGACAGAGATGATTCGCACCGGAGACGTACTCGAGAACCCCGTGACCGGCGAGGTGCTGCGCTTCCTGCAGACCGCCGCCGACACCAACGGCGACGCCGTCGTCGTCGAGGTGACCGTCCGCCCCGACGGCTTCGTCGCGGCGCCGCACGTCCACCCGTTCCAGACCGAGCGGTTCGAGATCCTCGAGGGCACGCTCACGTTCAGGCGCGGCCGCGAGGAGGTCGTCGCCGTCGCCGGCGACACCGTCGTCCTCGAGCCGGGGACGCCGCACCGCTTCTGGAACTCGGGCACCCGCGACGCGCGCTTCGTCACCACCGTCAGCCCCGCGCTCGCGTTCGAGTCGCTGATCGAGACGATGTTCTCGCTCGCCGCGGACGGCCAGACGAACGGCAAGGGGATGCCGAACCCGCTCCGCCTCGCCGTCATCGCGAACGCGCACTTCGACGTCGTGCGGCTGCCGCTCGTGCCGCAGTCGCTCCAGAAGCTCGCGCTCGCCTTCGGCGCGCCGCTCGGCCGGCTCGCCGGCTACGGCCCGACCTACGCCAGCGCTGCGGCGACCACCACGACGTACACGACCGGCCGCGCCGCCCTCGCAGGCGCGTAGGCCGCCACCGAGAGGAGACGACGACATGACCACGACCACTGCCGACGCCGCCCCGAGCGGCCTCACGACGAGCTGGCTCGCGAGCCGGCTCGGGCTCCAGCCGGCGCGGATCGAGGCGCTCCGCCGCAGCGGGATGCTCGTGGGCGTTCCCCGCGGCGACGGCCAGCGGATCTTCCCGAGCTGGCAGTTCGGCCGCGACGGCCGCCCGCTCGAGTCGCTCGCGCACGTGATCGCCGCCGGACGGGCCGCCGGGCTGGACGACGCCGACCTGCACCGCCTCGTGACCATGCGCGACGGGATGACGGGCGGGCGGCGCCTCGTCGACGCGCTCCGCGCGGGGACGGCGGAGCCGGTGCTCCGCGCGATCGCGAGGGCGGCGACGTGAGGCGCCGGCTGCGCGCACGCCGGCGGGCGCTCCTGCTCTCGCTGTCGCTCGCGCTCCCGCTTCCGCCCGGCGGCCGCCTCGCCGCCGCCTGAGCAGCCGGATCAGACGGGGAGGCGCACGACGAGCGTCTCCCCGTCGACCTCGACGGAGCCCCCGAGCGCCCGCACGGCGCGCACCGCGACGGCGGCGCCCAGGTCGCGCAGCTCCTCGCCGAGGACGATGCGCGCCACGTCGGCGGCGACCGGCGAGAGGCGCACGACCTCCCCCTCGAGCGCCGCCTCCACCCGCTGCAGCCCGCCGTGCCGCAGCGCGCAGCGGGCGAGGTTGTGCAACGCCCGCACCACCGCGTCGCGCTCGACCCGCACGGTCCCGCCCGAGCCGGAGACGTCGACCGCGCCCGCGTCGACCTCCGCGAACGCGTCCGCCGCCAGCTCCGACAGCTCCACCTCCTGGACGTTCGGCTCCCACCGCTCGGCCTCGATCCGCGCCGCGAGACCGAGATCCTCCAGCAGCTCCGTCAGCTGGACGGAGGCGGCGTCGACCATCCCCAGGTACCGCCGCTGCTGCTCGGGGACGTCCGGCAGCCGCAGCAGCGTCCGCGCGAACCCGTGGACGGTCGCGAGCGGCGTGCGCAGGTCGTGGCACGCGAGCGAGACCAGGCGCGCGAAGTGGGTGTCCCGCTCGGCCATCGGTAGCCTTGGAGCGTATGGCACGCGAGCTCGCCGAGGACCTGCAGGCGTCGCCGCCGGAGGTGCGCCTCGGCCTCTCGCGGGCGGGCGTCCAGGGGATCGAGAAGGCGATCCGCTTCCGCCACCGCGGCGTCGAGCGCCAGATCCCGGCGGAGATCGACTGCACCGTCGACCTCGATCCCGCGCAGAAGGGCGTGCACATGTCGCGCTTCCCGGAGCTGTTCGAGGAGGCGATCGACGAGGTCGTGATCGGGGAAGCGCTGCTCGTCGAGGCGCTCGCCGAGCACATCGCCCGCCACGTCGTCGGGCGCCAGGGCGCCCTCCGGGCGGAGGTCCGCGTCCGCGCGCGCTACCCGATCGACCGCCGGACGCCGGTGACCGGGCTCTCGACGCAGGAGATGGTGACGCTCGTGGGCATCGCCGCCGCGTCGGATCGGACGGTGCGGCGCGTCGTCGGCGTCGAGGCGACCGGGATCAACGCCTGCCCGTGCGCGCAGGGGCTCGTCCGCGGCCGCGCCGCCGAGCGCCTCGCCGAGGCCGGCTTCGACGGCGACGCGGTCGAGACGATCCTGCGGCTCGTCCCCGTCGCGACGCACAACCAGCGCGGGCGGGGGACGCTCTACGTCGGCACCGAGCAGCGCCTGAACGCGGAGGACCTCGTCGCGATCGTCGAGCGCTCGATGAGCTCCCCGATCTACGAGCTGCTGAAGCGGCCGGACGAGCTGTTCGTCGTCGAGCACGCGCACCTGCGCCCCCGCTTCGTCGAGGACTCGGTGCGAGCCGCGCTCGGCGAGACGCTCGAGCGGTACCCGGCGCTCGCGGACGACGACTTCCTCCTCTCGCGGCAGGTCAACTTCGAGACGATCCACGACCACGACGTCGTCGCCGAGCGCTTCGGCACGGTCGGGGAGCTGCGCGCGGAGCTCAACGACGGCGTCCCGCTCTCGCGGCACACGGAGCTGCGCGAGTGGCTGCGGGCGTAGGTCAGGAGACGTCGGCGAGGAGCCGGCGGTGGAGGTCCTTCGTCGCCTGCGACGGCGCCGCGCCGAGGTCGTCGCGCAGCCGCGCCCGCAGCCGCTCGTAGACGACGAGCGCCTCGGCGCCGTTGCCGCGCGCAGCGAGCGCTTCCATCAGCAGGCGGTACCCGGACTCGCGGTACGGCGCGGCCTCGATCAGCGCGCGAGCCGCCCGCTCCGCCGTGTCGAGCTCCGCGCCGCCGATCTCGACCGAGGCGCGGCCGGCGAGCTCGAGCGCCCGTACGTGCAGCTCCTCGAGCCGCCGCCGCTGCTGCTCGATCCACGGCGCGTCCTCACCGGGGAGGAACCCGCGGACGGCGACGTGCTGCGCCACCCGCGCCGGGCCCCATGCGCCCGTCCAGTCGCCGCGCGCCGCCGCCGACTCGGCGCGGTGGAGCGCCTCCGTGGCCGCGTCGACGTCGACCCAGGCGTCGTCGGGGAGCTCGAGCCGCAGCTCGGAGCGCCCCGTGAGGCGCTCCTCCCCGACCGCGCGGCGGAGCCTGGAGAGGAGCGCGCTGAGGCTCGACTCCGCGCTCGCCGGCGCGGCGTCCGGCCACAGCGCGTCGAGGAGCTCCGCGCGGCCGGTCGGCCGCGGGCGCGCCAGCACGAGGTAGACGAACAGGAGCCGCCCCTGACGTCCCGGGAGTTCGCGCTCGATCCGGCGCCCGTCGACCTCCGCCGTCACGGCGCCGCAGACCTGGATGCGCGTCGCCAAGGTCGCGCCAAGGTTACGACAACGGCCAAGCGCGACACTCGCGGCATGGCGAAGATCCTCGTGAACGTGACGAACGGCCCGGAGCACCCGACGCGCGCGGCGCTCGCGTTCCTCGTCGGGCGCGCCGCGGCCGAGCGGGGACACGACGTCGCGCTCTTCCTCGCCGGCGACGCCGTGCAGCTCCTGCGTCCCGCCGTGCTCGACGCCCTCGTCGGCCTCGGCACCGGCAGCCTGCGGGAGTCGTACGACGCGCTGGCGGCGGCGGGGGCGCGGTTCTACGTGTCCGGCATGTCGAGCAAGGCGCGCGGGCTCGACCCGGAGGGCATGGCGGAGCCGGCCATGCCCGACCGGCTCGTCGAGCTCGCGCTCGAGGCGGACCGCGTGCTCACCTACTAGAGGAGGAGGAACGATGGCGAAGCTGATCAACTGCGAGTGCGGCCAGGTCGTCCGCGGCGAGAGCGACGACGAGCTCGTCGCGAACGCGGAGGCGCACATCCGGCGCGACCACCCGGAGCTCGTCGGGAAGGTCTCGCGGAGCGACCTCCTCGGGATGGCGGAAGAGGCCTAGCCCGACGAGGACGCGGCGCCGCGGCGCCGGCGGCGGCGCCGCAGGCTCGCGCGGTTCTCCGTCCCGGCGCGCAGGCGCGCGAGGTTCGGCCGGTGGAGCAGGAGGACGGCGACTCCGGCCGCCGCCGCGAACACGACGACCGGCCACGGGGCGTCGAGGAGCAGCGCGAGGAACGGCATCGCGACCGCGGCCGTCATCGACCCGACCGACACGTACCGCGTCGCCAGGAACGCCACCGCCCACACGGCCAGTCCGGCGAGCGCGACGAGCGGGGCGACCGCCAGGAACGCGCCCGCTCCCGTTGCGACGGTCTTGCCGCCCTTCGCGAAGCCGAGGAACGCCGGCCGCCAGTGGCCGAGCATCGCGGCCGCGCCGGCGAGGACGCCGACGAGCGGCGAGACGAGCTGCGCGCCGAGGAGCGCCGGCACGAACCCCTTCGCGACGTCGAGCAGCACGATCGGGAGTCCGTGCGTCCACCCGTACACGCGCCAGACGTTCGTCGCCCCGATGTTGCCGCTGCCGTGGTCGCGGATGTCCTCGCCGTGCAGGAGCCGGACGAGCCAGTACCCGAACGGCATGCTCCCGGCGAGGTAGGCGCCGGCGACGGTGAGGGCGGCGGTCAGGGGCGCCCCGGCGCTACTTCGGGATCTGGTACTTCGACGCCCAGTCGTTCACGACGTCCCAGTCGAGGTTGTCGAAGAACGCGTCGATGTACGAGGCGCGGTCGGTCTGGTAGTCGAGGAAGTACGCGTGCTCGTAGACGTCGAGCGCGACGAGCGGCGTCGCGTTCCAGATCGGGAACGTGTTCTGCGTGTCGCCGACGTAGTTGAACAGGCGCCCCTCGTCCCAGTCGTACGCGGTCCACGCCCAGCCGCGGCCCGCCATGCCGGTGGCCTTGAGGTCGCTGCGCCACGCGTCGACCGAGCCGAAGTCGCGCTTGATCAGGTCGCCGATCAGGCCACCCGGGTCGCCGCCGTCGCCGCCGAGGTGCTCGAAGTAGATCTCGTGGTTCTTGATCCCGCCGACCGCGAAGCTCAGCTCCACCTTCAGCGCGCGGATCTCGGAGTACACCTGGTTCGCGCTCGAGAGGTCGATCCCGTCGAGCTTGCGGAGGATCTCGTTCCGCTTGTTCACGTAGCCCTGGTAGAGCTTGTAGTGCGCCTCCACCGACTCGCGCGAGATGCCGTCGAGCTCGTACAGCTCGGGCTTCAGCTCGCGAGGCGCGATCTCCTCGAACTTGAACGCAAGCGTCGACACGGTGCTCCTTCGCTGGACGGGACTGACGGGAGGGGAGCATATCGCCCCCCTCCCGTCAGTCCCGTCCAGCGAAGGAGC
>Ga0247713_1001758_pt1 | contig 10410 bp, 12 predicted proteins | sample 21E_NmetaG_FD_189936 | JGI IMG/M metagenome (GOLD analysis project Ga0247713, IMG submission 189936) | Soil microbial communities from hillslope of Landscape Evolution Observatory, University of Arizona, Oracle, AZ, United States - 2-1-E_N | ecosystem: Engineered > Artificial ecosystem >... | reverse complement strand
ACACGATGCTTACTCTGCGTGCAAGAAAATTACCGAGCGACAGCAAGCGGCTGACCAGTGGGCACAGAGTGTGACCTGTCTCGCGGTCGGCGCACCCCGTATCACGGGCGGTGACCAGGCCCGCCCGCGCCGTCCTCGGCGGAGGCGTCCCCCGTCTCGAGCTCCAGGGCCATGTCGTCGCCGTGTCCCGGCCGGGCGCCCCGCCCCTCGGCCACGGCCTGCAGCGCTTCATCCACGCTGGAAACACTTTCCAGTAGCCCGAGGAGCTCCTCGTCTGCAAGACCATGGGCAACCATCCGTCGGAGTTGCTCCATCAGCGGGTCCCAGTACCCGGTGGGGTCGAGCAAGACGATCACGCGGTCGTGATAGCCCAGCTGCTTGAGCGTCACGATCTCGACGAGCTCCTCGAGGGTCCCGATGCCCCCGGGCAACACCACGAACGCGTCGCTGCCCTCGTCCATCAGCGCCTTGCGCTCCCGCATCGTCTCGGTGCGCACCAGCCGGGTGACGTCTTCCAGCGCGACCTCGCGGTCGGCCAGCAGGTGGGGGATGACGCCGGTGACCGACGCGCCGCCGTCAAGGGCCGCTCGAGCGACCTCCCCCATCAACCCGATGTTCCCGCCGCCGTACATCAGGCGCCACCCGCGATCTGCGATGGCCTGGCCGAGCTTGCGTGCCACGGCGCGGTGCTCGTCGTCGACCCGCTCGCTGGACGCACAGTAGACGCAGACGGTCAGCATGGGGACAGGATCGCACGCCACCGCGCGGCCCAACCTCACAGTGGCAGCGCGAGGGCGGCCGCCTGACGCTGGACGAGATCGGGGTCCAGACGCACCTCCCCGGTGCTGACCCACCACAGCCGTGACACCACATCGGCGTCGTCGGGCAGCTGCGCGCACGTGCGGATGATCTGCGCCGCGATCTCCGCGTGGCCGTCGCACCAGCCCGATGCCCCGACGGCGGCGACGCAGCGGCGTCCCAGATACGGCCAGGCGATGGGGCCACAGGTGCTGACGACGCGCGCCTCAGCGCCGCAGCGATCGCACTCTCCGGACTCCACCGCCGACGGCCCGATCACGTCGTCGGTGACGAACGGATAGCGCCGCTGCAGCTCGGCGCGCAGCCGCGCGCGCTGCCGGCGGTCCAGGGGTGGCTGATGCATGGGTGACCACGATTCCGCGCGGGCGGCTGTGCCGTCTAGTCTGCCCGGCCCGACGGAGAAGACGGAAACGGAGCGACCGTGGCTGGAGTCGAGGGACGCGTTGCAATCGTGACGGGGAGCGGCGGGGGACTCGGGCGGCAGCACGCCCTGCTCTTCGCCCAGCGAGGCGCGAAGGTCGTCGTCAACGACCTCGGCGGCTCACGCGACGGCACCGGCGCCGGCTCCGAGATGGCCGACCAGGTCGTCACCGAGATCATCGACGCCGGCGGCGAGGCGGTGGCCAACTACGACAACGTCGCGACGCCCGACGGCGGCGAGGCGATCGTGCAGTCGGCGGTCGATGCGTTCGGGACCGTCGACATCGTGGTCAACAACGCCGGCATCCTCCGCGACGTCACCTTTCACAAGATGGACGACGCCCAGTGGGATGCGGTCGTCAAGGTGCACCTGTACGGGACGTACCACGTCACGCGGGCGGCTTGGCCGCTGCTGCGAGAGAAGTCCTACGGGCGCGTGGTCGTCACCACGTCCACGTCGGGGCTGTACGGCAACTTCGGCCAGTCCAACTACGGCGCCGCCAAGATGGGCGTCGTGGGCCTGATCAACACGCTGGCGCTAGAGGGCCGCAAGTACAACGTGACCGCCAACGCCATCGCGCCGATCGCCGCCACGCGCATGACCGAGGACATCATGCCGACCGAGATGCTCTCCGCTCTCGACCCCGCCTACGTCTCCCCCCTCGTCGTGCACCTGGCCAGCGAGGAGTGCACCGACAGCGGTGAGGTGATCCTCGCCGGCGGCGGCAACTACGCCCGGGTCCACTACATGCAGGCCAAGGGGGCGCAGTTCGCCGAGGTCCCCTCGCCTGACGACATCGCGGCCCAGTGGAGCACCATCATGGACATGGACGGCGCGCAGCTGGGGCGACCGCTCAGCGGCTGACGCGCGCGGGAGGCGACATGGCTGCCACGGACCCGCTGTACAGCACCGACGCGTACCTCAGGCAGTTCGAGGCCGCCGTTGTCGACGTCGATCCCGCCGGCCATCGCATCGCGCTGAACCGGACGGCGTTCTACCCCGGTGGTGGAGGTCAACCGCATGACGTCGGCGTGGTCCGCTGGGACGGGGGCGAGGCCAGCGTCACGGCTGTCAAGACCGAAGGCCCGCTGATCTGGCACGCCCTGGCGGGCGACGCCTACCCCGATCCCGACAGCGAGGTCGAGGCGGTGCTCGACTGGGAGCGCCGTCACCTGCTGATGCGGACGCACACCGCGCTGCACGTGCTCTGCGGTGTGATCTGGGCCGACTACGGCGTCGCGGTGACCGGCGGCAACATGAAGCCCGGCGAGGGACGGTTGGACTTCGAGCTCGACGCCATGTCGGCCGACCTGGGTCAGTGGGCGGAACGGCGGATCAACGAAGAGATCGCGCGCGCCCGCCGGATCATGGTGAGCTTCGTGTCACGTGCCGAGGCGGCGCACGACGACGCCCTGATCCGCACCAAGGCCGACCTGATACCCGCCTCGGTCGACCCCCTGCGGGTCATCGACATCGTCGGGCTCGACAAGCAGGCCGATGGCGGCACGCACGTGGCCACCACCGCAGAGGTGGGCCGCGTCACCGTGACCAAGACCGAGTCCAAGGGCCGGGCGAACAAGCGGATCCGCATCGCCGTCTCCTGACCGGTCGGACGGGGCGCCGGGGCAAATTGCCCGCTAATCGCTGATTAGCACGCAGAGTGAATGGGCACTCACCGCGTAGCACACCGCCAAATCCCCAGATCTCAGGAGAACCGGACATGAGCGTGCTGGCACAAGTGGACACCAGTCCACTGAACAACGCGCTGCACACCGCAGCGGAGTTCCTGCCGAAGTTCCTCGGCTTCCTCGCCATCTTGATCATCGGCTACTTCGTGGCCAAGATCATCGGCAACCTGTTGAACAAGGTGCTCGAGCGTGTCGGCTTCGACCGCGCCGTGGAGCGCGGCGGCGTCCGCAAGGCGCTGGCCAACTCGCAGTACGACGCCAGTGACATCGTCGGCAAGCTCGTCTTCTACACGCTGTTCCTGTTCGTGCTGCAGATGGCGTTCGGTGTCTTCGGCACCAACCCGATCAGCGACCTGATCGCCTCCGTGATCGCCTACCTGCCCAAGATCGTGGTCGCCATCATCATCGTCGTGGTGGCAGCCGCGATCGCGACCGCGGTCCGCGAGATCATCGACGCGTCGCTGGGCGGCCTGTCCTACGGCCGGATGCTCGGCAACATCGCCGGCGTGGCGATCCTCGCGCTGGGCGTGTTCGCGGCGCTGAACCAGCTCGAGATCGCCGAGGCGATCGTCAACGGCCTGTTCTACGCGATCCTCGCGGTCATCGCCGGCTCGGCGATCATCGCTATCGGCGGCGGGGGCATCCAGCCGATGCGCAACCGCTGGGAGAACGTGCTGAACAAGTACGACGAGGAGAAGGACAACGTCCGCCGCGAGATCGAGAACACCTCGACGGAGGACCTCAAGGCGCGGGCCGAGCAGCGCAAGCAGCAGGCCCAGGAGTCGGGGGGGCAGACCGCTCAGTCTCCCGCCCCGGGTGCCACTGCCGCCGGCGGCAGCCCCACCATCCAGCTGCCGGAAGACCAGACGACCCGGCGCTGAGGGAACCGCATACGGAAGGGGCGGCCTACCCGGCCGCCCCGTCTGCTTGGTCGATTTTCAGCGCATACCCCTCGTTGCGCACGCCTGGCGCGGGTTCGTGGTCCAGCGCCGGCTCTCGGATGAACCCCAGGCTCTCGGTGAGCTCGCGCATCTCCGCCATCTCCTGCGTGGTCGTCAGGACGAGGCGCTCCTTGCCTGCCTCACGGGCACGGTCGATGCACGCCTGCATCAGCGCGCGACCCACGCCGCTGCCGCGGCAGTCCGGTAGCACCGACAGCAGCCGCACACCGGCGGTGCCCTCCTGCGCGCCCCGCCAGCCGGAGAAGATCGTCACCGCACCCACCAGCTGACCATCGCTTTCAGCGACGTACAGCTCCGCGTCGCTCATGCGTCCGCGCACGTTGGCGATCTCGTTGGCGTAGCTGGACCAGGCGTCGGGCGACATCCGCGCGGCGTACTCGGCGTAGGCGTCGACGATCAACGACGCGACGTCGTCGAGTTCGTCGTCGCGGGCCCGGCGGATCGTCAGGTCGCTCACGGTTGCAGTGTAATGGCGCGGATCGCCGGTGCCGGGGGGAGCGGGGTGTCGGCGCCGTGGTAGAACGCACGGACGCAGGCGGATACAGAAAGGCCCCGCCCCGATGCCCCGCCGCACCCGGCCGTTGCTCGGCTGGCTCGCTGTCGTCGTCGCGATGGCCGCCCTCGTCGGCTTGGGACGGTCCGCGGCCACGGCCGCCGACGTCGAGCTCAGCGAGACGCAACGACAGGTCGCCGAGACGATCTACGCCAACCAGTGCGCCACCTGCCACGCCGCCGACGGTCAGGGCAGGGTGATGCCGGGGACCGACGTCGAGGCTCCGCCACTGACCGGCGACGCCGGGATGACCGTGCCCTACCTCGACCTCACGCTGCGCGTCGGGCGGATGCCGCCACCCGAACACGACCCGTTCGACAACCGCCATCGTGCCGTCGCCGTGACCGACGAGGAGCGCGAGGCGCTGGTGGCGTACCTCGCCGACGTGTTCGACATCCCCGGCGACATCCCCCAGGTGCCCGAAGGAGACCCCGCGACCGGCCGGGAGATCTACGCCGCGAACTGTGCGCAGTGCCACGGGTCCACGGGGGCCGGCGGGGTCGCCGGCGCCGGGGCGTGGACACCGCCGCTGGTCGACTACGACGCCGTGGTGATCGCCGAGGCGATCCGCGTGGGCCCGTTCGAGATGCCCCGGTTTGCCGAGGAGCAGATCTCCGACGAGGAGATCGGTGACATCGCGGCGTTCTTGCGCCTGGTCAGCGAGGAGCACGCAACGCCGCTGGGGCTGGTCGAGCTCAACCCGGTGTTCGCCTCGGGGTTCGCGTTCCTGTTTGCCGTCGCGATCCTGTTCTCGGCCATGTGGATCGCGGGGCGCCCGACCTGGTTCGCCGACCCGGATCCGCCCGGCGACGCCGAGAAGCACAAGGAGACGACATGACGGCGCCGTCCAACGACGGGCTGGAGGTCATCGAGCGGACAGACCCGCCGCCGAGTCAGATCAACGACAGCATCGTGGCGCTGACCGCCGTGGGTGCCGCTATCTCCGGGATCGTCTTCGCCGTCACCCTGCTGCTCGGTGGGCCGGTGCTGCTGTACGGCAGCGCGATGGCCGCGGCCCTGCTGCTGCTCGCCGTCGCGGTCCGCCGCTACTTCACCGCGAAGTACCCGGACATCACCGCGGTCGAGCCCAGAGTCCCGCCGGCGGCCGGTGCGGGCGAGGAACCCATCACCGACGTCGAGTCGGTCAATCCGCGCCGCAGCTTCCTGGGGTGGCTGCTGGCCGGCGCCGCCGGGGTGCTGGGGCTGAGCCTGGCGGCACCGGTGGCGTCACTGGGGCCGTCTCCCGGAGACACGCTGCGGCGGACGCGGTGGGCGCCGGGAACGCGGCTGGTCACGGGCGACGGCACCCCTGTGCGGCCCAGCGATGTCGCCGCCGGCGGCATCGCGACGATCTGGCCGGAAGGCGACATCGGCCACGAGCGGTCATCGGTGGTCCTGATCCGGCTCAACGTCGAGCCGCAGACCCCCACGAATCAGGCGTGGGTCGTCGACGACGTCGTCGCGTACTCGAAGGTCTGCACCCACGCCGGCTGCCCGGTCGCGCTGTACCGGGAGCGCGACAACGCCCTGTTCTGCCCGTGCCACCAGTCCACCTTCGATCCCAGCCGAGGGTCGGTGCCCACGTTCGGTCCCGCGGCGCGCGGCCTACCGCAGCTGCCGATGGGCACCGACGACGACGGCTACCTGGTCGCGCTCGGCGACTTCGAGGCACACGTCGGCCCCGCCCTGCCAAGGGGGATGTGATGCCGCCTCAAGCAGCGCCAGCGGTAGGCGGTATCAGACCGTGACGCCGCTGTTCGCCTGGCTGTTCGACACGCTCGACGAGCGGCTGGGACTGCGCGCGCCCGGACGCAAGGTGGCGAACAAGGTCTTCCCGCACAACTGGTCGTTCCTGCTCGGCGAGATCGCACTGTTCTCGTTCGTCGTCCTGGTCCTGACGGGCGTGTTCCTGACGATGTTCTACCGGCCGTCCATCGAGCCGGTGACCTACAACGGATCGTTCGAGCTGTACGCGGGCACGACGCAGCCGGCGGCGTTCGAGTCCATCCTGCGGCTGTCGCATGACATCCCCGGTGGGTTGCTGTTCCGCCGAATCCATCGGCTCGCCGCCCACCTGTTCATGGCGGCCACGGTGCTGCACATGGTCCGCATCGTGCTGACCGGCGCGTTCCGGCGGCCCCGCGAGATCAACTACCTGCTCGGCATCGGCCTGGTGACCATCGGGTTCGCCGCCGGCTTCACCGGCTACTCGCTGCCCTACGACTCCCTGGCGGGCACCGGCATCCGCATCGCGTACTCCGAGCTGCTGTCGTTCCCCGTGGTCGGTGATGCGCTGGCGTTCTGGGTGTTTGGCGGTGACTTCCCGACGGGCGACGTGATCCCCCGCTTCTTCGTGTTCCACGTCATGGTGCTGCCCGCCATGCTCATCGGTGCGATCACGGTCCACCTGCTGCTCGTCGCGCGGCAGCGGCACACGCAGTTCCCGGCGCGCGGCATCGACGGCCACCGGTTCGTGCTCGGCAAGCCGCTGTGGCCGGCGCAGTTCGCCGAGTCGGCCACCCTGCTGCTGTGGATCGGCGGACTGCTCGCGGCGGCCTCCGTGCTCATCCCGTGGAGCGACATCTCCCTGATCGGGCCGTACGTCCCGGGGGAGGTCGGCAACAACGCGCAGCCCGACTGGTACATGTTCTGGGTGGAGGGGGCCCTGCGGGTGTTCCCGGCGCTGGAGTTCTCCGTGTTCGGGATCATGACGATCTCCGGGCCGTTCGTGGCGGGGATCCTCATCCCCGGCCTGGTGTTCACCGCGCTGGCGGCGTATCCGTTCGTCGAGCGGCGCGTCTACGGCCTGCGCGGTGACTGGCACGTGCTCACCAACCCGCTGGAGATCCCGCTGCGGGCGGCGTTCGCGGTCGGGACGTTCGGCTTCGTGCTGATCATCTCGGCCGCAGCGACCAACGACATCCTGTCGCGGATGACGGGCATCCCGATCGAGGTCTTCATCTGGGTGTTCCGGATCGCGACCGTCGTGCTGCCGCCGATCGGTGCACTGCTGATCTACCGCTACAGCACGCGCCGGCTGGAGCGCAGCGGTAGGACGGTCGCCGCCACCGAGGACGAGGCCATGAAGCCCTACCTGTTCCCCGGTCCTCCCACGGCCGAGTCGATGGCGCGCTCGGGGTCTCAGCCCGAGGACTGACCCGCCGCCCGGCGGATCTCGGCCGCGAGCCGCGCCCGCAGCGTCCCGTGCCGGACCACGGCGGCCGCACCGTCCGCGGCGCCGGGCGGTCGCTCGTCCGCCGGCAGCCAGGTGTGCACGACAACTGGGCGGCCGAGCCCGACAAGGTCTGCGGCGACGCCATCGGCGAGCACCAGTGCGCTGACGACCACCTGCCCGGGCGCGCGTGCCGCGGTCGCGACATCATGGGCCTCGGCCACGACGACGATGTCCGTGTCGGCAGCCAGGACCCACCGCAGCCCGTCACGGACCCCGTCCATCGGGTCGACCAGGACCACGGTGTGGACGGTGTCACTCACGGGTACTGGCCTTGCGCCCCGCATGACCAACCGCGGACCCCTGCATCGGGCCGCCGCTGTACGAAAGGCCTGCGCCCGTGCTCTCCGACCCGGTCCTGTACGGCGGCTTCGCCGTCGTGGTCACGATCCTGCTGGCCATCGACCTGCTGGTGGTCCACCGCGAGTCCCACGCCGTCACCATCAAGGAGGCAGCGGTCTGGTCGGCGATCTGGATCGGCTGCGCCGTCATCTTCGGCCTGTTCATCGCGCGCCTGCACGAGGGGGTGCCCGGCGAGAACACGACCGTGGCGTACTTCACGGGCTACGTGATCGAGAAGTCGCTGTCGGTCGACAACGTGTTCCTGTTCATCCTCATCTTCGGGGCGATGGCCGTCCCCAAGGAGCTGCAGCACCGCGTGTTGTTCTACGGGGTCGTCGGCGCGATCGTCATGCGCACCGTGCTGATCTTCACCGGCGCCGCACTGATCGAGCGGTTCGACTGGATCCTGTACGTGTTCGGCGCGTTCCTGCTCTACACGGGCGTGCAGACGTGGCTGCAGCGCTACGAGCACCCGGACATCACCAACTCGAAGGTGCTGGCGCGCATCAAGCGGACGTTCCCGACCACCGACGGGTACCGCGGGGAGTCCTTCTTCGTGCGCGAGCAGGGCCGGCTGCTGGCCACCCCGATGTTCATCGTGCTGGTGCTGGTGGAGTTCACCGACCTTGTCTTCGCTCTGGACTCCATCCCGGCGGTGTTCGCGGTCACCCGCGATCCGTTCATCGTGCTGACGTCGAACATCTTCGCCATCCTGGGGTTGCGGGCGCTGTACTTCCTGCTGGCGGGCGTCGCCGACAAGCTGCGCTACCTCAAGGCCGGCCTGGCGGTGATCTTGACCTACGTGGGGTTCAAGCTGGTGTACGAGCACCTGCACGAAGACGTCGAGGCGCTGCACGCGCTGCCGGGCATCGACCCGCTGTTCAGCCTGGGCGTGATCGGGGTCATCCTGACGATCGCCGTGGTGGCGAGCCTGCGCAATCCTCTGGCCGAGGGCGAGGAGGCGCCGGCCGGCGTGGGACCGTTCGAGCGCGGGGAGCGTTCCACGCGTCACTAGACTCCCGCCGTGCCGAGCGCCCGACGCCTCCTGCTGCTGCTGAGCCTCGCGCTCGGGGCAACCGTGCTCCTGGCGTGGTGGACCAAGGCCCGCTGCATGGGCGGTGGTGGGTGGACCGGTGGGCAGCAGTACCTCAGCTGGTGCTACACCGACATCTTGCCGCTGTGGTACGTCGAACGGCTGAACGAGGGGGCCGTTCCGTACCGCGACCACCCGGTGGAGTACCCGGTGCTGATCGGGCTGCAGATGTGGCTGGCCGGGCAGGTGGTCCGCGCCCTCGTGCGCGACCAGAGCTGGTGGGGGGTCGCCTTCTACCAGGTCAACGTGGCACTGGGCGCGGCCGCGTACGCGGCTGCCGCGTACCGGATGTTCCGGATGGGCGTGACGCCTGCGCGGCTGCTGTGGTTCATCGCGGCCCCGACGTTCGTCGTCTACGCGTTCATGAACTGGGACGCCACCGCCGTGCTGCTGTGCGTCGCGGCGATCGAGCTGCACCGCCGCGGGCGCGACGGCTGGTCGGGCGTCGCGGCCGGCCTGGGGGCCGCGGCGAAGCTGTTCCCCGGCTTCCTGGTACCGCTGGTCGTCGTCGCGCGGCTGCTGCAGGGACGCAAGGGTGACGCCGCGCGCCACGCGGGTGCCGCGGCCGGCGCCTGGTTGGCCGTGAACGTCCCGGTCATGGTCACGGCTTTCGACGGCTGGTCGGAGTTCCTGCGCCTGAACCGGACCCGCCCCGCGGACTGGGACAGCCTGTGGTACCTGGCGCAGCAGGTGCGCGGCACGCCATTCGACGTCACGGTGCTCAACCTGGTGACGGCGGGGCTGTTCGTCGCCGGCACGGCGATCATCGTGCTGATGGGCCGGCGGGTCCACGCCCCGCAGGACTACTGGCGGCTGCTGCTGCCGGTGGTCATCTGGTTCCTGCTGACCAACAAGGTGTACTCGCCGCAGTTCAGCATCTGGCTGCTGCCGTTGCTCGCGCTCGCCCTGCCGCGTGCCGTGCCCTTCGCCGCGTTCGCGGTCGCCGACCTGTTCGTGTTCGTCCTGCGCTTTCCGTTCCTTGGCGGACGGCAGGGGTTGACGCCGGCTCCCGATTACGACCTGTTTGCGATCGCGATCGTCGTCCGAGCGGTCGTCCTGGTCTGGATCATGGTCGAGACCCTCACCCTCACCCCGCCCGAGCTGCGCGCCCGTCCGTCGCCGTGGCGTTCGGACGACGCGGCGGCGCCGGCGCCGGCGCGCGCCGGCGTGTAGCGGCGTCAGCCACCCTCGGCCGAGGCCGCGGCCGCGTCCTCGGTCGGCTCGGGAACCGGGTCGGGCGCCGGTGACTTCGTCGGCTTGGGCTTGGGGCTCTTGCTCGGCTCCGGCTGCGGTTCCGGCG
>Ga0247713_1001757_pt1 | contig 10413 bp, 8 predicted proteins | sample 21E_NmetaG_FD_189936 | JGI IMG/M metagenome (GOLD analysis project Ga0247713, IMG submission 189936) | Soil microbial communities from hillslope of Landscape Evolution Observatory, University of Arizona, Oracle, AZ, United States - 2-1-E_N | ecosystem: Engineered > Artificial ecosystem > Mesocosm... | reverse complement strand
GGTTTCGTGCGTGGTCGTAGAACGCCCACCGGCACGATTCGCGAAAGCACGCCTTGAGACGAGGCCACGTACCATCGGCCATCGCGTCGGCGACGATCGCAAGCAGGCGTCCGAGTCCCACCCGCACTCCCGATCCCTCGGGATCGAGTGCAACCGAGTGCGCCGAGAACCGAGCTTTCATCTTGAGGTCGGCCGCAACGTGGTCGAGCACGCGTAGCGCTTCGGGTGCAAGTGGGGCGCCCGCGTTGTGCACGAGGAGAGCCCGAAGTGCCTCCCGCAACTCCCGCGCCAGCGCGAGCTCGCTCCCACTTGCCGCGGTTCCGTGAGGCACCAGGGCCCGGCCGCGCAAGAACGCCGCAAGCGCTCCGGGATCGTCCAACCCGTCTACGCCGCCTTCCACATCCAAGGTGTTCACGAATACGCGAACGTGCTCGAGCGCTCCGGGCGCTTCCTCTCCCGCCATTGGCCCTCCAAGACACCATTCACCTGCTTGACAGGTTACGAGCAACCGGTCTACGCTGTCAACAGTTAGTAACCGGCTAAGGCATCGACCGGTTACGAGCGAAGGAGGGACAATGAACCCGCTGCTGATGGAGGGATCGTTCGCCTCAAGGAAACCGAGCGCGCCGCCGCGCGCCGGCTCCCCGTCCGGCGGCCGCCCCCGTGGCGGGTCCGCCTCGGCGGCGCAATGATCCGCGCCGGCGAGCGGATGGCGCCGCCCCACTCCGTTACCCCCACAGGTGGCGAACGAGCTCGAGCGTCCGCAACGTGAGCCCCGGGTCGTCGTCCCACCCCCGGGCGGGCGCGGCGCGGCGTAGGTCGTCGAGGAAACCGTCGACGCTCGCATGCTCCGCCGGAACGCCGGCCGCGGCCCAGAACGTCAGTGCGGTCGCTCGCTCCCACGGTCCCCACCACTCCTCGGCGGCGTCGCGGACCCACCTGAGCGCCCACTCGGCGGTCTCGGTGCCGGGTCCGTCGGCCTTCCAAAATGCACCGGCGGCGGCGAATGTGGGATAGGCACCTCCGGTGAAGCACCCGTCGTTGCCCGACTCGCCGCGCAGCAGCGTCACCGCCCGTTCTTCCCAAGGACGACCCGTCACCGATAAGCCGCAGACGGCGGATGCGGTAGCCCACACTCGAGCACCCGCGGGTTCGAGGTCCACTCCCGGAACCTCGCTGGGGCGGTCCAACCACGCACCCGCGGGCGTACGAGCATCGTCGAGCCAGTCGGCGGCGATTGCCGCCGACGCAGACTCACCGAGACCGATCAGATTCAGATGGCATAGAGCCTCGCCGGTCGCGCCCGGCGACGCCCCTCCGGCGGTGCCGAAGAATCCGCCGAGAAGATCCTGGTAGGGAATCGTCGGGGGCGGCCCCGGATCATCACCGATGAGACGAAGCGCGCGCCACGATTGCCATTCGTCACCGGTGGCGAGAACCTGCTCGAGAGCCGCCTCGTCGTGCAGCGTCATGAACGTCTCATTTCGACGAACTCGCCTCACACCCGCCAGCGAGGCCGCTCCATCTTCGGCTCCTTCTGCTGCTGGTCCTCGCCGGGTCGCCGGTTGACCGGCCGCTGCGGGACGATCGCCATGCCGGGCAGATGGCGGCGCGAGCCCGACCACGGTCCGGGTGGCGCCACCGTGTAGTCGGCCAGTGCGTAGGAGACCTGCTCGTAGTTGACCCGCCACCCGCGGAAATGAGGCCACGCCTCATCCGCCGACACTTCCGGCTCGAAACCTCCGGCTCGCAGTCGTTCCACTGCGCTGGCAAACTCCTCGAAGGTCAGCTCGATCGGATCGTCGGGGTAGGGGTCGGGATCGTAGGGCAATCCCGCCGCCGAAGCCAGCTCCCGAAGCGAGATGAAGCCCATCCGGAGGCACAAGCGTGCCTGCATGGGGGCCCCCGCCGGGCAAAGCGACAGGTAAAGGGCGGCCGAATCCAACACCGCGAGCAATCCCACGACCCACGACCGGAGCGGATGGGGACTCCGGAACGAGATCAGCAGCGGGTAATTCGAGTGGCTTTCGGCGACGTCGGCCGCCCAACGCTCCCAGTCGGCGTAAAAATCCGGCAAGTTGCCCAACAAGCCGACGAGCTGGTGACGGGCGAGGATCTCCGGGCCCCACGCAGGCGCGCCGGCGCGTCCCTGCAGCGTGGTAACGAGCAGTTCCCGGCGGTTGAACGAGGAGTAAATGGCCGGAAGGTAAGCGATCAACAGCGCAACGACGACGAGTCCCGACGCGGCCGCCAAGAAATAAACGGCGGCGGCGGAGGCGCTCGGCTGCGCCGAAAAGCCGAGCGTCAACAGCGACGATCCGGATTCCCGCAGGGCCTCCGGAAAGTCGGTCGTGAGCGGCCACAGCACCAGCGCGAAACCGATCAGTAGCGCAACCATCCACGTCGCGAGAAGCGCGAGCAACGTCACGGGAGCCTGGAACCCGAGGGTGCGGTCCTTTCGCTCGTAGTCGTCGAACAGTCCTGCGGTGCGAAGGAATACGCCGCGCACGAGGCGCTCGACGGCCCGCGAGATGCGCGCCCCCTGGCTGCGCGGCACGACGAGCGTGACGATCAAACTCGTCAAAGTCGCTACGACGATCGCTACTCCCAGAAGGAAACCGGGCCACCGGAGCACATCCATTGGCCGCATCCTACGCGGCCCGCATCTTGCGGCCGGAAACGACTAACGACGAAACGAGGTTTCGAGCAGCGCGTGCTGCTCCTGTTCGTGCACTTTCGACGATCCCGTCGCCGGGCTCGCACTTTCGTAGCGGGCGACATGGCTGAGCTTGAGACGCTCCGGGACGATAGCCGAAAGCCGGTGAAACATATAACCCCACGCACCCATGTTCTCCGGCTCCTCTTGCACCCAGACCAACTGCCTTGCATTCGGATAACGCTCGAAGACCGTCAGCAATTGGTCTCTCGGGAATGGATAGAGCTGCTCGACACGAACGACTGCCGCCGGAAAGTCGAGCCGGGTACGGCGCTCCATCAACATGTAAGCGATCTTCCCACTGCAGAGCAAGATCCTCTCCACGCCGGACGCATCGGTGATGTACGGATCGTCGAGGGTCTCCCTGAAGTGCCCCGAGACGAGGTCGCGGGTGGCGCTACGCGCTGCGGGATGACGCAGCAGCGACTTAGGAGTCATCACCACCAGTGGGACGCGCACGGTGGGGTGCGCCTGCCGGCGCAGTAGGTGGAAATACTGCGCCGACGACGTCGGCTGCGTAACCTGGATGCTTCCCTCCGCGGCGAGCGTCAAGAAGCGTTCGAGACGTGCACTCGAGTGCTCCGGGCCCTGGCCTTCGTACCCGTGGGGCAACAAGAGGACGACGCTCGACTCCTGCCTCCACTTGTCGTTCCCGGCGACGACGAACTGGTCGATCGCAACCTGGGCGCCGTTCACGAAGTCGCCGAACTGCGCCTCCCACAGAACGAGGGCATCGCCGTTCGCGACGGAATAGCCGTATTCGAACCCGAGCACCGCGAACTCGCTGAGCGGCGAGTCGAAGCAGCGGAACGGCATCTGGCCGGGAGCGAGGTCGTTGAGCGGCGTGTACTCCTCCTCGGTCCGGTAGTCGACCAGAACCGAGTGTCGCTGACTGAACGTCCCCCGCCGCGAATCCTGTCCGGAGAGGCGAACGGTGACGCCGCCGATCAGAAGCGATCCGATCGCAAGCGCCTCCGCGCCCGCCCAGTCGATTGCATCGGCTTCGAGCATGCCGGCGCGCTTCTCGATCATCCTCTTGAGCTTTGGATGAGGTTCGAACCCGCTCGGAAACGACGTCAGCTTGCGGTGGACCGATTGGAGGCGCTCGAGGTCGACGCCGGTCTCGATCGGGTCCATGACCTTGCCGCTCTCGGGAGTGCCCGCTTTTATCTCCTCCGACGGCGCCGACTCCTTCGTCTGATCGAACGCCTGCTGCATGCGGTTCCGGAAGTCCTCGAACGACTGCTCCGCCTCGTCAACGCTTAGATCTCCACGGTTCAGCAACTGCTCCATGTACAGCTTGCGCGGCGAGCGATGGTCCTCGATCCGCGAATACATGAGCGGCTGCGTGAATCCTGGTTCGTCTGCCTCGTTGTGTCCGTGGCGCCGGTAGCACACGAGATCGACCACGACATCGCGATGGAACGTTTGCCGGTATTCAAATGCCAGACGAACCGCCTCCACGCACGCCTCCGGCTCGTCGCCGTTCACGTGGAAGATCGGCGCCTGGATCATCTTCGCGATATCGGTCGCGTATGTGCTCGAACGTCCCGCCGCCGGTGACGTCGTGAACCCGATGTTGTTGTTGACGACGATGTGCACGGTCCCGCCGGTACGGTATCCCTGCAAGCCCGACAGCAGAAACGTCTCGGCAACGACACCCTGCCCCGCGAACGCGGCATCCCCGTGTAGCAGCACCGGAAGGATGCGCCGGTATCCGTCCTCTCCGATTACGTCTTGCTTGGCTCGCGCCATTCCCTCGACGACGGGATCGACCGCCTCGAGGTGCGACGGGTTGGACGCCAGAACGAGAGCCAACTCCTCTCCCGAACGCGCCCGGAAGCGGCCGGTCATCCCGAGGTGGTACTTGACGTCGCCCGAACCCTGGACGGTGTCGGGGTCGATGTAACCGTCGAACTCCTCGAAGATGTCCCGCAAGTCCTTGCCGATGAGGTTGGCCAGCACGTTGAGGCGGCCCCGGTGCGACATGCCGATCACCGTTTCGACCATCCCGTCCGCAGCCGCCTCCTCGAAAAGGACGTCGAGCATGGGGATGAGCGACTCCGCGCCCTCGAGCGAGAAACGCTTCTGCCCCATGTACTTGGTCGACAAGAAACGCTCGAACGCCTCCGCGGCGGTCAGGCGATCGAGGATGTGCTTCTTGTCGTCCACCGACAACTCCTCGTCACTACGACGCTCGACCCGCTCCTGAATCCACCCCTTTTGTTCCGGATGCGAGATGTGCATGTACTCGACTCCGAGCTTGCGGGAGTACGCGTCTCGCAAACGATCGATGATGTCGCGCAGCTTCTGCTTGCGCGGACCCGGCAGCCCGTCCGTGAGGAACTCCCGATCTAAATCCCACACGGTCAGGCCGTAGGTCGCGAGGTCGAGTTCTGGATGCGAGAGCACCTCCCACCCAATGGGGTTCAGCTCTGCGAGCAGGTGCCCCCGCACCCGGTACATGTTTATGAGCCGGATCACGCTGCTTTGCTTCTCGAGGTCTGCATCCGAACCCTCGTAGGGCGACGTGTCACGGCTCCGGCGCACCGGTTCGTAAGGAATGCGGAGGCTGGCGAAGATTTCGTCGTAGAAGCGTTCCTCTCCGAGCAGCAGGTCGTGGAGCGTCGCGAGGAACTGCCCCGATTCGGCACCCTGGATGACGCGATGGTCGTATGTCGAGGTTACGGTCACGATCTTGCTGATTCCGAGGCGCGCGAGCATCGCGGGATCGCTTGCCTCCAGCTGAGTCGGATACGTGATCGCGCCCACACCGACGATCAGGCCCTGGCCCTGCATGAGTCGCGGCACGCTGGCGTGGGTTCCGACCGTGCCCGGGTTGGTAAGCGAGATCGTGGTGCCGGCGAAATCGTCGGGCGTCAGCTTGTTGGACTTCACCTTGCGAATGAGGTCTTCGTAAGCACCCCAGAACGCCGAGAAGTCGAGGGAGTCGGCTTCCTTGATGTTCGGGACCAGCAGGACTCGGCCGTCCTTGCGCTCGACGTCGACCGCGAGCCCGAAGTTGACGTGCTTGCGCTGGATCACGTACGGCGCGCCGTTGATCTCCCGGTACGCGGCCTTCATCGCAGGACGCGCCTGAAGAGCGCGCAGGATGGCAAAGCCGATGATGTGAGTGAAGGAGACCTTGCCGCCGTTTCGCGACGACGCGAAATAGCGGTTGATGATCCGGCGATTTTCCTCGAGTAGCTTCGCCGGAATCTCCCGCACCGATGTGGCCGTCGGCACTTCGAGTGACGCCTGCATGTTCTCCGCGATGCGGGCCGAGATGCCGCGCAGCGGAACGGCGTCCTCCGGGACGTCCTCCGCAATCGTCGCCTCGGTCGCCGGGGCGGTTTCGCCCTTATCGACCCGCTCCACGGTCGGAGAAGGCGACGGGGGGCGCGCCGGCCGCCCGGCATCTCCGCGCGCCGGCCGGTAGTCCTCGAAAAACTCGCGCCACGTGGCGCCGACTGCGTGCGGGTTCTCGAGATACTGACGGTACATTTCGTCTACGAGCCAGATGTTCGGCCCGAAACGCTCTCGGTCGATCTCGTCTCTGTTCGCGTCGTCCTCCACCTAATCCACCATCCGCATCCAAAAGCTGTGTCGGTGAATACTCAGAGTAACGAATGGAGATTTCCCTCCGGCACGGCGGGCAACCCTCCCGTAGCGGCGGACCCCGCCCGACTCAAGGCGGAGGTTGATCCTCGCAGAGCGACCGCTGCGGAATCCCATACATCGAGAAGATGGCAACGTATTCATCTCGCTCCCCGTCCCATGTGAATGCGCGGATCTCGTCGTGGGTCCGGCGCCCGGTCAGTCCCCGCAGCAGCGAAAAACTCGGAGCGGCGACGCGGGCATGCGGCTCGCCCGCGCCCGCGATCCACGATTTTTCGTCTCCCTCGACCGCCACGCTGGGAAGCCCCGCGTCCTTGATCCGTCGCCCGAAGAAGCGCACGTACGAGTCCAATGCGATCTTCACACCCGCCGAGTCGCGGGCCCCCGGACGACGAAGGGCGCCTCGCAGGTCGTGCTCGTGCGTCACCAGATCACCGAGGATTGCACCCGCAATGGCCGGGTGCAGAAACTCGAGGGCGCCCTCGACCTCGGCGCCCTTCGACTCGATCTCCTCCGCTAGTTCGCCCAGCGAAGCCTGGGCGCGCGCCTCGATCTGCGCACGAGTCCACTCTTCCGATCCCGCGCCCCCCACGTTGCCGGTGACCACGTCGCCGGATACGCCGGCGATATGGGCAACCAAGTCGTGAATGTTCCACGCCGGGCATGCGGGGACGACCCTCGTCGCCTCTGCATCGCCGATCGAAAGAGCGAGTTCGACCACCCGAGCGCGGGTTTCATTGAAGGCTCTCGTGAGATCATTCACCGCGCAGTAGCCTAGGCGGAAACAACCTCCGAGCAGGAGGCCCGAGTGGACGCCGATCCCGTCCAGCTACACGATCGAGGCGCGCAATTGTTCGCGTCGCACGTACACGCGGTCCCCGCCGACGGATGGCTCGCACCCACGCCGTGCACCGAGTGGTCGGTGCGCGACCTCGTGAATCATCTCGTGAACGAGGAATTGTGGGTGCCCGAGTTGCTGGCGGGGCGCACGATCGACGAAGTCGGGAACCGCTTCGACGGTGATCTTCTGGGCGACGACCCGGCGGCCGCATGGGACGATGCAGCCGCGGCCGCTCAGGATGCGATCGGCGAACTTGGAGCAATGGAGCGGACGGTCCATCTCTCTTTTGGAGATTTTTCGGCCGACTTCTACGCTATGCAGATCTTCAGCGACCTCCTCATACATTCTTGGGATCTGGCGCGGGCCATCGGCGGCGACGACACGCTGCCGGCCGACCTCATGGAAGCGTGTTGGGACTTCAACCGCCCTATGGCCGATACATTGCGCGCCTCCGGAGCGTTCGGCGACGAGGTCGACGTGCCGGAGGACGCAGACCAACAAACGAAGCTTCTGGCTTTCTTCGGCCGCGCCCGGTAGCGCCATCCCCCTGCAGGAATGTGCCGCCGTAAGTGACGGTTGTGCCGACACGACGTCCGGCACCTTGGAACTCGCCTTGTCGCCGTCATCGACCAAAGGAGGAACGTGAGCGCGAGCGGTGCCGCGACCAGAGAAAGCTCTTCGGGGCGCCTCATCACGCCGGTGTTCCTTCTCGTCACCTTCGCAACGTTCGCCTACTTCGTCGCCATCGGAGCGTTGATCCCGACCCTTCCTCGATTCGTCGCAGGCCCACTGGGGGGCGGAGAGACGGCGGTCGGTCTTGCGGTCGGCTCGTTCAGCTTGACTGCCGTGTTGCTCCGGCCGTTCGCCGGACGACTTGGGGATCGCCGCGGGCGCCGGCTTCTAATGGTGATCGGCGCCGGGCTGGTCGGTGTCTCCGTTCTCGGATACCTCGCGGCCGAGTCGTATGCCGTCCTTGTTGCCCTTCGTCTCGTCACCGGCACGGGAGAAGCATTCTTCTACGTCGGCGCAGCTAGCGTGATCAACGACCTTGCACCCGATCATCGTCGCGGAGAGGCCCTGTCGTTTTTCTCGCTTGCGCTTTACGCCGGTATCGGGGCGGGGCCCGTACTCGGCGAGGGTGTCCTCTCCGGTACGAGCTTCGACTCGGTGTGGCTGGTCGCCGCCGCGAGCGCGGGTATCGCGGTTGCGCTCGCACTGGCGGTTCCCGAAACGCGCGCCAAATTCGAGCCCCCCTCGGTCCCGCCGCGGCGACGGCTCGTTCATCCGGCCGGGCTGGTGCCCGGAACGATCCTCGCGACGAGCGTGTGGGGCCTTGCGGGCTTCAATACTTTCGTCCCGCTGTACGCGCTCGATCTCGGGCTCGACGGATCGCGCGCGGTGTTCGTTGCCTACGCTCTGATCGTCATGTCGCTGCGCCTGTTCGGGGCGCGCATCCCCGACCGCCTCGGGACGCGCCGCACCGGCCGCACCGCGCTCGCCTGCTCGGCGGTCGGACTTGCGGCGATGGCGCTGTGGTCGACGCCGAGCGGCCTCTTCGCCGGGACCATCCTTTTCGCGCTCGGGCAGGCGCTCGCGTTCCCAACGCTGATGTCTATGGCGGTCAGCTCTGCACCTCTCGCCGAGCGGGCCGAAGTCGTTGGCACGTTCACCGCCTTTTTCGATCTCGCAATGGGTGCAGGCGCACTGTCGCTCGGCGCAGTCGCACGAGTCTTCGGCTACGACGGTGTGTTCGTCGCAGCCGCGCTGGTGGCCGTGGGCGGGCTCCTCCTCATGGTCGGTTACGCGCGGCGCGCCGAGGTTCGGCGGGAACCGGAGCGCGTCGAGGAGATCCAGGAGCCCGCGCGGTCCTAGAGGTCCTCAGACGACGCGATTGGTAAGCGCTCCGACCCGTTCGATCTCGACCGTAACTTCATCGCCTCGCCCGAGGTAGACCCCGCTCCCCAATCCGACTCCCGAAGGAGTGCCGGTCGCGATCACGTCACCGGGTTCAAGCGGAAAAAAACGCGACGCGTAGGACACGAGATACGGAACCGAGAAGACCATCTCCGACGTGTTGGAGTCCTGGCGTGCAACGCCGTTGACCAGGCAACGGATCGAAAGATTTTGCGGGTCTCCTACCTCGTCGGGGGTGACCACATAAGGACCGAAGGGCCCGAAGCCGTCTAGGCTCTTGCCGCGAAGCCACTGCCCATCGCCCTTTTGGGCGCGCCGTTCGGAGACATCGTTGAAGCAGGCAAAACCACCGACGAAGGACATCGCGTCATCCTCCGCGACGTGACGCGCCGGCCGGCCGATCACTACCGCCAGCTCCGCCTCGTGATCGACATCACATTCAAAGTCGGGTAGCGGGATCGTGTCGTTCGGACCGATCACACACGAAGGCAGCTTGTTGAACAACAACGGGCGCTCCGGCAATGCGGCGCCGGTCTCGGCTGCGTGATCTCGATAGTTCAGTCCGATACAAATGATCTTCCCGGGACGTGCGATCGGCGCGCCGAACGAAATGTCGTCGAGGCTGATGTGCTCGCCGCCGCCCGCGACCGGGCGGCACAGGTGATCGGCGAGACGCCCTGACAGCACCACCGCATGGTCGGCCTCGACCCGCACGACATGCCCGTCTTTCATCGTGGCAAGTTTCATCCGCCCAGTATCCCGGGCGCGGCGCCTCGCCACGCGAGGTCGTGCGATTCCCCGTCCTGTGGAATACGGCCCTCGACGTTCGCGTTCGACCTCTCGGCATGAGGCGGCTCCGCATGCGCGCGGGTGCGCTCCTGCTACGCTTTGCCCGTACGTGGCGGCCGTAGCTCAGCTAGGTTAGAGCACCTGGTTGTGGTCCAGGATGTCGCCGGTTCGAATCCGGTCGGTCGCCCTAGATGAGTGATGCGGTCACTCTCGGCGCGCCGGGAATGGCGTTTAGCGCCCCTGCTAGACTCCGCGGCGGGTCGCTAGCTCAATTGGCAGAGCAACGGACTCTTAATCCGTAGGTTCAGGGTTCGATTCCCTGGCGACCCACTCCTATTTTCCCTGGTCACACACCAAATCCGAGTTTTTGTCGCATCACGTGATTAACGTGAAGTCCGCAATTAGTCCGCAGGACGGCGGCGACATTTTCTGTGAGAGTTCGGTAGCTCTGTCTCACATTGGCTCCGGACCTCTGTCCCACTGCTGGACCCGGCTTCGGCTCCTGGGCGACAGTGGCTCCGGGACCTATGTCCCA
>Ga0247713_1001755_pt1 | contig 10419 bp, 10 predicted proteins | sample 21E_NmetaG_FD_189936 | JGI IMG/M metagenome (GOLD analysis project Ga0247713, IMG submission 189936) | Soil microbial communities from hillslope of Landscape Evolution Observatory, University of Arizona, Oracle, AZ, United States - 2-1-E_N | ecosystem: Engineered > Artificial ecosystem >... | reverse complement strand
CGTTGGCGGTGGCACTCGGATATCCGCCTCCTAGTGCGTAGATGCGACCCTCGGCATCGGCCACCGCCGCCATGCCGTTCCGAGGAGAGAACACGGGAGGCGGCACCGGCTCCCAAAGGTTGGTCCGCGGGTTGTACGCCTCCACACTCACCATGTCGTAGAGGTTGATCCCAAAGGCGTAAATGCGCCCGTCAGCCCCGGTGGCCGCGGACACGCCGCTCCGCCCAAGGGGCGCCGCCATTTGGGGAAGGTCCCGCCAGCCCAGGGTGGGCGCGGAGGGATCGTAGAACTCGGCCATCAAATTTCCGTCGGCAAGAGTGAAGGCCCCCACCGCGTAGATGCAGCGGCCCACACCTGGTCCCTTCGGCGGAGCCGGGCAGGGACCGGTGGTCGCCCCGAAGGAGCTTCTCCCCTTGAGCATTGGGGCTATCGATTCCCAGCTGCCGAGATGGTGGGAGTCGGCTCGGGCTGGAGCGGTGGGTGCCACCAGCGGCACACCGACCAGCAGCACGACGAACGCGCAGATGGCGATGACTCTGGGCTTTCCCAGCCTGACGCTTCCAAGGGCCATGGTGCGAGTGTGCCCCGAACCGGCGAGCGGTACGCGCGCCACAATGGCGCGTTTTTCGACGTGGATGACTCGTGAAGGGATCTCCCGCAAGAATTTCATGCTCTTTCATGGTAAGGAGGACGGCGTCGGCGCTTGGTCGCTCGACTGGCAGTCGTCGAGGCCTCGGTGTCGATCCGCAGCGCCGCAGTGAAGTGGTGTTGACGCACCCCCTCCGTGACCGTCTCTAGGTCACGGCAAGGTCACGTGATCGCTCGCTTGCGACAATGCCGTACGTCTATGACCTGCGCCGAATTCCACGCAATGCCGTCTGACCTGCTTGCTTGTCTTGGCCGCGGTCTTGGAGATGCATTCGGCTCACCCGGCACGGAGGAGCGCTCGGGTCGCGGCCCTCTTTCGCTCCCAGCCGCTCTGGCCGCCCGGGTGGAGCGTGTCGACGATGCGGTCGAACTGAGCGTCGACGGCCGCCGCGTTGGGCTGGGCGAAGATCGTGCGGACGGCGGCTCCATGGCACGATCGGGGACTGCTACGACAACCGTCGCTGAGTCGTTCTTCGCCAGACGAGCAGGCCGTCGTTGCGGAGCCGGTTGCTGAACAGCCACGACTTGTGCGCTGGTTCAGTCGGTCGAGGCCGCAGCGGCCGCCGGTGAGGAGGACGGTAACGCGTTCCCCACCGCATCCGCGGACGAAGCTCGCACGACCACGGCGGCGCCGGGGTACCGCCGCACCGCCTCCTGCACCGGTATCGGCACGTCACCAGTGACCACCACCAGCGACGGGTCTCGCGCCAGCTCGGCCGCGAGCGTCACCGCCCACCGCGCCTCGTGGTTCAACACCGCGAGCGGCGTGTCCAGGTGGAGCCAGAGCGGCCCAACCGCACGTGCTGCGCCGCCAAGCGACCAGCCGCGGGCGACCGCTTCGGCGGGCGCCGCCACGCGTGCCATGGCCTGACCCACCGTCGCGACACCGGCGAGCCGCGTGGCGTCCACGACGGCGACCAGGCGTCCCGCCGCAGCGGGTCCCACCCGCGCCAGGTCATGATCGTCGAGGAGGACCCGCCCAGCCAGCGGCGGCCGCCGGCCGGTCAGCACCGCAGCGAGCTCGTCGACGCTGTCTGCGTCGAGCGCGAGCACCTCCGGCGGTTCGACGGTGCAGTCGAGGAACATGCCGTCGCTGAGGCGAACACTCCGGAGCTCGAGTCGTCCCGGTCCGGGCTTGATGTCGGCGGGATCGGCGGACGGGGCGCGGCGACCCACACCGAGTCGCCGCTCCAGGCCGGCGCCGTACAACTCGGTGGCGATGGCCAGGAGCATCCGGACCCCGAACAGCGCGCCGATCCCCCAGGTCGACCACAACAGGCCGGCGACGACAGGACCGGCGATCTCGCCGGCGTCCTCGCCAAGGCTGACGGCCGACATGGTACGGGCGCGGCGTCGCGGATCCAGCTCGGCCACGCGGGCCATGAGGGCACCCCAAGCCGGCTTGAAGGCGGCCTTGCCGAGGTCGTCGGTGAGCTTCGCGGTGGCGAAGCCGCCGAAGCTCGGCGCCACCAGGTAGATCGCGGAGGAGACGATGTTGGCGACGCTGCGCACGGCGAGCACCAGCCGGTGGCTGACGGTGTCGGAGAGCCACCCGAAGAGGGGCCCGGTGAGGGTGACCCCGGCGGCGAGCAGGAAGATGAGACCGGTTTGGCTTTCGGTCAGTCCGGCGTGCTCGACGGCGAGCACCGGGAAGAGGTTCGCCATCATGTACGCGGTGCCGGTCACGAGAAACCCGAACACGGCCGCCGCCAGCACGGGCGGGCGGGCGGCCGGAGGAGCGGCGACGGGAGCATCGGGGGGGAGCGCCCCACTTGCCGGCGGCGTCATCTCGACCAGGACCTGGGCCTCGAGGTCGTCGGCGGCGGTGCGAGCCGGCGCGGCACCGTCCGCCGCCGGCTCGTGCAGGTAGCGGACGACGACCCACAGCGGCAGTGCCGACAAGGCGAACGCTATGAGGAACGGGAGTGAGAAGTTGGCGCCGCTGAGGCCGAGCACCAACCCGCCGGCGCCCTTGCCTACCGACCCGGCAACGCCCTTCGCCGTCTGGTACCAGGCGAAGGACGACGCGATCCGCTTCTTGCCGCCGTGGACGGCGAGGAGCGACGCCGTCGCCGGGTCGCGCAGTGCGATGGACACGCCGTGCAGGCCGCGGATGGCGAACAGCTGCCACGGGGCGGCCGCGAAGACGAGCAGGAGCGACACGGCGCTGCGCAGGGCGATGGCGACGAGCAGGACGCGGCGGTAGCCGAGCCGGTCTGCGACCCACCCGAGCGGGACCTTGAGCGCCATCGCCACGACGGTGTTGAACCCGAGCAGCATGCCGATCTCGGCGAGGCCGAGGTCGAGCTGGTAGGCGTACAGCGGCAGGACGAAGCTGATGATCCCGAACGAGAGCCGGGAGAAGAAGCCCTCTGCGACGAGCGCGCCGAGTGGTCCTCGGCGCACCTCCTCGGCAGCGGGGGTGTCGCTCACGCCGCGGCTGGCACCGCCGCCCCGCCGGGGGAGGCGAGGGAGACCTCGCCCCGCGCGAAGGCGAGGATGTAGGAGGCGATGGCGGGCGCCGGATCGGGCACGCCCTTGTAGCCGGGAAAGGTGTTGACGTCGACGACGACGGGCCCGTCCGGTGACTCGATGACGTCGAGCCCGTAGAGGCCGAGGCCGAGCACCTGGCCGCACCGTCGGGAGATCTCCGCGAGCTCTTCGCCGACGGGGCACGGCCGCCCCGGGACCGAGAAGCTTGTGGGCGAGAAGGGCTTCCGCACGGCGTAAACGTCGTCACCGACCACGTACACCTTCAGGTCCTCGCCCGGCCCGGTCACGTGCTCCTGGACGATGACCGGCGACTCGCCGATCTCGATGGCGGCCAGGTCCTCGGCGGTGCGGGCGATGTGGATGCCGGCGCCGCGGTGGCCGCGATGGGGCTTCACGATGAGGGGCCCGTCCTCAACCAGCGACGCCAGCAGAGACAGGTCCGAAGTGATCCAGCTGCGGGGGGTGGGGATGCCGGCCTCCTTGAGGTACCGGGACACCACGATCTTGTCCTGGGTGGCCACCCAGGAGCCGTAGGGGTTCAGCAGCTCGGCGCCGGCGGCGTGGAGCGCGCCCGCGAAGCTGAAGGCAAACTCGGTGTGCGACTTGAGCACGTACAGGTCCGCCTCGGGCCGGATGAGGTCCGGTCGGACCAGGCACTCCTCGGGGATGGCGGCCTCGACCTGGTGGCCCTCCCGTCGCAGCCGGTCGAACACCTCGACCAGCACGGGACTCGGTCGGTCGGGCACCCGGCGGTTGATGACGAAGTGCAGCTTCACGAGCAGACCTCCACGTCGTGATTGATGGCGGCGGCGATGCGGTCGGCCAGGAGCCGGCCGGCGTCGGGTACGCCCTTGAACCCGGGGAACGACGACACGTCGACGAGCCACGGCCTGCCGCCGCTGTAGACGACGTCGGCGCCGAAGATGTCGATGCCGATCGCCTCGCCGACGCCGATGGCGATGCGCCGGAGCTTGTCGTCGACATTGAGCAGGACGCCCTGCTTGTCGGCGGCGGTGGCGACCGGGAACCGGCGCCCCACGCAGAACACGTCATCACCTATCCGGTACAGCTTGCGGTCGAGGCCCTCGGGGCGGTGGTATCGCTGGACGAGGAACGGGCCGTCGTTCCCAGCGACCGCGCCGAGTTCCGCAGCGTTGCCGACGACCGTGACGCCGGTGCCCTTCGACCCGCGGTTCGGCTTCACGATCACAGCCCCCCCGTCGAGCAGGTCGCCGATGCCGCCGGGCTCAGCGACGAACCACCCCTCGGGAACGGGCAGCCCCGCGGCGGCGAGTCGGGCGGCGGTCGCCGCCTTGTCGCGGCATGTGGCGACCGCTGGGTACGGGTTGAGCGTCCTGGCGCCGGCGTCGTGCAGGAGCGCGCCGATCGTCAGGGCTGATTCGTCGGCGTGACGCAGCACGTAGAGGGTGTCCTGCACGTCGGCCTCGGACACTGAGAAGGGTCGCTCGCCGGCCCGCAGGAGGGCGACGTCCACTCCGCCGGCGCGGAGCGCACCGACGAGCTGGGTCGTGACGGTGCTCGGCGGGCGGTTCTCGTGGACGACGACGACCCGCCTCATCGGGCACCTGCCGACGAGACCGGCGCGTCCTGATACGCCGGCGGGAACAGCACGCCGTCGTCGGTGAAGATGAACCCGCGGTAGCGGGACGCCACCGCCCGAGCCAGCGGGTCGTCGCTGTCGAGCCCGCACACCTCGGCGATGAACGCCATCACGCCGAACGTCGCCAGCCGCTGCTGCAACTCAGCCGCTTGGTGGTCGTCGCGGTGGCGGTACAGCAGAGCTCCGGCGATCCCGAGGGTGAAGTAGGCGGGGATCGTCCCGGTGGCCTGGTGGATGGCCAGCATCGGCCCGACCAGGCGGTCGGCCGGGGCCAGTTTCCGGAGCGGGTCGCGGGCCACCCGAGGGATCGGGTCGGCCAGCCGGTCGTTCGCGAACCGGCGGAGCGCGTCGGCCACGGGTGCGTGGGCGTCGGCGCCGAGCTCCGGGAACAACGCCAGCAGCGCCCGCTGCGACTCGAGCATCGAGCCGGCCACCATCGGGCGGAGGACCGGATCAGCGATGGCCTGGTCTACCGTCTCGTGGCCGCGCAGCCAACCGAGGTAGGCGCAGATGGCGTGGCCGGCGTTGAAGACGTGGAGCTTGCCGAGGAGCGCGGCCTTGTAATGGCCGGTGCCCGTGACGCCGGGGAGGATCGGCAGTGGCGTCGTCAGCGTGCGCGTGTCGACGGCCAGGCGCCGGGCGTCGTCGCCCACGAACTCCGGCGCCGGGTCACCCCAGGAGCCACGTCCCACCGCCACGCTCGCCACCGCGCCGGCGACCCCGATCCGCGGCAACGTCACGTGGCGGGCTGCGGCCGCGGCGGCGAGGTCGGTCGCCAGGGCGCCGGCGCAGTCGCCGTTCTCCACGACCCAGACGTCGAGCGGGCGACTGGGAGGCCGGATCGCCAGCGCGTCAGCCAGTGGTTCAGCGAGGCCCCGTACCTTGCCGACGCCCACGGCCGTGCAGACGAGATCAGCGTCGGCGACGGCGCCCCGGAAGTCCTCGCTGCCGATCGCGACGGCACGCACGCCCACGACGTCCTGGCGACGGGCCGGCTCGCGGGGACCAGCGGGCGAGGGGGGCGCCGCGACCTCGGTCACCACGAACCGCCCGAGACGATCGATGCGCGCCGCGGTCTCGGCGGTGCGGGCCGCCAGCGTGACGTGCCACCCCGCTGCCTCGAACAGCGGCGCGAGGTAGCCCGCGCCGATCTTGCCCGGACCGATGATGACGACCCGCATCAGCGCACCGTCGCCAGACGGGCGGCCGGGGCGGCCAGCCGGAGGCGTGCCTCCAAGAGGTCCGCGACCGCCTCGGGCGCCTCGGCGACCCCGGTGTAGTTGGGGAAGTCGTTGACGTCGACCACGCGCGGACCCGCACCGGAGTCGACGACGTCGATCCCGCACAGCGGAAGGCCGAAGGCGTCACGGCAGGCGTGGGCGATGACTCGCAGCTCCGGTGTGACGGCGACCGGAAGCGCCACATCGTCCTGCCGGGGAGCAGTCAGCGGCGACGGCCGCCGCACGGCCCAGACCGTGTCGCCGCAGACGTAGACCTTGACGTCCCATCCGCCGGTGTCGATCCAACGCTGCGCGAGCACCAGCCCGTCCCGCCACTCCAGGCCATCGAGGTCGGCGGCAGATGCCACGACCGTGACGCCGCGGGCATTGTCGCCGAGGTGGGGCTTGAGGACGAGCGGAAACCACGACGGGTCGAGGCCGGCGAAGGAGCGCACGTCCGGGGCCACAAGCGTCTCGGGCGTGGGGACACCGCACTCCGCGAGGATGCCTGCTCCCCTCGCCTTGTCCCGGACGGTGTCGACGGCGAGTGACGGGGTGATGACGTCACAGCCGAGGCGGCCAACCCGATGCAGCAGCGTCAGCGCGAACGGGTGACGCGAGCGGGAGACGACGACGTCGCCGGGTGCCATCTCCTCCAGGGGAGACTCGAGGACGCCGCCTTGCACCCGCACCGTCTCGTCGTCGATCACCACCAGACGGAGATCCACGTCCCGTGAGGCCAGCGCGTCGATCATCGCCTGCGGCATCCGCTGGGAGAGGTAGCGCCTGTCGGAGATGCACCAGACGGCACCGAGGTCACCGCGCCTAGTCGTCATCGTCGCCTCCGTCATCGTCGTCGTCATACCCGTCGTCGTCGTCGCCGTCCCCACCGCCGGCCGGTGCGGGCGACGGCGCGGGCACCGGTTGGGCACCAGTACGCGGAGGCGGAGGCGCGGCCACGGTCGGGAGGGGAGCCGGTGTGGCGGTGGCCGCCGGTGCCGGTGGCGGAGCCGGCGGCGCCGGTGCGGGAGCCGGCGGCGCGGTCGTGACCGTCGGCGGCGGCGGCGTCGTCGAGCTCGTCACCGCCGGATCGCGCTCCGCGGCATTGCCGCCACTGCGAGAGAACTCGATCGGCTGCGGCGGATCGACGGCCGACCGCTGTGACGCGACCAGCACCACGAGCACCGCAGCCACCACGGCGGCTGCGGCACCTACGATCGTGGCGGCCTTCGTACGACTCATGACCCCTTCCTACACAGGCCCCATGAGCGGATGATGAGACGACGATGAGACTTCTCTCATCGGGGCCTCCCCGGTGGTCAGCCGCGAGCAGCCTGCACGTGCCGGGTCAGCTCGGCCCGCAGGTCGGCGAAGGTGAACGGCTTGGTCAGCAGCCCGGCTGCGCCGGCTTCGGCACACGCCCGCCGCGAGCCCGGGTCGTCCTGGCCCGTGAGCACGACGACGGGGGTCTCCCGCTCCTCGGCGCGGATGGCGGTGAGCACGCTGATGCCATCGGTGTCGGGGAGCCCGAGGTCCAGCACCACCGCGTCGAACGAGTCGGTGGTGGCCAGGAACAGGCCGACTGCGCCGTCCTCGGCGACCACCACGTCCCAGCCGATCTTGGTAAGGCCTTTGGCGAGGAAGGATGCGATGCGAGGTTCGTCCTCGATCAGCAGCACCCGGACGGGCGGTTGCTCGCTCACCGTTCGTCCTTCAGTCGGGCGCGGATGCGGAGCACAAGCTCGTCGAACTCGAAGGGCTTGGTGAGATAGTCGTCGGCGCCGGTCTCGAACGCTCGGGTCTTGTCGCGCACGCTGTCGCGGGCGGTGACGGCGATCACCGGGACGGTGAGGCTGCGCTCGCGCATCCGGCGGAGCACTTCGAGGCCGTCCATGTCCGGCAGGCCGAGGTCCAGCAGCACCAGGTCGAAGGGCTGCTCCTCCGCGAGTGCGAGCGCTTCCGATCCTGTCGCCGCTCGCGTGGGCGCGAACCCGCGAGCCCGCAGGCCCTTGACCAGGAACGACGCGATCCGGTCCTCGTCTTCGACCACGAGCAGCGCCGTCACGCCGCCCCCTCCGTCGGGCCTTCGGTCGGAAGCGCGAGCGTGAAGGTGGCGCCGGCGCCGACGCGGCTGCGGACCTCGACACGGCCGCCGTGGGCTTCAGCGATGGCGCGCACGATCGAGAGGCCGAGGCCGGACCCGCCCTTGCTGCGTCCGCCGGTGCGGAAGCGCTCGAACAGGTGCGGCTGCTCCTCCGGAGGGATGCCCGGGCCCGTGTCCCGCACCCAGATCCGGGCGACGTCCCCGGCCAGCGCGGAGCCGATGGCGATGGCGTCGTCAGGGCCGGTCTGGCGCACGGCGTTCTCTGCCAGCTGCATCACCGCCTGGGTGACGCGCTGACGGTCGGCGACGATGCGGCCTTGGGCGAGGCCGTCGACCTCCCAGCGCCGCCGGCCCAGCGCGGGCGCCTTGCCGCACAGCTCCTCGGTCACCTCGGCCAGGTCGACGAGGTCGAGGTCGAGGAAGTCCGGTCTCTCGGCGCGGGCGAGGACCAGGAGCTCGCCGACCAGCCGCCCCATCCGGTGCAGCTCGTCCATCACCAACCGAAGGGTCTCCTCCCGCTCCTGGGGGTCGTCTTCCAGCTGCTCGAGGTGGCCTTGGACGATCGTGAGGGGCGTCCTCAGCTCGTGCCCTACGTCGTCGATGAACCGTCGCTGGCTCTCGAATGCCTCCTGCAGGCGCCCGAGCATGCCGTTGAGCGTGGTGGCCAGCACGGCGAGCTCGTCGCTGCCATCGGCCGGCAGCCGCTGGCTCAGGTCGGTCTCGGAGATCCGGTGCGCGACCTCGGTGGCTTCGCTGACCCGGCGGAGGATCCGGGTCGCGATCCAGGCCGCGAGCGCGCTGGCGACCACGAGGGCGACGACGCCGACGAACGCCAAGGCCCGGAGCGCCTCATCGACCTCGGCCTCCTCGAGAGCCTTGAACCGGGCGGCCACGTAGACGCCTGCGGTGTTGTCACCCACCCGGACCGGCACCGCGACGTACTTCACGGGCCCGGCGGGGGTGGAGACCGCCCCCCGCTCGCTCTGCTCGAGGTCGGCCCACCGCCCGGTCAGGTCCTCGTCCTGGTCAAGCCGGTAGGGCATCACGGGTCGGCTGCGCAGGTAGGGCCGGCCGTCGACGTAGGTGACGAGGGCCTCGTTCCGCACTGGGACGTTCCGCTCCAGGTACAGCGAGAACAGCCGACGCACGTCATCGCGGAGCGGGAGCCCGGTCTGAGGGTCCGTTCCGGACGCCAGCTGGCGCAGCTCCTCAACCTCCTGGTCGAGATCGGCATCGATCCGGTTGTCGAGTCGGCTCAGGAGCACCGCCCGCGCCGCGACGAGCGACGCTGCGAGCGCTACGAGCAGCAGGAGCGCGAACGACGCGACGAGCCGGCCGCGGAGCCCGAACCGGGGACGCCGCTCTGACGGAACCGCCGCCCCAGTCGCCGCCGGCGACGGTGTGGCGGCCGGCGAGACCGGATGCCTGGTCGTGGCGTCCATCAGCTCCGTATCGTCGCCGCTTCGGCTGGATCGGTCCAACCGGGCACGATGGGTGGCGTGCCCCGCATCCTGATCGCAGAGGACGAGCCCCGGATAGCGTCGTTCCTACAGAAGGGGTTCGAGGCCAACGGGTTCGTGACCTCTGTGGTCTCCGATGGCACCGCTGCGGCTGCCGCCGCCCGAGACGACGAGTTCGACCTGCTCATCCTCGACCTCGGGCTGCCGAGCCTCGACGGGCTCGGCGTCCTCGCGCGGCTGCGAGCCCGTGGCGAGCGGCTACCGGTGATCGTGCTCACGGCGCGGGACTCGGTGCAGGACACCGTCTCGGCCCTCGAGGGCGGGGCCGACGACTACGTGACCAAGCCCTTCAGCTTCGAGGAGTTGCTGGCGCGGGTCCGAGTGCGGCTGCGGGGCCCGGCCGAGGAGGCGACGGTCCTGCGAGCGGGACCGGTGGCGCTCGATCTGCGCACCCGGCGCGCATCGGTGGGGGCCGGGACGGTCGAGCTCACCGCCCGCGAGTTCGCGCTGGCCGAGACGTTCCTTCGCCACCCGGGGCAAGTGCTCAGCCGCGAACAGCTGCTGAGCCATGTCTGGGGCTACGACTTCGACCCCGGCTCGAACATCGTTGACGTCTACGTTGGCTACCTACGTCGAAAGCTCGGTGACCGCCTCATCGAGACCGTCCGCGGCATGGGTTATCGGATGCAGGCCTCCGATGGCGAACCACCGGCGCGCCAAGAGTGACTGCACGGCGCGGGCGCTCGGACCTTCGCTGAGCCTCGGCGATCTGGCACAGCTCAATGCTCCAGCGGTCGTCGAGGCCCGGCCGCTCGCAGGTCTTTGACGGCCCTTCGCGTTGGAGTAGGGAAGGCGCTGGGGGTGAGGGCGGGG
>Ga0247713_1001754_pt1 | contig 10433 bp, 9 predicted proteins | sample 21E_NmetaG_FD_189936 | JGI IMG/M metagenome (GOLD analysis project Ga0247713, IMG submission 189936) | Soil microbial communities from hillslope of Landscape Evolution Observatory, University of Arizona, Oracle, AZ, United States - 2-1-E_N | ecosystem: Engineered > Artificial ecosystem > Mesocosm... | reverse complement strand
CGCCGGCCCGGCCTAGGAAGTGCTGCGGCATGAGGCGGCCGGACGTCGACGACTCGCTCCCAAACGTGAAGCGCAGGCCCTTCAGACCGCCGAGGCCTGAGAGGTCTTCAACCGGCGCCAGCCCGGTGGAGCTGTGGACGATGAATACGCTGTGGAAGCGGGCGTCGATGTCGCGCTGCGCGATGGCTTCGGCGCCGTCAACCTGGAGGCGCGCCTGCACGCCCGTGAGCCCGCCGAACCACACCAGATCGAGGTCGCCGACCTTGAAGAGGCTCACGGCCGCGGTGTAATCCGTCACCGGCAGGTACTCGACCGGAACGTCGAGTTCTTCGCTCAGGTAATCGGCCAGAAGCGCATACAGCCGTTGCAGCTCCTGCGGCTCCTGGTCGGGAATGGCACCGATCGTGAGGGCCTCTGGGGGATCGGTCCGGGCGTCACTCCCCGTCCCGCATCCGGCCAGCAGGAGAAGGCAGGCGGTGAGCAACATCGTGGCGGCCGACCGGCCGGCGCGGGACCCGGCGGTCACGGCACCCAACACGCGTCTCGGCGTTTTAAACGACCACGCGCGTGTTCAGCACGCGCCAGGGCGTTTAAAACGGGTGGGGGGGCGGTGGTTTTGGGGCGCGCAGGATGCAGGATGGGCTCCGTCCCGGCGCGCCGAAAGGGTCCGGCTAGGAGCCGGAGGAACCCCGAGCCGTCCCGACCGGACGGCTGACGGTGAAACTTCACCTGGGGTGGTCGAGGACGTGATGCCTCGGCCGGCGCGTGAGCATTTGGTCTTCCTATCATTTCGGGGGGCCGTGTCGCGCCGCGGGAAATCCGAGGCGGCCGAGCCGCGATCGGCGCGCGGTAGGGTGATCGTTCATGACTCCACCAGGAGGGGAATCCGGCGCGCGTCGCCGGAACTCCGGCGCCTCCGGCCGCGACGGCCGGCGCCGCTCCGGCGACCGGGAGCGCGTTTCTCATCGCAGCGGCGGCCGGCGCGCCGGCGGAGAACGCACGCGCGGCAACCGAGATCCGTCCGCCGGGATGTCGACGACGCCCGGGCGTCACGGAGTCGTACATCTGGAACCCGACATCGTGCGCGAGTTGCACGCAACCGCCCGGCCGGGCAAAGGAGAGATCTTGGTCAAGGTATTCGGGGAGGCCGCGGCTGCATTCATGGCAGACGACCTCGACGAGGCCATTCGACTGGGAGAGCAGGCGAAGCATCTCGCGTTGCGATCGGGAGCGGTGCGGGAGTTCCTCGGGCAGGCTTATTACGGCGTCGGAAAGTGGAGCGAAGCGGGGCGCGAGCTCGCCGCATTCCGCCGCTTGAGCGGTTCGACGGAGCAGAATCCGCTGCTGGCGGATGTTTACCGAGCCATGCAGAAACCCGAGAGGGCGATAGAGCTGTGCGATGAGGTCGACGCGCGCTCGGTGTCGCGGCCGGTGCTTTTCGAGGCCTCGATCGTTGCGGCCGGCGCGCTGGCCGATGTCGGCCGGCTCGACGATGCGATCGCGCGTCTCGAGGCGCTCGAGCTTCGACCTCCGGTCGTCGAGACGCATCACGTACGTGCGTGGTACGCACTCGGAGACTTGCTGGAGCGGCGCGGTCGGTTCACTCAAGCTCGGGAATATTTCGAGGCAGTGGCCGCAGCAGACGACGAGATGACGGACGCGGTAGAGCGGGCGGCGCGCCTTCGGTCGAGGGGCTGACTAGCCCGCCTGCCCCTGGTCCCGCTTCCTCAAATACCGCAGGTAACCCCACGTGTTCATCCAGTAGGACGTGGTTTGGTCCATGCGGTCGATTTGACTCTCGGAGAGGCCTCCCTCGAGTGTTCCTCGCGCCTGATCGCGCACCAGCGACGCGGCCGCGTCGAGTTCGTCCGTCTCCTCGCGCGCCTTGCGAACCCAGCCCTCCCACGTTCGGAGCGCGGCGATTGCTTCGTCACACGTCTCGGCGACTCCGGCCGAGTCGTCCGCGCCGAAGTGCGTGAAGAAAAGGCGTGCCGGCCGCGCCTCGGCGATCTTGTGAATGGACGCGATCGCCTGTTCGAGATCGAATTCCGGCGGCGGAGTGGCGGGACGGACGAGACCGACGTCGTGGAGCCGGACGCCCAGCGCGTCACCCGCGAACAGCGCGCCGGTTTGTGAGTCGAGAAAAGCATGATGATGACTCGCGTGTCCCGGTGTCTCGATTGCGACGAGCGTTCGACCGCCGAGATCGACGGTGTCGCCGTCGGATAGCACTGCGATCCGGTCCTCCGAAAGCGCATCGATACCGCCCCACAGCTCGTTCATTCGCTCGCCGTAGATGCGCCCCGCGCTCGACCACAGTTTGCTCGGGTCCACAAGATGCGACGCTCCCACAGGGTGAACCCCGATGCGCGCCGACGGGAATCTTTGCGCGAGGGTTCCGGCTGCTCCGGCGTGGTCGAGATGAATATGCGTAACGATGATCCAGTCGAGCGTTTCGACCCCGGCGTCCTCGAGGCCCGCGAGGACCTGGGCCATGCACGATTGGGGGCCGGTCTCGATCAGGGCAGTCTGTTCCTTGCCTCGCACGACGAAGCATCCGGTGACGCCGGGGCGCCCGTGCATCATCGTGTCGATCACTATCGGTTCTCTCATGCGGGCGCCTTTTCGCTCCTGGTCGCAGTTACGCTTTGACGGATGCTCTCGAGCGAGCGCCCGGAAGCCGTCGTCAACCCTACCGCCGCAGCTTCGCCGGAGATCTTCTGGGTCGGAGGAGACGCAGTGGCTATGACGACGTGAGCCTGTTGCTGGTCGGGGTGGACGAAGTCGTGGGCGCAGCCGTCATCGAACTCCTCGTAAGTCGGGGAGACGAGGTTCGAGTGGTCGAAAACGACCCGAACCTGGAGGCCCGCTGGCGTGACCTCGGTGCCTACGTTGCGCGCGGCGACTCGAGTGACGGGGACCTGGTGGCACGCGCCGCCACCAACTGCCGCACGGTGGTCGCGCTGGAAGGTGCCGCAACCGGCGACCGGTTGGACGCCGCGATCGAGGGAGCACTCTTCGCGGGAGTCGAACGCATCGTGGTTGGAGCTCCGGCGATCAAAGACGCAGCGCGCCTTCGTCTTCGCGACGCCGGCATCCAGTTCGTCCTGCTCACCTGGGGGAGGCGCCGTGTGATGCGCGGCGCTTCGGTCCGCCCGAGCGATATCGCCTCCGCAGTCGATGCGGCCGACGACCTTTCGGGGGAGCCGGCGCTCGATCTCGACCTGCGGAACCAACGATCGTGGGCATCGCTGGGGCTTCGCCCCCCAAACTGATTACACCGGCGCGCCGAGGTAGGCCTGGCGGAGGCCCTGGGAATCGAGGATCTCATCGCCGTGGCCGGTGTAAACCAGTTCTCCCTTCTCGATAATGAAGGCGCGGTCCGCGATCGCGAGGGCGCCGGCGTTCTGCTCCACCAGCAACACCGTCGTTCCCGCGTCGTTGATGCGGTCGACCACCTCGAACACGGTCTGGGTCAGCTTTGGCGACAGCCCGAGCGACGCCTCGTCGATCAACAAGATCTTGGGACGCGCCATGAGCCCGCGCGCGATTGCCAGCATCTGCTGCTCGCCTCCAGAAAGCGTCCCCGCAAGCTGCCCCCAACGTTCCCGAAGCCGCGGGAAATACTCGAGCGCCTGCTCGAGCACGGGCCTCGTCGCCTTGCGATCCTTCCGGTAGGGCCACGCGCCGAGGCGGAGGTTCTGGGCGATCGTGAGCTGGGGGAAAACACGCCGCCCTTCCGGGACGAGGACGATTCCCTGCGCGACCAGCTTGCGCGGGTCGGCCCCGGTGATGTCGGTTCCGTCGAGCAGAATCGATCCGCCCCACGGCTTGAGCATTCCGGCGATCGCCATGACGGTGGTGGTCTTCCCGGCCCCGTTGAGCCCGAGAAGAACCGCGGTCTCGCCCTCTTCGATATCGAGCGACAGGCTTTGAATCACCGGCAGCGAGCCGTAGCCCACGCTTAGGTCGCGGATTTCAAGAAAGGCCACGGTCGCGCTCCTTCCCGCCGTCTGAAGCCGGGGCGAGGCCCGCGCCCGATTCGTCGCGGATCTCTCGTGCGTCCGCCTCCACTTTCTCCGCCTCCGAGCCGAGATAGGCGGCGATCACCTCCGGGTGCGCCTGCACCTGCTTCGGCTTCCCCTCCGTCAGGACTTTTCCGAAGTTGAGGACGTAGACGTAGTCGCACACGCCGACGACCAGCGGAACGTGGTGCTCGATCATCAGGACCGTCAGATTGAGCGTCTGTCGCAGCTTGAGGAGGCGCTCTCCGAGTTGGTGCGCTTCCTCGGGGCCCATTCCCGAGGACGGCTCGTCGAGGAGGACCAAGTCCGGATCGGTCGCGAGCACCGTTCCTATCTCGAGCAGCTTGAGAGTCCCGTAGGGGAGCCCATCGAGCTTTTCCTTTGCAAGATCGGCAAGCCCTAGAAAGTCGAGGACGTCCAAACCGTACGCCTTCAACTTACGTTCCTCGGCAAACGAGCGCGCGGATCCAAAGATCCCCGCCATCGCGCCGTATCCGATCCGGGCGTGCTGAGCGATCATCATGTTCTCGATTACCGTCAACTCCCGCACGAGCCCGATGTTTTGAAACGTGCGACCGATTCCCATCGCGACGCGCCGGTGAGTGGGGAGGAGCGAAACATCCTTGCCGCGGTATGCGACTGTTCCCGAGTTCGGCTGATATAGACCCATGATGCAGTTGAACAGCGTCGTCTTGCCGGCGCCGTTCGGGCCGATAAGACCGACGATCTCCCACTCCGGGACGTCGATATTCACCGCGTCGAGCGCGACGAGCCCGCCGAAACGGATGCCCATGTCGCGCACCTCGAGAACGGCCACTATTTACCCCTCCCGGCGAGGCGCCGCAGCAGGGCCGGCACACGATGTGGTTTTTTCGCCTTCGGCTTGTGGCCGTCGGGATGGAGCGAGAACTTCTCGCCGCGAAACCAGCGCGTGATCGGCGAGATCTGTTCGCCGATTCCCCCCGGATACAGGATGATCGTCAGCAGCGCGAGCGCCGGGCCGATCACGAGCGTCAGCTCCTCCGGGTCCTTTCCCATCGTGTCGATGACGAAGTGCTCGAGCGGGTTCACGAGCCCCACGAGGAACGGGAAGAGGGCGAAGAACATCGATCCGATCACGACCCCGGTACGGTTGCCCAAACCTCCGACGACGACCATGAGAACCCAGATGAGCGCTTCGCGGAACGAGAAGTCTGCCGACACGACGGTGGTTGCGCGGTGGGCGAACAGACTCCCGGCGAGCCCCGCGAAGGCACCGGAGACCATGAAGCCGAGCACCTTGTAGCCGGTGACGCTTACGGCGTACGAAGCAGCCACTGCTTCCGATTGTTTGACGGCCAGCACCGCCCGGCCGACTTTCGTCTTCATCATCCGCCAGTCGATCCACAAGACCAACCCGAGGAACAAAAAGCAGAGGAGCGCGAACTTGTGCTCGGTCGCGAATTCCGACGGCCGGGGTGCAGGCATGCCGGCGCCGCCCCGCGTCAAAGCCGGGATGTCGAAGATCGAGTTGACGGCGACGAACCCGTACGTAAGCGTGATGAGTGAGAGATAGAGGCCGCGGATGCGCAGCGCGACGAGGCCGAGCAGGCCCGCCGAAAGAGCGCCCGCCAAAGTCGCCAGGAGCAGCCCGATCCAGAAGGACTGGCCTTTCTCGGTGACGAAGAACGCGCTGAGGAAGGCGCTGAGCCCCACGAACGCATGATGTCCGAGGGAGACCTGGCCGGTGTAGCCGAGGACGACGTTGAGCGAAAGTCCGATGATTCCGTAGATCGCGGCGAGGGCAAAGCGATCCGCCCAGAACGGTTCGATGGTTGCGACGCGCCACAAGACGATCCCCGCGAGCACGATCATCACGCCGATCCGGACGATCCACCCGCGCGTCGACGGCCGCGGACCGGTGCGCGCCTCGACCGGGGACAGGACTTCTGTCGCGCTCGTCACTACGTCTCCCTTCCCAGGAGACCTTGCGGTCGCGCGAGGAGGACGACGAGGAGCACAACGAGGATCGCGAGCTGCTCGGAACCCGGAAGGATCTCCTGGATCGCGCGTTCCCCGACGTGCCACGTGCTCGAAGCCCAGAGCGAGACCGCCTGAACGAACCCGATTACGACTCCGCCGACGAAGGCTCCCGGAAGGCTCGTCATGCCGCCCAAGACGGCTCCGGTGAATGCCGGGATCAGGATGTTCTGAGTCATTACGGCGGGAGTGAGTGCGCCCGTGAGCGGAACGTAGAGGATTCCGGCAACCGCACCTAGCACCGCAGCCGTCGCCCAGATGAAGCGAGACATGCGCTCGACCCCGATGCCGACCACCTTGGTCGCAAATGAATCTTGAGAGGTTGCAAGGACCGCGAGCCCGAGATCGGTACGCGAGAAGAAGAAGGCCAGCATCACTCCGAAGGCGGCGAGGACGCCGAGGCCGATCAACCGCTGCGGCTCGACCGCGAGGTCGAAGATCTGAATCGTGTTGACGTTGCCGGCTTGATCGATCGCCTGGATCATCGGGCTGAGGGAACGCGGCTCGGCCTTGAACGCGAGGATCTCGATACCTACGAGAAGCAGCGCCATCGCAATCGTGGTGACGAGAACGGTCACCCGCGGGGCGTTGATGAGCGGGCGAATAATGACTCGTTCCATCGCGAGCCCGATCAAGAGGACGCCGGTCAGCGCGATCGCGATGCCCACCGGATAGGGGAGCCCCCCGTATCGACTGTCGATGCTGAAGAACAGGAAGAAGGCGGCGAGGGTGCCGAACTCACCCTGTGCGAAGTTGAACACCCGAGTGCCCTTGTACACGAGCACGAGACCGAGCGCCACGAGGCCGTAGATGGCTCCGTTGAGAACGCCGAGCGTGACGAATGGGTTGGGCCCGTTCTCCGCGCCTCCGCCGAGAACGAGTACCAGACCGATCAGCGCGGCAACGATGCCGGTCACGATCGCGCTTCTCATCGCGTGTTGGTTTACTCCCCCCTAGAGGCCGACACGGCCGAATCCTAGAACCGGCTCTTGAACGATTCCTCGGTGACCCAGCGGCCCTGCCCGCAGTCTGCCCGGATGAGGTGCATTGCCGTACCCCCGAAATGGTTGGTCGGCGAGTACTTGATGTCCGGCAGGACTCCGGTCTTGATCGTCGGAGCACGTTCCGCGAAGTAAACGAACCGCTCCCGCGTCAGGTCCTTGCCCGGCAGACTCAGCAACTGCCAGATGACTTTCGAGGCGCCCCAGAGCCCGAACATGATGTCGTCGGTTCCGCCCGCCCTTCTGAAGTCCTGATCGAACTTATTGGAGTCGACGTACGCCGGGAACGGGTTGAGGAAGCGCGCGCCGTCGATGGAGCTGTTGTTGCGACACGCGACGCTCGCCACGGTATCGATGCCCATCGAGAGGCCGACCCCTGTATACGTTGGCTTGTAGCCCTGGTTGACGGCGGCCTGCGCCAGTTGGATGAACCAGGTCGGCGACGTGAGGACGTAGGCGTTGTCGATCTGTCGCTGGTTCATCTCCGTCGCCACCGTCTGTGCGTCCGAGGCGGTCGCGTTCTTGGATACCGCCTTGTCGTAAGGGACGCTGGCGCCGACGCTCCTCATGCCCGCCAGGTACGCGTCGTGTGCATCCCCGAAGGTGGGAGCGTTGAAGCGAACCATCGCGTTCTTCTCCCCGCGTGCTCCCAGTTTCGAGGCCATCATGTTGGCGAGTAGCGGACCCTGCTGCTTGTACGTCATCCACATGGCGAAGTAGTACGGAAGGGTGTTGAGACCGATCTCCGTCACGCCACCCGACAGATACGGAACCTGGACCGAGTTCGCATACCGGGCGCACGCCTGGATCTGGTCGGTACCGGCAACGCCGAAGAGGACGAACGCCTTTTCCTGCTCGACCATCTCTTTACACACGGCTACCGCCTGCGACGGCTGGTAGTTGTCGTTGCGGGACACGACCCTGACGCTTCGTCCGCTGAGACTTTTCTTCTGCGACTTCATGAACTCGAAGTAGAGGCTCTTGCCCTTGTCGAACGACGGCGCGTTGACCGGCGCGGCCCCCGTGATCGGCGCGTGAATGCCGATGGTGATCGTGTCGTTCGTGACCCCGGTGCTGTCGCCCCCCGACGTCGGGGCCTTCGTCTGATTGTCGCCGTCGTCGGAGTCGCCCGGTCCGTCGGCCCCGTCGGTGGTGCCGGAGGGGGAGTTGCCGGAAGAGGTGGAGGTCGAACCTCCAAGCCCGGAGTCACCCACGGTGCCGAGGATCTCGCCCGTCTCCGGGTCGATGATCTGTCCGGTCTCCGGGTCGATGATGCCGCCGGTCTCGGGATCGATCTGCGCTCCCTCGAGCCCTCCGGCCGCGGCGAAGCCCGGAACGGGCTCGTCGGCGACGCCCGGCTTCTGCCCGCAGGCGGACGCAACCATCAGGCCGAGTACGGCGAGCGCGATCGTCTTGGTCGAGCTGCGGCGGTTCATCGGATCAACCCTTCCTTCTGATCATCGGGAGCCGCGTCAGGATGGAACGAGCGCCGCGCCCGACGCCGGCGAGGGCGCCGACGATCGGGGCAAAAGGTGACGCCCGGTCGGCGGCGACCGGCGCCCCTCGACGGTCGGCGTTGATCCGGCGAATCTGCGCCAGGACGCCGTCGGGCCGGATACCCGCGTGCGACTCGAGGACCACCGAGCGCACCATCGAGAAGCCCACGATCCCCGCGAGCAGGCTCAGCCACACGTACCACGGTGTGCTGTTGGTGGTGGGAAGCACTTCCGACGCAGCCGCGGCTTCTTCGTCCTCCCCAACGGCTACGGGGGCCGTTTCGCCCTCGGCGACGGCGGTGTCGGCAGCCGTGTCGCCGCCCAGCCCGGCCGTGTCGGTCGAACCGAAGTCGCCTCCGCTCGACGTGCTGGTCGTTAGTCCACCGCCCGAATCGACACTTCCGAGGTCACCGGAGGTGCCGGGATCGATCGGATCGATGGCCGCATCCGGTGGTGGGGTGAAGGAGATGTCGGCCTTGATGCTCTTGCCCTCGTTCTCGAGGGGACCGTCGAGGACCACCCGCCAGGAGTCGTCATCCGGTCCCGCCTCTTTGGGCTTGACCGGGTAAAGGACGATCCCGGTCGCGGGCGGCGGGTCGGCCGCCCACGCCTTGGCAAAGGCGGTGAGGTCGAAGGTGTATTGGAAGCGGCCGTCCTTGCCCTTGACCGGCTTGCGCGTGGCCATGGGATCGGTCTTCGAGCAGGTGTGGCGGGGAACGGCCTTGTACGGACGCGCCTCGCCCTCGCCGAAGAATTCCTCTAGCAGACACGCCTGGAGCTCTCGATCCTGGGCGTTCACGGGACGCGACTGATCGTCGTTGGCCTCGAGGAACGTGACCTTGAAGCTCTGCACCTTGGAGCCGATCGGAACGACCGCCAGGTCGAACGCGACCGCCGAGATCTTGTTCGGCGTCTCGTAATCGCCGCCCCTCACCTCGATCGGCAGGCGGCCGGAACGGCAGGTCTGGTCCGGCGCGCCGAGACCGTTGCCGGGGCCGGGGCAGAAGGGGTTGGGCACCTCGACCGTGGCGGCATCGGTCCCGCTGGGGTCCCGCACCGTCTGTGACTGTTGATCCTCCCAGTACCAAGCAAATGACGCCAGGAGCACCTTGGCCTCGGCGGCCGCCACCGGACGCGCCAGCGGAAACGCTGCGAGCGCGAGACAAGCGGTCAGTACCGTCAGGATCGTTCGGCGGCGTCGTCTGGTCATACGGATCTCGACTCTCCTCTTTCGGTCGGTTTTGTTGCCCTTAGGTTACCGCTCTCCGAAGGTTTTCTGCGGGGGGCGGAGAAATCCTTCGAGGCGGGAAGCCCCATCTGGTTTTTCCTGGCATCATGGGGATGCGGACCGAGACCTTCTCGAGGACTGGCATGAAAAAACTGCGTGCGCTGTGGCAATCGGTATGGATCGACGTCGACCGGAGGATCCGCCTCGGTCGCTTGCTCGGCCTGATTTTCGTGACCGCCGGCTTCGTGGTGATCGGCAAGGCGTGGGACGGTGCGGCAAGCAAGAACTTCGTTCAGGGCCAGTTCCCGTACCTGCTGTCGGGCGGATTCATGGGTCTCGGCCTGATCATCACCGGATGCACCTTGCTCTTCCTCGCCACCGCCCGCAGTGAGAGGAAGATCCTCACCGACCAATACGAGGACATGGTGCGCCTGCTCGGTCGCAATTTGTCTCGCCTCCAGCTTTCGACGAACGGCTCGGGCGGCGGTGCCAACGGCGCCGCGGAGACGGTGGTGGCGGGCGCCAACGCATATCACCGGGCGGATTGCAAGATCCTGCAGGGCAAGGACGGCCTGATGACGGTTTCGATCGAGCAAGCGAGCGCCGAGGGACTCGCTCCGTGCCGGGTCTGCGAACCACCTAGGCGCCAGGAAGAAACCTCTGT
>Ga0247713_1001753_pt1 | contig 10433 bp, 9 predicted proteins | sample 21E_NmetaG_FD_189936 | JGI IMG/M metagenome (GOLD analysis project Ga0247713, IMG submission 189936) | Soil microbial communities from hillslope of Landscape Evolution Observatory, University of Arizona, Oracle, AZ, United States - 2-1-E_N | ecosystem: Engineered > Artificial ecosystem > Mesocosm... | reverse complement strand
GCGGTAGGCGGGCAGGCTGCGGCCGGCCTGGCGCATCATCCATATCGGGGTGACGTCTACCGGTTCCCGGCGGCAGGCGCGCAGGAAGCGTTCGGAACGGGGGTCGGGAGCCATGGTGTATGAAAAAAGATATCGCACCGGGACGAAGTAGCCGTCCGCGGGCGGCTGCCGGTACCGGCCCCGAAAGGAGTCCGGCCGGAAAACTTGTAAGAATGGTTTCTCCGCACACGGCAAAAGGAGTCTCCTTGGGTATTGGCAGGCAGCAGGTCGAGCACGTCGCCAAGCTGGCGCGCCTCGCGCTGACCGAGGAGGAGCTGGATCTGTTCGAGGAGCAGCTTTCGCGCATCCTCGAGCACGCCAACACGGTGACCAACCTGGACACCGAGGGCGTCGAGCCCACCTCCCACTCCATGCCGCTGATGAACGTTCTCCGGCCGGACGAGGTCATCCCTTCGATCGGCTCCGAGGCCGCGCTGGCCAACGCCCCTGTCGCCGAGGACGGGCACTTTAGGGTGCCCCGCATCCTGGACGACGAGTCTTGACCGAGCTCTGGGAGCGGACCGCCGCCGACCTGGCCTCTCTTATTGCGAGCAAGGACGTCTCGGCCGCCGAGGTGGCCGAGTCGTGCATCGCCCGGACCAACGAGGTCGAGGGCGATGTCCTCTCCTACCTGACCCTGACGCCGGACGCCGCCCGGGCGAAGGCCGCCGAGGTCGACGCCGCCGTGGCCGCCGGGGAGCCCCTGGGACCGCTGGCAGGCGTGCCGATGGCGCTCAAGGACATCATCTGCACCCAGGGCATCCGGTCCACCGCCGCCTCCAAGATCCTGGACACCTACGTCCCGCCCTACTCGGCGACGGTGGCCCAGCGCCTCTACGACGCCGGCGGCGTGCTGCTGGGCAAGACCAACCTGGACGAGTTTGCGATGGGGTCGTCCACCGAGAACTCCGCCTACCAGGTAACCCATAACCCCTGGGACCTGGCCAAGGTTCCCGGCGGGTCCTCCGGCGGCTCCGCCGCTGCGGTAGCGGCCGGCCAGGCGCCGTTCTCCATCGGCACCGACACCGGAGGCAGCATCCGCCAGCCGGCGGCCCTGTGCGGGGTGGTGGGCCTGAAACCCACCTACGGACTGGTTCCCCGGTACGGGTTGATCGCCTTTGCGTCGTCGCTGGACCAGGCGGGCCCGCTCACCCGGGACGTCCGGGACGCCGCGCTGGTGCTGCAGGTCATCGCCGGGCTTGACCCCAAGGACTCGACCTCGCTGCCCAGCCCCGTACCCGACTACCTGGCGGCGCTGGAGAACGGCATCGACGGCATGAAGATCGGCGTCGTCAAGGAGATCTCCGGCGAAGGGGTCGACCCCGCGGTCCAGACCCGGTTCCGCGAGGCGGTGCAGATTCTCGAGAAGCTGGGGGCCCAGGTGGGAGAGGTGTCGCTGCCGACCTTCGGCTACGGCATCGACATCTACTACCTGATCGCCCCGGCCGAGGCCTCCTCCAACCTGGCCCGCTTCGACGGCGTGCGCTACGGCCTGCGCGTCGACGGCGCCGACGTCGAGCAGATGAACCGGGCCACCCGGGCCGCCGGTTTCGGCGCCGAGGTCAAGCGCCGGATCATGCTGGGGACCTACTCGCTGTCCAGCGGTTACTACGACGCCTACTACCTGAAGGCGCAGAAGGCCCGCACGCTGATCGCCAGGGACTTCGCCCGGGCGTACGAGGAGTTCGACCTGCTGGTGTCGCCCAGCGCGCCGACCACCGCCTTCGGCATCGGCGAGATCACCGACCCGCTGACCATGTACCTGTCGGACATCTGCACGGTGCCGTCTTCGCTGGCCGGAGCGGCAGCGATATCCGTTCCGGCCGGTCTGTCGGCGGACGACGGCCTGCCGGTCGGAATTCAGTTCATGGCCAGGCCGCTGGACGAGACGACGATGCTGTCGGCCGCCTACGCCTTCGAGCAGGAGCTGGGGCCGTTGCCGAAGCCGCCCCTGTGGAGTGCTTCATGAGCGAGACCGTCGACCTGGTCACCACCATCGGCCTGGAGGTCCACGTCGAGCTGAAGACCAACACCAAGATGTTCTGCGGATGCCCGGTGGGCTTCGGCGGGGAGCCGAACAGCCGGGTCTGCCCGGTGTGCCTCGGCCACCCGGGGACGCTGCCGACCATGAACGAGACGGCGGTCGAGTACACCACCAAGATCGCCATGGCGCTGGGCTGCGACATCGCCCCCCGGTCGCTGTTCCACCGCAAGAACTACTTCTATCCCGACATGCCGAAGAACTACCAGATCTCCCAGTACGACCTACCGGTGGGGGAGCGAGGCAGCCTGGAGGTGGAGGTCGACGGCGAGTTCTTCACCGTGGGCATCACCCGGGCCCACCTGGAGGAGGACACCGGCAAGTCGATCCACGTCGGCGGCGGGGGCCGGATCCACGACGCCGACTACAGCCTGGAGGACTTCAACCGGGCGGGAACCCCGCTGGTGGAGATAGTGAGCGAGCCCGACATCACCTCCCCGGCGATCGCAAGGGCCTACGCCACCGAGCTGCGGGCGATCCTCGAGTACCTGGGCGTCTCCGACGTGCGGATGGAGGAGGGCTCGATGCGGGTGGACGCCAACATCTCGGTAGCCCCGCCGGGGGAGCGCGGCAAAAAGGTGGAGATCAAGAACATGAACTCCCTGAGGTCGGTCTACCGGGCGCTGGAGTACGAGGAGAAGCGGCAGCGGGAGGTCCTGCGGGGCGGCGGGACCATCACGCAGTCCACCAGGCACTGGGACGAGAAAGCGGCCAAGACCCAGGAGCTGCGAACCAAAGAGGAGGCGTTCGACTACCGGTACTTCCCCGAGCCCGACCTGGTCCCGCTGGAGCCGGCGGTGGAGTGGCTGCGCCAACTGCGTGAGGAGCAGCCCGAGCTGCCGATCGAGAGGGCCAAGCGCTATCAAAGAGATCTGGGTTTGAGCTCCTACGACGCCGGGGTCCTGCGGTCGACCAAGGCCCTGGGCGACCTGTTCGAACAGGCCCTGGCGGCAGCGAAGAGGGCGGACGCCAAGCAGGTGTCGAACTGGGTGACCAACGACCTGATGGGTCTGCTGGCTGCAGTGCCGGAGGGGACGAAGCACCCGCCGCTGACGGGAAAGAACCTGGCCGAGTTGGTGGACATGGTGGTCGAAGGTGCCCTGTCGAAGAGTCAGGCCCAGCAGGTGCTACAGAAGATGATCGAGACCGGGAGGAGCCCGAAGGAGATCGCCGAGGAGTCCGGGATCAAGCAGGTATCGGACGAGGGGGCGTTGGAAGCAGCGATCGACGCCGTCCTGGCGGCCAACCCGGACGTAGCGGAGCGCCTGAAGGCTGGAGACAACAAGCCGTTCGGCTTCCTGATGGGCGAGGTAATGAAGGCGACCAAGGGCCAGGGCAACCCGAAGGTAGTCAGCGGCCTGATCCGCAAGAAGCTGGCTGTGGATCCGCATAGCCAACCGTTGCCTTGATAAAGAAGCCTATTTGATTCTTATTTTGGGTCGATATCTGCGTCGTGGAACAGAGCAAGCTGACTCAATACATTTAGGCGATCGTCGGCAGTGAGTTTGGGACGTTCATATCGATACTTGATTTCGGGCAACGGACTCAAGATGGCTCTTCTAGTGAAGGCATTGCCAGTAACGGCTAGTGTGGCGGCGAATTGATGAAGCGGCACGTTGGTCGCATGAAAAGCGCCGCTTCGGATGAAGTGCATTTCACCCGGTTCGTAGCTGTTAGTAGTCTTTTCGCTCACTGCTGTTCGAAGTTCGGTTCCACGAAACCCATCGATTGATGGAATGGTTGGCACAACCTCTATCAGATAATGAGAGAAATCGCTTTTGACGATTTTGACGTCATACAGAGTTTCTTTGTAGATGCCGCCCAGGACGATACTCCCCAGGTCCCAGTCGTGACAGTGTATTGGCGGGTGTCCGGGAATGGCTCTACGACGCCCTTCTGGCCAGATATGCAAGCGAACGTGGCCCAAGTCCGTTTCTTCCTTTAAACGAAAGACAGCGAAGCCATAAGGATGCCAGAGAGCAGGAAATGAGTTGGGGCGGGACAACACATTTGAGACTACCTGTCGAGAGTGAGCCTGAAGGTAGTGACCCACCCGCTCCTTAAAATCTCGAAAATCCTTCATATTAGCGGTTCGAACGGAACTTCAGCATCCGACTCGAGTCCTTAGAATTGTCAAGAGAAGCATGCGGATCCTGTATCGCGGATTTGAATGATGGTAGGTCCTTCATGGATGCGAAGTAGTCATCGATGTGCGACCAAATTGAAGCCAAGTAGGGAGTGTCTCTGAGTTCAAGTATTAGCTTGATGGCATCCGAGTGTCGCTCCGTCATGGCGTAAATCGAGGACAGGTGATACTTCAAATCCTGTATGTCTTCTTCCTCGACTGCGAGCTCTTTCGCTATTAACAGTTCCTGTTCGGCTTCTAAAAGAGACCCGAGGCGTTTGCTCATCGCGGCGTGGTATATATGAAGGCGCGCCCGGAGGTTGGGGTCAATATTGGAGGGGATCAGTTCGAGAGCGCGAGAATACGCGGCAAGAGCAGCTTGATCCGAAATCATTCCCAGCCGTGATTTGCCGTGGCAGTAACCCAACGCAAACTGCGCTTCCCAATTGGACGGGTCCAGTTCCGTCACTTGAGCAAAGTAAACGGCAGCACGGGCCCACCGTCCCTCTGCCATGAGCGCTTTGCCGACTGCATAGATGGCGGATGCTTTTACGTTGCTCTCTGAGGACTTCGATTCGCTGGCGACCTCTAGCCGCGGAATAAGTCGGCGAAGATCCGCCACCAAAGTCGAAATCTCCTGCTCCTTGTCGAGCGAAACCTCGTCAAGAGTATGGCCTCTTGAAAGGCTTTCCAGCCCGAGGCCCGAATCTCTCAGTTGAGCTTTAAGTTTTCGAGAAAGTATTTCGGCTTGTATTGGAAGGTTGCTCCTCAGGTACTCGGTGTAGTACTGGTCCTCCTGCATTTGGGCCCGGAACTTCGTCTGGAGGAGGAACATACACGCGAGAAAGCAGGGAACCGCGAGAACTGCCGACATCACCAGGACTCCAGGAGCCCAGGAAGGTTCACTAATCACTTTGGCACTCGTTAGAAACGACCCAACCAGGACTAAAAGCGCCACCAACCACGCTGCGAGGAGTTGAAATGGGCGGGTGACCCGATGGGCTTGAATACTCTTGTCGGACACCACGCCTCCTCAGGGCTCAATAGAGGAAGATGTTACCTGAAGCCCCTCTGACGGAGGGAATTAGGTCCTCGACAGTTTGGACAAGTTATGACCGGGGCCAAACGATCGATCCGAGGTCGATCCGCCAACCGGGCGTCGGAGACTTGATCCGACTTTGTGACTTCACGAATCAACGAATCGATCAAACTCCTATCTTTCGCAAACATCTAAGTCATGATGAGTAAACGCGAATACGTGATCGCCAACCGATCCTTTGTGGGGCCAGGGCGAGAGTACTGGGTAGAAGCCTTGGGAATGACACGGGCGATTCGTTTCTAATACTTCATGCCAAAGCCCAGTAGCTATTCGTCTGGAAGTCCACAGCCCCGGCTCCGCGGTGACGGAACCCGGATCTGATCGACTCACCGGAACGACCGGACTTCTGAGGGTACAGAGACTTCTCCACCGCCCGGTGCTGCAGACTCAGTCATTCAGAATGACCGGCTGATCGCAGTTCCCTGTTTCGGAGGTCCAACTAACTCCATTTCCTGAAATCTGCTTTCCGTTTGACACAATTGACCGAACATATGTTCCGTACGGGGTAAAATGCAGACATGGTCGGATCTCCCAATCCTCGTAAGGTCTTCGTTGTCCATGGTCGCAACCGCGTTGCGCGTGATGGCATCTTCGCTTTCCTGCGGTCCTTGGGCCTCACCCCAATCGAGTGGGAGACAGCCGTTGGTCTAACCGGTGAAGGTTCGCCGTATATCGGCACAATTCTAGATGTCGCATTCCAAGAGGCTCAGGCCGTAGTCGTCTTGATGACGCCAGATGAAATCACCTACTTACGACCCGAATACGCAGATGACGATGATCCCGAGACCAAACCTGACGCGCAGGCTCGTCCCAATGTCCTGTTTGAAGCTGGCATGGGCATGGGCCGGGATGCACGACGAACGGTCCTAGTCGAATTGGGAAGGGTGCGTCCCTTTACAGATGTGGTCGGCCGTCATGTGGTCCGGCTGGACAACAGTCCAGCCAAGCGAAAGTCCTTAGCTCAACGTCTTGAGAACGCGGGTTGCACTGTTGACTTATCAGGTAATGATTGGCTCACATCTGGAGACTTAACTCCACCCAGTCCTCCTGGCGAGGGTATGCCGCTCGGCCGAAAATTGCCCAAAGCTAAGGTCTCTGGTGGCATACGCCTTGACTTAACTTATCGCGATCGTGGGCGAGGATCCGGCCGACTGCAGATCATTAACAGGGGGTCCGAGACTGCCTACGACATCGATATCAAGGTTCCACCTGAAGCGGGGAATTTTAGCCTTCTAACGACGGAGTTGCCTCTTTCAAAGCTTCCGTCCGGGAAAAGCGCTAGCCTCCTAGCCTCTCGCCATATGGGTCCTGGCAAGGAGCATTTCGACGTTCGCGTCACCGCAAAGACTGCGGAAGGGATTCTGTATGAAGAAGACGTCTTCCTAAGTCTGGCCGGATGAGTCTGTCGATCGAACTGCCGCTCGATAGCGGGTTTCTGCGCAGGGAGTGCCCCAACTGTCAACTTGAGTTCAAGTGGCATCATGGGCCGACCGAAACGACTCCCGAAAACCTGCCCGAACCAGACGTCTACTTTTGTCCCTATTGCGGCGAAACTGCCCCCTTGAATGCATGGTGGACCCAGGAGCAAATCGAACACATTCAGCAAGTTGGCGTCGTAGAGGCTGCGCGCCGTCTAGACCGTGAATTTCGGCAGCTTGAGCGGCGAACAAGCAATAGTTTGGTTCGCATACGAAGGAAGGGTTTCGAGTCTCCCGATTCCCCTGGCGTGTTGACTGAGCCTTCAGACATGATCGGTGTCGCTTCTCCCTGTCACGCGTGGGAGCCCATCAAGGTCATTGAGGATTGGAGGAACGCGTTACATTGCCTCGTTTGTGGGGACCAGTTTTCGGTCTAAGGGCGGAAGGGAGATGCACGGGATGGATCATGATCCGGAGGACGGCGAGGTTCTTAAGGACTGCTAGAATCATCCGTTGGATTGTCGGTTTACCGCATAAAGGCGGCACGGTTCCGATCCTGGCGAGGTGCGCTAACGGGCGACAAGCGACAAGTCCTGGTAGTCGAACCGCTATCGCTGTCGCTACAGTAATGAATCTGCCAGGTGGAACTCAAGGGTTTCCCCAAACCTAGAAAGATCGATAGAAGATGCGCCTAATTCCGTCGGACCCTGATATCGGAACGATTATCGGTCGCATACAGGACGGATCCCTGAATCTACAACCAGAATTTCAGAGGGGCGAGGTCTGGGGCCGCCAGAAGCAACGTCTCCTTATTGATTCGATTCTTCGCAACTGGTACGTACCCCCGGTACATGTTGTCCGCACAGAAACTGATGAACAGGAAGTGCTCGATGGACAACAGCGGCTGCTGGCCATTTCGGAATTCGTCATGGGGAAATTTACCATCGATGGTAAGGCCGAGCCGATTACCCCAGAGATTCAGGCACTAGGCGGCCTGCGATACAACGATCTGGAAGCTCAAGCCAGACGGAGATTTGATCGCTTTACTCTGCGAATGTTTGAACTCGTTGACTACGAGCCGGAGGAGCCGTACGAACTGTTCTTCAGACTTAATCAGCCCACCACTCTGACTTCGGCCGAAAAGCGCAACGCCTTCTTTGGAATCCCAAGGCAGCAAATCAAAGACCTAACGTTGTCCGCCCAAAATGCGGGCATGACGCCTCACCGAGTTGGATTCTCCAACGCGCGCCTAGCTTACGAAGACGTCATCGCCCGGTTTGTCTGGACGCTTGAGGCTGGAACTCTGGGAGAGAAAGTAATCTCGGCCCGAATAACTAACCGGTACCGATCCTCTGATCCATTTCCGCCCTCAATTCTTGATTGGGCGCAAGACAGTATCGCGGCCCTTTTCAGTCAGCAATGTTTAGGCCGTGACGACGTTCGCCTCAATAAGGCTACGACGCATTCTTGGCTCTGCTTTGCGGCAAGAGGTTTAAGAGCTGGCCAGTCGCTCGATCAGTTTGATGCGCACATCTTGCGAATTGAGAGTGCAAGGAACACTGCGAACAGTGTCGCCGTCGCCGGCAAACAGAGGCAGAACGAGGAGATCTTGGTTCGGATTTTCAACGACCGAGCTACGTCTAGGGTTAACGACGTCTCGTCTGTCATTTTGCGGGACGTGATCCTTTGGGTGACGTTCGCTATAGAACACGACTGTCAGCTGCCTAACCTGCATATATTGGTCTCGACAGTCGAGCGAATCTCTCAGAGATCCTTGGCAGGCCGAATTCTCCTGGACGCTGCGACAGAAGTCGGCTGGGAGTGGCTAGGGTGAAAAGCGCTCGCGTCAATGATGTTTGGCGTCGCGTCACCGAAAAGAACCTTAAATTCCGGCTCAAGAGCATAAAGATCGACAACAAGCCCCCTCTTAAGAACATTTCCGTAGAGTTGGGGTTAGGTCTTACGGTCATTTGTGGGTTGAATGGGGTTGGTAAGACCACACTGCTTCGACTACTCGAAGGCTCGCTCCTCGGTCGAAGCTCGATTGAGGCGAAATGTCGAGCTGAACTCGTCAACTCGGGTACTTCTCAAGTGGTCATCGTCAGGGACGGCGTTGAGGTTGAATGCTCCCCGGAAGGCGAAGAGTCGTCCCCCGCTCGCCTTTTCGACGCGTTTAGCTCCTCTACGCGGCTTCTTCAACTTGGAACCCAGCCTAACTTTCAAGATCTGTTGGAGGGTGTTGAGGCACGTAAATACGAAGCTGCGGAAATCGATGAAGTTGCCTATGTGATCGGGCGCCGTTACGAAGCGATTGAGGTATTCGAGATCACCGATCCCGCCTCAGACCAGGATGAGTCCCTCCCGGTGTTCAAGGTTAGATTCCAGAATTATGTTTACGACTTCAACTCCATGGGTCTGGGCGAGCTCGCAGCGTTGACAAGTCTTTGGCAGCTCAATCGACTTGAGGAGGGTACGGTCGTCCTTCTTGAGGAGCCGGAGACCTTTCTGTCCTCACGGGCAACTGTGGCCTTGCTGAATGTTCTAGCGGCCAAAATTTTGTCCTCAGGTCTCTATGCAGTAGTTACAACCCACTCTCCCGAAATCCTCGCATCAGTTCCGTTCAGCGCCATTCGGCTTTTGTCGATGTCTGATGATGGGGTCCATTTGGGAGTTCCGAACTCCAGGGCAGAACTCGAATACGCGTTGGGAGCCACTGTTGGTCAAGCGAAAATTGTAATAACCGAGGACAAAACGGCGATGCGTTTCGCCAGTGAGTTGCTTTCGCGTTTTGCGGGTATCTGGGGTCAAACCCTCGAAGTTGTCGCGGCTCCGAACGGTGTGAGTGATGTTTTTTTCTTATGCGAAAGGCTGCCGCCGATTGACAGCTTGCGCGTTGTGGGGCTGGTCGATGGCGATCAACAAGTGCCTAACAAAGAGCGGATCTGGCCCATTAAAAAGATCCCCGGCTCGCTCGATCCGGATTCTACTCTGCGTGCGTCGGCACTAAGCAATCGCGAACTATTTGCTGAGCGCCTCAGTCGAAAGATCGCAACGTTAAATACCGCTCTGGATCCCTTAGAGGGCCTGGATTCCCACGACTGGTTCTTTGACCTTAGCAAGGTCCTTATGTTGGAGCCTGATTCAGTGGTTCGGGCAGCCATACATTGTTGGTTGGCGGATCCGGATAACGCCCAAGCGGCAGCCGCCTTTGTGGGAGAAATCAAGGCAGCACTAATCGATCCGTAGGCTGGCCCCTTTTTGAGTGTCAATTGGTCGTTCTTTCAGGGCGGACTGGATGATCCCGTCTGCTAACGACTTGTTCCCCCTTCTGGTCGGACATTTACGAAGGATGAGAACAGGTTGATTCACCACGTTATGCTGGGAACGACGCCCGGTAGCTCCTTGGGGCGCCGCAGCAAACGCAACTTCAGCGAACCCCGCGCTGACCGACGACTTTTCGCCTGACCTCTCTAAAAGGAGAACCCGTGTTCAAAAGGCCTGAGATACTCATGACGCCCGGACCTACTCCGGTCCCCGCTTTCGTCCTCGCCGCCCAGGCTGAGCCGCTGGTTTATCACCGCGGCCCCGGGTACGCCGCCCTTCTGGACGAGGTGGTCGAGGGAGCCCAGTGGCTCCTGCAGACCACCGCCGACATCATCGTCTACACCTCTTCCGGCTCCGGAGGCATGGAGGGCGCAGTCGCCAACCTGG
>Ga0247713_1001752_pt1 | contig 10436 bp, 10 predicted proteins | sample 21E_NmetaG_FD_189936 | JGI IMG/M metagenome (GOLD analysis project Ga0247713, IMG submission 189936) | Soil microbial communities from hillslope of Landscape Evolution Observatory, University of Arizona, Oracle, AZ, United States - 2-1-E_N | ecosystem: Engineered > Artificial ecosystem >... | reverse complement strand
GGGGTCCATGTTCTCGACCTCATCGTGGTGCGAGACGGGCTGTTCCGCTTCATGAGCGCATCGACCGATCTGTGGGCGCCCGGCACGGGGCTGCTCAACTAGCTCGCCTCGAAAGAATTACGAGCCGTCAAATCGGGAGCAGCTTCCGGTCCTCTGAAAGCCGGTAACGCTCGACCGAGTGGAATCGCTCCGCCACCGGCGCGGACTCCACGTCTTTATCCTCGAGATAAAGAGACACTGCCTCCTGAAGAGACTCCTGAAGCTCCTCTCGAGTGTGGCCGGCGGCGAAGCATCCGGGCAGTTGCATCACCTCGGCCCAATAGCCGCCGGTTTCCTGATCGTGGTGGACGACCACGTCTAGCTCCATATTCACGATTCTATTGCAGGTCAATGTCTGCCTGCCTGAGAATCGCCTGCGTCAGCCCGATCGGTAGCATTTCTCCTTTGAAGTCGGGAATCGTCACCGGTCTGCGGCCCTCCTTGACCATTCACCTGGTGCTTCCCGCCCGTTGGTCCTCTCCCATCCGTGCTTACGCAGCTCCTGTATCAGCTGCTTCTGCGTGAAGCGGCGCCTCCTCGTCATGCAAATAATCGTGCGTGCAAGGTGTGACGAAAGCGCTGCGGGCGCGCTTTGCCAGGTTCCGCCGGCAAAGTTCTCGAACTATGACGTAGCTCACAGTATTGGGCGCGCCGTGTCTGTAGCTTGATGGGCATGGACAACCAGGAGAAGTTCAGCCTCAACCTGCTCGAGTTCCTCAAGCGCTCCCTCAGTGAGGGGCAAAATGCAGACGTCGCGATCAACCCGGAGCTCGAGCAGGTGAACGTCTTCGTCGACGACGACCTCGTGCTCGCCGGGTCGTTCGACGACGTCGCCAGCGGCCGCATCCTGGAGCCGGGATTCAGGTCGGTTCCTCGTTGATCCCGCTCGAGCCAGATGCCGGGTACGTTCCGTCGCGTGACGCGCCCCGCCGAATCCATTCATGCCTGATGCCGGAACGAACATCGTCGTGAAGTTCGAGGCCTGATCTCCGAGCGCCCCGCGGGGCCCTAACGCCGCCGCGCCGCTGATTGCAGAAGCTGTGCCCGGAGATCCTCTTCGAACACGGCGCGCCGATGGCGTCGCATCGCGTCGCCGAGATACGGGTCCCACGGCGCGTCCGGAACGCGGCCCGTGATCGCAACGGTGGAGCGTGCGACGGCTCGTTCGTAGTCGGGCGCGTTCATCCGCCATGGTGTCGCGCCGACACGTTCGGCGAGCCACCCGGCGATCTCGATGCCGGTGGGATCGAAGTCGCAGTGGAGGAACAGCTTGCTTTCGCACGAAACGAGTCGGCGGAGGAGCGTTACCACCGCAACGTTGGGCCATCCCGAGGTGCATACGAGTGGCGGGCCGTTCCAGTTGCCGCGCGCCGCTTCCGCCAGCATCGTTGGGTTCTCGAACACGTGGACGACTGGCGCGCGCACGCTCGGCGGCCACCGCCGCAACTGCGCGAGGGTGACCGCAGCAGGCTCGGCGCGCCGCGCCATCGCGCTCAGCATCTGCGCGAGCGGGGAGCGGCCCCGAAGCGGGAGGGCGAGCACCAGCACCGTCGGGGACAGCATGTCGGCGGCGACCCCGGCGCGTTCCCATTCGGCGCGGCACTCCTCCGCGGTGCGCGCCGCGCCGCGGCCGCCGAGCGCGGCGAGCGCGTCGACGACGGCGCGCCCGGACCACGTTCCGTGGTCGAGCGCGTGGGGGTCGCCCGCGACGTCGGCGGCCAGCGCCGGCAGCGCGACGCCGTCGGCGGGAAGGCGGTCGAGCACGTCGAACACGCGCGCGAGGCGACGTCGATGCGCGTCGATGTCGCCCCCCGGGATCCCGGCGCGCCGAACGCGCGCGCCCCACGCATCGAGGCCGCGCGTCGACGTCTCCGCGCCGAGCCACTCCCACAGCTCGGCGCGCCGCCGGTTGTCCTCCCGACGCGCCCCGGCGCGGTCGGGTACCGGGCCCGTGAGCGCGCTCACGAGATCCTTCAGCGCCGCCGGCTCGATCCCCAACGCGGCCGCGACCCGGCCGGTCGTAATGCGCGCGCCGGCGCGCGGCAGGCGGTCGGAGGCAAGCAGGTCGGCCAGCGCTCGGCGCGCCACGTCGTCCGGCTCCCTTAGCGTCACTGCCGCCACCGGCGCGTCGGACGCTCCGTAACGACGAGCCAGCTCGTCCCAGAGCGGCGACAATCCCGGACGGCGCGCCCGCGTCAGCGCGCGCTCGAGCGCGTCGTCGCGTTCGACCGGCGCGGTCATTGGTGCGCCGGCGCGGCGACGCGCGCGCGCCCGTTCCACGTGAAGCGGCTGCTCGTCACCGGTTCGTCGCCCTCGGCGTGGAGATGGTGGATCGCGATCGCGTCGAGCGTCGAGTAGGCACACCATTCGTGTTCGCTGGTGAGGACCGCGTCGAGATCCCACGTCACGAGGAGCTCGAACAGCTGGGCGCGGTTGGCGACGTCGACCCCGGCGAACAGCTCGTCGAGCAGGATCAGCCGGGGACAGCCCGAACCCTCCCCCGAACCGCCGTCATAATGCGCCGCGACCGACGCCAGCATCGGCAGGTGGAGCGCCAGCGAGCGCTCGCCGGTGGACAGGCGTTGCAGCCGTGCCGACGTCGCGGGCCGGTAGCCGTCCCAGTCGCGGTGCCCGATCTCGAGCGTGAAACGATGCCATGCGCGGTAGTCGAGCACCGCGCGCAGGCGCTCCTCCCACCCGGTCGCGGCCTCGAGCTCGAGGCGTACCTGGTCGATGCGCGCCCGGAAGAAGTCGTGCAGGGCGGCGCGCTCGGAGTCGGTGAGGTCGGCCGGATCCTTGAGCAGCAAGCGGCGCGCCGAGCGGACCGCGTCGGGCTGCTCGGCGTCGACCTCCCAGCGCAGCCTCACCCGCAGCGCCGCCGCCTGCGTGCGGACCCGCGCGAGCTCGTCGTTGATGCGATCGACGAGCTCGTTCGAACGCCGGATGCGCTCCGCGACGGCCTCTCGCACGCTGCCGGTGAGGGTGCGGTCGAACAGGTTGTGCTCGTCGTCCTTGAGTTCGGCGCGCGCCGCCTGCAACTCGCGCTCGAGGGCGCGCGCGTAGTCGCTCACCGAACGGCGCAGCCCGCCGACGGAGACGCGCAGCAGCCACCAGCCGCCCGCGCTCTCCTCGTGGTTGACGTCGGCGCGCGCAGCGAGGGCAGCCCGGCCCGCGTGGAGCGCCTCGACGACGCGCATGTGGAGGCGTTGGAGTGACTGCGGGTCGGCGGCCTCGTCGGGGAACGACTGTGCGATCGCCCGGGCGGCGGTGAGCACCGCGCTGGTGCCGTCGAGTGCGGCGACATCGAGCTCGGCTCCGGCATCGTCCGCGATACCGTCGGTGATCGCGGCGAGGAACGATCGCTGCGCCTCGGTGCGTTCGTCGTCGGCCCTTGCCCGGTCGCGTTCGGCGGCGTCGAGCTGCTCCTCGAGAGTCCCGGCGCGATGCGCGAGGTCGACCCGCTCGTTCTCGAGGCGGCCCCGCCGTTTGTCGAGCGCCCGTCGTTCGACCGCGAGGGCGTCGAGCTGCGCCGCGATCTGTTGGTATGCGGCCCCGACGCTGCTCTCGAGCGCCGCGAGCCGGGCGCGCACCTCCCGGGCCTGTCGTTCCGCGGTCTCCAACGCGGCGCGTGCGTGGGCAACGTCCTCGGTTCGTTCTTCCAGACGACCGGCGGCGTCGGCATGCGCCCGCACGGCGTGGCCGAGTTCGCTCCGGCGCGCGGCCCACGCCCGGGCGCGCGCGTCGAAGCGGCGCAGCAACGAACCCACCTCGGCGAGCTCGTCCTCTCCGGTGGGAAGGTGGTGGCGCGCCGCCAGGAGCGCGAGTTCGCGCTGTTCGTGCGAGACGCGTCCCTCGGCCGTCCGCAGCGCCTCTTCGCTCGACCGCACGCGCGCCTCGGTCTCGTCGGCCACGGTGCGGGCGCGCTCGACGGCGCGACGAGCGGCGTCGAGGGGGGCGGAGTCGGGCAGCGCGTCCAGCTCGGCCTGGAGCGCCGCGAGACCCCGGGCGACGTCGTCGAGCCCGCTTCTCAATGCCGCGTCGTCCCGTGCGACGGCCGAGAGCTCGTCGTCGATCTCGGCGATGCGCCGCGTACGCTCGCGGTCGCGCGCCGCCGCTCCGATGAAGCGCGGCTCTTCCACCGGGCCGCGCCCGACGAGCACCGCCAGCCGGAACGAGCCGTCGGCCGCGACCGACACCGGCGCACCGTCCTCGGGCGCGCCGATTCCGATGCTTTTCAGCAGCGACACCAGCGCTTCCGGTGCGCCCGCCTCGGGAACGAGCACGTCGGCGAGCGTGCGCCCCGGTGCCGGCGCGCCCGGAACGGTTACAAGGTCGGCCGCATGGTCGGGTAGGACGGTGCGTCCCTCGGACGTGACGAGGGCGTCGAGGAGCCCGGCGGCGAGCAGGGCGGCCTCGATCGGGCCCTGCAGCTCGTCGGGGCAATCGGGGCCGAAGTCGATCAGTTGCCACAGCGGGAGCGCGGTCGCGGCGCGCCCGGAGCGCCATGCCGGCGCGTCGGGCACCAGCGTTCGTCCGGCGACGAGCTCGGCCCGCTCGGCGTCGAGAACGGCGCGCTCGGCGGCGACGTCACCGAGGCGCCGGTCGAGCTCGGCGCGCCGTACCGCGGCGCGCGCCCGCACCTCGGACGCGCGGCGCTCGGCGACGCCGGCGACGACGGCGGGATCGGCGGGAGGCGATGGCAACGACGTGCGCACCTCGTGGGAGCCGAGGATGTGCAAGCCCCCGACCCACTCGCCCACAGCGCGCGCGTACGAACCGGTCGCGTCGTGAAGCGCGCCGTCGCGCGCAGCGCGTTCCTCGATCGCTCGGTCATGACTCGCCCGGTCGCGCTCGAGCTGCTCCTCGCGGAACGAACGCTCGTTCACCGCCTCGGCATGGGCGCGCGCCCGTGCCCGCATCGCGTCGAGCTGACTGCGCCGGCTCTCGCTCCAGGCCTCGAGCAGGGTTCCGGCCGCGGCGGGATCGGACTCGGCCGCGGCCCCCTCGACGACGGCACCGGCACCGAGGAGGCCGGAGAGCTCGTCCACCTCACGCCGCGCGGTCGCCTCGTTGCCCTCGGCCTCGGCCGCGCGCACCGCGCAGCGCTCGACGTCGGCGCCCGCGGCGCGCTCCCTCTCGGTGCGCTGCTCCAGCTGTCGCAGCGCGTCTTGTTTCTGGTCCTCCAGTCGTTTGAGCTCGTCGCGCATCGGGGCGAGGGCGGCGCCTTGTCGGTACGCATCGAGGTTCTTGAGCGTGTCGGTCTCGGCCCCGATGGCGTCGATGCGCCCCGTCGCCGCGGCAAGCTCGTCCGCGATGCGCGACGCCGCGGCGGTTGCTTCGTCGAGATCCTCGCGAGCGCGGCGCGCGCGCTTGGTGACGTCGTCGCGCCTCGTCTCCGCCGCCCGCACCGCGTTCGCCTCCGACGCCACGACCGCGCGCGCGTAGGCCTGACGGCGCGCCGCGAGGCGGCGCACCAGATCGCGATCGCCCTCGAGCGCGGCGATCTCGTCGCGCCGCCGGTCGAGCTTCTCGAAGCCCTCCGCGATCTCCGCGATGTCGTGCTCGTCGACCGGCGGCAACGACGCGCTCAGGATGTCCGAGAGGCGCGCCGGCGAGCTCAACAGGTCCTGCGACAGCTTCTCCTTGCGCAGCGCGAGGAGCGCGGTGATGACCGCGTCGTACTGCTTGTCGCCGTAGCCGGGGAACAGCCGGGCGGCGACCGCGGCGCGGTAGTCCTCGGGACCGGAATAGATCGCGCCGCGCGCACCGAGGGCGTCTTCGAGGTGCTTCTTGGACAGCGGCATGCGCGCCTCGTCGAGCAAGAACAGCTCGTGCCCGACCCGCTGGGAAGTCGTGAACCAATCGGTCGTCGCGCGCGCGGTCGACTTCGACGCCCGCACCCGTGCCCCGATCGTGAACGCGTCTTCGCCCCGCGTGAACTCCGCCCACAAAAAGCCGATGCGCACGTCCTTGTCGCTCCCGCCCATGATCCGGTCGTAGAGACCGCCGCGCGAGCGCGCCGAGCTCGACAGGCGGGTCGGCAGCGCGCTGGCGTCGAGCAGGAACGGGAACAGCAGCTCCAGTGCCATCGACTTCCCGGAGCCGTTGGGGCCCCGCAACAGCAGCCGCCCGCCGTGGAATTCGAAGGACTCCTCGAGGTAGCGCCACACGTTTACGAGCCCGGCGCGCGTCGGCCGCCACCGGCGTTCGAGCGCGGCTTCGGAGCGCGGCACCGGCGGTGCCAGGGTCGTCGAACTCATGAGTCCTCCTCCAACCACGGGAACGTTACGTACCGAAACGCGTCGTTTTCGGCGCGCCGGTCGGCGCCGCCGCGCCCGGCGGTGTAGCGCGCGAGCGCCGGGCGCGGACGGACGCGCTCGCCGGTGCGTCGCACGAGACGCAGCTGCTCGAGCGCGTCGACCGCCTCCGCGGCGAGACGCCGGGCGCCGCCGTCGTCGCGGTAGGTCATCGCCCAGCGCGGGTTGGCGTCGAGGTGACGGGTAACCGCAGCGGTGAGCTCGACCATGCTGCGCTCGGTCAGTTGCCGTCCCGGTCCGTCTCGTTCGACGAAGCAGTCGATCACCAGCAGCGCCACCTGTTTCGAGGTGCTGCCGGGGGCGGGGAACGCGATGTCGGAGCAGAGCCCGTCCTCGTCGACGGCCATCATGCCCTCGGCGCGCTCCTCGAGGACGAAGCCGGCCTGCAGGGCGCGGTCGCGGAGCCAGCGACGCCCACCGGGGGTCGAGATATAGGCGAGCCGGTCGTCGCTCAGGTCGTCGAAGTAGAGCACGGGGTCGTCGAGAAGCGAGCGCGCCAGGCTGTGGCGCACCCAGCGGACGCGCTGTTCGGGGTCGATGTCGGGCGCGGCGGAGGGCGCGTGGCCGTAGCGGGGCTCGCGGGTGAGGGTGTCGATCGCGTCGCATGTGTCGGTCGCGCTCGACGATGACGGCGCTTGCGTGGTGGCGAGCAGATGGTGGAGGCGCGACGTGCTGGCGGACACAATCGCGTTCGCCCGATCGCTCCCGACGTAAGCGTCGATCTCTCCCGAGGAAAACGCGACCACACCCCAGCGCGCCAGGAGCTTGAGGGCGTCGACGAATGCCGCCCGCTCGCGCTGCTTCGTCGTGTCGAAGCGGGCTGTCGGGTACGACGTCGTGACTGACCCCAGGGCCTGGGCGAGGAGCCCGATCGTGGTAAGCGGATGGGACGATAGCTCGGCGCACAGCAGACACAGCAACTCGTACCGCCGCCGGTCGAACGGGGCGAGCGCGCCGCGCGTGCGGTGCGCCGGACGGGTCTCGTCGGGTCGGTCGGTGCGCTTGAAGAGGCGCGCGAACCCGCCCGGGACGTCGACCACGAGCCGCCACCCGCAGGTCGACTCGAACCACTCCGCGAGACGGTCGCGGCAGCCGACCACGAGGCGGAACTCGTCGGGCCGGTCGGCTCCGTCGAGCAGTGGTCGGGCGAGGAGCACGCGGATCGCCTCGGCCTCCTCGCGGCTCAACTCCTGCGACAGGGTCCGCTCACGCGCCACCGCTCGCCTCCAGGGCCGCGGCGTCCATGCCCCCGACGGTGATCTCGACCTCGTCGTCGGGGGCGCCGAGCACGCCGGCGTCGGTGGCGAGCCGCGCGGTGCGGCCGTCGCGTATGGGGCGAAGCACGATCTCGACCCCTCCATCGGGGCTCCGGGCGCGCCGGGCGCCGTCGCTCGACGCGGGGGCGGAAAGGGCGTGGGCGAGGAGCGCGAGCAGCTCGGCGAACGTGTCGCGGTCGAGGGCGCCGAACTCCGAGAGCCGGAGCGCGCCGCCGGTGTGGAGGCGCGCCCGGAGCGCCCGGCTGCTCGCCAGCTCGGCGGCCTGCTCCGCCTGACGGCGCACCCGGACCATCGCCGGGTCGGCGACGGGAGCGCCCCGGCCGCGCTCCTGAAGCGAACCCGAGGTCCGGAGCGCCGGCGCTACTTCGACGGCGGGCGCGTCGAGCCACGACGCAGTCGACGGCACCGCCTCGGCGTCGGGCGGCACGAGGTGCGCGTGGCGCGCGGGCCACAGCCCGAACACGGCGTTGAACAGGCGGTGGGCCTCGGCCTCGCTCTCGGCGGCCGCGAACCACCGGGCGAGGGCGCGGAAATCCTGAGGCAGCGACGCGGCCCGCCGGCGCCCCTCCCACCGGCGCTCCAGCACCCGCAGCAGCTGCAGGATCGCGCCCCGGGCGACGACCGTGAGGCTTTCGATGCGCGGTTCGGAGGCGTCTTGGGGCGCGAACCAGGCCCGCAGGGCGTCCCACCGCTTGGCCCGCTCGGCGAGCCACCCCCGCGCCGGGTCTTCGCCCGCGACCGGCGCGAGCCTGGCACCGGCGAGCGCCCGGTCGAGGACGACCGAGACGCCGACCTCGTCGATCCGCGCGACCGCGGCGGCGATGCGGCGGGTGGGCCGCTCGACGCCGGTGACGAACTCCTGCAGGTAGCGGACGGTCTGGTCCTTGACGTCGAGGAACACGTCGTCGCCGATCGCCTCCTCGCGCATCAGCCGCTGCAGGTCGATGCCGAACTGGCGCACGTTCGACACCAGCGACTCGAGGTGGGCCTCGACCTCGATCAGGCGCGTCGCGATGCGCCCGTCGTCGCCGGCCGGCTCGGACGCAAGGTGATGGAGCTCGACGAGGCCGTCGGCGATCGCGTCGAGGACCGCCGGCTGGAGGCTGACGGCGCGCCGGAGGACCTCGAGCGCCCGCATCAGCCCGGCGATGGCTGCCACCCCCTGGGCGGTGAGCGACCAGTTCAGGTTGCGGCGCTCGAACTCCTCGGGCGTGGCGTAGCGGGCGGCATGGTCCTGGGTCGCCTCGAGCAGGCCCCAGCCGACGAGCTGGCCGAGCGCGTGATCGAGCTCGGCGTGGTCGAGCGGCTCGTCCCACCCGCGCTCGACCACGGCGGCGGCGACCTGGTCGAAGTTCATCGACGGCCGCACCACGGCGGCATCCTCGAACACCGCCATGACCGCGATGTAGAGGTCGCGCCGCTCCGCGGTGGCGAACGCGAACAACTCCCGGGCGACGCCGCGCCACGGCCGTGTGGAGCTCACGGCGTGTCCCGGACGAACGAACGATGCCTTCGTTGGCATAGCCAAGAGAATAAGGAGGACGTGTGACAGGTTCCCGGTTCTTTCCGAATTCGGGATCGGCCGTCGCGCCGGCTCGGGCATTTCGCGGTCGCCACGGACGTGAACTGTGACGAAGCTCACATCTCTCGGCGCGCCGTGTCGGTAGCGTGGCGGCATGGACGAGCGCGACCAGGAGAAGTTCAGCCTCAATCTGCTCGAGTTCCTCAAGCGTTCGAAACACGAGGGGGAACACGCGAACGTGGCGGTCAATCCGGAGCTTGAGAGGGTGAAGGTCTTTGTCGGCAACGATCTCGTGCTCGACGTCGGGTTCGACGACATCACCAGCGGACGCATCCTTCAGCCCGGCTTCAAGTCCCTCGACGGCCAACCTCCGGGTCCGATGTAGTCACATAAGGCTGGTAGTGTAACTACATGGACGTGGGGATACGGGAGCTCAAGGCGCGGCTGTCCGAGTACGTCGAACGTGCGGCGAAGGGGCAGACGATCCGGGTGACTGATCGGGGCAAGGTGAAGGCCGTCCTCGGTCCCGTACCGGGTGATCTGAATCTGGATGAAGGGATCGCGGCCGGATGGATCCGCCCCGGTGAAGGCGAGACGCCGACCACGTGGAAGCGTTTCCCCGCCCGCCGCCGTGTGCGGGAGCTGCTCGATGAGGATCGTAGCGAGTGACCATCTATGTCGACTCCAGCGTTCTCCTCAAGGCGTATCTCGAGGAGTCTGGCAGTGACCGAGCCACTGACATTCTGCTGTCGGATCCGGAGTGGGTCACGTCCCGCCATACCTCGGTCGAAGTGCGCCGAAATTTGGCGAGGGCTCTCGTCGGCCGGACGGCCACTGAGGCGCGCGATCAATTCCTCCGGCACTGGGAAACCATGATCGTCGTAGAACTTGACGAAGTCGTATGCGAGACGGCCGCAGAGATAGCGGAGGTGACCGGAACTCGGTCTCTCGACGCCCTCCATCTCGCGGCCGCGGGGCGGCTCGGGGCGGGAGCGTATCCCTTCGCTACCTTCGACCTGCGTCAGGCACAGGCGGCGCGGTCGCTCGGTTGGACCTTGTTGGGCGCCTGAACGCGCCCCGGCATTCACCGCCGCTGGGGTCCTTCGAGGATCTCGTTGTGGAGGGCTACTAAGATCTTTGAAGGGCGTTCGGACGCTCCAAATCGGTGCAGCCGTGGCACGAGGGCTGATTCAGCTTCCGTCCCGAGCTCAACCGCAACGAGCACCCCGACTTGCACACGCGGCTCGCAGTGCGTCCGACCTCGTGCTCGCCGAACGGGAA
>Ga0247713_1001750_pt1 | contig 10439 bp, 10 predicted proteins | sample 21E_NmetaG_FD_189936 | JGI IMG/M metagenome (GOLD analysis project Ga0247713, IMG submission 189936) | Soil microbial communities from hillslope of Landscape Evolution Observatory, University of Arizona, Oracle, AZ, United States - 2-1-E_N | ecosystem: Engineered > Artificial ecosystem >... | reverse complement strand
CGCCCAAGCACAGCGGGCATGCCCGCTGTGCTTGGGCGACAGCAGGATGGGATAGCGCAGCGCCGCCGCCAGCGGCGTGGCGGCCAGCGCGTCGGGGAACCCCTCGCCGCTGGCGACGAGCACCGTGGAGGTCTCGGCGCCGAGGTCGGCGGCCCGCCCGGCGATGGCGAAGGCGGTGTCGTAGCGGCTCTCGCCCCGCAGGCGCTCGGTGGCGAGCCCGAGACCCGTGACCGCGGCCTCGACGGACCCGGTTAGACGTCCGACGACGTAGACCACCTCCGGCTGCAGCCGGCGCAGCTCCTCGGCTGTGGCCGGGTGCAGCGACCCGGTCGGGGTGAGCAGCAGCGGCCCCTTCGCGACACCCGCCAACGTCGCGGCGGCCAGCGCATCGGGATAGTCCTCACCGGTCGCCAGTACCACGGCCGGAGCGGTGGAGGGCCAGCCGGTCTGGCTCAGCTTGACCGCCGTCGCGTAGCGGTCCCTGCCCGCAAGGCCCTCCACGGCTGGCTGCGGCCAGCCCACCGACGAGGCCCGGAACGCCGGCTGCGGCGGCGTGGAGGCCGGCGGGGGGGCATCCGGCTCGCTCGGGTCGGCCAGCGGCTGCCCCTCCCCCGGCGCCGGCGGATCGACCTCGTCCGGCGGCCGGTCGGCGGCTGCTGTCGGTGGCGCCGTCATCAGGCTCGCCGCCAGCGCAAGGGCCAGCACGGCCCACACGACACCCCGATTGCCCTGTGCGCTTCCGCCCACCACGACCTCCGTCCCGCACCCGGCGGTCACGCTGCCCGCGTTGCCGCTCACGCCAGGACACTGTAACCCACCGACGGCACCACACCGTGTGGGATCCGTTCCTCTGAGAGCAACAAATCCCGCACGGTGCTCCCCGTAGGTGGCCGGCCTATTGCTGGCGCGCCTTCAGCTCCTCGATCAGCGGCGGGATGACCTTGTGCAGGTCCCCGACGACGCCGAAGTCGGCGATCGAGAAGATCGGCGCCTCGCCGTCCTTGTTGATGACCACGATGGTCTGCGCGGTCTGCATGCCGGCGCGGTGCTGGATGGCACCGGAGATCCCGACGCCGAGGTACAGCTGGGGCGCGACGGTCTTGCCCGTCTGGCCGATCTGGTGCTGGTGCGGATACCAGCCGGCGTCGGTGGCGGCCCGCGAGGCACCCACGGCGCCGCCGAGCACGTCGGCGAGCTCCTCGACCAGGCGGAAGCCCTCGGCGTCACCGAGGCCGCGACCGCCGGCGACGATGATGCCCGCCTCGGTCATCTCGGGCCGGTCGCCGCTTGACTGCTCGACGACGTCGACGACGCGGGCGCGGGTCGCGGTTTCGTCCAGGCTCACCTCGAGCGTCACGATCTCAGGAGCGGACCCGCCGGACTCCTCGGCGGGGAAGGCGTTCGCCGCGACCCCGTAGAACGCCGGTCGGCCGGCACGGACCTTGCAGCGCGAGATCATCGCCCCGCCGAAGATCGGCTTGGTGCCGACGACCTCGTCACCGTCGAGGTCGAGATCCACCACGTCCGTCACGACCCCGCCGCCGGTGCGCACCGCGGTCCGGGCCACGACGTCGGTCAGGAACGGGTCCGCCGGGTACAGCACCGTCGTCGCGCTCGACGCCTCGATAGCGGCGACGAGGCCGGCCACGGCCGGCTCGGTGGCGTACTCGTCGACCTCGCTGCCCTCCCAGACGTAAGCGCGGGCGGCCCCGTAGGCGCCGAGGCGCTCCGCCCCCGCACCGGCCCCCTTGCCCATGAGCACGACGGCGACGTCACCGCCGCACTTCTTGCGCGCCGCGGTGACGATCTGGTTGGAGACCTTCTTCGGGCTGCCCTCGTCGTGGTCGACGAGCACGAGGAACGATGCCATGGCGGTGTCCTCCCTAGATGAGCTTCTGGGCGGCGAGGAAGTCGGCGAGGGCCTTGGCGCCCACGGTGCCCGAGCCGTCGTCGGCGACCTTGTCGCCGGCCTGCTTGGGAGGGCGCGGGGTGATCTCCAGGACCTGGGTCGAGGAGTTGGCGAGGCCGACCTCACCGGCCTCTACGCCGATGCCCGCGAGGTCCTTCGTCTCGAGGGGCTTCTTCTTGGCCGCCATGATCCCCTTGAAAGACGGGTAGCGGGGCTCGTTGATGGCCTCCACCACGGACACGACCGCGGGCAGCGGGGCGGTGACCGTCTGGTGACCGCCCGGCGTCTCCCGGTCGACCGTGGCGTGACCGTCGGACAGCTCCAGGCGCTTGGCGTAGGTCAGCGCCGGCACACCCAGGTACTCGGCGAGCATCGCCGGCACCAGCATGGTCCGCGCGTCCGAGGACTGGTTGCCCATGATGACGAGGTCGTAGGCCTCGTCGGCCAGCGCCGCCGCAAGGATGCGGGCGATCGCCTTGGCGTCGGAGCCGGCGACGGCGTCGTCGGTCACCTGGATGGCGCCGTCCAGCCCGTACGACAGCGCCTTTCGGATGGTGGTCTTGGCGCTGTCCGGGCCGACGCACAGCACGATGACCTCCGCGCCGTCGCGCTCCTTGATGCGCATGGCCTCCTCGATCGACCACTCGTCGTTGGCGTTCAGGACGGGGTCGGAGGCGTCGCGGTCGACCGTGTTGTCGCTCGGGTCGATCTTCTTGTCCGCAGCGGTGTCCGGCACGCGCTTGACGGGGCAGATGATCCTCATACGTCATCCTTCCGGTGGCCGCTGGCTGGCACGCAGGCAGGGCGCAGACCGCCACTTCCCGGCCTCATGTTACCGCTCGGTAACATGGGTTGCCACCGCTCCCCCGGAGCTCCACTGATCCCCGTTCGCATGCGTGGCGTCGGGGCGCTGATCTTTCATGACCCAATAGAGTGAGCCGCATGGCCGATCACCCGCTCCCGCTGACGGGCGAGCGGACCGTGCCCGGACTGGACCATGAGAACTACTGGTTCGCCCGTCACGTCGCCGCCTACGCCTTCGCCGCACGGCGCGCCGGCGGCCTGCGCGTCCTCGACGCCGGCTGCGGCGAGGGCTACGGCGCCCGCATGCTCGATGACGTGGCCGCCCACGTGGTCGGGGTGGACCTGGTGGGCGATGTGGTCGCCCACGCCCGCGGCGCCTACCCGGGCGTGGAGTTTCTGGAGGCCGACCTCTGCGACCTGCCGCTGCCCGACGCCTGCGTCGACCTGGTGGTCAGCCTCCAGGTCATCGAGCACCTGCCCGACATTCCCCGCTTCGTCGCCGAGATGGCTCGCGTCCTGCGTCCCGGCGGCGAGCTCGTCTGCGCGACGCCGAACCGCTTGACGTTCACCCCGGGCAGCGACACGCCGGTCAACCCCTTCCACACCGTCGAGTTCACCGCCTCCGAGCTGCGTGACACGCTGGCGGGACCCTTTGCCGTGCAGGACATCCTCGGCCTGCGCCACGGCCGGCGGCTGCGGGCCGTCGAGGGCCTGGCGCGCCGCTCGCTGCCCGACCTGGTGCTGGGAGCGCCTCCACAGGAGTGGCCCCGGTGGCTGGCCGCCCTCGTGGCGCGCGTGCGCCCCGGCGACTTCCGGCTGCGCGCCGACGACCTGGACACGAGCCTTGACCTGGTCGCCCTCGCCCGTCGCCCGTAGCAGCCCATCCCGATCTCAATCTGAGCCCCTGACGGATGGACAGCGGATGTTCACCTCCCGTTCACCGTCGCGTCCATGGCTGTCAACCTGCGCTGCTTACCGTGCCGGACATGCACACCAACCTGAACGTCCACACGGCAGAGAAGGACCCACCAGTGAGGAGGTGGCTCACCGCCGCGGCGCTGGTCGGCGTGGCGCTCCTGGCAGGGGCGTGCGGCAGCGACCCCGGCGAGGAGGCCATGGGCGACGGCGCCGCAGCAGGAGACACCGCGTCCGACGGCCGCGGCGACGATGGTGCCGGCGGCGAGCTGACCGGCAGCATCGAGATCGACGGGTCGTCGACGGTCGGGCCGCTGACCGACGCCGTGGCCGAGGAGTACGCGGCCGAGCAGCCCGGTGTCACCGTCAACCTGGGGATCTCGGGGTCCGGCGGTGGGTTCGAGCGCTTCTGCGGCAGCGGCGACACCGACATCTCCAACGCCTCGCGGCCCATCAAGCCCGAGGAGGCTGATCTGTGCGCCGGCAACGGCATCGAGTTCATCGAGGTCCGCGTCGGCACGGACGCCCTGACGATGGTCACCCACCCGGAGACCGACTTCGTGGACTGCCTCACCACCGAGGAGGTCACGACGATCTTCGGCCCCGACGATCCGGCGACGAGCTGGCACCAGGTTCGATCCGACCTGCCCGACGTCGAGCTGGCGGTGTTCGCCCCTGGCGCGGACTCCGGGACGTATGACTTCATGGTCGAGGACGTGCTGGGCGTCGAGGGGTCACGGCAGGACTACAACGCCGCCGAAGACGACAACGTCATCGCCAACGGGGTCATCGGGACACCGGAGTCGTGGGGCTTCTTCGGCTTTGCGTACTACCAGGAGAACGCAGACGCGCTGAAGGCGCTGGCCTACGACGCCGGTGAGGGCTGCGTGGAGCCGAGCGTGGAGGCCGCGCAGGACGACTCCTACAAGATGACACGGCCCCTGTTCATCTACGTGAAACAGGAGTCGCTGGCGGCCAAGGCGCACGTCGCCGACTTCGTGACCTTCTACCTCGACACGGTCGACGCCGTCATCGAGGACGTGGGCTACATCCCCGCGCCCGACGCCGAGCTCGCCGAGGCCGAGGAGAAGATCGCCGAGGCCCTGGGGAGCGAGACCCGTGAGTAGAGGCACGGCTCGGGCGAACCCGCTTGCGCGCAGCAGCGGCCGGCCGGGGGAGAAGGTCGTGCTGGGGCTGCTGTTCGCGTGCGGCGCCCTGTCGATCGTGACGACTGTGGCCATCGTGGCGGTCCTGCTCGTCGAGGGCAGCGCCTTCTTCGGCAGCATCTCCCTCGTCGAGTTCGTCACCGACACCCGCTGGCAGCCGTTCGGCGAGCCGGGCAGCGCCGGGTTCCGGGTCGGCATCGCGCCGCTGGTGGCGGGCACCCTGCTCGTGACGGGCATCGGCCTGGTCGTCGCCGTGCCCCTCGGGCTCGGGACGGCCATGTACCTGTCGGAGTACGCCCGGCCGCGTGCGCGCGCGATCCTGAAACCGATCCTGGAGGTGCTCGCGGGTGTGCCGACCGTGGTGCTGGGGTTTTTCGCGCTCACGTTCGTGACGCCGTTGCTGCAAGACATCTTCGGGGCTCGCACGATCGACATCTACAACGCGGGCAGCGCCGGCATCGTGGTGGGGCTGATGATCGTGCCGACCATCGCCTCGCTGTCGGAGGACGCGATGAGCGCCGTGCCCCGGGAGCTGCGCGAGGCTGCCTACGGCGTCGGGGCGACCACGCGCCAGGTCGTGGCCCGCGTCGTGTTCCCCGCCGCGCTGTCCGGGATCGTCGCCGCCGTGATCCTCGGGATGGGTCGGGCCATCGGCGAGACGATGATCGTGAGCATCGCGGCCGGCAACCTGCCGACGCTCACCGTCATGCCGGGGGCGCAGGTCCAGACCATGACCGCCTACATCGTGCAGGCGGTGGGCGGCGAGTCGGCGCGTGGCTCGCTGACCTACCAGTCGATCTTCGCCGTGGGCCTGGTGCTGTTCGCCATGACGCTCGCGCTGAACGTCGTCGCGCAGCGCGTCGTCCGCCGTTTCACCCAGGAGTACGGCTGATGGGCTTGTCCACCCCCGCGGCCGCATCACACCGGGCCCTTGCCGATCTGCGACGCCCGCGTGGCCGCAGGGCGACGGAGGCCGCCGCGCACGCCGTCCTGCTCGTGGCCACCCTTGCCGGGATCGGGTTCCTGGCCGTGCTGCTGGCCGACATCCTGCGCGACGGGGTCCCCCGCCTGGACCTCGACTTCCTGATCAGCTACTCGAGCCGGCACCCGGAGCAGTTCGGCGTGCTGTCGAGCCTCACCGGCACGCTGTCGCTCATGGTCCTCGTCGCGCTGTTCAGCTTCCCCGTCGGCGTCGGTGCGGCTCTGTACCTGCAGGAGTTCGCACCCGACAACCGGTTCACCCGGTTGCTGCAGGTCAACATCGCCAACCTCGCCGGTGTGCCCTCGGTCGTGTACGGGCTGCTGGCCGCCGGGGTCTTCGTCTACTTCCTCGGCTTCGGACGGTCGCTGTTCTCCGGGGCGATGGCGCTCAGCCTGCTGATCCTGCCGGTGATCATCGTCGCCAGCCGCGAGGCGCTGCGGGCGGTGCCGACGTCGATACGGGAGGCAGGGCTCGCGCTGGGTGCCACCCCGTGGCAGGTGACCTACCGTCAGGTGCTGCCGATGGCCATGCCCGGCGTGATGACGGGGACGATCCTCGCCCTGTCCCGCGCGATCGGCGAGGCCGCCCCGGTCCTGGTGGCCGGTGCGGTGTTCAGCCGGCGGGCCACCAACGAGCCGTGGAAGATGGGCGAGGCCTTCGCCGCGATGCCGGTGCAGATCTTCGACCTGGTGAAACGGCCCCAGCACGCCTTCCAGATCGAAGTCGCCGCCGCCGGAATAGTCGTGCTGCTCGGCGCGCTCCTGCTCATGAACGCCGTGGCCATCGTCCTGCGCAACCGCTACTCCCGACGCTGGTGAGCGAGAGGAACCCCATGCACCCCACCACCGAGTCCCCGCAGATGATCGACGACCGTGAGGCTGCCGGCGACATCACCGACGCCATCTTCGCGCTGGAGGATGTGACCATCCGCTACGGCTCGGCCGTGGCCGTGCGCGAAGTGTCGCTGGAGATCCCCCGCCACGAGATCACCGCGATCATCGGGCCGTCGGGCTGCGGCAAGTCGACCCTGCTGCGATCGCTCAACCGCATGAACGACCTTGTGCCCTCCGCACGCGTCGACGGCCGGGTCCGCTACGACGGCCATGACCTGTACGGCGAGGGCGTGGATCCCGTGGAGGTCCGCCGCCGCATCGGGATGGTCTTCCAGAAGCCCAATCCCTTCCCCAAGTCGATCTACGACAACATCACCTTCGGCCCGAGGGTGCAGGGCATCCGCACCGGACTGGACGACCTTGTGGAGGGGTCGCTGCGCGCAGCCGCCCTGTGGGACGACGTGAAGGACAAGCTCCAGCAGAGTGCGCTTGCGCTGTCCGGCGGGCAGCAGCAGCGGCTGTGCATCGCCCGCTGCATCGCGGTGTCGCCCGACGTGATCCTGATGGACGAACCATGCTCGGCGCTGGACCCGATCGCGACGCTGAAGATCGAGAACCTCATGCGCGACCTGCGCGAGCGCTACACGATCGTGGTCGTCACCCACAACATGCAGCAGGCCGCCCGGGTGTCGGACCGCACCGCCTTCGTCACGCTCGACGTCGACGAGGAGCACGGCCGGCGGGCGGGCGTGCTGGTCGAGTACGACACCACCGCGCGCGTGTTCACCCAGGCGTCCGACGCACGGACCGAGGGCTACATCACCGGCCGTTTCGGCTGACGCTCCCCTCCATCCAGGGGCAGGCTGACGCGGAACGTCGACCCGCGCCCGGGCCGGCTGTCGACCGAGACCGACCCGCCGTGGCGGGCCACCGCGTTTCGGACCAGCGACAGGCCGAGCCCGGTTCCGCCGGCGGCGCGGCTGCGCGCCCGGTCCACGCGATAGAAGCGCTCGAAGATGCGCTCGTGCTGGGACGCGTCGATGCCGATGCCGGTGTCGGCCACCGTGAGCACGACGTGGCCGTCCTCCCGCGCCATCGTGATGTGGACACCGCCACCGTCGCGGTTGTAGCGCACGGCGTTCTCCACCAGGTTGTCCACGATCAGCCGGATGTCCTCGGGCACCGCCACGACGACCGCCTCCAGGCAGTCGCAGGACAGCGAGACGCCGCGCTCCGCGGCCGTGGCCCGGTAGCGATCCATCTGGCCGTGGACCACGGCGGCGACGTCGACCCGGGCGGGGACCGCCTGGGCCGACGCCTCCTCCATGCGGGCGAGGTCGAGCAGGTCGCGAACGAGACCTGACAGCCGTTCGGCTTCACCGTGGAGGCGCTCGATCATCCGTCGCGCCCGGTCGGGGTCGCGGTCGACGGCCACGGCGATGGACTCGGCAAGGGCCCGCATGCCGGCGGCCGGTGTCTTCAGCTCGTGGGAGGCGTTGACGACGAAGTCCCGACGGATGCGCTCCAGGCGGCGTGCGTCGGTCACGTCGTGCACGATCAGCTCGACCTCGCCGTCGTCGTCTCGGCAGGCTCGCGCCGCGAGCGCACGGCCGTCCACCGACGCCTCCACCTCGATCGGCGCCGCCCTGTCCGCGGCCCGCGACACGGCCTCCGCGAGCGCTCCGTCGCCCAGGATCGCGTGCGCGTCGCCGGCCGCGGGGGCCGTCACGCCCAGCAGTTGCTGCGCCGCGGGGTTGGCGAAGACCAGTCCGCCGCGGTCGAACGCGAGCACCGCGAGGGGCAGCCCGCCGAGCAGCCGTTCCGCCCTTCCCGGCAGGTCATCGGTCACCGCGCCATTGTGCCGCCGCCGGCACCGGCGGTGCAGCGTCAGTCCCCCGCGAAGCGGTAGCCGACGCCGCGCACGGTCACGATGAGCTGCGGGTGGGACGGGTCGCGCTCGACGCGCGCGCGCAGCCGCTTCACATGGACGTCGAGGGTCTTGGTGTCCCCGACGTAGTCGGCCCCCCAGATCCGGTCGATCAGCACGTCGCGGGTCAGGACCCGTCCGGTGTTGCGCACGAGCAGCTCCAGCAGCGCGAACTCCTTGGGCGGCAGGGTGACCGGTGCGCCCCGCACGGTCACCTCGTAACGGTCGACGTCGACGCGGACACCGGCAGCCTCGACGGGCGCCGGCTCGGCGGGGGACCGGTCGACGCCACGGCGCAGCACCGCGCGGATCCTCGCGAGCAGCTCGCGGGGCGAGAACGGCTTGGTGACGTAGTCGTCGGCGCCGAGCTCCAGGCCAAGAACCCGGTCGACCTCGGTGTCCTTGGCCGTGAGCATGATGATCGGCACGTCGCTGGTGACGCGGATGCGCTTGCAGACCTCCGTGCCGGGCAGGCCGGGCAGCATGAGGTCGAGCACGATCAGGTCGGGGCGCTCCTGCTCGACCAGGCGCAGCGCAGCCTGCCCGTCGCCGGTGGCCACCACGGTGAAGCCCTCGATGGTCAGGCCGTAGTCGAGGGCCTCGACCAGCGAAGGCTCGTCTTCGACCACGAGGATCTTCGGCATCGGGTGTGCAGTGTAGGCAGGAGGCGCCCCGTAATGGGTGGCGTGTCGGCCACAATGGGCGGCATGGCCCATCATCGTCGCGAGCCCGACCTGCTCGACCGGCTGGAATCCGAGCAGCGTGAGGCGTCCGGCACGCGCGTGGAGTTCCATGCCCAGCTGGCCGAGTGCGACGGCATGCTCATCGACGTGACGCGGCGGGTGGCCGAGCAGATCGTGCCGGTCACCCGTGCCTTCCTCGCCGCGGACGCGCACGCCGCCCGGCGCTGCCTGGCGGACGGCGGGGACATCGACCAGCGGTGCCGGCGCCTGGAGGAGGCCTGCTACGTGCTGATCGCCCGCCAGTCCCCGGTTGGTGCGGACCTGCGCCGCCTCGTGGCCATCCTGCGCTCTGTGGCGGACACGCAGCGCTCGTGGGCGCTGGTCGGGCACGTCGTCGGGGCGCTGACGTGGGTGCATCCGCCGGCGCTGACGCAGGCGCTGCGCGAGATCATCGCCCAGCTCGGCGACGTCGCCGCGGAGATGTTCGCCTCCTCCGCAACGGCGTGGGCGGAGCACGACGCGCTTGCCGCGAGCGACCTGGAGCAACGCGACGACCAGGCCGACCTGCTGCAGAAGAGCCTGCTGACCGAGCTGTACACCGGTCCTTCCTCGGTGGAGGAGGCCGTCAGCCTGGCGCTGCTCGCGCGCTACTACGAGCGGGTCGCCGACCACGGGGTCGAGATCGCCCGCCACGTCGCGTACATGGTCACCGGCCACCGGCCCGGCCTGGATTCCTGACGCGTCAGCGGGTCCGCCTTGATGTTCTGCCGGTCGGAGGACCGGGCCACGTCCGTCTCGGTCAGAAAGCGCCCCCGTACGTGAAGTTGTACTCCCACTCCTCGACGAACCGTAGCCGCATCGCAACGTCGGTCAGCTTGCGACCGGGCAGGACGCGGGCGACGAAGGTTCCCTGCATCCACCCGTCGAAGGCCGCCAGCAGGTCGAAGGAGCGGAAGCCTGCGTTGAACGACTGCCCGACGACGGGCGCATCGGGTGGGCAGACGCGTGTTGCGGGCCGCGCCGTGCAGAGACGCGCGGTGTCGGACGACAGGTCGAGCAGTCCCTCCACCGTCACGAAGCGCCCGGTCCTTGCCCACGCGATCTCCTCCACGGTCACCGGCTCGTCGTCATGGCTCAGCCCACCGCGGAAGCCCTCCGACCCGATGCAGTCGGATTGGCTGCCATGGCTGATGTCGGTGTCGCGGGGTGGGTGGGGCCGG
>Ga0247713_1001749_pt1 | contig 10449 bp, 10 predicted proteins | sample 21E_NmetaG_FD_189936 | JGI IMG/M metagenome (GOLD analysis project Ga0247713, IMG submission 189936) | Soil microbial communities from hillslope of Landscape Evolution Observatory, University of Arizona, Oracle, AZ, United States - 2-1-E_N | ecosystem: Engineered > Artificial ecosystem >... | reverse complement strand
ATGGGGAGGCCAAGGTCGTCACCCCCGGGTCATGGGGCCCCCCTTCCCGGCGGCTCGAGCTGGGCCTGTCCGCGGACCGGACGCTCGGCCCCGGCCCTCAGGCGGGCCAGGTGGTGTTCGCGACGACGGCCGAGGCCGTGGCCACGAACCTCGGCCGCGGGTTCGCCCGGTTCACGTCGGACCCCGTGCCCCGCGACACCGTCCTGCTCGGTCTCCCTTCCCTAACCCTCAACGCGTCGGTCGTGAGCAGCCAGGTCACCCACCTCGTCGCCACCCTGTACCGCATCGACGCCGAGGGGGCGCGCGACCACATGAGCACGTGCGCCATCCAACCCCAGCTCCGGCACGGCGTGACCACCGTCGCGCCTGTGATCCCGGGGCAGGAGATGAGCCTCCCCATGTCCTGCTTCACGATGGCGCACTGGGTGCCGGCCGGGGACAGGCTCTCGCTCGAGGTGTCCACCGCCGGGCCCCACCACGTGAGCTTCGGCACCTCTGTCGTCACCGTCCACACGGGGCCGGGACGGTCGCGGATGCTGCTCCCCGTCGTCGACGCCCCGCTTCACGACGACGTGCCGCTGGGCTGATCAGCGGGCCCGCGAGCGCAGCGCCTGGGTGTCCGGGACGACGTAGCTTCGTCCGCGGCGAGAGACGAGTCCACGGCGCCCGAGGTTGGCGAGCGCCTTGTTCACGCTCTCGCGCGTCGCGCCGACCATGCTGGCCAGGCTCTCCTGCGAGATCGGCACGGTGATCGCCGTCCCCTCCGGGCCCGGTGCCCCGTGCTCGTCGGCGAGGTCGGCCAGCCGGCGCGCCACGCGCCCGGCGACGTCGAAGAACGCTGCGTCCTGGAGGGCCTCGTTGGCCCGGCGCAGCCGCCGGCTGAGTATGCGCAACAGGGCGAGGGAGACCTGGGGGTACTGCTCGATGGCCGCCGTCACGTCGTCGCGGTCCAGGGAGAGCAGCTCGGCCGTCTCGATCACGAGCGCGTCGGCCGAACGGGGTGCTTCGTCGAAGAGGGCGAGCTCCCCGAACACGTCGCCCGGTCCCAGGACGGCGAGGACCGCCTCCTTCCCATCCGGGTTGAACGCACTGACCTTGACCGCACCGGACATGATCGCGTAGCACCTCGTGCCCGGCTCCCCCTGGCAGAAGACCACGCTCCCGGCCCGGTACCGGCGCCGGACGGCCCGCGACTCGAGGGCGGCGAGGGCGTCGGCCCCCAGCCCCGCGAACAGCGGCGTACCCCCCAGCGAGGACATCGGCGCCCAGTGTCGCGCGGACCCGGACCGCGCGGCAACGTAAGGTGAGCCGTGGCCGGACGGACGGTGATCCGCGACTCGATCTGGGGCGATATCGAGCTGGGGGAGCGCGAGCTCGCCCTCATCGACACGGACGCGCTCCAGCGTCTCAGGCGCGTGCGTCAGCTCGGGTTCACCCATCTGGTCTTCCCGGGTGCCCACCACACCCGCTTCGAGCACTCGATCGGCGTGTTCCACACCGCGGGCCTCGCCCTCGACCGCCTGGCCGGGATAGCCGCGGCGCCGCCGATCGGAGACGGGGACCGCGCCGCCTTCCTCGCCGCCGCGCTCCTCCACGACATCGGTCACTACCCCTTCTCCCACGCCGTCGAGGAGCTCGAGATAGACCAGGTGAGGCGGCACACCGAGATCGCGCGCGACCTGATCGTCGAAGGCGAGCTGGCCGAGGTGGTGGAGCGCTCCTGGGGTGCCGATCCCCGGCGCGTCGCGATGCTGGTGGCGGGTCCGGGGCCGGGGGACGAGGTGCCTTCGGAGACCGACCGGCTCCTGCGCGCCGTGCTCGACTCCGGGCTCGACGTCGACAAGCTCGACTACCTGGTGCGCGACGCGCACGGCGCGAACGTTCCCTACGGCACGGTCGATGTGCAGCGGCTCATAGGCGCACTCACCGTATGGCGCGACCCGGAGGGCCAGCCCGCGCTGGCCGTCGACCGCAAGGGTGTGGCGGCGCTGCAATCCCTCGTGTTCGCGAAGCACCTGATGTTCTCGACCGTGTACTGGCACCACGCGGCCAGGTCGGCCGTCGCGATGCTGCTGCGTGCGCTGCAGACGGCGCTCGGGGCGGGCGCCCTGGCCCCCGGTGACCTCGAGCGCGCCGACGACGAGTCGCTCGTCTCGGCCCTGGGGACGGCGAACATGCCCGACCTCACTCGCGCGCTGGCCGGGAGGCTGCGCTCGCGGAGGCTCTACAAGCGCGCCATCGAGCTCACCATCGACCACGACCGATTCGAAGAGATCGAGCTCCTGTGGTTCAGGCCGGCCGACCGCGCCCGGCTGGAGGACTCCTGGGCCGCCGAGGTGGACGGGGCGCCGGGCGACGTGCTCATCGACGTCCCTGAGCCCCGCCGGATCGCGGTGGACCTCCCGGTGATAGTCGGGGAAGACATGGTCACGGACTGGGACCACGCCTCGGGCCTCGCATCCGACGACCTGGACCGCTTCCAGCGCTGGGTGCGGCGGATCCGCGTCTTCGCCTCGGACCGGGAGACAGCGGATCGGGTCCGGACCCGGGAGCGCGCCCTGCTGGGCTAGGTCGCGGCTGGACCCGGGGGCTCGGTGGACGGCGCGGGCAGGTTGGACCGGACCGTCTCGAGCGACGCCCCGAGCACCTGCTCCAGGCGGCCGCGGTCCGTCGCCGCGGGCCCCGCGTTGATCTCGAGGCAGATGGACCGGAGGGCCGGTCCGTCGAGGGAGCGGCAGAAGTCCGCGATGGGCAGGATGCCCTCGCCGAGGGGCGCGTGGCTGTCCCGGCCCTTGCCGCGGTTGTCCGAGAGGTGGATGTGCGCGACCTTGTCCGCCAGCCTGCGGTAGGCGTCGACGATGTCCTCTCCGGCGACGGCGAGGTGCGACGTGTCCAGCGTCAGGTGGTCGAAGCGACGTAGGGAGTCGAGGCTCAGGAAGCGGTGGAACGCGAGCGTCCGTCCGCCCACATGCGTCGGGTACATGTTCTCCATCGTCACGAGCGTGTGGTCGCCGGCCGCCTCCTCGAGCTCGTGCAGGAGCCAGAGCGAGTACTTCACCTGCCACAGGTAGGGCGGGTGCAGGACGATCACTCCCACGTCCAGCGCGCGGCTGAGCTCGATCGTCCTCCGGATCTTCTCGAGCGGGTCGCTGGTGTAGACGCGGCGGGTCAGAAGCAGCAGGGGGGCGTGGATCGCCACGATCGGCAGGTCGTGGCGGTTGGCCAGCTTCTCGAGGGGCTCCGGCGACTGTGTCTCCCTGTCCTGGGAGACGAGGATCTCTACGCCGTCCGCGCCCACCGCCTTGGCCGCCGCGAACACCTCGTCGACCGACAGGCGCCAGAGGGGGCCGGTCGAGACCGCCAACCTCGGGTGCTCCGGCATCTGATCCTCTCCGCTATCGGGACGGGCGTATCGTACCGGCGGCCGCCGCGCATCGGGCCCGGTCATACTGTTGGACGCTTGGTTCCCACCCGATGCGGGCATACGTACGGTGGGCCGACGGGGCATCACAGATGCGATTCAGAGCTCGCCGCGTTCGCAGGTACCTCCTGGTCACGCTCGTGGTCGTGGCCGGCCTCCTCGTGGCCGCCGACATAGTCGCGCTCCAGGTGTACGAGGCCCGCTCGGCCACGGGCCTGGCTCGGTCCACCGCTGCCCAGAAGGCCTCCGTCGACCTGGGCGGGTCGCCCTTCCTGCCTTCGTACGTGCGAGAGCGGCTCGACGAGGTGCAGGTGGAGGCCCTCGGGATGACCCGCGGAGGGCTGCGCGTGGACCGCCTCACGCTCCGCATGAGAGACGTGACCTTCGAGCGCGGGCCGGCCTGGGCGCTCGTCCGCTCGCTGTACTCGACCCGGATGCTCGTCACCGGCCGGGAGGTCGTCGGTCGGTTCGACGTCGTGGAGCGGGACCTCTCGGATTACCTCCGCTCTCGGGTGCCTGCGGTGCGCGAGGTGCGGATCACCCAGTCGGGGGTCGAGGTGAGCTTCGAGGGCGCCGAGGGACAGGGACAGCCTCCCGTCCGCTACCTGCCGCGGGTGGTCACGGACGACGAGGAGGGCAGGCCGCGGCTCACGCTCCAGCTGCTGGGAGCGACCGAGGTCCCCCGGGAGCGGACGGCGGATGCCCGCGCCATCGAGGGCGTCATCCAGCTCCCCCGGTTCCCGGCCGGGTTGCAGGGAACGGCCGAGCTGGGCAACGGTGTCTTCATCGTCGAGTTCGCGGGAGCCGAGGCCTCCTTGTGGGTCGGGGCCGGCCGCGGGGACGATGAGGAGGGCTGAGCGTGGTGGGCACCTCGACCGGGTCCCCGGGAGATCCCCCACCCGTCTCCCGCTAGCCGGCTGACAGGGAGAGAGATGGATCTGGTCGAGACCGCGCGGCTGTACCCCGACCGGCCCGCCGTGATCTTCGAGGGGCACCGGACGAGCTACCGGGAGCTGGACGAGCTGGCGACGGCCGCGGCCGCGCGCCTCGCCGCGCTCGGCGTGGCCCCGGGGGACCGGGTCGCGCTGTGGCTCCCGAACCGACCCTCCTTCGTCGCGTGGATGTACGGGATATGGCGCGCGGGGGCGGCGGTGGTGCCGGTCCACGAGATGCTGACCGTCCCGGAGACGCGTCACATCCTGTCCAACTCGGGAGCCCGGGTCCTGGTCTGCTCCCAGAGGCACGCCGACGCATCCGTGCCCGAGCTGATCTCGTCCGTCGAAGCGCTCGAGCACGTGATCGTGCCGGAGCGCGAGGAGGATGCGGCGCAGGACGGGTTCGAGCCCGTCGTCCGGGAGCCTGGTTCGCTGGCGCTCGTGGCGTACACGTCGGGGACGTCCGGGCTCCCGAAGGGCGCGATGCTCACCGATGCGAACCTGCGGGCCAACATCGAGCAGATGAAGCGGATACCCGTCGCCACCAGGCCCGGCGACGTGGTCCTCAGCATCCTCCCGCTCTTCCACATCTACGGCCTGAACGTGGTGGTGAACCTGTCCGTGGACGTGGGCGCCACGATCGTGCTGCAGGAGCGGTTCGACCCGGCCGCCACGGCCGAGCTGATCCGCGAACACGAGGTCACCGTCGTCGCCGGAGCCCCGCCCGCCTATGTGGCTTGGCTCGGGCTCCCGCCCGAGTTCGGACGCGCGCACTGGGAGTCGGTGCGCGTCGCCGCCTCGGGCGCGGCGCCGCTGCCGCGCGAGGTGCTGGAGGGGTTCCAGCAGCGCTTCGGGGTCACGATCTGGGAGGGGTACGGGCTGACCGAGACGTCCCCCACGTTGACCTCGACCTCGGTGGGCGGACAGCCCAAACCCGGCTCGGTCGGGCGCCCCGTCCCCGACGTCGAGCTGCGGCTCATGGCCCCCGACGGCATGGAGGCTGAGGAGGGCGACCCGGGGGAGATCGTGGTTCGGGGGCCCAACGTCTTCGGCGGGTACTGGGAGGACCCGGAGGCGACCGAGGCGGCCTTCGTCGACGGGTGGTTCCGGACCGGCGACGTGGCGATCCTCGACGACGACGGCGACCTGTACCTCGTGGACCGCAAGCGCGACCTGATCCTGGTCTCGGGTTTCAACGTCTACCCGAAGGAGGTCGAGGACGCGATCGTCGCCCATCCGGACGTGGTGGACTGCGCGGTCGTGGGGATCTCCGACCCGTACCACGGTGAGGCCGTGAAGGCGATCGTGGCGCTGCGGCCGGGAGCCGAGCTGGACCAGCAGCAGCTCGTCGCGCACGCGGCGGCGCACCTGGCACCGTACAAGGTCCCCCGGACCGTCGAGTTCGTCTCCGACATCCCGCGCAACGCGGCCGGCAAGGTCCTCCGGCGCGCGCTGCGCTGACGTGTTCCTGTTCCCGCTGGTGGCCGCGGTCGTCTCCGGGCTCGTCGCGCTGCGTGCGGCTCGAGGGGCGTGGCGGTCCGGACGGGTCTCGCTCGCCCTGTGGGCGTTCGCGTTCGTGCAGTTCTCGGCCGCCTCCGCGCTGCTGGCTCATGGGGTCGGGTTCGGATGGACCGGGGCGTCCTTCCGTGCCTACTACCTGCTCGGAGCCATCCTGAACGTGGTGTGGCTCGGCCTCGGGACGGTATGGCTGCTCGCCCCCAGGGCGCTCGCTCTCGCCGCGACCGTCGTCGTCGTCGCCGCTTCCCTGTACGCGACGATGGCGACCACCACCGTGCCCCTGCTCCCGGGGGCGGCGGAGGCGCTCGAGGGGGTCGTCCCGGCCGGGCGGGACGTGATGCCGGCCGGGGTCCGGACGCTGTCCAGGGTCTTCTCCATCGGCGGGACCCTCGTCGTCCTGGCTGGACTCGCCTGGTCGATAGCCGTCCGTCGCCGGCGCGCGGTCGGGTTGGCGCTGATCGCGGGCGGCGTGGTGGTGGTGGCCGTGGCCAGCGAGCTCGTGCGCGCCGGGATGGTCGCGGCGTTCTCCGTCGGCCTGGCGGTCGGCGTGGGGCTCATGTACCTCGGCTTCGTCCGGTCCGGACCCTCCCGTCCCGACTGACAGGCCCGCCTCCGGCGGTACCGTGGGGTCGATGATCGTCCGGATGCTCGTGACGTTCGGGGCCGGCCTCGTAGGGTTCCTCTCGCCGTGCGTCCTGCCCCTGCTCCCCGGCTACGTCGGCTACATGACGGGAGCCGGGGCGGGCGAGCGCGTGCCGGTCCGCCAGGCGCTGCCGGGGACGCTGGCGTTCGTCGGGGGACTCAGCCTGGTCTTCGTCTCCCTGGGCGCGGGCGCCTCGGTGATCTCCGTGTTCCTGATCGGCCACAAGCGCGAGCTCGAGATCGTGTCGGGGATCTTCGTCCTCCTGCTCGGCTCGCTGCTGGTCTTCGGCCGCATGCCCGCATGGCTGAGGGAGCGGCGGTTCCACGTGCGGCCGGGAGGCGGGGCCGGCAGGACCTTCCTGCTCGGCATGGCGTTCGCCTTCGGGTGGACGCCGTGCATCGGTCCTACGCTCGGGGCCGCGCTCACCCTCGCCTCCACCTCCGGCGGGCTCACCGAGGGGATCGTCCTGCTCGGGGCCTACTCCCTCGGGCTCGGGCTCCCTTTCGTCGCGGCGGGGCTCGGCCTCGTGCGGTTCGGCGGGAGGATGAAGCGCCACGCGGCGACCATCCAGATGGTGGGGGGCCTCGTCCTCGTGGGCGTCGGGGTGCTCATGCTCACCGGCCGGCTGACGCTCATAACGATCTGGATGCAGCGGGTGCTCGGTGGGGCAGGGCTCGACTTCTGGAACGTGTGACGGGGTGTGCTCGTGAATTTGTGTACTAAGTCGGGCCGTCGCTAGGATTCGCCGTCATGCGTCGTCCGTCGGACAGAACCCGCAGCGGTGCGCGGGTACGGGTGAAGCCGATCCCCGAGGCCACCGTCGCCCGGCTCCCGGTGTACCTCCGGGTGCTCCAACACCTCGCCGACCAGCAGATCACCACCGTCTCCTCCGAGCGGCTGGCCGAGGCGGCCGGGGTGAACCCCCCTAAGGTCCGCAAGGACCTCTCCTACCTCGGCAGCTACGGGACGCGCGGCGTCGGCTACGACGTCGAGTACCTCGTCTACCAGATCTCCCGAGAGCTCGGTCTCACCCAGGACTGGCCGGTCGCGCTGGTCGGCGTGGGGAACCTCGGACAGGCGCTCGCCGGCTACAAGGGCTTCACGCAGCGCGGGTTCCGGATCGGCGCCCTCTTCGACGCCGACCGGGAGCGCGCGGGCGAGCAGGTCGGGAACCTGCGGATCGAGCACATCGACGACATGGAGTCGTCGCTGAAGGAGAAGGGCATCGCCATCGCGTTGATCGCCACGCCCGCCGCGGCCGCCCAGGAGACGGCGGAGAGGCTGGTGGCGGCCGGGGTCCGTTCGATCCTGAACTTCGCCCCCACCGTCCTCACCGTCCCGAGCTCGATCCACGTCCGTCAGGTCGACCTGTCCGTCGAGCTCCAGATCCTCGCCTTCTACGAGCAGCGGACGGCTGGGCGTCCGGGCAGGCGCAGAGGCACGTGACGGCGCGCGTGCGCGTCGGGACGCGACCCAGCCCCCTCGCGATCACGCAGGCTCAGCTCGCGGTATCGGCGCTGCGCGACGCCGGACGGGCGGTCGGGCTGGAGGTCGAGACGGAGCTCGTGGAGATCTCGACGACCGGCGACGTCGTGGTGGACCGTCCGTTCACCGAGATCGGGACGAAGGGGATCTTCACCTCCGAGCTCCAGGAGGCGCTGGCCGACGGGCGCGTCGATGTGGCCGTGCACAGCGCGAAGGACCTGACCGGCTCCCACCCGTCCGGGCTCGAGATCTGCGTGGTCCTGCCGCGGGCCGACGTCCGGGACGTGGTCGTCTCGCGGACGGGGGGCGGGCTCGGCGAGCTGCCCGCGTCCGCCCGGGTCGGGACGTCGTCCGTGCGTCGCCGGGCGTTGCTCGGCGAGTCGTGGCCCGGGCTGCGTCCGGTGGACCTGCGAGGCAACGTGGGGACGCGGGTCCGCAAGGTGATGGACGGCGAGGTCGACGCCGCGGTCCTGGCCGCGGCTGGGCTCATGCGGCTCAGACTCGCCGACGTCATCGTCCAGTGGCTGGACCCCCGCACCTTCTGTCCGTCCCCCGGACAGGGGATCATCGCGATCGAGGCCGCCTCCGACCGGGTCCGTTCCGACCTCGCTTGGGTGAGGGGAGCCGACGACGACGCGACCCGGGCGGCCTTCGAGGCCGAGCGGGCCCTCGTCGCCGCGGTGGAGGGCGGCTGCACCGTCCCGTTGGGCGCGTGGGCCCGCCTGGAGGACGGCGGCCTGGCCTGCGACGCCTTCGTCGGATCGGTGGACGGGGCGCGGGTCGTGCGCGCCTCTCGGACCGGACCGTCCACCGACCCCGGGTCGGTCGGACGCGCGGCCGCCGAGGCGCTCCTCGAGGCGGGAGCCGGACCCCTGCTCACGGACCTGGGACGCCCCGGGGGGTCTTCCGGCCCGCGGTAGGATCGGGCATGCCCTGGTGCCCGGCCTGTGACGAGATATTCCCCTCCGGACCATCCTGTCCACGGTGCCGCACCCAGCTGGTGGAGATGGCCGACCTCACCGATACGCCGGAGACCGGTTCGGGCGGGGCCCTGCCTCAGCTGAAGGTGCCGCGACGGCTCCGACGGGCCTTCGACCGCATGAACAGGCCGGCGGTCCCGCCCCGGCAGCTGCTGTCGCTGGTGCTCGGGCTCCTGGTGTTCCTGGCCGGGATGGCGGTCGGACAGATGGGGACGCGCACCCGCGCGCTCCCCCTCAACCCGCCGGCGGAGCCGATGTCCGTGCCGCCACAGACGGCTCTCGAGTACGTGGTGGAGGACAGGGCGCGCGGGTACCCCGACCTCATGATCGTCCGCCGCGCGCTGGACACCGGGGCGGTCGACCCGGCGCGCCGGCTCGAGCTTCATTCGGTCAGCGTCAGCGCGGCCGGGCGCTCGGCGACCCGCCTCCGCGCGCTGGGGGGCAGCATCGCCGCGCTCGTCGACTCGTCGGACCGGTGGCTGGCCACCGCCCTGCCCGACGACGGGGTCCCCCTCGGGTGGCTCCCCGCCCTCGACGTGGCATGGGAGACGCCTTCCTCGCTCCTCGTCCTCGACGAGGTCGGCCGGTTGAACCGGTGGGCGTTCGCCGGTCCGTCGCGCGACGTCCTGGAGGGCGAGTGGGTGGCCGTCTACCAGACCCCGACCGGCGCCGCCGCCGAATCGTGGGGCGCCCAGGGGAGACACCTCGCCTCCGTCGGCCCGGGCGGGGAGGCGCCCTCGCTCGTCCTGCCCCTGGAGACCCAGGTACTGGCGGTCGGTCCGGGCGCCCGCTCGGCCCTCGTCACATCGGGCGGCGCTCCCACGGTCTGGGACGGCGCCCGGATGGCGGTCGCCGAGATCGGCGGCTACGAGGCTGTGTCCGCGGCCTTCTCGCCCGACGGGCGGCGGATCGCCGTCACCCTGCGGCAGAGACGGGAGGCCGAGGCCCTCTCGATCGCGCTCGTCGTCCTGGACGAGGAGGGACGCCAGGTCTCGTTCGACCGTCTGACCTCTGGACGGACCGCCCGCGACTGCAGCCCCACCCCCGTCTGGGACCCGTCGGGCACCTGGATCTACCTGGCTCCGGGGGACCGGATGCTCTACGGCCTGCAGGTGGGCGGCGGCGGACGTCCCCGGACCCGGCTCGGCAACACCGGCTGCGGGCTGGCCTGGTCCGCCTGATCGTCGATGGACGGCGGCCCGCCCGGGATCGTCCACCTGGTCGGCGCCGGACCCGGTGACCCTGGACTGCTGACGCGCCGGGGAGCCGAGGTCCTCTCCGAGGCGGAGGTGGTCGTCCACGACCGGCTGGTCCACCCCTCGCTGCTCGACCTCGCGCCCGCCGATGCCGTGCGGATAGACGTCGGGAAGAGCCCGGGCGGCGGCATCGAGCAGGCGGCGATCGACGAGATCCTGGTCTCCCATGGGCTGGCCGGCCGCCGGGTCGTACGCCTGAAGGGGGGAGACC
>Ga0247713_1001748_pt1 | contig 10451 bp, 10 predicted proteins | sample 21E_NmetaG_FD_189936 | JGI IMG/M metagenome (GOLD analysis project Ga0247713, IMG submission 189936) | Soil microbial communities from hillslope of Landscape Evolution Observatory, University of Arizona, Oracle, AZ, United States - 2-1-E_N | ecosystem: Engineered > Artificial ecosystem >... | reverse complement strand
TCCCCGCCCCCCGCCGCGTGACCCGCCTCACGTCGGCATGACGCGCCGCCGTTGCGGGAAGTCCTACTGCGGACGCCCACGGTAGTCGCCGGCACCAGGCCGGTGCGCCGGGCGTTCGGAACGGAGGAGTCGCCATGGGCTTCATGGACAAGGCGCGCAACAAGCTCCAGCAGCTGTCCGGCAAGGGCAAGGAGCACACCGGCCGGGCCGCCGGAGACCGCGAGCTGCAGGCCGAGGGCCGCAAGGACCGCACCGCAGGCGACATCAAGCAGGCCGGTGAGAACGTCAAGGACGCCTTCCGCCGGTGACATCGACGCGGCCGGTGCGCCGCGTCCGCGGGCGGCTCCCCGAGCAGGGGAGCCGCCCGCTGTGCTGTGCGGGCCATCGCGCGCAGTAGCATTCCGTGATGCCCGACGCCGCGGTCGACGACCTGCCGGACCGGGTCGCGCAGGTCGCCGCGGCCGTGCTCGCCCACCCCGCGGTCGCCCGCCTCGACGGAGGGCCGTTCGGCACGGTCGCGTCGTACCTGCCGGGCCGCCGGCTCGTCGGCATCCGGCTCGGCTCCGCCGGCGGGCCGGTGGAGGTCGCCGTGGTGGTGCGGCTCGGTCCACCGCTGCCGGGGCTCGCGGCCGAGCTGGCGCAGGCCGTCCGGGACGTGCTCGGGCCGGTCCCGGTGGAGGTGACCTTCGCCGACGTCGTGCCGGCGGCCACCGGCCCGGCGGGGGTCGTCGGCGGACCGGGCGCGGGCTGACCCCGCGCCCGAGGTGGCGGAACCGGTCTCGCCTAGACTCGGGCGCGATCCCGGTCCCCCGTGACGTCGCCCGTGACCGGCCGGACGGACCGCACGAACTTCCGCACCACCGAGGAGCGTTCCACCGTGAAGAGCACCGTCGAGCGGCTGAGCCCGACGCGCGTCCGCATCAACGTCGAGGTGCCCTTCGACGAGCTCAAGCCGGACTTCGACCGCGCGTACAAGAAGATCGCCCAGCAGGTGAAGATCCCGGGCTTCCGCCCCGGCAAGGCGCCCGCCCGCATCCTGGAGGCCCGGATCGGGCGGGGCGCGGTGCTCGACGAGGTCGTCAACGGCGCGATCCCCGCGAAGTACACCGAGGCGGTCACCGCGGCCGGCGAGGTGAAGCCGATCGGTCGTCCGGACATCGAGGTCACCGAGATCGCCGACGGCGAGCGGCTGGCGTTCACCGCCGAGGTCGACGTGCGGCCGGAGATCGCGCTGCCGTCGCTGAGCGAGCTGTCGGTCACCGTGGACCCGGTGGAGATCGACGACGCGCTGGTCGCCGAGCAGCTCGACGGCCTGCGCGCCCGCTTCGGCACCCTCACCGGCGTCGACCGGGCCGCGGGAGAGGGCGACTTCGTCCTGATCGACCTCGCGGCCACCGTCGACGGGCAGGTGGTCGAGGAGGCGCAGACCTCCGGCTTCAGCTACCAGGTCGGGCAGGGCGGCCTGATCGACGGGCTCGACGAGGCGGTGCAGGGGTTGTCGGCGGGGGAGTCCGCGACCTTCACCTCCCGGCTCGTCGCGGGGGAGCACGAGGGCAAGGACGCCGAGATCACGGTGACGGTCACCGCGGTCAAGGAGCGCGAGCTGCCCGACGCGGACGACGAGTTCGCCCAGCTCGCCAGCGAGTTCGACACGCTCGACGAGCTCATGGCGGACCTGCGCGAGCGGCTCGGCCGGGTCAAGCGGATGGAGCAGGCCGCCCAGGCGCGGGACAAGGTGCTGGAGGCCCTCGTGGACGGCACGGAGGTGCCGCTGCCGCAGAGCGTGGTGGACGGGGAGTACGACCAGGCCCTGCACGCGGCGATCCACGGCTTCGAGCACGACGAGGAGCGCTTCGCGGAGTACCTCGCGAGCCAGGGCAGCAGTCGCGAGGAGTTCGACGCCGAGACCCGCGGCGACGTGGAGAAGCAGGTGCGGACCCGACTGGTGCTCGACGCGCTCGCCGACTCCGAACAGGTGTCGGTGAACGACCAGGAGCTCACCGAGCGGATCGTCTACCAGGCGCAGCAGTACCAGATGCCGCCGGAGGAGTTCGTCAAGCGGATCCAGGAGGCCGGCCAGCTCGGCGCGATCTACGCCGACGTTCGCCGCAGCAAGGCCCTGATGACCGCGGTGCGCGCGGCCACCGTCACCGACGGCTCGGCGCCCGTCGACCTGTCGGAGCTGCTCGGGCCCGCCGACCCCGGCCCCGAGACCGTCGAGGCGCCGGACGCGCAGGACGGTGCGCCGCAGGAGGACGAGGTCGAGCAGCCGGCGGCGACCGGCCCGACCAGCACCTGAGGCGCCGGCACAGCCCAGAGCGAACACGCCCCCGAGCGCGGACACCGCCCCCCGGCGTCCGCGTAGGGTCGGGATCGAGACCAGCAGACGCGAGCTGACCAGAGGCAGGGTGAAGTGACCCAGGACGAGATCGCGCACCGCGCGGATCGAACGATCGGATCGGCGATGCGCCGCGGCGGCCCGCCGGCATCGATGACGCTGTCGGACTCCGTCTACGAGCGGCTGCTCCAGCAGCGGATCATCGTGCTCGGCCAGCAGGTCGACGACGACATCGCCAACCGGATCGCCGCGCAGATGCTGCTGCTGTCCGCCGAGGACCCCGAGGCCGACATCTCGCTGTACATCAACTCGCCCGGCGGGTCGGTCACGGCGGGAATGGCCATCTTCGACACGATGGAGTTCATCCCCTGCGACGTCGCCACGTTCGCGATGGGGCTGGCCGCGTCGATGGGACAGTTCCTGCTCTCGGCGGGCACCCGGGGCAAGCGCTACGCGCTGCCGCACTGCCAGATCCTCATGCACCAGCCGTCGGCGGGCGTCGGGGGTACCGAGTCGGACATCGCGATCCAGGCCGAGCTCTTCCGCCGGCACAAGCGGGAGATGGCGGAGCTGATCGCCGGGCACACCGGGCAGACCGTCGAGAAGATCATCGCGGACTTCGACCGCGACCGCTGGTTCACCGCCCAGGAGGCCCTGGAGTACGGCTTCGTCGACCACGTCATCTCCCGCGCCGGGCAGCTCCCCGATGCGGGCCAGAGCCAGAACGGGAGCGCGCAGTGAGTTACCAGATGCCGGAAGCGCGGTACGTGCTGCCCTCGTTCATCGAGCGCACGAGCTACGGGGTCAAGGAGTCCAATCCGTACAACAAGCTCTTCGAGGAGCGCATCATCTTCCTCGGCGTGCAGATCGACGACGCCTCGGCGAACGACGTCATGGCGCAGCTGATCTGCCTGGAGTCGAACGACCCGGACCGCGAGATCACCATGTACATCAACTCGCCGGGCGGGTCGTTCACCTCGCTGATGGCGATCTACGACACCATGCAGTACGTCCGCCCGGACATCCAGACCGTGTGCCTGGGCCAGGCCGCGTCCGCGGCCGCGGTGCTGCTGGCCGCGGGCACGCCGGGGCGCCGGCTCGCGGTCACCAACGCGCGGGTGCTCATCCACCAGCCGGCCACCGAGGGCATCTACGGTCAGGTCTCCGACCTGGAGATCCAGGCCGCCGAGATCTCGCGGATGCGGCGCCTGCTGGAGAGCACGCTGGCCCACCACACGGGGCGCACCGCCGAGCAGGTCCGCCAGGACATCGAGCGCGACAAGATCCTGACGGCCGCGGAGGCCAAGGAGTACGGGATCATCGACGAGATCATCCAGAGCCGGAAGCTGTCCGCCGTCAACTGACCGAGCGTCCGCTCGCCGACGCGTCGTCGATTCGTCGATTCGACGCGGCCCGGTCCCTCCCAGGGGGCTGCTTCGGCGGGTAACGTCACGAGAACGCCCCCGCCGGGCTCGCCGGACGGGTCGCGCAGTAGAGGATTCGGGGTCTGCACTCATGGCACGCATCGGCGATGGCGGTGACCTGCTCAAGTGCTCGTTCTGCGGGAAGAGCCAGAAGCAGGTCAAGAAGTTGATCGCCGGCCCGGGCGTCTACATCTGTGACGAGTGCATCGACCTGTGCAACGAGATCATCGAGGAGGAGCTGGCCGAGGCCGGCGAGGTCAAGCTCGACGAGCTGCCGAAACCGGCCGAGATCCACGACTTCCTCGACCAGTACGTGGTGGGGCAGGACCAGACCAAGCGCACGCTCTCGGTCGCGGTCTACAACCACTACAAGCGGATCCAGGCGGGCGACAAGGGCCGGGCCGACGGTGACGGGGTCGAGCTGGCGAAGTCGAACATCCTCATGCTCGGCCCCACCGGCTGCGGCAAGACCTACCTCGCGCAGACGCTCGCCAAGCTGCTCAACGTCCCGTTCGCGATCGCCGACGCCACGGCGCTCACCGAGGCCGGCTACGTCGGCGAGGACGTCGAGAACATCCTGCTCAAGCTGATCCAGGCCGCGGACTACGACGTCAAGCGGGCCGAGACGGGGATCATCTACATCGACGAGGTCGACAAGATCGCCCGCAAGTCGGAGAACCCGTCGATCACCCGCGACGTCTCCGGCGAGGGCGTGCAGCAGGCACTGCTGAAGATCCTCGAGGGCACCACGGCGAGCGTGCCGCCGCAGGGCGGGCGCAAGCACCCGCACCAGGAGTTCATCCAGATCGACACGACGAACGTGCTGTTCATCGTGGCCGGTGCCTTCGCCGGGCTGGAGAAGATCATCGGTGACCGGGTGGGCCGGCGCGGGCTGGGCTTCGGCGCGGAGATCCGGTCGAAGGGGGATCTGGATTCGGCCGAGAGCTTCGGGGACACGATGCCCGAGGACCTCATCAAGTACGGCCTGATCCCGGAGTTCATCGGCCGCCTGCCCGTGGTGGCGTCGGTGACCTCGCTCGACAAGGACGCTCTGGTCAAGATCCTCACCGAGCCGCGCAACGCGCTGGTGAAGCAGTACCGCAAGCTGTTCGAGATGGACGGCGTGGAGCTGGAGTTCACCGGCGACGCGATGGAGGCGGTGGCCGACCAGGCCATCCTGCGGGGCACCGGCGCCCGCGGCCTACGCGCGATCATGGAGGAGGTGCTCCTCCCCGTCATGTACGACATCCCCAGCCGCGACGACGTCGCCAAGGTGGTCGTCACCGGGCAGACGGTGCGGGAGAACGTGAACCCCACCATCGTGCCGCGCGTGCCTACCCGCCGCGAGCGTCGCGAGCGCTCCGCCTGACGCGCAGCGTCCGACCGCGGCGTCCGTACCGCTGGTCGACCGCTCGTCGCAGCCCGCTCCCACCCGGCGTCCGGTTCCGCGTCAGGTTTTGCGGGTAGGTGAGACCCGACCTAGGTTCACGCGAACGTGTCGTGACGGAGCGAGGGGATCACATGGCCGCGGGGTTCCTGCAGCGGGAGCGCATCATCGCCCCACCCGGATGGAGCAGGTGGCTCATCCCACCGGCCGCTCTGTCCATTCACCTGGCGATCGGTCAGGCGTACGCGTGGAGCGTGTTCAAGCCTCCGCTGGAGGGGACCCTGCTCGCGGGAAGCACCTACGCCGGCACCCTCAGCGCGCTGCCCTTCACCCTCGGCATCGTGATGCTCGGCCTGTCCGCCGCCGTGTTCGGCACGGCGGTCGACCGCAACGGGCCGCGCTGGGCGATGCTCATCGCGACGCTCTGCTTCTCCAGCGGGTTCCTCGTCTCCGCGTTGGGCGTCGCGCTCGGGCAGTACTGGCTGGTGGTCCTCGGCTACGGCGTGATCGGCGGGATCGGCCTGGGCATCGGGTACATCTCCCCGGTCTCCACCCTGATCAAGTGGTTCCCGGACCGCCCGGGCATGGCCACCGGCCTGGCGATCATGGGCTTCGGTGGTGGCGCCCTGATCGCCTCGCCGCTGACCGCGCAGCTGCTGTCGGCCTACGGCGGGTCCGGTGAGAACGCCGAAGCGGCCGGCGTCGCGGCCACCTTCCTGACCATGGGCCTGATCTACCTGGTGTTCATGTCGGTCGGCTGGCTGCTGATCCGGGTGCCGGCCGACGACTGGAAGCCGGCCGGCTGGGACCCGGCGCAGAGGCGCAAGCGCAGCCTGGTGACCACCGCCAACGTCTCCGCGAGCAACGCGATCAAGACCCCGCAGTTCTGGCTGCTCTGGGTGGTGCTCTGCTTCAACGTCACCGCGGGCATCGGGATCCTGGAGAAGGCGTCGCCCATCTTCACCGACTACTTCCCCGACGCGGGCAGCCAGGCCGCGGCGGCCGCCGCCGGGTTCGTCGCGATCCTGTCGCTGGCCAACATGGCCGGGCGGTTCGTCTGGTCGTCGACCTCCGACATCGTCGGACGCAAGAACATCTACCGCATGTACCTCGGTGTCGGGGCGCTGCTCTACCTGGCGATCGTGCTGATGGGCAACAGCAACCAGACGCTGTTCCTCATCGCGGCGCTGCTCATCCTGTCGTTCTACGGCGCCGGGTTCGCCACCGTTCCGGCGTATCTGCGCGACCTGTTCGGTACCTACCAGGTCGGCGCGATCCATGGCCGCCTGCTCACGGCGTGGTCGACGGCGGGGGTGCTCGGCCCCGTCATCGTCAACGCCATCGCGGACTCGCGCGAGGCGGCGGGCATCACCGGGCCGGCCCTCTACAACGTGGCGTTCATCATCATGATCGGGCTGCTGGTCATCGGGTTCATCTGCAACGAGCTGATCCGACCGGTGCACGAGAAGTTCCACGAGCCGGTCGAGCAGCAGGAGACGACGAAGGCGGAGGCACGCGCATGAGCACCCGGTTCGATGCCGGCCACCAGGGTGCCGGGCGGCCCCCCGCGATCGTGTGGTTCTCGTGGGTCTGGGTGGTCGTGCCCTTCCTGTACGGGCTCTACTTCCTGTTCCTGCGGATCCCGGCCCTGTTCGGCGGCTGAGACCGGCGCGGGTTAGCGTCGAACCATGAGCACGATGTCGGAGTGGACGGCGGCCGTCTGCCGCGAGCTGGGCCTGCCGGAGGCGACGGACACGGACGGCGCGACGAAGCTGGTCCTGGACGTCACCGGAGACGTCGCGCACGGGGTGGCCCGGCCCGCGGCACCGGTCACGGCCTTCCTGATCGGGCTGGCCGCCGGTCGCGCGGAGGACCCCGTCGTCGCCGCGCGCGACTACGCCCAGAAGGTCAGTGGCCTGGCGAGGAGCTGGAACGCCGAGGGGGAGCGGGGCGTTCCCGCGAACGACCAGTCGCGCCGGGGCTGAGGCCACCACACGCCGGCGTGCGCACCGTCTGCGGGATCGCCCGCCGGATCCAGGTGGTCCTCGGTTGGGGCGTCGACCCGCCGCAGGCCCCGGCGCCGGCGGCGGCGCTCACCCGGCGGTCGCTGCTGTCCGGGAAGCCCGGCGAGCAGCGCCGCGACGGCGTCCGGCTCGACCAGGTCGACGGCACCACCTGCGGCAGCGCCGTGCTGGTGGCGCTGGCGGCGTGGGCCGACCCCGCCGAGCTGGACCGGCTGGCCGGCCCGGACGGCACCGCTGCGCCGGGGGCGGCCGGGGGAGCGCGGTCGATCGATGGCTTCGGGGCCCGCTACGACGCCCGCCAGCGCGAGGTGCACCGGCAGACCAACCGGATCTGGCCCCGCGCGCTGGGCACGACGCCGTGGTCGATGGTGCGCTGGCTGCGCCGCCACGCGCCCGGCGCGGGGTCGTACCGGGTGCGGCTGGTGGACGACATGTCGGTGGCGGACGTCGCGAGGGCCCTCGACGCCGTGACCGGCGCCGTTGCCGCGGGCCGTCCGGTGCCGCTGCTCGTCGGTACCGCCGTCCCGCGCCACTACACCATGGCGCTGGCCGGCGACGACGCGGCGTGGCGGGTGTACGAGCCCACCAGCGGCGCGATCCGGGTGCTCGACCTCCACCTGGTGCGCGCGCACGCGCTGCGCCCGGTGCTCGGCTTCGACCGCCTGCACGCCGTCCTGCTCCCGACGTGAGCCCGATCGGCGAACGCGCCGTGCGGCGACGGCGAACTCGCCGGGTGGATGGGAACCCGCTGGCTGCGGGGCCGCGGAACGGGCTCGTCACCGGCTCGTAGACTCGCTGACGTGACCGAGACGCTCCCGCCGCGCACGGACCGGCCCGCCCGGGGACTTCCCACCCAGTGGAACCCGGGCGAGGTAGAGGCCGTGCTGTACCAGCGGTGGGTGGACGCAGGCTACTTCGAGGCGGATCCCGGGAGCGGGCGGCCGCCGTTCTGCATCGTCATCCCGCCGCCCAACGTCACCGGCAGCCTGCACCTCGGGCACGCGATGGACCACACGCTCATCGACGTCCTCACCCGGCGCCGCCGCATGCAGGGCTACGACGCGCTGTGGCTGCCGGGTATGGATCACGCCGGGATCGCGACGCAGAACGTCGTCGAGCGACGGCTCGCCAAGGACGAGGGCCGGTCGCGCCACGACCTCGGGCGCGAGGCGTTCGTCGAGCGGGTGTGGGCGTGGAAGGCCGAGTCCGGCGGGACGATCCTGGGCCAGATGCGCCGCCTCGGTGACGGCGTCGACTGGAGCCGCGAGCGCTTCACGCTCGACGAGGGGCTCTCGGCCGCCGTCCAGACGGTGTTCAAGAAGATGTTCGACGACGGCCTCGTCTACCGGGCCGAGCGCATCATCAACTGGTGCCCCCGGTGTCGCACCGCGCTGTCGGACATCGAGGTGGACCACTCCGAGGACGAGGGCGAGCTCGTCAGCATCCGCTACGGGGAGGGCGAGGACGCGATCGTCGTCGCCACCACGCGCGTGGAGACGATGCTGGGTGACACCGGCGTCGCCGTGCACCCCGACGACGAGCGCTACGCGCACCTCGTCGGCCGCGGGATCGAGCTGCCGGTCGTCGGGCGCACGATCCCGGTGGTCGCCGACGCCCACGTCGACCCGGCGTTCGGCACGGGCGCGGTGAAGGTGACGCCGGCGCACGACCCCAACGACTTCGAGATCGGCCGCCGGCACGGCCTGCCGATGCCCTCGATCCTCGACGAGGGCGCCGTCGTCAGCGGCAGCGGCACCCGCTTCGACGGGATGGACCGGTTCGCGGCTCGCGAGGCCGTGCGCGAGGAGCTGCGCGCGCAGGGCCGGATCGTCGCCGAGAAGCGCCCCTACCTGCACTCCGTGGGTCATTGCAGCCGCTGCGACACGGTGATCGAGCCGCGGCTGTCGCTGCAGTGGTTCGTCAAGGTCGCCCCGCTGGCCCGGGCGGCCGGCGACGCCGTGCGCGACGGCCGCACGACGATCCACCCGAAGGAGCTGGAGAAGCGCTACTTCGACTGGGTCGACAACATGCACGACTGGACGATCAGCCGCCAGCTCTGGTGGGGGCACCGGATCCCGGTCTGGTACGGCCCCGACGGCGAGGTGGTCTGCGTCGGGCCGGACGAGCGGCCGCCGTCGGGGGAGGGCTGGTACCAGGACGAGGACGTCCTCGACACCTGGTTCTCCTCGGGCCTCTGGCCGATCTCGACGCTCGGCTGGCCGCGCGACACCCCGGACCTGCGCCGCTACTACCCGACGTCGGTGCTGGTCACCGGCTACGACATCCTGTTCTTCTGGGTCGTCCGGATGATGATGTTCGGCCTGTACGTTATGGACGGGGCACCGCCGTTCACCCACGTCTACCTGCACGGGCTGATCCGGGACCAGCACGGCAGGAAGATGTCGAAGTCGCGCGGGAACACGATCGACCCGCTGGAGCTGATCGACGAGTACGGCGCCGACGCGTTGCGCTTCACGATCGCCCGCGGGTCGAACCCGGGGGCGGACATGGCGCTGTCCACCGAGTGGGTCGCGGGCTCGCGCAACTTCACCACGAAGCTGTGGAACGCCAGCCGGTTCGCGCTCGGCAACGGGGCCTCCGCCGCCCTGCCGCTGCCCGAGCAGCCGACCGACGCCGACCGCTGGATCCTCGGGCGCCTGCGCGAGGTGCGCGAGCAGACCGACGCGCTGCTGGAGGACTACCAGTTCGCCAAGGCCACCGAGGGGCTCTACCACTTCACCTGGGACGAGTTCTGCGACTGGTACCTGGAGCTGGCGAAGGCCCAGCTCGCCGACGAGGCGACCGCCGACGGCACCCGCGCCGTGCTCGGCCACGTCCTCGACGCGCTGCTCAAGCTGCTGCACCCGGTGATCCCGTTCGTCACCGAGGTGCTGTGGACCGCGCTCACCGGCGAGGAGTCGGTGGTCGTCACGCCCTGGCCGGTCGGCGCCGGCGCGCCCGCGGACCCGGCCGCGGCGGCGCGGGTCGCCGACGTGCAACGGCTGGTCACCGAGGTCCGCCGGTTCCGCACCGAGCAGGGCATCGCCGGCGGGCGCCGGGTCGCCGCGCGAGTGGAGGGGCTCGCCGCGGCGGGCCTCGGCGAGGCCGGCCCGGGCGGGGCCGACGCGGCGCTGCGGTCGCTGGCCCGGCTGGACGCGCCCGGCGCCGGGTTCGCGCCCACCGCCACCGTCGAGGTCGCGCTGTCGGGCGGGCCCGTGCGCGTCGAGCTCGACACCTCCGGCGCGATCGACGTCGCGGCCCAGCCGCCGCGCGCAAGG
>Ga0247713_1001747_pt1 | contig 10452 bp, 8 predicted proteins | sample 21E_NmetaG_FD_189936 | JGI IMG/M metagenome (GOLD analysis project Ga0247713, IMG submission 189936) | Soil microbial communities from hillslope of Landscape Evolution Observatory, University of Arizona, Oracle, AZ, United States - 2-1-E_N | ecosystem: Engineered > Artificial ecosystem > Mesocosm... | reverse complement strand
GGCGGCACGGGCGCAGTGGCCGAGGCGGTCGCCGAGCGGCTGGGCGAGCTCGCGCCCGTCGAGCGCATCGCAGGACAAGACCGATACGACACCGCGGCGAGGATCAGCGAGTCGACCTTTCCCACCGGCGTCCCGGTTGCCTTCGTGGCGACGGGGGCCGACTACCCCGATGCGCTGGCCGGCGGAGCGGCAGCGGCCAACCGGGGGGGTCCCATCCTGCTGGTCTCCCGCGACGCCGTTCCCGACGCCACGGTCCGCGAGCTGCGCCGCCTGCAGCCCGGGCGCATCGTGGTCCTCGGGGGCACTGCCGCCGTCGCCGAGGCGGTCGCCGAGCAGCTGGGGCAGCTGGCGCCCGTCGAGCGGATCGCCGGCTCTGACCGCTTCGCCACCGCCACCCGGGTGAGCCGCGACACCTTCCCGGTGGCCTCGAGGGTGTTGGTGGCCACGGGACGCAACTACCCGGACGCGCTGGCGGCCAGCGCCGCCGCCGGAGCCGAGGTTCCGGTGCTGCTCGTGACGCGCGACGCGGTGCCCGACGTCGTCGGCGAGGAGCTGGCGCGGCTGCGACCAACCCGCATCGTGGTGCTCGGTGGTCGGCAGGCGATCGGGGAACCGGTGTTCGAGGCGCTGCGCCCCCACCTGCGCTGAGCTCGACATGCGTTGGGAGGTGGACCGGCCGCTGCGCGACGGCGTCCGGTGAGCGGGCACGGCGGCGGGGACACGCGCACCCGGCCGTGGCTTCTCTGGCATCATGGCCGACTGCCGCGGGCGACGAGGGAGAAGGCATGAAACTCGGGATCCTGTCCAGAGCTCCGAACTCCTACAGCACGAGGCGTCTGCGCGCCGCCGCGGAGGAACGGGGTCACAAGGTCCGCGTGCTGAACACGTTACGCTTTGCGATCGACCTCGCCGGCGACGAGCCGGACCTGCAGTACCGGGGCAAGCCGTTGTCGCACTACGACGCGGTCCTGCCGCGCATCGGGGCGTCGATCACCTTCTTCGGTATGGCCGTCGTCCGCCAGTTCGAGCAGATGGACGTCTACACGCCCACCACGGCCGCGGGGATCGCCAACTCTCGCGACAAGCTCCGCTCCATCCAGATCCTCTCCCGCCACGACATCGGCATACCGGCCACGACGTTCGTCCGCGACCGCGCGGACGTCCTGCCCGCGATCGAGCGGGTGGGCGGCGCACCGGTCGTCATCAAGCTGCTCGAGGGCACCCAGGGCATCGGCGTGATCCTCGCGCCGGACAAGAAGGTCGCCGAGGCGGTGATCGAGACGTTGCAGAGCACGAAGCAGAACGTGCTCATCCAGCGATTCATCGCCGAGAGCCGCGGGCGTGATCTGCGGGCACTCGTCGTCGGCGACCGCGTGGTCGCGGCCATGCGTCGCAGCGCCCAGGGCGAGGAGTTCCGGTCCAACGTGCACCGCGGCGGCTCCACCGAGGTCGTCGAGCTGGACGACATCTATCAGCGAGTTGCGGTGCAGGCTGCGCAGATCATGGGCCTCAAGGTGGCCGGAGTCGACATGCTGGAGAGCGACGAGGGACCGCTGGTCATGGAGGTCAACTCCTCGCCGGGCCTGGAGGGGATCGAGACGGCGACCGAGCTCGACGTCGCCGGTGCCATCGTCGACTACATGGCGAACCAGGTAGCGTTCCCCGAGCTTGACGTCCGTCAGCGGCTCACGGTCAGCAGCGGGTACGGGGTGGCCGAGCTCCTTGTCCGGGACGGCGCCGACGTCCTGGGCAGGACCATCGCGGCCTCCGGCCTCCGGGATCGCGACATCACCGTCCTCACCCTTACCCGAGGGACGAAGGTCATCCCCAACCCCCGCGGCGACCGCGAGCTCGATGCCGGTGATCGGCTCCTCTGCTTCGGCAGGCTCGAGGCGATGCGCGACCTGGTCCCCGCCCGGCGCCGCCGGCGCGCCCGTCCGAAGGTCGAGCCACTCCCCAGCCCCGCGATCCCTGACGAGGCGCAAGCCACGGGGCAGGCGGGGGAGCAGGCCGCTACGATGCCGTTGTGATCCTGGCACACAGCACCTGGGTCTGGGCCTGGCTCGGCGTGCCGGTCGCTGTCTACGTGCTGGTCACCGCAGGGCTGGCCGTCGCCGGGCGTAGCAACGAGCGCGAGGCCGTCATCTTCTTCCTGGCCAAGATCTCGGACAGCCTCCGCCGGGCCACGGGTTTCCCCGGATGGTCCATGGCCGGGGTGCTGTCCGCGCTCGTGGCCCTGCTCATCGTCGTGCTCGGCTTCTACTGGGACGTCGCCTGGCACGTCGACAACGGCCGCGATGTGGCGCTGTTCACCCCGTCCCACGTGATGATCCTCGTCGGTCTGGGCGGGCTGATGTACGCGGCGGTCGTCGCGGCGCTGTTCGCCACCGTGGACGACGTCGACGTGGGCTTTCGCGCGGGACTGCTGCAGGTCCCCTACTCGGCGGCACTGCTGTTCGCGCTCGGCGCCGGGGCGGTGGCCGGCTTCCCCCTCGACGAGCTGTGGCACCGCGCCTACGGCATCGACGTGACCCTCTGGAGCCCGAGCCATCTGCAGCTGGTCGGAGGAGGATCTCTCGCCACGATCGCCGCTCTCCTGATGTGCGCCGAAGCCCGGCCGTCGGCGCGGCCCAACCGCCTGGGCCGCGCCATCGTCGTCCTCACGGCCGGCACGGTCCTCGTCGGCATGTCGACCTTCCAGGGCGAGTTCGACTTCGGGGTCCCGCAGTTCCAGGTCCTGTACCTCCCGCTGCTCGTCTCGACGGCGGCGGGGTTCAGCCTCGTGCTCGTCCGTCTCGCTCTCGGGCCGTGGGGTGCCGTCAAGGTCGCGCTGGTGGCCATGCTGCTGCGGGCCTTGCTCGCGCTGGCCGTCGGCGGCGCGCTCGGCCACACGGTGCCGCGCTTCCCGCTTTACCTCGGCTCGGCCGTGCTGGTCGAGGCGGCGGCTTGGCGTCTCGGCACCGAGCCGCGGCTGCGTTTCAGCGTCGCTGCCGGACTGCTGGTCGGCACCCTCGGCCTGCTCACGGAGGGGACGTGGGCGGTCGCGACGGGCTGGTGGTACGACGTCCCCTCCTCGCTCGCAGTGAAGGCGACCCTGCTCGGGCCGATCGCCGCGATAGCGGCCGCGGTGCTCGGCGCGGGCCTGGGCCGCGCGTTCGTGCCCCGTGACGAGCCGATGCCGTTGGCCCCCCTGGTCCTGGCGGGCGTCGCGCTCGTCGGCGTCCTCGCCTACCCGTCGCCCCGACAGGTGGGTGAGGTGGAAGCGGTCATCCGCCTCGACGGCACCGGCGAGACGGCCGGGGTCGAGGTCGGGCTGCATCCGGCCGACGCCGCCCGGAACGCCACGGCGTTCGCGCTCGCGTCGTGGCAGGGGGGTGGCGCCTTCACCACGCCGCTAGACGAGGTTGCTCCCGGCGTCTACCGGTCGGTCGATCCCGTTCCGGTCAGCGGCAGCTGGAAGACCGTGGTCAGCCTCCAGCGCGGCGCGGAGGTCATGGCCGCGCCGGTCTACATGCCCGCCGACCCGGAGATCGGGGCGTCGGCGGTACCCGCGGTTGCAGAACGCAGAGTCGTGTTCCAGCGCAACACCGACGTGCTGCTCCGGGAGGCCACCGAGGGGCCGGCGTGGCCGGCGGTCCTCGCCTACTCGGGTTTGGCCGCGCTGGTCGCGCTCTGGGTGGCACTGCTGGCCGTGACCGCCACCCGCCCCGTACGATCAACCCCATGTCGCAAGCAGATCCCGATCGCCGCCGGCCGATACTGACGTCGGTCAGCGGCGATGACACGGTGCGGGTGGTCCTCGAGCACCGCGGCCGCCACTACGTCGGCGAGTGCGACGTCACCCCGGAATGCGGGCTGGCCGCCGCCTCGGCTTCCGCGACATTGCAGGCGCTCGACGCCCTCACCCTCCCCGACGTCGAGCTCCGCCTGGACTGGTGCGGCGTCCTCGACCCGGGCACGGGGATGTCTCCCGCCGTCGTCGTCTACGCCACCGCGACGGTCGAGGGGGTCGCCAGCGCCCAGGCGGGGGCCGCACTGGTTCACCACGACGCGCAGGTCGCGGCCGTCCGAGCAGCTCTGGACGCGCTGAACCGCCGCCTGGAGATCCTCGGCCACTGGGAATGACGGAGTCCTTGACGGGACCCGCCGCAAGCTTGCTCGAACTCGCGGAACGGGTGGCCCGGCAGGCGGGCCGCGAGCTGCTCGACCGCTACGGGTCGGCCACGGGCGTCGGCACGAAGTCCAGCGCCACCGACCCCGTGAGCGACGCGGACCGGGCGGCCGAGGACATGCTCGTCACCGCGCTGGTCTCCGAGCGGCCCGACGACGGCCTGCTCGGCGAGGAGGGCGCCGAGCGGCCGGCCACCTCTGGCCTGCGCTGGGTCCTCGACCCGCTCGACGGGACCGTCAACTTCCTGTACCGGTTCCCCGGATGGTGCGTGAGCGTGGCCTGCGAGGACCGCAGCGGCGACACCTGGATCGCACTCGTCGGCGTCGTCCACGATCCCCTGCGCGACGAGACCTTCTCCGCCGTCCGCGGCGGAGGCGCTCGGCTGAACGGCGCAGCGCTGGCGGTGAACGACCCCGTGCCCCTCGAACGCGCCCTGATCGCCACCGGCTTCGGCTACGACGCCGAGCACCGGCGCCGCCAGGCGGCCATCGTGGCGGAGCTGATCCCGCGGGTGCGCGACATCCGCCGCGCTGGGTCCGCGGCGCTCGATCTGTGCGCCGTGGCCGCCGGCCGGGTGGACGGCTACTACGAGGACTCCCCGTCACGGTGGGACTGGGCGGCCGGCGGGCTGGTGGCGGCCGAGGCCGGCGCGGAGGTCGGCACGCTGCTCGCCCCGGACGGCAATCCTGGCGTGCTAGCGGCGGGACCGGCCCTGGCCGGCCCCCTGCGCGCCGCGGTCACCCGCCCGTAGCCCGGCATGCCGCACGGTGCGATCGGGTATGGCGGTGTTCTCTTCCACCACTCTGCTCGGGAGACCCACGATCATGCAGCTGACCCCCCAGGAGCTCGGCCTGGTGCAGCGCGACCGCCGCCGACAACCTTCGTTGCCCGCCCCGCGCGGGCCAGTGAGCGCGTTCCTGTTGGAGCACCTCGCCCGTCCAGTGCACGACCTGCCCGAGGCACCACCGGCCGACGATGATCCCCTGGACGGGGACGACTCGGCGCTCGCCCTGTACTGCTGCTACGAGCTGCACTACCGGGGCTTCGACGGGGTCGACGGGCGCTGGGAGTGGGACCCCGGTCTGCTGCGCCTGCGTGCCCGGCTCGAGGGGGCCTTCGACCGACGCGTCCGGGAGGTCACCGGGCCGGTGACCGTCACCGACGACGTCCCCGAGCGGCTATGCGGCCTGCTCACGGAGTTCGCCGGTCCCTCGCTCTCGGCATGGATGCTGCGGGAGGGCAGCCTCGAGCAGCTGATGGAGTTCCACATCCACCGCTCGGCCTACCAGCTGAAGGAGGCGGATCCGCACAGCTGGGCGCTCCCGCGGCTGTCGGGCACCGCGAAGGCCGCGCTGGTGCACATCCAGTCCGACGAGTACGGCCAGGGCGTCGAGAAGGACATGCATGCCGAGCTGTACGCGCTGACCCTGCGCGAGCTGGGCATGGACGACGCCTATGGCGCCTATCTGGATGTCATCCCCGGGGTGACGCTGGCGACGGTCAACCTCGTCTCCTACTTCGGACTGCACCGCCGGCTGCGAGGAGCGCTCGTGGGTCACCTGGCCGTCTTCGAGATGACGTCGGTGGAACCGATGGGCCGGTACTCCGCCGCGCTGCGCCGGCACGGCTTCGGGCCCTGGGCGCGGTTGTTCTACGACACCCACGTCGTGGCCGACGCCCATCACCAAACGGTCGCCGTGCGCGACCTCGCGGGCGGGCTCGTGCGCGACGAGCCGCATCTCGCCGGAGACGTGCTGTTCGGGGCGCAGGCCGTCAGCGTCCTCGAGCAGCGCTTCACCCGTCATCTGCTCGACCGCTTCGCCGCAGACCGGACCTCCCTGCATCCCTCGTCGACCGTCCGCTCCGCTCACCTAGGGAAGCGGTAGCGGGCATAACAGGCGGTGGGCACGGCAATGACTGCGCTCACCGAGATCGAAGGGAGCAGCATGGCCGGCGAGAGCCACACGACCACCGATCACGACACCATCCGCAGGTGGGCGGAGGAACGCGGCGGGCGACCCGCGACGGTCAGCATCGACCCACTCCGGAGACGACCCGGGACTCATCCGCATCGACTTCCGCGGCTACAGCGGCGAGGACTCGCTGGAGGAGATCAGCTGGGAGGAGTGGTTCGCCAAGTTCGACGACCAGGGGCTCGCACTGGTGTACCAGGACACCACCGAGGACGGCGAGCAGAGCAGCTTCAACCGCGTGGTGAAGCGGGAGTAGGCACGCTCAGGGCAGGTGCTGGACGGCCATCGGCCGGCGGAGCGCCGGCTTGCCGTCCCCCCGCACCTCCGCGACGTTCTCACGATGGACCTTGGGGCCCGGGTCGGGACGGGGTTTGCGCGCGCGTGCCCGCGGGGCGCGTTGGTCGCCGCCCGGGCGGCGACCGCCCTTCTCACCCGGCGCCCGGCGGCTCTGTGCGCGGGGACGGTCAGGCGGACCCTCCTCGGCACGCTCGTCCTGGTCAGCCGTCGGCTCCTCGGCGGTCTCAGGCGAAGGTTGACGCCGCGTCCGGGTGCGCACCCGCCGCCGGGCGGGTGCGGCCTCGCCGGCGTGCACGGCGGCTGAGCCATCCCCGGCCCGCCGTGGGGCCTCGACGGGCTCTGCTGCAGCGGGTGGCCTGTCCGTGGAGTCGCCACCGCGGCGGCGGCGGACGCGGGCCCGTCGGGGCCGGCTGGGCGGCGCAGCGGCGTGGGCGCGCACAGGACGCTTCTCGGCGGTCGTCTCCTTCTCCTCTTGCGCGACCGACTCCCTGTTCGCGGACTCAGCGAACTCCTCGGGCTTCGCGTCGCGCCGGTCACGTGCTGGCTGCCCGCGCCGCTTCTTTCGGGGGGCGCCGCGCCTGGTGACGGGCTGGCTGCCCTCGGCCGGTTGTGTACGGGGACCTCGCGCCGGCAGATCGAACAGCTCGTCCAGTATCGGCGACGTCGAGAAGACCTCGTGCGTGGGGGCGTCGACGTCCAGGGCCTTCTTGATCATCTCGAGGCGGGCGAGCTCGTTCCACACCGCCAGGGTGACCGCGACGCCGCTCCCGCCTGCCCGACCGGTCCGGCCGATGCGATGCAGGTACATCTTCTCGTCGTCCGGGCAGTCGTAGTTCACCACGTGCGTGACGTCGGAGATGTCCAGGCCCCGAGCGGCGACCTCTGTCGCGACGAGGACGTCGATGGTGCCCTGGCGGAACTTGGCCATGGCCCGCTCGCGTGCCTCCTGGCGCAGGTCGGAGTGGATCGGCGCAGCCACGATGCCCCGGTCGCGCAGCTCGGACGCGACGACATCGGCCATCCGCTTGGTGCGGGTGAAGACCACGCAGAGTCCCCGCCCGGGGGTCTGCAGGATCCGCGCCAGCACCGCCGGCTTGTCCATCCGATGGCAGGAGAAGAAGTGCTGCTCGGTCTCCGGCGCGATCCGCGCCTCCTCGACCTCGGCACGCAGGAACGTCGGTTTGCGCATGTAGCGCCGCGCGAGTGCCACCACCGCCGACGGCATCGTGGCGCTGAACAGCAGGGTCTGCCGGTCGTCGGCGCACGCCTCGATCAGGGCTTCCACGTCCGGCAGGAAACCCAGGTCGAGCATCTCGTCGGCTTCATCGAGCACGAGCGCGGTGACCGCTGACAGGTCCAGGATCCCGCGGCCCAGCAGATCGAGCAGCCGGCCCGGGGTGCCGACGATCACGGGTGCGCCCTTGCGGATCGCCTCCGCCTGAACGTCGATGGACTTGCCGCCGTACACGGGGACGACGGGTATGCCGCGTTGCGCGCCGGCCCGGTCGAGATCGTCACGGACCTGCATGCAGAGCTCCCGCGTCGGCACGATCACGAGGGCCTCCGGGCGCGTGCCTCCCACGGGGACGCGCTCGAGCAGCGGGATGCCGAACGCGAGGGTCTTGCCGGTACCGGTGCGCGCCTGGCCGATGATGTCGGCTCCGGCGAGCCCGAGCGGCAGGGTCAGCTCCTGGATGGGGAAGGGCGCGGTGATCCCTGCGTCGGCGAGCGCAGCGCAGATGTCTTCGGACACGCCGAAATCGGCGAACGTCTTGGTGTCAGTCAATGGGTGTCACTCGAATCACAAGAGGATTGTCGGGTCCGCGGAGGGGGGACCAGGGTTGTGGACCAGCCTACCAGGCTGGCGCCCGCGACCGAGGGGAGGGTCCCCCACTGCACGCCCGACAGATCATCGACGAGGTGTTCGACGGCTTCCGCCGCCACCTCGTCGCCTCGAGTCCCACGGCAGCCACACGACTCGGCGACCACTCGCGTGACGCGGATCTGGACGACTGGCATCCGCAGGCCGTCGACAGCCGCCTCGCCGAGCTCGGTTCGCTGCGCCGCCGCCTGGATCAGGCAGCCGATGCCGCGCCGTCCCTCGAGGCTCACGCCGACACCCGCGGCGATCGGACGCTGCTCGACGACACGCTGGCCAAGATGATCCTCGAGCTCGAAGGCCTCCGGCTGCCGGAGACCGACGCGACCTTCTACCTGGACATCGCCACCACGGGCGTGCACGAGCTGCTGCGCCGCGACGACCTGCCGGCCCAAGCGCGCCAGGAGGCCGCTCGACGTCGAGCCGCGGCGGTGCCCCGGCTGCTCGACCAAGCCCGTGTCAACCTGACCGCGGTGCCGGCGCCCCATCGGGAGGTCACGCTCCTGCGGACGCCCGGAGCTGCGGCGCTCTTCCGCGAGCTGCTCCCCGGCTTCGCCCCCTCGGCCGGTGACGAGGGCGAGGCGGCGGCGCTGGCCTGCGAGCGGTTCGCGATCTGGCTCGGCTCGGGGGCCGACACCGCCGCGGTGCCCGACTGGCGTCTCGGAGCGGGACGCTGGGACGACGCGCTCCGCCTGGTCCTTGGGTCGCGGATGGACGCCGAGGAGGTGTGGCAGCGGGGGTGGGACCGGCTGGACGAGCTGCACGCGGAGGCCGAGGAGCTGGCCGGGCGGGTGCTCGACGGCCAAGGGACGGCAGGAGATGGACGCGCCCGCGTGCGAGCAGCCCTCGCCCGCGTCGCCGCCGACCGGCCGACGCGCGAGCGACTCGTTCGCGACGCCGCCGGCGCCCTCGAGGGGATCAAGGCGTTCCTGCACGACGGAAAGCTGTTCGCCCTGCCCGATCCCGACACGCTGCGCGTCGAGGAGGTCCCGGCGTTCCAGCAGGGCGTGGTCGTGGCGTACTTCATGCCCGCTCCGCCGCTGGAGCCCGACGTCGCACACACCTACTACCTGTCGCCTGTACCGGCGGAGTGGGACGACGAGCAGGCGACCTCGTTCCTGCGCGAGTACAACCGGCACGCGCTGGCATCGGTCGGCATCCACGAGGCCTATCCTGGCCACTACGCGCAGTTCGCCGCCGCGCAACGCCACCCGCGCCTGCTGCGACGGACGCTGTGGAACGCGGCGTGCGCGGAGGGTTGGGCGGTCTACGCCGAGCGTCAGGTCGTGCGTGCCGGCTTCGGCGGTCCGGCGCTCGCCTTGACGAGTGTCAAGATGGACATGCGAGCGGTCGCCAACGCGTTGCTCGACCAGGGCCTGCATGTCAGGGGATGGGACGACGACACCGCCATGGAGCTGATGACCGAGCGCGCGTACCAGGAGCCGGCGGAGGCGCGGGGTAAGCTCGTGCGCGCCAAGGTCACCGCCGGCCAGCTGTCCAGCTACTTCGTCGGTGGGGAGGAGATGGGCGATCTGCGTTCCGACGTCGCGCAGGCCCGCGGAGCCGCCTTCGACCCCCGGACGTTCCACGACGGGGTGCTCGCGCAGGCGATCCCTCCTGTGGCCGTGCTGCGGCGGGCCCTTCTGGACGACCATGAGGAGGCCACATGATCGAGCTGTCCGTGCCCGACGACGCGCTCGCCGTGCTGCGACCGTTGTTCACCGGCGTGGAGGGCTCCTGCGAATCGTGGAGCGACGAGGAGGTCGTGCGTCGCATGCTCATCCGTGGCGCGATGGAGTACGCCAAGAGCGCCGGGCAGCCGTGGGAGGGCGTCCAGTCGACCGCTGCCGCCTTGCGAGAGGCGCTGTCGTAAGCGCTCCTCGGCGGCAGGCGCCTCCGCCGTCAGCACCTCATGGCGGTCGCTGCGCGACCGCCACACCCAGCACAGCTGAGAATCGCCTCGCTGTCGCTCGGACGATTCACTTGTCAGCACCTCATGGGGGCTGGCGCCCGCGCCCTGGAGGATGAGAATGACCGGTGGCGCCGCCCCAGACGTCGGTTGCCTGTAGTGCCTTTGAGCCTGTGAGTCAGCATGACGCGGGAGCCTGCTAGGAACCCCCGATTGTTGCTTC
>Ga0247713_1001746_pt1 | contig 10456 bp, 9 predicted proteins | sample 21E_NmetaG_FD_189936 | JGI IMG/M metagenome (GOLD analysis project Ga0247713, IMG submission 189936) | Soil microbial communities from hillslope of Landscape Evolution Observatory, University of Arizona, Oracle, AZ, United States - 2-1-E_N | ecosystem: Engineered > Artificial ecosystem > Mesocosm... | reverse complement strand
CATGCACCATGTAGGTGAGCCCTCCTTGGCGAGTTGTGGACCTTTGACAGACCGCATTCTCGCAGGTTAGGAGGGCTTTCCTATGCAACCTCAACCGCTGCCACGCCAGTCAGACGAAACATCCAGGCTACTGGAACATGCACCTGGCCCGAGAACACCAACGTGTCCACCAGTCACGCTACGCCCACAGCACCATCCCCCAGGCCGCATAACGTCCCTCCAGGAGAGCCGCACCCTAAAGAAATTGCCCGATCCCTGGACGGCCACCCCTGTGGGGCCGTGGTAGAGCCAGGCCGAGGTGGCCGGACCCCCGTCACCACTGGTGCCGGCCAGGTCACCACCGCCAGCCACCGTGGTGACGATGCCCTCGCTGTCCACCACGCGGATCCGGCGGTTGCCGTAGTCAGCAATGTAGAGGGAGCCAGCGGCGGCGTCGAAATCCACGGTCGAGGGCCGGTTGAAGTCGGCTTCGGTGGCCTGGCCCCCGTCGCCGCTGAAGCTGCCCCACACGCCTGTGCCGGCCACCGTGGTGATGATGCCGTCGGTGTCCACCATGCGGATCCGGTTGTTGAACGTATCGGCGATGTAGAGGTTGCCGACTGGATCGACGGCGAGTCCCCCGGGCTGTCTGATCTGTGCCTGCTCGGCGGGCCCGCCGTCGCCGCTATAGCCGGCGGTGCCCGTGCCGGCCACCGTGGTGATGATGCCGTCGGTGTCCATCATGCGAACCCGGTGGTTACCCCCGTCGCTTATGTAGAGGTTGCCGACGGCGTCCACCGCCACATGGTAAGGGAACCGGAACTCGGCCGATGTGGCCGGACCCCCGTCGCCGCTGTAGCCGTGCACGCCCGTGCCGGCCACCGTGGTGATGATGCCGTCGGTGTCCACCATGCGAACTCGGCTGGCGCCCCCGATGTAGAGATTGCCCTCACCATCGAACTCCACATCCGTAACGCTCCCGATATGCGCCGACGTCGCGGGGCCGCCGATACCGCACTCCGCTTCTGTTTCTGTCGATCCCCATGACGCGCCGGTGCCTGCCACGGTGTCGATGGTCCAAGCGCCGGCAGTGGTCTGCGCCGACGCCAGTACCGACGAAGGCGTCCCAGCCACGGTCCCCACCACCAAGAGCCACACCACCAGGGCGACCGCCGTTCCGGCCCGCACCACCGAACACCTAGAAGGCCTCTTGTCAGTTGCCATCTCCCGCTCCTCCCGCCCCACCGCAGCCCACCAGCGTAAACGGAAGTTATTTGGAGCGGTCACGCAACTGTCAATCAATGTCATTTGCACCTACCGGCCTCTCTCCATGCAGTGATGGCTGGGCTCCGCACATGTCGGCCGATGGAGACCATTGCCGAGGTCTACCGGTCGATACCCGCGGCCCTTGCCAGGGCGATCAGGATCAGGTAGTCGTCATCGGGTCGCGGCTTACGGGGACGATCTCGTCCGGGTCCTCGAGGAGCTCCGCGCGTTGTCGTACAGCTCCCACGAACGCCTCGATCTGGTCCACCGAAAACCCAGGTGCGGAACCGGTCGCGCGCCAGCACCTCCTCGAGCTCATCGACCAGCGCGCGGGCGGCCACCAGCATCACCTCGCCGGCGTCCACCGCGACGAGCAGCGCTCCCGGGCCTGGGCCCAACATCCCCGACCCCAGCACGTTGGTGTCTGGCGACGATGCGCATCGCCCGCGCGAAGAGCTAGTCGCTGGCGCCCTCGGCGCGGTCGCATGAGCGCCGCTGGGGCCTGGCAGCGTCGGTTTCCACCCGCGCCAGCGCCTCCTGGCCCGTCAGGTCACTGCGTGCCCACAATGCCGAAGCGATCTCGACCAACGACTGTCCTGCCTGGCGGCCGCGGCGGACGGCCTCCTCCAGCACCTCGTCCCGCGACCGACCGCTGCGGGCAGCGCGGTCTTCCGCCCACCGCAGTAGTTCTTTGATTCACCTCGATCTCAGTCCGGCACCCGTGACATGACCTCGCTCCTGTACGGCTCGGTCGCCATTGTGGCCCCTGACTACTGGCCCAGACAGCCTCTCATCCACACCCGCGTGACGACCACCCGCCACGCAGGCGTGGTGCGCCTCAACTATGGGATATCCAGCCGACAGTCAGCATCACCGGCTGGCAGCCAACCCTCGGGGATCCGCCGGTATCGGTAGCCACCATCGAGGGCCAGGCGGCCCCTGTGACCCTCGTTGGGCCTGCGGACCTTCGGGCTGCGAGGACCGTGTTGCGGCGCTCTTCAGTCGCGGGGCCAGCGCTGCGCGCCGTGCAGTACGCGGAGGATGACCACCGCCGCCGGTTCGATGCGGTAGACGACGATGTACGGGGTGCCCACGACGACCAACTCACGGGTTCCGGCGACTCGCCCCGACCGCGCCATCACTGGGTAGTCAGCGAGGCGTCCCACCGCCGCGTGAACGGCATCACCCATGTCGAGGGCCGCCCATGGGTTGCGCTCAGCGATCCATTCGAGCTGCGCCGTGAGGCTCCGTTCGGCCTCAGGCAACCACTCGACCCTCACGCAGTCCGACCGGCTGCGCGCCGCTCCAGCTCAGCCCTCTGCTGGCGCCAACTCGAGAGCACTCGATCATGGGGGATGCGATCAACCGTTGGATCGGCGGCCTCGCGGACCGCTTGCTCGACCACGCTACGGAACCAGGCGTCGTGTTCCCGCGATTCATGCCAACGCTGAACTGCATCGCGCATGAGCACGCGGAGAAGCTGCGCAGCCGTGTGCTCCTGAGCTGCTGCTGCCTCAGCGAATGCCGCCTTGAGCTCGTCGTCGACGCGAAACGTGAAGGTGCTGTCAGCCATGGTGCGACCCCCATCTCGGTGTGCTTGCAGCGATGTACATGCTAACACAGGCGTCGGAGGGCGCCTGTCCCGCGGGGCCTACAGCCGACAGGTTCAGTCCTTCAGGGGCGGTCTCAAAGGGTCCACGCAACACCCTCCTGGGAGCGCGGATGATCCGCGCTGACAACGGAGGTGGCGATGGCCCGGATGAGGCATGGGAAGTTGGACCACGACAAAGGTGTGGGCGCAGTACGCCGAGGGGCAGCTGCCTGCTGAGATCGGCAGGTCGATGGGTCGCCCGCCGGACGGCGGTCAGACCACGGTGGGATTCCGAAACCCGGCGGTAGTTAGGGTTCCAGGGGTACGCGTCGGCGGCTAGGGCACCAGCCCGGTCGGTCACCTTGCCGGGAAACATCCCCCGCAGGCGCATCGCGCGTCGGCTGCGCCGCTCGCGTGGGGCGGTCCTGGCGGGGGCTGGTCAGGTCAGGTCGAAGCGATCGAGGTTCATCACCTTGTCCCACACGGCCACGAAGTCCCGCACGAACCTCTCCTGCGCGTCGTCACACGCGTAGACCTCCGCGATGGCGCGCAGCTGGGAGTTCGCGCCGAAGACGAGGTCGACGGCGGTGCCGGTCCACTTGACCTCGCCGGTCGCGGGGTCGCGCCCCTCGTACACGTGCTCAGTCGAGGTTGACGCCTTCCACTCCGTGTCCATGTCGAGCAGGTTCACGAAGAAGTCGTTCGTCAGCGTCTCGGGGCGGTCGGTGAAGACGCCGAGCGGGGTTCGCCCGGAGTTGGCGTTCAGGGCCCGCATGCCGCCGATGAGCACCGTCATCTCGGGAGCGGTCAGCGTCAGCATGTTGGCCCGGTCCACCAGCAGAGTTTCGGGCGACACCTTCGCGCCGGCCCGGAGGTAGTTGCGGAAGCCGTCAGCCACCGGTTCCAGCACGTCGAACGTCTCCACGTCGGTCTGCTCCTGCGAGGCGTCCGTGCGCCCCGGCGCGAACGGCACCGCGGCATCCTGCCCAGCTCCGCGCGCCGCCTGCTCGACGGCCGCGCACCCACCGAGGACGATCAGGTCGGCGAGCGAGACCTTCTTGCCACCGGGCTGCGAGCTGTTGAAGTCCTGCTGGATCTCCTCGAGCGTCTGCAGCGCCGCTGCCAGCTCGGTCGGGTCGTTGACCTCCCAGTCCTTCTGCGGCGCAAGCCGGATGCGCGCCCCGTTCGCCCCGCCACGCTTGTCGGTGCCGCGGAAGCTGGCCGCCGATCCCCAGGCGGTGGAGACCAGCTGGGAGACGGACAGCCCCGACGCGAGGATCCTGTCCTTGAGAGCCGCGATGTCCGCGTCCCCGATCAGCTCGTGATCGACTTCGGGGACCGGGTCCTGCCACAGCTGCGGCTCGGGAACCCAGGGGCCGAGGTAGCGCGAGACGGGCCCCATGTCGCGGTGCAGCAGCTTGTACCAGGCCTTGGCGAAGGCGTCCGCGAGCTGGTCGGGGTTCTCGTGGAAGCGCTTCGCAATCGGCCCGTAGATGGGGTCGTGCCTCAGCGCCAGGTCCGTCGTCAACATCATCGGGGCGTGCCGCTTGGACGGGTCATGGGCGTCGGGAACGGTGCCCTGGGCCTCTGGGTTCTTTGGCGTCCACTGCTTCGCACCGGCGGGGCTTTCCGTCAGCTGCCAGTCGTACCTGAACAGGTTGTCGAGGAACCCGTTGTCCCACTTCGTCGGCTCGTTGGTCCAGGCGCCCTCGAGACCGCTGGTGAGCGTGTCGGAACCCTTCCCGGTGCCGTAGGAGTTCTTCCAGCCGAGGCCTTGATGCTCCACGGGGCACGCCTCGGGCTCCGGGCCGATGTACTCCGCGCTGACTGCCCCGTGGCACTTGCCGAACGTGTGGCCGCCGACGATGAGGGCGACCGTCTCCTCGTCGTTCATCGCCATGCGACCGAAGGTCTCGCGGATGTCCCTGGCGGCGGCCAGCGGATCGGGATTGCCGTTGGGCCCCTCCGGGTTGACGTAGATGAGGCCCATCTGCACGGCGCCGAACGGTTCGGCGAGCTCCCGCTCACCGCTGTAGCGCTCGTCGCCGAGCCATGCGTCCTCGGGCCCCCAGAAGATCTCCTCGGCTTCCCAGATGTCCTCACGTCCGAAGCCGAACCCGAAGGTCTGGAATCCCATCGACTCCATGGCACAGTTGCCGGCGAACACGAGGAGGTCGGCCCAGGAGATCTTGCGGCCGTACTTCTGCTTGACCGGCCAGAGCAACCGGCGCGCCTTGTCGAGGTTGGCGTTGTCCGGCCAGCTGTTGAGCGGGGCGAAGCGCTGCGCGCCGTCGCCGCCCCCGCCGCGCCCGTCGTGGATGCGGTACGTGCCTGCGGCATGCCAGCTCATTCGGATGAACAGCGGCCCGTAGTGACCGTAGTCGGCCGGCCACCAGTCCTGCGACGTCGTCATCACCTCGAAGATGTCCCGCTTCAGGGCCTCGACGTCGAGGGTCTTGAACTCCTCCGCGTAGCTGAAGTCCTCGCCCATCGGGTTGGCGCGGGGCGAGTGCTGGTGGAGGACCTGCAGGTCCGGCTGGTTCGGCCACCAGTCCCGGTTCGTCCTCGGCCGGGTCCCCTTCGGGGTGGGGGCGGGGATTGCGGGGTTCTCGCTCTCGCTGACGCTCTCGGTCGCTTGCTTGTCGTGTTCGCTGAAGCTGTCAGTCACGTCCGTCCTTCTCTCTCGTTCGTTCCATCGGCACACGCGGGACATCGGCCCCAGTAGACGACCTCGGCTTCGTCGACCTCGTAGCCCGAGGAATCGGCGGCCCTCAGGCAGGGGGTGTCGCCCACCGCACAGTCGACGTCGATCATCCGCTGGCAGGTCCGGCAGATGAGGTGGTGGTGGTTGTCACCCACCCGGCTCTCGTAGCGGGCCGACGATCCGGCGGGCTCGATGCGCCGGAGGAGGCCCTTGTCGGTGAAGGTCGACAGGGCGTCGTACACCGCCTGACGTGAGACGGCACCGAGCTCGGCCCGAACGACCCGGTAGACGTCGTCGGTTGTGCTGTGCGGTCGGTCCGACACCGCCCGCAAGACGGCCAGACGCTGGGCCGTGACCTGCAGGCCATGCCGGCGCAGAAGCGCATCGTCGTCAGCGAAAGTCACCCTGGACACGCCTGGAGCCTAGCCCACGTGACTGGAATCAGTCCAGACTTTGCTCGCCAACGGGTTCCCCTCCGGTGTCACGGGCTCGTCGGGGCCGCGGCCTATCCGCAAGGCGAGCGGCTGGCGAGCCACCCTGCACCCTTTGGGGCAACCCGCCCGTCCCTCGCTGCTGCTCGACCGTGCAGCGACGTCGCAGGCAGCGTCCCTACGCTTCATGGTGGATGACCTCGTCGGGTCCATCGAGGAGTGCGGCATGCGATCTCACCGCGCGCACGAGGACGATCTTCTCCCAGCAGCCAAGGGCGGCCTTCGGCTGAGGCCGGCCGTCGACCAGGCCGCGCTCAGCGACGTCCTGATCGCGCACCGTCCTGACCTCATGTCCCAGGGCGCGCTCGCCTATCTCCAGCGCCACGCGGGCAACACGGCGGTCGCCTCACTGCTGTCGACGCGGCGCGCTCTGAACCGGCGGGTGGTCCAGCGCTGCACGAGCGAGGGGCTCTGCGGCCCCTGCGCCGAGGAGCAGCTCGCGCAGCAACCGGAAACGGCCGGCGGCGGAGGCGAGAAGCGGAAAGGGGAACCCGTCGCCGACGACCAGGTCAAGACCAAGGGCGAACCGGCGGCCGACGACCAGGTGAAGACCGCCGCCGCGGGCCCCGCCTCGAGCGCGGTGGAGGCGCTCGGCGGTGTGCCGGTCGCCTTCACGTCGACCGTCCTCGCCGAGGAGCCAACCGGTGAGATGCGGACCAAGACGAAGCCCTGCCGGCCCCCCGGAGGCAAGATCGACACCCGGATGCCGCAGGGGCGGAGCACAAACGCGCAGATCGGTGCCATGTCCGCCTGCACATGGGGGATCACCGCTCCCGACGACCTCGTCGTCACCACGACCACCTGCGAGGACGGCGCCGGCAACTGGACGCTGCGCGTCATGGGCGTGACGTCGCGGGTCCGGACGTTCAGCCGGCTCCTGGCGGGCCAGTCCGAGGCCACGACGGCCCGCTCGACGTCGGCCAACTTCTGCGCCCAGGCCCACGAGCTCGACGTCCTGGGCACCTGCGCCGGAGGGTGGTACATGCTCGCCGCGGTCAAGGCGCACGAGCGAGTGCACGTCAACGAATGGAAGACGAGCTTCCCGACCGACTGGCCTGCCGTCAAGGCAACCATCGAGGGGCTCACCGTGCCGAAATCAGGCGCCACCGCCAGTCAGAAGGCCGCCACGGCCGCCCTGCGCTCGCTGCCCGCCTTCACCAACGCGATGAGCACCGGCGCCACGAACTTCCCCACCTTCTGGGCCATACCCGACCCGAACGCGAACACCGACGCGGCTGAGCGGGCCATCGTCGACCCGCGCATCACCGCCATCTGCAACAAGGCGAGGTCGAAGAAGTGGGGCCCGGCCGCGTGCGCTGAGTGCAGCGCCCGGGGGATCGTGTGAAGGGCGTGCTCCTGACGCTCGAGGTTCCCGCAGGACAGGCGGGCGACCGGCTGACGGGCACGCTGCACCTGGAGAACGGGGGACACGACAGCGTCCGGGCGGCTTCCCCGCTGAATGCCGCCGCGCTCAACGTCGTCGTGTTCGACCGCTACTGGAACGCGGTGCAGCCGCAGCCCCAGGGGAAGGCGAACGTCGGCTACGACGAGGTCACGCTCGACCCGGGCGAAGCCGTTCAGTTCGCGCTGGTGGGCCTGGCCTTCACGTCGGGGACGGCCCGCTTCGCGTACCGCCTCCAGCCCGGACGCCACTTCGCCGTCGCGGTGTACCACCCGGGAACCTCGCGGCGTCCCGAGGACAGCAGCTTCCCCCACGCCATGACCTCCAACGTCGTGCCCTTCGACGTCGAGGACGGGGTCGGCTGACACGTCGAAGGCAGGTCGTCGGCTCAGTGCCCGCCTCCCGACCTTCGGTGCCTGACCGGCTGGACTGCGTCATCTGTGCGATGACATAGGCCCGACACCCACTGCCACGGTGGGCGAGCGGGCGGCCGCCCGTGACGTCAGGCAGGCACGGCGGCGGCCGCCTGGCCGCAGTGCTCGAGCGTGGCCTCGATGAACGCGCGCAGCGCCGGGGACTGGTAGCGGTCGGCGTGGACGACGAGCCCCACACGGCGGGGCGGCATCGCCGGTTCGAGAGAGCGGACCACGACGCCCTCGTCGCGGGCGTCGATCGTGAGCTCGGGGACGACGGCATGCCCGACACCTGCCCGCACGAGCGCCTGGACGGTCGCGTTGTCGCTGGAACGGAAGACGATCCGGGGCTCCACACCGGCGGACCGCAGCGCTCCCTCGAGGCGCCGCTGGCAGCTCGACGGTGGGTAGCCGATGAGCGCGAGGTCGGCGAGCGCGCGCAGGGGCAGGGGCACCGAGCGGTCGGCGAGGGGGGAGTCCGCGGCGGTGACGAAGAGGTAGGGGTCGTCGAGCAGGCCGATCTCCGTCAGGGGACCGGGACCCGCCGGCAGCGTCACGAACCCGAGGTCGAGCTCGCCTCGCGCGATCTCGCGCAGCACCGCCTCGTCGTCCCCTGACTCGGTGAGCTCGACCTGCACGGCGGGCCAGGCGTCGAGGAAGGAGCGCAGGATGCGCGGGATGACGTGGGCGGCCACGCTCGGGTACGAACCGATGCGCAGGCGGGTGGCCGCGCCGCTTGCGAACGCTTCGAGGTCGACGCGCAGCGCGCGGAGCCGATCGGTGATCGCCTCCGCGTGCCGGGCAACGAGGACACCGGCGTCGGTGAGGCGCACGGGCACGGGACCGCCCGGCCGCTCCACGAGCCGCTCGCCAAGGGCCCGCTCGAGCGCGGCGATCTGCTGGCTTACCGCCGACTGCGTGTAGCCGAGCTCCTCCGCTGCGCGGCTGAAGGACGCATGCTCGGCGACGAGTGCGAGGGCCGTGAGATGCCGCAGCTCGAGTCGTGTCAGTCCATTAGCGTTCATGATGGTAAGGATAGCAAACTCGCGTGGCCCTTATGCTCCGGGCGCCATAGCGTGTGCTCGTGGCCCCGACAGCAAGGAGCTGCGCGATGTTCGCCGTCCACTGCCCGGTCATCGGCTCCCGGGTGCTCATCTTCCGCTCGCAGCTTCGCGGGCTCACCAGCCACGCGCTCGGCATCGACCTGACCTTCCGCTGCGGCTGCGGGGGAACCGGGGTGTGGAGGACCGGAATCCGCGCCGCGGGCGACCGGCTGGTCGCGCACGAGGCCCCGCAGGTGCCGCAGTCGTCTCCGGTGGGGGCCCTCCCGGTGTCCTGAGGCAACACGCGGCGGACGACCGGCGCTCAGGCGGCCGGCGCGGGAACGGCCTCGGTCCATCCCCAACGATCGGCGTGCTCGCCACGCTGCACGGCGATGAGCTCCGCGCGCAGCTTCTTCGTGTTCGCGCCGACCTTCCCGGAGCCGAACGGGATCCGCTCGCCCTCGTGGACGAGGGCGCCGACGCCGGTCATGACGGCGGCCGTGCCGACGAGGGCCGCCTCCGCCCGGCGCGCCCACTCGCGCAGCTCGCCGACGTCGATGAAGCGTTCCTCGACCGTGTAGCCGAGGGCGCGAGCGATGGCGAGCACGGAGTCCCGCGTGACGCCGTGGAGTATCGCCCCGTCGAGCGGCCGGGTGACGACGCGGTCGTCGTCGACGAGCAGGAAGTTCGCCGCGCCGGCCTCCTGGACGTCACCGCCGGGTGCGAAGAGCACCTGAGAGGCCCCGTGCTCCGTGCGGGCGCGCTGGGTCGGCCCGAGCGCCATCGCATAGTTCCCGCCAGCCTTCACCCTGCCGAACCCGGGGGTGGACCGGGGCACCCGCGTCTCGACCGCGACGGTGACCGCCTCCTCGCCGCGGAAGTACTCCCCGACGGGGCTGGCGATGACGAACAGCATCGCCTCCGAAGACGGCGTGGTTGCCGCGCCGATGTGCGCGTCGACACCGATCAGGGTCGGCCGCACGTACAGCGACCCGGGGGCGGCGGGGACGTCCGCAATGTTCGCTGCGACCGTCTCGCGGATGGCCTTCGCGACGAGGCCTTCGGGTGGGACCGGCAGGCAGAGGGCCTCGGCGCTCTCGCAGAACCGCCGGGCGTGGTCGGCGGCCCGGAACAACCGGACCACACCGTGAGTGCCGCGGTGCGCCTTCAGCCCCTCGAAGCAGGTGCTGCCGTAGTGCAGGGCGTGCGCGGCGGGATGCAGGGACACCGGCGCGAAGGGTTCGACGCTCGGCGCCGAGAACCGCCCGGCGCTCGTGCGGCTTGCGACCATATACGGAGCGGTCACCGTGCCGAACGCCGCGGCAGAACGTCGTGGGGGGGAGGACACGCCTGTCATCGGGATGCTCCTTCGCCGGCCGAACCCGCGGGGGCGCGCCAGGGAAGCCCCCAATTGGCGCTTCCCTCAGACTGATCCTCTGACTAGAGGTCATGACCCCTGGACGGGGTCACCTCGGGGGCTGAAAATGCTGCGGTTGCCTGGTCGACGTCGGCTCATCTTGGTGCTGCGAGCCCGTGGCTAGTGTGACGTGGGGACCTCAGGCACCTC
>Ga0247713_1001745_pt1 | contig 10458 bp, 10 predicted proteins | sample 21E_NmetaG_FD_189936 | JGI IMG/M metagenome (GOLD analysis project Ga0247713, IMG submission 189936) | Soil microbial communities from hillslope of Landscape Evolution Observatory, University of Arizona, Oracle, AZ, United States - 2-1-E_N | ecosystem: Engineered > Artificial ecosystem >... | reverse complement strand
GCGCCTGCTCGACGCCGCGGCGTTCGCGGTGTCCGGGTTCGCGCTGCTGGTGGTGGCGCCGCTGGTCACGCTGGGCAGGCGACCGGGATCCGGTGCGTCGCCGCGGCGTCGAGCAGGCGCCGGTCGTCGCTGAGCGGCACCTCGACGTCCTCACGGCGCCGATGGAGCAGGACGAGTGCCACATCGGCGCCGTGCCCGGGGTCAGCTCCCTCGCGCGATCCACTCGTCCAGGTGCGGGGACTCCGCTCCGATGCGGGTGGAATCGCCGTGCCCGGTCCGGACCTCGGTCTCGGCGGGCAGTGTCAGCAGCTTCTCCCGGATGGACTCGATGATCGTGTCGAACGACGAGTACGACCGGCCCGTCGCCCCGGGGCCCCCGTTGAACAGGGTGTCGCCGGAGAAGACGATCTTCAGCTCCGGCGCGTAGAGACAGGTCGACCCCGGGGAGTGGCCCGGCGTCTGCAGCAGCCGCAGCTCGATCCCGCCCGCGCGCAGCACGTCGCCGTCGGCCAGCTCGCCGTCCGGCCTGCGGTCCGGGTGCGCCATCTCCCACAGCGGCGCCTCGGCCGGGTTCAGCAGGATCGGCGCGTTGAAGCGGTCCGCCAGCGCCGGCGCCCGGTTGACGTGGTCGTCGTGGGCGTGCGTGCACACCACCGCCACCACCCGGCGCCCGCCGATGGCGTCGGCGATCCGTTCGGCGTCGTGCGCGGCGTCGATGACGAGCACCTCGTTCTCGTCGCCGACGACCCAGACGTTGTTGTCGACGTCCCAGGTGCCGCCGTCGAGGGAGAACGTGCCGGAGGTGACGACGTGGTCGACCGGTCCGGACGGTGTCACAGGACCACCACCGAGCGCAGGACCCCGCCGTGGTGCATCTTCTCGAACGCCGCCTCGACGTCGTCGAGCCCGATCGTCTCGGAGACGAACTTGTCCAGGGGCAGCCGGCCCTGCAGGAACAGGTCGATGAACATCGGGAAGTCGCGGCTGGGCAGGCAGTCGCCGTACCAGGAGGACTTGGTGGAGCCGCCGCGACCGAAGATGTCGATCAGGGGCAGCTCGACCGTCATGTCCGGGGTGGGCACCCCGACGAGCACCGCGGTGCCGGCGAGGTCCCGGGCGTAGAACGCCTGCTTGAAGGTTTCGGGCCGGCCCACCGCGTCGACGACGACGTCGGCGCCGTTGCCGTCGGTGAGCTGCTGCACGGCCTCGACGACGTCGCGCTCCTTGCCGTTGACGGTGTGCGTGGCGCCGAACTCGGTGGCCCACTGAAGCTTCCGGTCGTCGACGTCGACGGCGATGATCGTCGTCGCGCCGGCGAGCTTGGCTCCGGCGATGGCCGCGTTGCCGACGCCGCCGCAGCCGATGACGGCGATCGAGTCACCCCGGCCGACCTGCCCGGTGTTGATCGCCGCGCCCAGCCCGGCCGTCACCCCGCATCCGAGCAGGCCCGCGACCTCGGGCTTCGCCGCCGGGTCGACCTTCGTGCACTGCCCGGCGGCCACGAGCGTCTTCTCCACGAACGCGCCGATCCCCAGCGCGGGAGAGAGTTCCTGGCCCGACTCCAGCGTCATCTTCTGCGCGGCGTTGTGGGTGTTGAAGCAGTACCACGGCCTGCCCTTGGCGCAGGCGCGGCACTGGCCGCAGACCGCGCGCCAGTTGAGGATGACGTAGTCACCAGGGGCCACCTCGGTGACGCCCTCGCCGACCGCCTCCACCAGGCCCGCGGCCTCGTGGCCGAGCAGGAACGGGAAGTCGTCATTGATCCCGCCCTCGCGGTAGTGCAGGTCGGTGTGGCAGACCCCGCAGGCCTGCACCTGGACCACGGCCTCACCGGGACCGGGGTCGGGGATCACGATCGTCTCGACCGAGACCGGCGCACCCTTCTTGTGTGCGACGACCCCGCGTACCTGCTGCGGCATGCCCACTCCTTCCGTCGACAACGACGTCAACTCTGGCTCCATGCAGAGCCTGCCATGTGATCGCGCGCGATGGGCCGCGGGTTCGCCGATCCGGCGTGCGAACAGGCTGCTCCGGGGTACCCGGCGGACATGCCCCGGGAACGGGCAGGCCGGGTACGCGCCGACGGGTGGCACGACGGTAGCTCCGGCACCCGGGCGGGTATCCCGCCCGGGAACGCATCCGACGATGGAAAGGTGACAGTGATGACGAGGACCGAGGGTGGCCAGGTCACCGGGACCAAGGACAAGGACTACAACCTCGTCTGGTTCACGGAGGCATCGTTGAACAACGCGCTGCGGCTGGAGACCTACATCCAGGACGCGGAGCGTGAAGGCGACAACGAGCTCGCGGACTTCTTCCGCAAGGCCCAGAGCGAGAGCCGCAAGGGCGGCGAGATGGGCAAGAAGATGCTCCGCCAGCGCCTCGGAAGCTGATCTCGACGCACCGCGGGGCCGCCCTGTCCGCCGGTACGGCTCCGCGGTGCGCTCAGGGCACCGGCCGGCCGAGGGCGTCGGCGATCACCGGCGGGATCTCGCGCTTGCCGGAGCCGTCGGTCGCGACGACGACGTAGACCGTGCGTCCCGTGCACGTCACCTCCTCGCCGCGGCGGACCGCGAAGTCCAGCGTGAAGCTCGTGCGGCCGAGCCGCGCGGTGGCCACCGTGATCGCGACCTGGTCGCCGAACCCGATCCCGGCGCGCCAGTCGATCTCGGAGCGGACCAGCTGCACGTCGTAGCCCGCGTCCAGCAGCGCCCGGTACGCCAGCCCGCGGTGGGCGAGGAAGGCGGTCATCGCCTCGTCGAACCACGCGAGGTACCAGGAGTTGAACACGACGCCCTGCGCGTCGACCTCCAGGTAGCGGACCGTGACGGGATGGGTGAACGTCATCCGCGCGTGCCCTCCGCCTGCATCCGCGTCACCCCAGCCGCTCGCGGATCGTCCGGTTCACCGCGCGCCCGAACGCGGTGACGACGCCGCGCACGGTGATCGGCTTGAGCCGGCGCAGCGCCTCGGCCAGCCGGCGGCGCTCCTCGGCCGGGCGCCCGGCGTCCCGGTAGGGCTGCAGGACCGCCCGCTGGAACATCGCCATCAGCTCCTCGGCGAGCGCGGTGGTGTGCTTCTGGATGATCTCGTGCGCCTGCCGCCACACCTCGACGGGCAGCCCGGAGTCGAGCACGGCGATCCCGCCGGTGAGGTTGTTGGGGCCGTGCAGCCGCACCAGTCCGTCGTCGAGCAGGGTGATGACGCCGAGCCCGGCGAGCGCATCGAGGTCGGCGGCACGCAGGGGGCGGCCGGCGCGGCGGTCCAGCTCGGCGCGGTCGACGTCCTCGATCTGCTCGGGGGCCCAGGGGGTGAGCAGCGCGCGCTGCAGGGCGAGCTCGTCGGCACCCGCCGTCGGGGGCAGCCGGTCGAGGTAGCTCTCGATCGCGGCGAGGGTGAACCCCAGCGCCGACAGCTCGCCGACCAGCTCCAGGCGGGCCAGGTGGTCGGGCCCGTACAGGCCCGTGCGTCCGCGCAGTCGAGGCGGCGGCAGCAGGCCCCGGCCCGCGTAGAAGCGGATGGTCCGGACGGTGATGCCACTGCGCTGCGCGAGCTGGTCGATCGTGAGCTCGTCCCGCTGCTGGGGGAGCGACGGTGCCGCCATGGGTGGCACGTTACGCCACGGCTTGACCTATGTGACAGTGCTGCTGTAGCAAAGGATGGACACCGTCCGAGGAGAGGCACGCCGTGACCCCGATTCCCGAGGCCTACATCTACGACGCCGTCCGCACGCCACGGGGCCGGGGCAAGGCCACCGGCTCGCTGCACGAGGTCAAGCCGATCTCACTGGTCGTCGGGCTGATCGACGAGCTGCGCCGCCGCTTCCCCGAGCTCGACCCGGCGACGATCGACGACATCGTGCTCGGCGTCGTCTCCCCGCTCGGCGACCAGGGCGGGGACATCGCCAAGGCGGCCGCGATCATGGCGGGCCTGCCGCACACCGTCGCGGGCGTGCAGCTCAACCGGTTCTGCGCCTCCGGCCTGGAGGCGGTGAACACCGCGGCGCTCAAGGTGCGTTCCGGGATGGAGGAGATGGTCCTCGCCGGCGGCGTCGAGTCGATGTCGCGGGTGCCGATGGGCTCCGACGGCGGGGCCTGGGCGATGGACGCCGAGACCGCCTTCGAGACGGGTTTCGTCCCGCAGGGCATCGGTGCCGACCTGATCGCCACGCTCGAGGGCTGGGGCCGCGACGACGTCGACGCGTACGCGCTGGAGTCGCAGACCCGCGCGGCGAAAGCCTGGGCGAACGGCTACTTCGCCCGCTCGGTCGTCCCCGTCACCGACCGCAACGGCGTGGTCGTGCTCGACCGCGACGAGCACGTCCGCGCCGGTACCACGATGGAGGCGCTCGGCTCGCTCAAGCCGTCGTTCGCGGTAATGGGCGAGCAGGGCGGGTTCGACGCCGTCGCGCTGCAGCGCTACCACTGGGTGGAGAAGATCGACCACGTGCACACCCCGGGCAACTCGTCCGGGATCGTCGACGGTGCGGCGCTGGTGCTCGTCGGCACCGAGGCGGCCGGGAAGGCCGCGGGGATCACCCCGCGCGCCCGGGTGGTGGCCACGGCGCTGTCCGGCGCCGACCCGACGATCATGCTGACCGGCCCGGCTCCGGCCACCCGCAAGGCGCTCGACAAGGCCGGCATGAGCGTCGACCAGATCGACCTGTTCGAGATGAACGAGGCGTTCGCCGCCGTGGTGCTGCGGTTCATGAAGGACATGGGCGTGCCGCACGAGAAGGTGAACGTCAACGGCGGGGCGATCGCGATGGGCCACCCGCTGGGCGCCACCGGCGCGATGATCCTCGGCACGCTGCTCGACGAGCTGGAGCGCCGTGAGCTGCGCCACGGCCTCGCGACGCTCTGCGTGGGCGGCGGCATGGGCATCGCGACGATCGTCGAGCGGCTCTGAGAGGGATGGACGTGACCGAGCAGAAGCCTGTCCGCTGGGAGCGCGGCGAGGACGGGATCGTCGTCGTCACCCTGGACGACCCGGGCCGCAGCGCCAACACGATGAACGACCGCTTCGTCGAGGCGTTCGGCGAGTGCGTCGACGCCCTGCACGCCGAGAAGGAGCAGACCACGGGCGTGCTGCTCACCTCGGCGAAGAAGACCTTCTTCGCCGGGGGCGACCTCGACACGCTGATCCAGGCCCGGCCCGAGGACGCAGGGCGGGTCATGGAGCACTCCATGGTGGTCAAGGGGCAGCTGCGGCGGCTGGAGACGCTCGGACGCCCCGTCGTCGCGGCGATGAACGGGACCGCCCTGGGCGGCGGCCTGGAGATCGGGCTGGCCTGCCACCACCGGATCGGGCTCGACGCGAAGGGCGTCGTATACGGGCTGCCGGAGGTGACGCTGGGCCTGCTGCCGGGCGCCGGCGGCGTGGTGCGCACCGTGCGGATGCTGGGGATCGCGGCCGCGGTGACGAACGTGCTGGTGCAGGGGCAGCGGTACGAGCCGGCGAAGGCCGTCGAGGTCGGGATCGTGGACGAGCTCGCCTCCTCGCCCGAGGAGATGGACGAGAAGGCGCGGGCGTGGATCGCCGCGAACCCGGACGCCGCGCAGCCGTGGGACAGGCCCGGGTACAAGGTGCCCGGCGGCACCCCGTCGACGCCGAAGCTGGCCGCGATGCTGCCGGCCTTCCCGGCGAACCTCGCCAAGCAGCTCAAGGGCGCGCCGATGCCGGCGCCGCGCAACATCCTGGCCGCGGCCGTCGAGAGCACGCAGGTCGACATCGACACCGCGTTCCGGATCGAGGCCCGCTACTTCGCCGAGCTGGTCACCGGCCAGGTCGCGAAGAACATGACCAAGGCGTTCTTCTTCGACCTGCAGGCGATCAACAACGGGAAGTCCCGGCCCGACGGGTACGAGCGGTGGCAGCCCATGAAGGTGGCCGTGCTCGGCGCCGGGATGATGGGGGCGGGCATCGCCTACGTCTGCGCGCTCGCCGGCTGGGAGGTCGTGCTCAAGGACGTCTCGCTCGAGGCGGCCCGGAAGGGCAGGGCGTACTCCGAGGGGCTCGTCGCGAAGGGCGTCCAGCGCGGGAGGACGACGCAGGACAAGGGCGACGCGCTGCTGGCCCGGATCACCCCGACCGATGCCTACGAGGACCTGGCGGGCTGCGACATCGTCGTCGAGGCGGTGTTCGAGTCCGTCGAGCTCAAGCACCGGGTGTTCCGGGAGGCGATGCCGCACCTCGCGCCGGACGCGCTGCTGTGCTCCAACACCTCGACGCTGCCGATCACCGAGCTGGCGAAGGGCGTGGACCGGCCGGCCGACTTCATCGGGCTGCACTTCTTCTCGCCGGTGGACAGGATGCCGCTGGTGGAGATCATCCGCGGCGAGCAGACCTCGGACGCTGCGCTCGCGCGGGCGTTCGACGTCACGCAGGGGATCCGGAAGACCCCGATCGTCGTCAACGACAGTCGCGGCTTCTTCACCAGCCGGGTGATCGGCACCTTCCTGAACGAGGGCGTCGCCATGCTGGCCGAGGGGATCGACCCGCAGACGGTCGAACAGGCGTCGGCGCAGGCGGGTTACCCCGCGCCGGTGCTGCAGCTGATGGACGAGCTGACGCTGACGCTGCCGCGCAAGATCCGCGAGGAGACCCGCGCCGGCGTGGAGCGCGCGGGCGGGACGTGGACGCCGCACGCCGCGGACGCGGTGATCGACCGGATGGTCGACGAGTTCGACCGCTCGGGCAGGAGCGCGGGTGCGGGGTTCTACGAGTACTCCGGCGGCCGGCGGGTGCGGCTGTGGCCGGGCCTGCGCACCGAGTTCGGGGCGACCAACCACGACGTCGACCTGCACGAGCTCTCGGAGCGGATGCTGTTCGTGGAGGCGATCGAGACGCAGCGTTGCTTCGACGAGGGCGTGCTGACGACGATCCCGGACGCCAACATCGGCTCGATCTTCGGCATCGGCTTCCCGGCCTGGACGGGTGGCGTGGTGCAGTACGTCGAGGGCTACCCGGGCGGGGTGGCGGGCTTCGTCGCGCGGGCCGACGAGCTGGCCGGGCGCTACGGCGAGCGGTTCCGGGTGCCGGAGTCGCTGCGGCGTCGTGCGGAGGAGGCGGCGACCGCCGCCTGAGCGGGGCCCGAGGTGGTCCTCGCGGGGTCGACGGCCCTGTGACCCGTCCTGCCGAGTGGATCTGCGGCGCAGCGGGCATCCTGGGGAGGTGACCGACTGGGTATTCGCCGTCATCGACCGGCTGGGGGCGCTCGGCGTCGGCCTGCTCATCCTGCTGGAGAACCTGATCCCGCCGATCCCGTCGGAGGTCGTCCTGCCGCTGGCGGGTTTCCGGGCCCGCGCCGGCACGCTCGACGTGCTGTGGGTCTGGCCGGCCGCCACCGCCGGATCGGTGCTCGGCGCGCTCCTGCTCTACCGGCTCGGTGCGTGGCTCGGCTACGACCGGCTGCACGCGCTCGCCGGGCGGCGCTGGTTCGTCCTGACCGGCCGGCGCGACCTCGAACGCGGTCGCCGGCTCTTCGACGAGCACGGCGGCAAGATGGTGCTGTTCGGGCGCTGCGTACCGTTCGTCCGCAGCGTCATCTCGATCCCGGCGGGGGTGGCCGGGATGCCGCTGGGCCGGTTCACCCTGCTCACCGCCATCGGCAGCGGTGTGTGGAACGCGCTGTTCCTCGGCCTGGGCTGGGTCCTCGGCGAGAACTGGCAGCAGGTGCAGGGCTGGCTCGGCCCGATCGGCTGGGTGGTCGGCGTCGTGATCGTCGCCGGGCTGCTGGTGCTGGCGGTGCGCAAGTACCGGTCCCGCGTGACGGTGCGCCCCCGCTGATCACGTCGTGGTCGCGGCGGCGGCGCCGAGGGCGACGGCGGCGAGGTCGCCGGTGCGGGCGAACGTCGCGCGCTGCGCGTCGGCGCCGGTGCCCCGGGCGAGGACGGCCCCGAGCAGGTCCTCGACCCGCTCCCGGTCACCGGCACGCTCCAGGGCCGGCGTGACGTGCGCGAGCAGGGCCCGCAGCACGTCCGCCGCCGGCGCCTCCCGCCAGGTGCCCGGGTCGAGCAGCGCGCCCGAGGTGCCGGACCGGGCGGCCCGCCACGTGGCCAGCCGCAGCACCTCCGTCCGCACCGGGTCGAACGGCGCCGCCACGGCCAGGGCCGTCTCGACCAGCGCCCGGGCGAGCGCGGCCACCAGCACCGCGTCCTCGACGCGCAGGCAGACGTCGGGCACGCGCAGCTCGACGGTCGGGTGCAGCCGGGCGAGCCGGGCGTCGAAGTAGACCATCCCCTCGTCGACCACCGTGCCGGTGGCGAGCATCGTGTCGACGGTGGCGCGGTAGGCCGCCGGCGTGCCGAACGGACCGTACGGACCCGCCGACGGCCAGCGCGACCACACGCGGTTGCGGTAGCTCGCGTAGCGGGAGTCCTCGCCGTGCCAGAACGGCGAGTTCGCCGACAGGGCGAGCAGCGCGGGGAGCCAGGGCCGGATGCGGTCGAGCGCGGCGACGCCCTCCTCCGGCGAGTCGACCGCGATGTGCACGTGCTGGCCGCAGGTGAGCTGCTCGGACACCGTCAGCCCGAACCGCTCGGCCATCTCCGCGTACCGCGGCGACGGCGAGAGGGTCGGCTCGACGGGCACCGGCGAGGTCCCGACGGCGGCCAGCTCGGCCCCCGCGGCCCGCGCCGCCTCCGCCGCCGCGACCCGGGCCTGCCGCAGCTGGCGGGCGAGGTCGTCGAGATCCCGGCAGGGCCGCGTCTCGGTCTCGATCTGCTCGCGCTGGAGCTCGCCGGTCAGCTCGGTCTCGCCGGACAGCGCCAGCACCGCACCGCCGAGCGCCCGCGGGCGTCCGGACTCGGGATCGAGCAGCAGGAACTCTTCCTCCACACCCAGCGTGCGCACGCAACCCTGTTCCCGCTTCCCGGGCGTCCACTCTCGCTGGTCCATCGGGTGGCTTGCTCGCCCGGCAGTTGATCCGTCACGCTTCCTCGGCCGGCGAGAGGAGTTGGCCGTGACGACCGAGCAGGACCGCCAGGACGCCGTCGCGGGGATACCGGCGGTGCTGGCGCGCGAGTTCGTCGCGCTCACCGCCGCCCTGTCGGACGCGACGACGGTGCGTGGCGTGCTGCAGCGGGTGACCGACGTGACCCGCGCCGTCTCCTACGCCGACCTCGTCAGCGTCACCCTGCGCGAGACCGACGGGCAGTACCGGACCCCCGTCGAGACCGATCCGCTCGCCACCGCGCTCGACGAGCTGCAGTACCGCCTCGACGAGGGTCCGTGCATCGAGGCCACGCGGAACCCCGGTCCGGCGGTGGCGTTCAGCGCCGACCTCGGCGCGGGACGGGAATTCGCCCGGTTCGGGCCGGCCGCCGTCGAGCTCGGGGTGCACTGCGTGCTGGCGGTCGGGCTGTTCCCCGACGGTCCGTCCTCGCGCACGGGCGCGCTGAACCTGTACTCGCGCCGGCCGGGCGGCCTGAGCACCGTCGACCGCGACATCACGGTGGTGCTGGCGGCGCACGCGTCCACGGCGCTGATGGCGACCAGGGCGACCACGGCGGCCGAGCTCGAGGTCGCCCAGCTGCGGGAGGCGCTGCGCAGCCGGGACGTCATCGGCCAGGCCAAGGGCATCCTGATGGAGCGGCGCGGGATCTCGGCGGACGAGGCGTTCGAGGTGCTCCGGGCCGCCTCGCAGCGGCTGAACGTGAAGCTGGCGCAGGTGGCGGCAACGCTGGCGGAGCATCGCGCCGACCTCTGACCCGGCCCTGCCGGGCCGGGCGCCGGTCAGTACTCGTACGGGTCCGGGGGCGCGGCGACGACCTCGACGCCGGTGACCGTCATCGCCGGGACGTAGCCCGTGGCGGTGGTGGCGCTGCCCCCCTGCAGCACGCCGCGCACCCGGATCCAGGTGTCCGCGGGCAGCGCCGGGAGGTCGCCGGCGAGCCGCACCCGGTGCGGGCGGGCGTCGGCGGCGCAGCACGCGATGCTCATCCGGGCGAGCTCGGTGGCGGCGCCGTGGCGCACGACGAAGCCGGTGAGCGACACCTCCCGTCCGTCCAGGCTGCCGGTGGAGTCCCACGCCGCGCGCTGCACGAACTCCGCGACCGGCAGCGCCGGGGCGTCGCCGGGCGGGAGCGGGGCGAAGACGTCGGCGTCGCGCACCACGGCGCCCGGTGAGCGGGCGACGGCGTCGGCGCCGAGGGCGGGCGGGGCGACCAGCGCGAGCACCAGCACCGGGGCGAGCAGCAGCCAGGGGGCACGACGCTCGGCGCCGCCGTGGTCGTGCTCCCCGTGGTCCCGGTGTCCGTCGCCGCGGCGGTCCGCGACGATGCCGACCACCGCCAGCACCACCATGGCCACGCCCGCGGTGATCAGCAGCCAGCGGTGGTCCGGGCGGACGTAGCGCAGGTACGTCCCGTCGGCGGCGATCCGCAGCAGCGCCCCGCCGAGCAGGGCCAGCAGGACGTGCTGGGTGTCCCGGCTCACCGCACGCCCCCCAGCACGAGG
>Ga0247713_1001744_pt1 | contig 10460 bp, 5 predicted proteins | sample 21E_NmetaG_FD_189936 | JGI IMG/M metagenome (GOLD analysis project Ga0247713, IMG submission 189936) | Soil microbial communities from hillslope of Landscape Evolution Observatory, University of Arizona, Oracle, AZ, United States - 2-1-E_N | ecosystem: Engineered > Artificial ecosystem > Mesocosm... | reverse complement strand
GTAGATGTCCTCGGTGTCGGTGTCCCAGTTGCCCTCGCGCGAGTCCATCCAGCCGACGAGGACCTGGTTGCCGACGCCGACCGACTGCGGCGCGAACCACCAGTAGCCCGAGGGCCGCGTGTCGTAGCCGACCTCGTTGTTGTGCGACCGGTCGTTGACGCGCACGTCGGTGCCGAAGTTCAGCCCGCCGTCCGTCGAGGTGTCGTAGTACGTGTCGCCGAGCCGGATGTCCTCGCAGAAGATGTGCGAGTGCGAGCACATCCGCTCGCCCGGACCCTGGTACCAGTGCCGGCGGTCGTGCCAGACGATGTTGATCCGGCCGTTGGACGACACCGAGATGCTCGGGTGGCGCGTCTGGTGGACGCGGCTGCCGGGATGGTCCGTGGCGTCGCTGACCCGCTTGGGCGTCGACCACGTCAGGCCGCCGTCGGTGGAGCGCTGGAACCACACCGCCGAGTCGGGGCTGATGAAGTGGTCCGAGCCCTGGTAGCCGCCGGGAGGCGCCGTCGGGCCGCCCGAGCCCTGGCTGTAGACGAGGTACAGCCGACCCGGGATGTTCGGGTCGCCCGCCATCCGCGGGTAGCTCGCGCTCGTCGACGTCACGCCGGGCGTCGGAGTCGGCGGCTGGATGTGCGAGGTCACGGCCGAGCCGGTGTTCCGGACCCTCGTGACGTCGACGGCCGCCTGCCACGACTGCCCGCCGTCCGTCGACCGGGCGGTCTGGATGAGCCCGTCGATGCCGAGCGTACGCCAGGCCACCGTGACCGAGCCGTCGGAGTTGACGACCGGCTTGGACGGGTAGTCCTGCACGCTGACGCCCTCCGGCGTCACGCGGACCGGAGGCGCGAAGGACGCGCCGCCGTCGTTGGAGACGGTCGAGTGCAGCTCCGAGCAGCTACCTGTCGAGCAGGCGACGTTGCGGATGTTGCGCGAGACCACATGCACGCGGTCGGCGCCTCCGGTGCCGCCTCCGCGATGCACGGAGAGGCTCGGCCGGTACCAGATCGGCCCGGGCGTCGCGTTCGGGTCGGGGCCGCCCGGGCCGCCCTCGAGGGCGACGACGCCCTCCTGCCACGTGACGCCGCCGTCGTTGGACTTGAACACCAGCGCGGAGGCGTCCTGCGAGAAGCCGAGCGTCTCTTGGCGCTTCTGCATCGCAGTGGTCGTGTAGACGCTCTGGCCGCTGCCGAACTCGATGTACTGGGACGCGCCGAAGCTGCTGTTGCAGACCGGCGGATAGAAGAACCCGACGGGAGCGGGCGGCGTGAGCGTGAAGGCGCCCGACCACGTGGCGCCGCCGTCGAAGCTCGCGCTCGCCTCGCAGGTCGACTCGAGGTAGTTGGTGTGCACGGCGACGACGTGCTGCGGGTTGTTCGGGTTCACGGCCAGGCCGACCCCGTCGCGCCCGCGGAAGGCGCTGGGGTCGGAGGCAAGCTTGTAGTTCGGGCTGACGCGCGTCTGCTGCGCCTGCGCGGGAGCGGGCAAGACGCCGGCGAGGCCGGCGGTCGCCGCGATCAGGGCGACGGCGATGGAGCGCTTGAACATGCCGATCACCTCGAGGACGCCGTGTTGAGGGTCGCAGCCGGCTGCCGGCGGCGCAGCGTGCGCTGCCGGCGGATCGCGAGCGTCAGCCCGCCTGCGACCAGCAGCAACCCGAGTCCCGCGGCGACCGGGGTCGCGGGACCGAAGCCGCCGCTCGGAGCGGCGCCCGCTGCGCCCTTGGCCGCGGCGGCGACGCGCAGCCTCGTGCGGCCGGGCGTGAAGGCGCGCTGCCGCCCGTTGGCATTCCTCTGGATGCCGATGACGAGGTACTGGCCCGGCGCCTGGGGAGCGGCGATCGTCGTGCTGATGCGGCCTGCCGAGTCGGCGAGCGTGCCACCGATCGGCTCGCCGTCGCGCGTGGACAGGCGGATGTCGACGTCAGCATTGCCGAAGCCGCTGCCGGTGACGGTGACCGCCTGGCCGGGGGCCGCCACCTTGGGGCTGACCAGCATGACGGCTCCCTGCGCATGAGCGCTTGCCGCGAACATCAAGGGCACGGCAGCCCCTACGACGAGGAACAGCCCCAACTTCCGTCTCATGACGACTCCTTTTCGAAACGTTGCGGCTGCTCCGCCAACGCCGGTTCCCTTCCGGGGAGGCGTAGCTGTACCAGGTCTACTTGTGCGGCGTCTAGATGGATTGCACATCTAGACGTTTGGGTGCTCAGGCCGCGCCCGGGCCGCTCCTGGCGCGCCGCCTGCGCGCGATGCGCCAGGCGAGAAGGCTCGCGAGCACGAGCCCGGCGAGCGCCGCAGCCGGCCAGCGGCGCGATCGGCTCTCGCTCGAGGGAGCGCGCGCCGCGGGGCCGCGTGCCCGACCCGCCGCGTTCAGCGCGCCGAGCGCGTGCACGAGCCCCGCGCCGAAGCGCGGGTCGCGACCGTGCGCCCCGAGGTCGCGCGCGCCAGCCAGCAGCGCGCGGCGGACCTCGCCGCGGGTCGTCGCGCGGCCCGAGCCGACGAGCAGCGCCGCGACGCCGGACACATGCGCCGCCGCCGCCGAGGTCGACGCGCTGAAACAGAAGCAGAAGTCCGCCTGGCCGTCCTCGAGCGTCTGCGCGAGCACGCCGTCCGCGGGTCCCCTGCCGCCGTCGCCGAGCTCGCCGGCGCCGGCCGGAGCGACGATGTCCAGCCGGTCGCCATGGTTGGAGTAGAAGGCGAGGCTGCGGTCGCGCGCGACCGCGCCGACGGCGATGACGCGCGGGTCGGCGGCGGGCCACCCGACCGCGGGCCGGCCCGCGTTGCCCGCCGCGGCGACGACGATCGCGCCCTTCGCCGCCGCGTACGCGACGGCGCGCGAGACCACGCGCGTGTCGGCCGTTCCCGAGATGCTGAGGTTGATGACGTCGGCGCCGTGGTCGGTCGCGAAGCGCAGCCCGCGCGCGAGCGCGCGCGCGGTGCCCATCAGGTCGGGTTCGAGCACGCGGACCGGCATGATCGTCGCCTCGGGCGCCACGCCCGCCGCGCCAAGGCCGTTGTTCGTCGTCTGGGCGATGATGCCCGCGATCAGGGTCCCGTGGGTGCGCCGGCCGTCGGCGCGCGCGACGTCGTCAGGGTAGGGGTCGCCGTCGACGAAGTCCCAACCCGGCGCGAAGCGCGTCCCGGCCAGGTCGGGCGCCTGCCGGTAACGGCCGCGCGTGCGGTAGGCGACGCCGGTGTCGAGGACCGCGACCGTGACGCCTGCGCCGCGCGAGATCGCCCACGCAGCCGGGATGCCGATCGCGCGCAGGTTCCACTGGTGGCGAAAGAGCGGGTCGTCGGGCGGTGCCGCGGCGCGCGAGGGAGAACCGGCGCCGGCCGGCGGCGGCAGAGATCCGGCCAGTGCCGCCCAGCATGCTGCGAGCACGATCGCCGTCACGCGGAGCCCGGCGCGGCGCGGCGCACACTTGGGACGCCGTCGCACGGCTGGGCACTATAGGCAACGGCAGGAACCCGCGGGGAGCGCTGCCGGCTATGTGTACGCTGTCACCCTCGTGACGCCGCGCCAGCAACGAACCACTCGGCGTCGCCGACCGCGACGGCCAAGCAGGCGCCTGAACACGCCGGGGTTCTGGGCCGCGCTGGTCGCCGCCGTGCTGGTGATCGGCACCCTGCAGGCGGCCCTGGCGTCCCGGCCCAGCCCGGAGGGCCAGCGCGTCGAGTTCTCGCGCTTCGTCGAGCTCGCCGAGACGGGCGCGGTCGAGAGCGCGACGATCCTCGACACCGACGCATACGTCGAGGGCGTCTACCGGCTGCCCGGGCGCCCGCGCGTGCGGTTCAACACCCCGTACATCAAGGCCGAGCCGCAGCGGCAGGCGCTCGTCGACGTCCTCGTCAACAACGAGATCCCGCTGAAGATCGACCAGCAGCGCCTGAAGTCCTCGATGCCGTACCTCGTCGTCCTGCTGCCGACGCTGCTGCTCGTCGTCGTCCTGGGCTACGTCATCCTCGCCTACCGGGCGGGGACCGGATTCTTCGCGCGGCGCAGCGGCGCCCGCCGGGCCGGCGACGACGACGAGACCGCCGCGACCTTCGACGACGTCGCCGGCCAGGACGCGGCCGTCGCCGAGCTGCGCGAGCTGACCGACTTCCTGATCGATCCGGCCCGCTTCGCGGCCGTCGGGGCGCGCGTGCCCAAGGGCGTGCTGCTCTACGGCCCGCCGGGCTGCGGCAAGACGCTGCTGGCGCGCGCGCTGGCCGGCGAGTCCGGCGCCTCCTTCTACTCGATCTCGGGCTCGGACTTCGTCGAGATGTACGTCGGCGTCGGCGCGGCGCGCGTGCGCGAGCTGTTCAAGGAGGCGCGCGAGACCACGCCGGCGATCGTGTTCATCGACGAGATCGACGCCGTCGCGCGCAAGCGCCGATCCGGTCCCGCGGCGACGGCCAGCGAGGAGCAGTCGCAGGCGCTCAACCAGCTGCTGACCGAGATGGATGGCTTCACGCGCGGCGAGGGAACCGTCGTCATCGGGGCGACGAACCGCCCCGACGACCTCGACGCCGCGCTGCTGCGGCCGGGCCGCTTCGACCGCACGATCTCCGTCGACCGGCCCGACGAGAAGGGGCGCGCGGCCGTCCTCGCGACGCATGCCCGGGAAAAGCCGCTGGCCGCAGACGTCGACCTGCCCGCGATCGCCGCCCGTGCGGTCGGCTTCACCGGCGCGGACCTCGAGAACGTCATCAACGAGGCCGCGTTGCTTGCCGCCCGCGAGCACGCGACCGAGATCGCGCAGCGCCACCTCGAGGAGGCGGTGTCGCGGATCCTCGAGGCTCCCGAGCGCCAGCGGCGGCTGTCGATGCGCGACCGCACGATCGGCCAGGGCGCGCTCGGCGCGGAGCGCACGACCTTCGCCGACGTCGCCGGCGTCGGCAACGTCCTCGACGAGCTGCGGGAGATCACCGACTACCTGCGCGACCCGACGCGGTTCCACGAGGCCGGCGCGAGGTTCCCGCGCGGCTTCCTGCTCGTGGGGCCGCCCGGCTGCGGCAAGACGCTGCTCGCGCGGGCCGTGGCAGGCGAGGCCAACGCCGCGTTCCTCACGGTCGCCGCCAGCGAGTTCACGGAGGTCTACGTCGGCGAGGGCTCGGGCCGCGTGCGCGACCTGTTCAGCCAGGCCCGCGCGATGGCGCCCGCGATCGTCTTCATCGACGAGATCGACGCCATCGGCTCGCAGCGCTCGGGCGGCGGCTCGCCCGGCCATCAGGAGAACGAGCAGACGCTCAACCAGATCCTCATCGAGCTCGACGGCTTCCGCCAGCGCGAGGGCGTGATCATCATGGCGGCGACGAACCGGCCCGACATCCTCGATGCCGCGCTCGTGCGCGCAGGACGCTTCGACCGCCAGATCACGATCGATCTGCCCGATCGCGCCGGCCGGCGCGACATCCTCCAGGTCCACGTCGGCACCAAGCGGCTCGCGCCCGACGTCGACCTCGACGCGATCGCCGGCATCACCCGCGGGCTGTCGGGAGCCGACCTGGCGACCGTCATGAACGAGGCGGCGCTGCTGAGCGCGCGCAACGGCACCCGCGAGATCAACATGGCGATGGTCGAGCAGGCCGTCGAGCGTGCGACGCTCGGCATCGGGCGAGCGCACGCGATGACCGAGGAGGAGCGGCGGGTCACCGCGATCCACGAGGCCGGGCACGTCCTCGTGGCGCTCGAGACGAAGGCCGCTCGGCTGCCGCACATGGTCAGCATCATCCCGACGAGCAAGTCGCTCGGCCGCGCCTGGATGACCGACTCGCACGACCGCGTGTCGGAGACGCGCTCGTCGCTCATCGACGAGATCGCGATCCTGCTCGGCGGCCGCACCGCGGAGGAGATCGTGCTCGGCGAAGTCAGCACCGGGGCGGGGAACGACCTCTCGCGCGTCGGCCGCCTCGCCCACTGGATGGTGCGCGAGCTGGGCATGAGCGACGTCCTCGGGCCGATCGGCTATCCCGGCAGGCGCGACGCGGACGGCGGCGCCGTCACGATCTCCGACGAGACCGCGCGGACGATCGACGCCGAGGCGCGCCGTCTCGTCCAGGACGCGCAGGCGCGGGCCGAGTCGATCCTGTCCAACTCGCGGCTGACGCTCGACCGGCTGACGGCCGCGCTGCTGGAGGCCGAGTCGCTCAGTGCCGCCGAGATCAAGGAGATCGTGGCGTCGCCCAGTCGCGCTCCGGCCTGAGGCCGCGACGCTCGAACGCCTACGGCAGCGCGGGCTTGGCGGCCGGCGACGGGCGCTCCTCCGGCACGAGCCACAGGACGCCCAGCGGCGGCAGCGACACGTCGGCCGAGCAGGGCTGGCCATGCCACGGCAGCGACTCGGCCAGGACGCCGCCGAGGTTGCCGGTGTCGGTGCCGCCGTAGAACGCCGAATCGCTGTTGAGCGCCTCGACCCAGCGCCCGGAGCGCGGCAGCCCGAGGCGATAGCCCGGCCGCGGGACCGGCGCGAGGTTCGCGATGCAGACGAGCACGTCCTGCGCCGGGTCCTCTCCGGCACGGGCGAACGCGACGACGTTCGCGTCCGCGTCGTTGGGCTCGATCCAGTAGAAGCCGCGGCCCTCGAAGTCGACCTCGTAGAGCGCCGGCATGTCCTTGTAGGCGCGGTTGAGGTCGCGCACGAGCGACTGGATGCCCGAGTGCTCGCCGTGCTCGAGCAGGTGCCAGTCCAGCGAGCGGTCGTGGCTCCACTCCTGTCCCTGGGCGAACTCCTGGCCCATGAACAGCAGCTTCTTGCCCGGATGGGCCCACATGAAGGCGTACAGCGCGCGCAGGTTGGCAAGCTTCTGCCAGCGGTCGCCGGGCATCTTGTCGATCAGCGAGCCCTTGCCGTGGACGACCTCGTCGTGCGACAGCGGCAGGATGAAGTTCTCGCTGAACGCATAGACGAGCGAGAACGTCAGCTCGTGGTGGTGGTAGCGGCGATGCACCGGATCCTGCTGGAAGTAGTCCAGCGTGTCGTGCATCCACCCCATGTTCCACTTGAATCCGAAGCCGAGCCCGCCGAGGTATGTCGGGCGCGACACGCCGGGCCAGGCCGTCGACTCCTCGGCGGCGCTGATGACGCCCGGCTCGTCGCGGTGCAGCACCTCGTTGAGCTCTTTGAGGAACGCCACGGCCTCGAGGTCCTCGCGACCGCCGAACTGGTTGGGCACCCACTCGCCGGCCTTGCGCGAGTAGTCCAGGTAGAGCATCGACGCGACCGCGTCGACGCGGATCCCATCGGCGTGGAACTCGCGCGCCCAGAACAGCGCGTTGGCGAGCAGGAAGTTGCGCACCTCGTTGCGCCCGTAGTTGAAGACGAGCGTGCCCCAGTCGGGGTGCGCGCCGCGGCGCGGATCCTCGTGCTCGTACAGCGCCGTCCCGTCGAAGCGCGCCAGCGCCCACGCGTCGCGCGGGAAATGCGCCGGCACCCAGTCCAGCAGCACGCCGATGCCGTTGGCGTGCATGCGGTCCACGAACACGCGCAGGTCGTCGGGCGAGCCGAAGCGCGGCGTCGGCGCGTAGTACGAGGTCACCTGGTAGCCCCAGGAGCCGCTGAAGGGGTGCGCCATGACCGGCAGCAGCTCGACGTGCGTGAAGCCGAGGTCGCTCACGTACGCCGACAGCTCGTCGGCGAGCTCGAGGTAGGTCAGCGAGCGGTTGTCCTCCAGCGGGTTCAGCCGCCACGAGCCGAGGTGCACCTCGTAGACCGACATCGGTTGGTCGTGCGGTGCCCCGGAGGCGCGCGCCTCGAGGTACGCGGCGTCCGTCCACTCGTGCGTCGAGGAGTGCACGATCGACGCCGTCTGCGGCGGCATCTCGGTCTGGAACGCGAACGGGTCGGCCTTCAGCAGCAGCTCGCCCGACTGCGCGCGGATCTCGAACTTGTAGCGTGCGCCGTCGCCGACGGCCGGCACGAACAGCTCCCAGATGCCCGAGCCGCCGAGCGTGCGCATCATGTGCAGCCGCCCGTCCCAGAAGTTGAAGTCGCCGACGACGGAGACCGAGCGCGCGGCCGGCGCCCAGACGGCGAACGACGTGCCCTCGACGCCGTCGACCTCGCGCACGTGCGCGCCCATCTTCGACCACAGCTGCTCGTGGCGGCCCTCGCGGAAGAGGTGCTCGTCGAGGTCCGAGAGCGTCGGCGCGAAGCGGTAGGGGTCGTGCGTCGTCCAGCTGCCGCCGCCGGGGTAGCGGACCTCGAGCTCGTAGTGCAGCGGCAGCGACGCGCCCGCCACCTCGCCCTCGAACAGGCCGCCGGGATGCACGCGCTGAAGCTCGACGCCCTCGGGCTGCACGACGACCGCCTCCGCGGCGGGGTGCAGCGCGCGGACCGTCACGCCCTCGTTCGACGCGTGCGCGCCCAGGATCGAGTGCGGATCGTGGTGGTCGCGGGCGACGAGGCGATCGAGCTGTTCGGTGGTCACGGGGGCAGTGGTCATGTCGGGACCTCCTCCTGCAGCAGCCGGGCGATCCCGGCTACGGGTATCGGTACCCACTCCGGGCGGTTGTTGAGCTCGTAGCGCAGCTCGTAGACGGCCTTCTCGAGCTCGAAGATCGCGAGCAGCTTGTCGGTCGCGGGCCGGCCGGCGGGCAGCAGCGACGCGTCGACCGTCTCCAGGTACGCATCGAGGAACCCTTGGCGCGCACGCTCCTCCCAGCCGTCGGGAGCCGGCACGCCGCGCAGCAGCTCGGAGGCCGACGCCGCGTAGGCGAACGAGCGCAGCATTCCGGCGACGTCGCGCAGCGGCGAGCGCTTGCGACGGCGCTCGAGCAGCGAGCGCGCCGGCTCGCCCTCGAAGTCGAGGATCGTCCAGCCGTCGTCGCGCAGCATCGTCTGGCCGAGGTGGAAGTCGCCGTGGTGGCGAATGAGCCGGCCGCCGACGCCCACGTGCGACATGAGCTGCAGGCGGTCGCGGACCTCCTCGCCGCGGCCGGCGATCGGCGCGAGGCCGGGGACGTCCGGCAGGTCGAGGAAGACCTGCTCGATCTGCTCGTCGATCGTCGCCGTCAGCAGCGACAGCGCCTCGACGCTCGGCGCCTCGGGGGAGAACGCCGGATCGGTCGGGTCCGACGCGAGCACGCTGTGCATCTCGCCGGTCGCGGCGCCGAGCTCCGGGATCCGCGCGAGCACGCCGACCGGATCCTCGAGCGCGAGCTCCCAGCCGTCGCGCGCGTCGGGGACGAACTCCTGCATGATCCCGAGCGTCGCCTGCATGAGCTCGCCGGAGATCTCGTACCAGCCCGTCAGGGCGGCGACGGCGCCGAAGCCGCGCAGCGACAGGAAGCGCAGCATCTCGAGCTCGGGGTTGATGCCCGGCTCGACGCGGCGAAAGACCTTGAGCACCTGCTGCTCGCCGAAGACGACCGACGAGTTGGACTGCTCTGCGCCCATCGCGCGCACGTCGCCGGTCGGCTCCAGGCCACCGTGGAACGTGACCCCGTCGATCGTCGCCTCCTCGCCGAGCAGCCGCGCGAGCACGCGGACGGCGCCCTCGCCTTCGCCCGCGAGCAGCTGGTAGAGCTCATGCGTGCCCGCCTGGAAGCGGGCCTCGACGAGCTGCAGCTCGAGCGCGGGGTCTTCGCTGAGCGTCGTGCGCTCGAGCACGTTGACCGCGGCCACCTCGCGCGCCTTGGACGCGAACCAGCGCTGCTTGGTCACCCACTCCTCGAGCGGGCCGTCGACGCGATCAGGAAGAATCATCGTCCTCCTCCAGCTGAAACCAGAAAAAGCCGCGGGGGGCGAGCGTCAGGAGGTACGGCAGCTCGCCGATCTTCGGGAAGCGCGAGCGCCCGAACAGCTCGAGCGGCCGGCGGCCGGTGTACCAGGACAGGTCGAGCTCGACCGCCTGCGCCGAGCGCGCCAGGTTGTGCACGCACAGCACGACGTCGTCCTCGTAGGTGCGGATGCAGGCGAAGATCTTGGCGTTGGCGGGCGTCAGCGCCTCGAAGCTCCCGAGGCCGAACACGGGGTGCTCCTTGCGCAGCGCGATGAAGCGCCGCAGCCAGCGCAGCAGCGACGACGGCGTCCGCAGCTGGGCCTCGACGTTGACGGCCTGGTAGCCGTAGACGGGGTCCATGAGCGGGGGCGCGTAGAGCTGCGCGAAGTCCGCGCGCGAGAAGCCGCCGTTGCGGTCGCCGGTCCACTGCATGGGTGTGCGTACCCCGTCGCGGTCGCCGAGATAGACGTTGTCGCCCATCGCGATCTCGTCGCCGTAGTACAGGACCGGCGAGCCCGGCAGGCTGAAGAGGATGGCGGTCATGAGCTCGATCTCGTCGCGGCCGTTGTCGAGCAGCGGCGCGAGGCGCCGGCGGATCCCGAGGTTGAGCTTCATCCGCGGGTCCTTCGCGTACTCGGAGTACATGTAGTCGCGTTCCTCGTCGGTGACCATCTCGAGCGTCAGCTCGTCGTGGTTGCGCAGGAACAGCCCCCACTGGCAGTTGGCCGGGATGTGCGGCGTCTGCGTCAGGAT
>Ga0247713_1001742_pt1 | contig 10480 bp, 8 predicted proteins | sample 21E_NmetaG_FD_189936 | JGI IMG/M metagenome (GOLD analysis project Ga0247713, IMG submission 189936) | Soil microbial communities from hillslope of Landscape Evolution Observatory, University of Arizona, Oracle, AZ, United States - 2-1-E_N | ecosystem: Engineered > Artificial ecosystem > Mesocosm... | reverse complement strand
GAGGAGGCACCGCCCGACGAGCCGGCGGCGCCGACCCGCACGCTCGCGGCTGCGGGCAGCGCGGCGCCGACGCGCGTCCTCGCGGTCGCGCAGCAGGAGGAGGAAGAGGAGGAGTGGGAGTGGGGCAGCGAGGAGGGCGAGGAGGAGTCGCCCTTCGACGACCCGCAGGACGACTTCTCCGACGACGAGTTCGAGGACGAGTTCGGCGACGTCGCGGGCGCCGACGAGACGCTCGCCGAGACGGGGCTGCCGCTCGGCGGCCTCACCTTCCTCGGGCTGCTCCTGACGATCGCCGGCCTCGGCGTCCGACGGATCTCCTGAGCCGACGGGGCGCGCGCCGCTCGGGCGCGCGCCCCACCGTCACGACGCCGCGAACGCGCGCGCGGCCGCGATCCGCTCCGGGATCGGCGGGTGGGTGAGCAGCAGGCGCCGCACCGCCGCCGGCGGATCGAGGTCGGCGACGTTCGCCTCGGCGAGCGCGCGGAACACGCGCTCGAACGCGGCGGGATCGCGCGTCGCCTCGAGCGCGAACCCGTCGCAGAGCCGCTCCCACCGCCGCACGAGCGCCGCCGCCGGCGCGGACGCCGCGAGCTGCAGCGCGGCGAGGACGAGCAGGACGTGCGGGATCGTCCGTGGCTCCGCCACGCGGTGGCCGAGGACGAGCCAGAGCGCGAGCGCCGCCGCCGCGGCGCCCGCCATCCCGAGCGCTGCGAGCTTCGCGGGGTGGCGCTCCTTCCGGTGTGCGAGCTCGTGCGCGACGACGACCTCCACCTCCGCGGGCGAGAGCCGCTCGACCAGCGTGTCGAAGACGACCACGCGCCGGCTCGCGCCGATCCCCGAGACGTAGGCGTTCAGCTTCGTCGTCCGCCGGCTTGCGTCGCTGACGAGGACGTGGCGGACGGGCACGCCCACGCGTTCCGCGAGCGACAGCAGCCGCGCGCGCAGCTCCGCGTCCGGCAGCGGCTCGAAGCGGTTGAAGAGCGGCTCCAGCACGACGGGCGCGACGAAGCCGAGCAGGAGCACGAGCGCCGCTCCCGCGAGCCCGGCCGCGAACGGCCACGCCTCCGGGAGCGATCGCGCGGCCGCGACGAGGCCGGTGAGCGCCGCGCCGCCGAGGACGGCCGCGATCGCGAACGCCTTCGCGCGGTCGGCGAGCCAGCCGGCCGGCGTCTGCGTCGACAGCTCCCACCGCCGCTCGTGGGCGTACCCGCTCCACCATGCGAGCGGCAGCCGCACGAGCGCGGCGACGAGGAGGACGAGCGCGGCGAAGAGCGGCGCCTGCGCCCACCAGGGAAGTCCCGCGACGAGCCCGTGGAGCGCGTCCCCCGCAGGCGTCAGCGCGAGCGCCGCGAGCACGCCGAGCAGGAGCGCCGTGTCGAGCACGAGCGCGAGGTACAGCGGGCGGTGGTACCGCCGACCGCGCTCCACCGCCTCGCGCCCGAACAGCTCCTCCGCGGTCACGGCCGCCACTCAACCAAATGCCGCGTCTGCTCGTCTTAGAGGGCACAGTGGCCACTGCGGAGCCCCTCGCGCTCCCCACCGGGGAGTCGAACCGCCAGCTCGCCCGCCAATGGCGCCACCTGACGCGCGCCGCCACCGCCGTCGCGCTGCTCACGAGCCCGGCGCTCGTCCTCTTCCTCGTCCAGCAGCGCGGCTGGAGCCTCGGCTGGGCGCTCGTCGCGGCACTCGCGACCGTCGTCGCGTTCCGCGGCGCCGTCGACCTGCTGCTGCGCCGCGTGATCCCCTGGCCGACCCTGTTCGGCGAGGAGAGCCCGCAGCTGCGCGAGGAGGACGTCGTCGCGCGGAGACGTGTCTGGTTCTGGCGCTTCTGGCGGAAGGTCGCGGTCCTCGTCGTCGCCGTCGTCACCTTCGTGTGGCTGGCGCGCGCCCTCCTGGCCGCGCCCGGGCAGGACGTCGGCTGGCTGGAGTCGGCGGACTTCCTCCTCGCCGGGATCGTCACGGTCGCGACGACTCCGACCTTCTACTTCTACGCGTTCTTCCTCACGGGGCTGATGCTGTTCCAGTTCCTGATCCTCTTCGGACCGCTGCTCGCGCTCGGGATCTCGCAGATCCGCGGCTACGAGCCGGGGAACGCGAACTGGGGCGTGAAGCTCGCCGACGTCCGCGGCCAGGCCGAGGCGAAGGAGGAGGTGCGGCGCGTCGTCGCGCTCTGGCAGTCGGGCGAGGCGTTCGAGCGCGCGGGCGGCAAGCGCGAGCGCGGGCTCCTCTTCCTCGGCGCGCCCGGAACGGGGAAGACGATGCTCGCGAAGGCGATCGCCACCGGCTTCAACTGCCCGTTCGTGACGATCCCCGGCTCCGGGTTCGCCTCGACCTTCATCGGCGTCGACGCGATCCTCGTGCGCTACCTCGCGTGGAAGGCGCGGCGGCTCGCGCGCAAGTGGGGCGGGCAGTGCATCGTCTTCATCGACGAGATCGATGCGATCGGGATGCGGCGCCAGTCGCTCGGCGCGCCCGTCCCCGGCGGCGTCGGCGGGTTCGCGGCGGTCGACCCGCAGGAGCTCCTCTTCTTCGGGCCGACGGGAGCGCTCAACCCCACCGGCGACCTGATCCTCGAGACGCGCGCGTGGCGGGAGCGGCTGTTCGCGCAGCGCGCGCCGGAGCGGCGGACGTTCCTCCTCGGCGCCCTCCAGCGGTTCATGATCCCCGGCGGGATGGGCGCGGGGCAGCTCGGGCTCAACCAGCTCCTCGTCGTCATGGACGGGATCGACACGCCGCCGTTCTCGCGCCGCGTGCTCGTGAACCGCGTGAACACGCTGCTCGACGCGTCGTACCTCGTCCCGCGGCGGATCGGTCGGCTGCCGCTGCGGCTGCCCGCGCCGCGGCCGCGCTCGGAGCAGATCTACTTCATCGGCGCGACGAACGTGCCGCTCGACCGGCTCGACCCCGCGCTCGTCCGCCCGGGACGGATGGGCCGCCACGTCTGGTTCCGGACGCCGACGAAGCAGGACCGGCTCGACGTCTTCGACCTCTACATCTCGCGCGTCGCGCACGAGCCCGACCTCGACACGCCGAAGCGCCGCGAGGAGATCGCGCGCGTGACGAACGGCTACTCGCCCGCGATGATCGAGCAGGTCTGCTCGATGGCGCTGACGATCGCGCACCACAACGGCCGTGCGCGGTTCGGCTGGTGGGACCTCGTCGAGGCGATGACGACCGTCGAGTCCGGGACGGCGGTCGGGGTCGAGTACGTGGCCGAGGAGACGCGCGCCGTGGCGATCCACGAGGCGGGGCACGCGGTCGCGGCGCACGTCTACATGCGCGGCGCGGAGTCGACGCGGCTCTCGATCCGGATGCGCGCCGGCTCGCTCGGGCACCACCAGGCGCTCGAGAAGGAGGAGCGATTCAGCCGCTGGCGGCACGAGGAGATGGGCCGGCTGATCTGGGCGCTCGGGGCGATGGCGGCGGAGCGCGTCTTCTACGGCGAGAACTCGAACGGCGTCGGCGGCGACGTGCACAGCGCGACGGCGCTCGCGGCGCTGATGGTCGGCGGCGCCGCGATGGGCCCCGAGCCGATCGAGCTGTCGCACGTGCCGGAGGGCGAGAGCGAGGAGCACGCGCGGGAGCGGATCCTGCGGCGGTTCGAGGCGATCGGGACGCAGATCATGAACCGGACGAGCGGCGGCGGCCCGTTCGCGCAGGACCCGATCGCGACGGTCCTGTCGGACCCGGCGAAGCGCTCGATGGCGGCGCAGATCCTCGGGCAGGCGTACGTCGCCGCGCACAACCTGGTCGCGCACAACCGGGAGGCGGTGGAGCGGATCGCGGACCGCCTGGTCGAGCGGCGGGAGCTGTTCGGCGACGAGCTCGTCGAGCTCCTCGAGGGCTCGCAGCTCGAGATCCCGGAGGTCGACCTGCTCGAGGAGGCGTCGTGGCCGCGCGTGTAGGCCGCCTCGCCGGCGAGCAGCCGGTCTACCGCCTCCGATTCGCCGCCGCGTACGCGGCGCTCGCGCTCGTCGCGGCCGCGTCCCTCGCCGGCGCGTACCTGCTGGCGGACGACCCCGCGCGGACCTCGGCGGCGAGCTTCTCCGCCTGGGCGCCCGGGGGCGCGGACATCGGGACGTACCCGGAGCAGATCGCGCAGCACGTCGCGCCGCGCTACACGCTCCCGGGCGGACGCCGGCTGACGAGCATCCTGGCGGGGCCGCCGGTGATCCAGGAGATCCCGCTGCGGACGATCGACGTGCAGCTCGCGAGCGGCGTCGAGGAGACGGTGCCGGTCGAGGCGACGGTGATGTACACGCTCTGCGGGAGCGGCGGCGGCTGCGCGATCGGCGAGGGCGAGGCGTCCGCCGAGCGGCACCTGCTCGTCCGGCGGGCCGTCCTCGAGCTCGCCCTGTACAGCTTCCGCCACATGGAGCCGGTCGAGGCGGTCGTCGCGCTGCTCCCGCCGCCGCGCGAGGACGCGCGCTCGAGCGCGGTGCTGCTGCGGCGCGCCGACGTCGCGGCGCTGCTCGACCGGCCGCTGGCGGAGACGCTGTCGCCGACCGTTCCCGCGCCGGAGGAGCTCGCCGGAAGCCCGGAGGGCCGCACGGTCGACGAGCTGACGCGCTCGCGCACGTTCGACTGGGAGGTGCAGCAGCTGCAGGACGGCAGCGTCGCGATGCGGCTGAAGCCGATCGCGGCGCGCCTGACGGTCGTCGCGTGACGGAGGCGGCGCGCGCCGCCCTCCGACGCGCGAAGGCCCGGCTCGACACGCTCGCGCTCTACCCGGAGCCGGTGCGGATCGACGGCGTCCGCGTGCGGGTCGTCCCCTGGCTGTTCCGGCTCCCGGTCGCGCGCCGGTTCCAGGGGCTCGCCTCGCGCCGGACGATCTACCTGCGCCACCCGCCGGGCGCGGGCGCGTCCGACGACCTGGTGACGCACGAGCTCGTCCACGTCTGGCAGGCGCAGCACCGGTGGCTCGCGCTCAACCTCAGCTACCTCCGCTGGGGCTACCGGCGAAACCCCTTCGAGCGCGAGGCGCGCGAGGCCGTCGCGGCCACGCGGGACGCGGCGCGGCGCTGACCCGGACGAGGGCGCGCGGGCCCGCACGGCTATCCTCCGCGGCGGCCCCCGTCGACTAGCGGCCTAGGTCGCCACCCTTTCAAGGTGGTAGCACGGGTTCGAATCCCGTCGGGGGCACCTGCGAGTCCTTTCGCGTCGACGGGAGGTCGACAGTGACGACAGATCCGTCGGTTCGACCCGCCGACGCGCGCGACTGGATCGCGCGCCTGCCGCCGGTCGTCGCGCCGCAGGCGCGCGTGCTGGCTCGGCTGCTCGACGCGGCCGAGGCCGACGCGCGGATCCGCGCGCTCCAGGTCCGCGGCTCGCTGCCGCGCGGCACCGCCGACGAGCACTCGGACGTCGACGCGCTGCTGCGGATCGCCGACGACGAGTACGAGCGCACCCTCGCCGACATGCCGTCGCTGGTGCGGTCGCTCGGGCCGACGCTCGACGTCCTCTTCGAGACGCCCGGCTCGCCGTTCCTGTTCGTGCAGTTCGCGGACGGCGTCCAGCTCGAGCTGTCGGGCAGGCGCGCGTCCGAGGCGCGGGGGCGCGCCCCCGACGTCGTCGTCCTGCTCGACCGCGACGGACTGCTCGCCGAGCCGTACGAGCCGTCGCCGCCGTGGGACCGCGACCTCTGGCTCGGCTGGGCGTGGATGGCGCTCTCGGGCGTCGACAAGTACCTTCGCCGCGGCGCGCTGTGGGAGGCGCTGACGGCGCTCGAGAAGGCGCGGACGCTGCTCCTCCGCCACCACGCCGCGGTCACCGGCATCGAGGATCCGGAGCTCGGGATCACGAGCATCCTCGACTTCGGCGGGACGCTGCCCGACCGGCTGGACGAGACCGTCGCGGCGCTCGACGCGGCGGACGTCCGGCGCGCGGCGCACGTCTGCGCGCAGCTGCTCGAGCGCTACGAGCGGCGGCCGTTCGGCGCGCTCGTCCTCGAGCGACTCCGGCCGCCGTAGGATCGCGTCTGCGATGTGGATCCTGTTTCGCGTGCCGACCCCGACGCCCGACGGGCGCAGCGCGCGCGAGCTGTACGAGAAGCGCGTGCGCCGGATCACGCCGGCGATGCAGGCGAGCGCGCGCAGGCACGGCTGCCGCTTCCACCGCGCCTGGTACGCGCGCGACGGCTCCGCCTTCTACGCACTCGCGCTGTGGGAGACGCGCGAGGGAGCGCGCGCGTTCTTCGAGGAGTGGGAGATCGAGGACGAGCCGGCCGAGGTCGGGATCTGGCTCGACGGCGACGTCGGCCTGGTGCCGCTTCCGCCCGCCGACTGACGCGCTACCGCGAGACGCCGAGCCTCGCCGCCGCCTACGCCCCGAGGCCCAGCAGCCACTGACCGATCTCGACGTGCTCGTCCGGATCGGCGGCGTCGACCTCCCACGCCGCGGTCTGCGCGATCGCCCACAGCCGCGCGCGCTCGCGGTCGAGCCCCAGCTCCGCGCAGAGGCGGTCGAGCCGCAGCCGCACGTCGTCGCGCGCGTGGCCGAGCTCGTCGGAGCGGAGGATCGGCGAGATGCCGAACTCGCGCTCCCCGACGAGCGGCTTCGGGTCGATCGCGAGCCACGGCTCGCGCTCCGCGCGGAGCACGTTCGCGCCGTGGAGGTCCTGGTGGAGGAGCACCTGCTCGCCCTGCGTCCCCGGCAGGTCGCGCAGCGCCTCGAGCGCGACGTCGAGCAGCTCGCGGCCGAAGGGACGCGACCCGCGCTCCCACCGCTCCGGCAGGTACGACGCCCACCACGCGGCCTCGTCCGCGAGCGTGCGGAAGGGTGCGCCTGCGGACACCCACAACCGCGGCAGCAGCCCCGCGAGGACGTCGAGCGCCGCCTCCGGCGACTCGTCGCTCAGCGGCGTCCCCGGCCGGAGCCGCTCCAGGAGGAGCGCGTGCCGCTCCGGGTCGTGGTCCAGCAGGCGCACGGCCCCGTCGCCGTCCCAGAGCGCGAGCGCCGCGGCCTCGTGCTCGGACTCGCGGTCGGGGAACTGCACCTTCAGGACGACCTCCTCCGCCCCGCGGCGGCCGGGCAGCGCGAGCGACGCGTAGGCGTACGGGAACGGCTCCCCCAGCTCGAGCCCCCACCGCTCGGCGCACTCCGCGACGAGGCGCGGCAGGCGCTCGAGCCACGCGCGCCCGGCGGCGGTCGCGGCGGCCCAGCCGAGCCCCGGGTGCGCCTCCACGGCTACGCGGCGGCGCGCAGCTCGGCGAGGTAGCGCTCGAGCGCGTCCTCCACCGGCTCCAGCACCCCGCCCCGCTCGCTCGCGAGGACGCTGTACCGCGGGCGCGGCGCCGCGAACCCCAGCTCCTCCGTCGTGCACGGGCGGATCGCGCCGGCGTCGACCCCGGCGGCCTCGGCCGCGAGCCGGGCGAGCCCCGCCCACGTCACGTCGCCCGCGTTCGCGACGTGCCAGACGCCGCGCTCGCCGTCGATCAGCAGGTCGAGCGACCGTTGCACGAGCGCCGGGACGTACGTCGGCGAGACCCGCGCGTCGTCCGCCGCGGCCACCTCCTCGCCGCGCGCGAGCGCCTGGAGCGTGAGCGTGACGAAGTTCCAGTCGTCCCAGGGGCCGAAGAACGCGCTCGTGCGCACCACCAGCGCCTCCGGGAGCGCCGCGAGCACGCGCTCCTCCGCCTCCGCCTTCGTCTCGCCGTAGACCGACAGCGGCGCCGGCTCGTCGCGCTCGACGTACGGCTCCTCCGCGCTGCCGTCGAACACGAGGTCCGAGGAGAACGTCAGGAGCTGGACGCCGTGCCGGGCGCACGCCTCCGCGAGCAGCGCGGGTCCCTCCGCGTTCTCGCGGCGGCACCGCTCCACGTCCGTCTCCGCGTCGTCGACGCGGACGTACCCGGCGGCGTTCACCACCGCCCACGGGCGGATCTCCGCGAGCGCGCGCTCCACCGACGCCGGGTCCGCGATGTCGAGGTCCGCGCGCGCGAGCAGCTCGTACCGGAGCCCCCGCGCGTCGCACACCCGCGCGAACGCGCAGCCGAGCGTCCCCGTCCTGCCGGTGACGAGCAGCGGCCGTCCCGGCGCGCGCCGCGCCTGCGGCGCGCCGCCGTCCGCGAGCCAGAGCCGCTCCGGACGGCGCCACCAGCCGGGGCCGTCGAGCGCCGGATGGTCGTACCGCTCACCGCGCGCCAGCGCGCGCGCCATCCGCGCGAGCGCCGTCGGGCGCGGCTCGGGCCCGGCGAGGTCGTACACGCCGGACTCGTACCGGCCGCCGCCGCGCAGGAGTGTGTCCCAGCCGACCGCGCCGAACACCGACCACAGCGTCACCGCCCGCACGTCCGCCCCCTCGTCGCGGAGCGCGTGCGCCGCGTCCCACACCTCCTGGATCCACCGCAGCTGCTCCTCCCGCGTGCAGCCGTTGTGCGCCTCCGTGACGGCGAGCGGGATCCCGAACCGCTCCCAGGCCTCGCGGAGGATCCCGAGCGGCCCGTGCGGCGCGTCCGGCAGCGCCCGCGCCGCCAGCTCGTCGACGTACGCGTCCTCGCCGTTCGAGCCGTGGAGCTCCGGCGGGTACCGCTCGAGCCGGTGGTCGAGCCACCGCTCGCTGGAGAGGTAGTGGTTGACGCCGAACACGTCCGGCGGGCACGGGTTCTCGCGGAACCACGCCAGCTCCTCCGCCGCGACGCCGCCCTTCTCGCGCATCCACGTCCCGAAGAGCGAGTCGTCCTCGAGCCGGCCGCAGAGGAGGTCGATCGAGGCGAACCGCCGCTCGTTCTCGTGCTCGGCCTGGTACGCGAGCGGCGGGGTCGAGTACGCCTTGCCCAGGTCCTCCGTCTGGATTAGCTGCGCATCGGGGATCACGCGCCGGATCTCCCGCATCGCGAGCACGACCGCGCGGCACTGGTTCAGGAGCGCGCGCGAGACCGACGCAGCGTCGCGGCCGTGCGGGTACCAGAAGCCGTACAGCCCGGAGAACCGCGCCGTCGTCAGCGGCTCGTTCACCGGCGTCCACGCGCCGACCCACGGGTACCGCTCGGCGGCCGCGCGCGCGAACTCCGCGAGCCCGTCGGCGAACGCAGGGTCGACGAGCGACGTGTGCGGCGGCCCGGAGCCGTGGTGGACGAGCCCGACGATCGGCCGCAGCCCGAGCTCGCGCAGGCGCGACAGCCGCTCGTCCGTCCACTCCCACCCGTCGCGGACGACGCGCTCCCAGAGCACCGGGTAGCGGACGGCGGTGACGCCGAGCGACGCGATGCGGTCGAGGTCGTCGAGCCGGGCGCCGTGCCCGGTCAGCTCAAGCTGGTCGACGTAGCGATCGCCGACCCTGGCGACCGTGCACTCCGGGCCCGCCCACAGCTCGAGCGGGCGCGGACTGCGCATCGTGCTCCGCATCCGCACGCTCCTCCTCTCGACCCTCGACGAGCCGCCGAAACACCGCGAGCGCCTGCGCCACGACCTGATCCATGTTGTAGTACTTGTACGTGGCGAGGCGGCCGACGAAGACGGTCTCCGGCATCGCCTCCGCGAGCGCCTTGTACTCCTTGTAGAGCTCGGCGTTCTCGGACCGCGGGACCGGGTAGTACGGGTCGCCGTCCGCGCGCGGATACTCGTAGACGAGCGTCGAGCGCGGGTGCTCCTGGCCGGTCAGGTACTTGAACTCCGTCACGCGGGTGTACTCGTACTCGTTCGGGTAGTTCACGACGGGCGCGGGCTGGTACACCGGCGTGTCGACCGTCTCGAAGCGGAACTCGAGCGAGCGGTAGGGCAGCTTCCCGTAGCGGAACTCGAAGAACTCGTCGATCGGCCCCGTGTAGACCATCCGGTCGTACGGGATGAAGTGCTCGACCTCGCGGTAGTCCGTGTTGAGCAGCACCTTGATGTTCGGGTGCTCGAGCATCCGCTCGAACATCCGCGTGTAGCCGTGGAGCGGCATCGCCTGGTAGAGGTCGGTGAAGTAGCGGTCGTCGCGGTTGTCGCGCGTCGGGACGCGCGCCGTGACGGAGGCGTCGAGCTCCGACGGGTCGAGGTCCCACTGCTTCCGCGTGTAGTTGCGGAAGAACTTGAGGTACAGGTCGCGCCCCACCTTCGAGACGACGACGTCCTCCGACGTCCGGATCGGGTGCCGCGCCTCGGCGACCGACTCGAAGAACGCCGGCAGCTCCAGCGCCGAGAGGTTCAGCCCGTAGAGGCGGTTGATCGTGTCGAGGTTGATCGGGAACGGCACGAGCTGCCCGTCGACGCTCGCGAGGACGCGGTGCTGGTACGGGCGCCACTCGGTGAACTGCGAGAGGTAGCGGAAGACCTCGAGCGAGTTCGTGTGGAAGATGTGCGGCCCGTAGCGGTGGACGAGGATGCCGGCGTCGTCGTAGTGGTCGTAGGCGTTCCCGGCGACGTGCGGCCGGCGGTCGCAGACGAGGACGCGCTGCCCCGCCTGGCTCGCCAGGCGCTCCGCGAGGACGCTGCCGGCGAAGCCGGCGCCGACGACGAGCCAGTCGAACCCGTCGCGCCCGCGCCGCCGGCCGCCCCG
>Ga0247713_1001741_pt1 | contig 10481 bp, 11 predicted proteins | sample 21E_NmetaG_FD_189936 | JGI IMG/M metagenome (GOLD analysis project Ga0247713, IMG submission 189936) | Soil microbial communities from hillslope of Landscape Evolution Observatory, University of Arizona, Oracle, AZ, United States - 2-1-E_N | ecosystem: Engineered > Artificial ecosystem >... | reverse complement strand
CCCGCCCGGCGCTGCACGCCCGCCTGCAGGAGCTCCTCCAGGTCGGCATGGTGGGCGGGCCCCATGTCGCCGGCGAGCGGGTCTTCGCCCTCGAACGCCAGGGCGACCAGGACCAGGCCGTGGTCGTCATGCGTTCCGCGGTCGACCCCGCGGCGCCGGCGCGCACCGTCGTCGACCCGCACGGGATGGCGGCCGACCACGCCGCGTCCATCGACTGGTTCTCTCCCTCGCCCGACGGCCGGCTGGTGGCCTACGGCGTGTCCGAGGGTGGGAGCGAGCACGGCACGCTGCGCATCGTCGACGTCGATTCGGGCGACCACCTGTCCGACGAGATCCCGCACATCCGCCACCCGTCGCTCTCCTGGCTGCCCGACGGCTCCGCGTTCGCCTACAGCCGCCTGCCCGATCCCGACACCGTGACCGCCGGCGACGAGGGCTACTGGGAGACGGTCTGGTGGCACACCGTCGGCGGCGAGCCGGAGGACGACGAGCTGCTCCTCGGCGACCTGGAGAAGACGGCGCTGCCGGCGACCAGCATCTCCGAAGACGGGCGATGGCTGGTGTTCCACGTCAGCTACATGCCGACCAGGACCGACGTCATCCTCCTCGACCGGGACACCGGCGCGCGCACCGTGGTGGTCGAGCGGGAGGAGGCGACGACGTGGGTCCAGGTCGCGGGCGGCCGGCTCTACGGGGTGACGAACCTCGGTGCGCCCCGGGGTCGGGTGGTCACCGCCGGCCTGACGCGGCCCGAGGCCGCGCACTGGACAACGGTGGTCCCTGAAAGCTCGGCGGTGATCGACGGTGCAGTCCTCGCCGGCGCCCGGCTGGTGGTGGCGTCCGCCGAGCACGCCGTCTCCCGCCTCCACCACTACGCCCTCGACGGGAGCGATGGCCACGAGATCGAGCTGCCCGAGCTGGGGTCGATCGGCGGTTTCGACGCCGACCCCGCGGCCGAGTGGGTCTTCTTCACCTTCACCTCCTTCGCCCGTCCCTCAGGCCTTTGGCGGTGGGCGCCGGCCGGCGCCGTCCAACCCTGGACGGCGTTCGCCTCGCCGGTGCAGGCCGACGCTTTCGCCGTCGAGCAGGTCTTCTACCCGTCGACCGATGGCACGGCCGTGCCGATGTTCCTCGTGCGGGCGTCGAACGTCGAGGTGACCCCGGACACCCCTACGCTCCTCACCGCCTACGGCGGGTTCGCCATCACCAATACCCCGGGTTACTCCGCCTCCACGGTGGCGTTCTGTGAGGCCGGAGGGGTGTGGGCCGTCGCCGGCATCCGGGGCGGCGGGGAGTACGGCGAGGACTGGCACCGAGCCGGCATGCTGGCCAACAAGCAGCAGTGCTTCGACGACTTCTACGCCGCCGCCGACTGGCTGGTGGCCGAAGGGCGCACCAGCCGGGACCGGCTGGCCATCCGGGGCGGGTCCAACGGGGGCCTGCTGGTGGGCGCCGGCGTCACCCAGCGGCCCGACCTGTGCCGAGCCGCGGTGTGCATGGTCCCCCTACTGGACATGCTCCGCTACCACCGGTTCCTGATCGGCGCTCTGTGGATACCGGAGTACGGGGATCCCGACGACGCCGAGCAGTTCGCCGTCCTCGCCGCCTACTCGCCCTACCACCACGTGGTCGACGGGAAGCCCTACCCGGCGACGTTGATCACCACCGCGGAGTCGGATTCGAGGGTCGACCCCCTGCACGCCCGCAAGTTCGCCGCCCGCCTGCAGGCGGCCACGTCGGCTGGCGAGGAGGCCCCGGTGCTGGTGCGCATCGAGTCCCGCGCCGGCCACGGCGTGGGCAAACCGGCGTGGAAGCAGGCCGAGGAGGCGGCCGACATCCTGGCCTTCGTGTTCTGGCAGTTGGGGATGGAGGGCGCACCGGGCGGGTAAGTAGGACCGAACGGTCTAAAAGGAGGCTGAGACGCGATGCGTATCGCCGAGATTGCGCCCCCGTGGGTGAGTGTCCCCCCGCCGAGCTATGGGGGCATCGAGTTGGTTGTGAGCCTGATCGCCGACGGGCTGGTCGATCGGGGCCACGACGTGACCCTGTTCGCCAGCGGCGGCTCCCAGACGAAGGGCACGCTGGTGTCGCCCTTGGAAGAGACGCCGAAGCTGGCCGAGATGGGCGTGAGCGTCACCGACGACACCATCCACACCATGTCGGCCTACTTGCACGCCGACGAATTCGACGTCATCCACGATCACTCCGGCTGGGGGCCGGCGTTCGGCGCCCTGCTCAACGGGACGCCCCCGGTGGTCCGCACGCTGCACGGCCCGTGGAGCGACGAGGCCCGCCGCTTCCATCACGCCCTGGACGGTCGGGTCCACCTGGTGGCCATCAGTGAGTCGCAGGCCGGCCTGAACCCCGACCTGTCCTACGCCGGCGTCGTCTACAACGGCCTCGACCTCGACGTCTACCCCTACCGCGACGAGAAGGAGGACTTCCTTTTCTTCCTCGGCCGGTGCAACCCGGAGAAGGGCCCCGAGGTCGCCGTCGAGGTGGCCAAGCGGGCGGGCAAGCACCTCAAGATGGCGGTGAAGCGCTCAGAGCCGGCGGAGATCGAGTACTGGGAGCGCATGGTCGAGCCCCGCCTGACCGGTGAGGAGGACATCGTCTTCGACGTGTCCCACGCCGAGAAGGTCGACCTGCTCTCCCGGGCCCAGGGAACCCTGTGCACGATCCAGTGGCCCGAGCCGTTCGGTCTGGTCATGACCGAGTCCATGGCCTGCGGTACCCCGGTGATCGCCGCGCCCATGGGGGCGGCGCCGGAGCTGGTGGTCGACGGTGAGACCGGCTTCCTGCGCTCCGATGTCGACGAGATGGTGGAGTGCGTCGCCGGCCTGAAGACCATCTCGCCCGACGCTTGCCGGGCCAGGGTGGCCGAGAACTTCACCGCCGAGACGATGGTGTCGGGGTACGAGAAGGTGTTCGAGCAGGTGGCCGCCGGCCGGTAGCGGCGGCCGCCCGTTCCACGAGCACCGTCCCGATCGCCGTCGGCAGGACCCAGGCCAGGATCGATCCCCAGCTGACGACCAGCAGCGCGGTGACCAGCGAGATGTAGGAGCCGCCCAGCAGCCGTACGTGGCGGTCGACCCGTGCCGCCCGTAGGGCGGCGAGGACCGCCCCTTGCGTGCCGAGCGCCAGCAGGAAGAAGGGCCACAGCGTGCCCGGCCGCAAGGCGACGAGCGCCGCGGCCGTGGCGGTGAGGACGCTCACCGCCGCCAGGTAGGCCCGGCCGGCGCCGGTGTGCCGCCGGCCGGCGATGGCGGCCGTCATGGCCGCCGGCCCGACGAGGAGGCCGGCGGTGCCGGCGACGACATGGGTGACGAGCAGGATCGAGCGCATCCCGGCTACCTTCCACTGTGGACCGTTGGGAGGAGCGTAACATGCCACAGTGGACTGTCAAGTGAACGCCACCGCGGCGTCGCTGCTGGGGTTCCTCCACGAACGGCCCATGAGCGGCTGGGACCTCGTCGCCACCGCCGAAGCCCTCATCGGGGACTTCTGGAGCGTCACCCGTAGCCAGGTGTACCGGGAGCTGGCCACCATGGAGGCGGCCGGCCTGGTGGTCGCCGGCCCTCCCGGCCCCCGGGAGCGCCGGCCCTTCGAGCTGACCGACGCCGGCCGCGCCGCCTTCCAAGCGTGGCTCCGAGAACCGCCGGGCCCCGAGCAGATCCGCTACCCGCTCCTGCTCACCATCGCCTTCGGCCGCCACCTGCCGCCGGAGCGGCTGGCGGCGTTCGTCACCGCGCACCGCCAGGTCCACGAGGAGCGCCTCGCCGCCTACCGGGCCCTGCAGGCCCAGGCCGGCGACAACCTCGACGCCTACGCCACCGCCACCCTGGACTTCGGCATCCGCTACGAGGCCGCCGTCCTCGACTGGTTCGACAATCTCCCGCCGGCGCTGGCCGGCGGGTAGCCGGTCACGGCCGGACGAGCGCCAGCAGTGTCTCGCGGTCGGGGCCGGGCGGGGTCCACGTCCGGGCGCCGGCGTGGGCGAACACCTTGTCCATGAAACCGGGGCGGGCGAAGACCTCCTCGGGGAGGGCCAGGCAGGCGCCGGTCTCCAGCGCCCCGCGGAACACGTCGGGATCCCGCAGCATGGCCGCTGCCATGGCCGCCGCCGTGGGGTCGGGAGCCGGCGGTTCCTCGCCGAGACGTAGGGCGTCCATCTCGGCGACGCGCTTGCGATCGGCGGTGATCTGGTTCCAGTAGAACGGGCCGACGTCGCCCTCGGTCACCCGGTCCCACGCCCGCACGAAGCGCTCGGGGTCTGCGAACTCAGCACGGACGGTGTCGCGGAGGCACTGGGCGTGGATGAGGCCCACGGCAATGCCGCGGCCGGCGGAGGGGTTCGTGCACGCCCAGGCGTCGCCTACTGCGGCCACGCCGGTGGCGACCGGCTGGTCGTCGACGACGAACCGGCGGTAGCGGTCGAGCACGCCGGCGGTGGTGATCACCTCGGAGAGCGGCTCGCCGTCGAGCCACGGAGCCTGCAGCGGGCAGGCCCGGACCACGGCCTCGAAGCGGTCGGTGTCGCGGAGGTGGCGCAGGGCGGTGTCCGACGACGCCGACCACACGGTGACCGACCAGGTGGCGTTGTCGGCGGGAATGGTGAGCACCGAGATGGTGCCCATGTCGACGACGGGAGGGCCGGTGAACGAGGGGACCTGCGGGCCGCGGAAGTACCGGCTGTGGTACACGAAACCGCAGTCCTCGGCCTCGGTGTGCGGAGGGCGCCCGCCGGCCGCGGTGAGCCATTCGCCCAGCTTGCTGCGCCGGCCCATGGCGTCGACGACCAGGTCGGCGGCGATCTCCTCGCCGTCGGTCGTGTGGACGCCGGTGACGTGGACGGCGCCGTCCACCACTCCCGCGCCGGTGCGCAGGCCCGCCACCGACGCACCGCGGCGGATGTCGATCCCATCCTCGGCTGCGGCGGCGGCGATGACCGCTTCGACGACCGGCCGGCGCCCGGTGATGCACCGGAACCGCTCGTCGCCCTCCCGGGGCGAGCGGTCGCGGACGAGGGGCGGCATCAGCTGCAGGTAGTCGAGCCAGACGCAGCCGGCCTCGGACAACCGGTCGACCAGGCCCGGCAGCTCCTCGTCGAGGATCAGGCGGAAGCGGGGATGGAGGGTGTGGGGCTGGTGGAACTGGCCGACGCCGGGGCGGGGCCACTGGTCCCAGGCCTCGGTGGCGGCCGGCGGGGGAGCGGCGTCTCGCTCGAGCACGGTGACGTGATGCCCGTCACGGGCCAGCAGCATGGCGGTGCACAGACCGACGACGCTGCCTCCGCAGACGACGATGGCGGCCATGGCCGCCACTGTGTCACGAGGCGCCCGCGCTGGTCAGGCGCTCTTTCGGGTCGCCGCCTTCTTCTTGGCCGCCGCCTTCTTGGTGGGACCGTTCTTCGACGCCTTCCGTGCCGGCGCCTTCGTCGTGCTCGTTGCCTTCGCCGGCTCGTCGTCGGCACCCTCGGCCTCGTCCGCCAGCTCCTCCGCCAGCTTTTTGACCTCGGCCTCCATCTTCTTGCCGCCGCCCTTTCGAGCCGCCTCCAGGCTGGCTTCGAGGGCCTGCATCAGGTCGAGCACGTTGGTCTCGGCCGGCGCGTCCTCCTGGACCAGGATCTCCTTGCCCTTGGCCTTGGCCTCGATGAGGTTCTTCAGCTCCTCGGTGTAGGTGTCGTGGTAGCGGGTCGGGTCCCAGTCGGTGGCCAGGGAGCCGATGATCTGGGTGGCCAGCTTCAGCTCCTTCGGCTCGGGTTTGGCACCCTTGCCGGGCAGGGCGTCGATGTCCTTCTGGGGGACCACCTCGTCGGCGAAGCGCATGGTTGACATGGCCAGGGCGCCGTCCAGTGGGCGGATGGCGGCCAGGTACTGCTTCTTGCGCATGACCACGGTGCCGATGCCGGCCTTGTTCTCGGATTCCATGGCCGCCAGCAGCAGCCGGTAGGGGCGCTCAGCGGCCTCGCCGTCGGGCCCCAGCCAGTAGGTGCGCTCGTAGTAGATGGGGTCGATCTGGTGGAGGTCGACGAAGTCGCTGATGTCGATCGTGCGCGAGGTGCGTGGCCGCAGCTTCTCGAGCTCCTCGTCCTCGACGACCACGTACTTGCCGGAGGCGATCTCGTAGCCGGACTCGATCTGCTCGCTGGGCACTTCCTTGCCCGTCTTGTCCGACACCTTCTTGTAGTTGATCCGGGCGCCGGTCTTCTTCTCCAGCTGGTTGAAGTGGACGCTGTGGTCCCGGACCGCGGAGAACGCCTTCACGGGCACGCTGACGAGCCCGAAGCTGATCGAGCCGCTCCAAATCGCTCTGGCCATGCCTGGGTGGTACCCAGCGGGCGGTCGGTGGATGCCCCTCAGTAAGCCGGCGCCGGTCCGCCTAGCGCCGCACTGCTCCGCCTGCAGGGGCACTCCCCATGGGCGAGGGAGGCGTTGCTGGTGCGGAAGTCTCCGGATCTCTTGGAGCGCCGATCGCTGCTGGCGGGCCCCCCACGGCCGGCGCCCCCGGGGCGGCGGTGGCCGGCGGCCCGACCGCGGGCGGAACGAGGGTCGGGGCAGGGCTCTGGCCCGTGCCTTGGGGAGCCGGGGCGGCCGGTGGCGCTGTGGGGCGCGCCCCGGCGGCAGGGAGTGATGCCGGGGGTGCCGCCGGGGTCCTACCCGAGAGCTCGGGAGCGGCACCGGGCGGCGTGGCCAACCCGGGAGCTCCCTCAGCGCCGGGAACGGAGCCCGGGATCGGGGCTGGGGACACGGGGGCCGGCGTAGCAGGCGCCTGGAGACCGGGTGTCACGGGAGCTTCCCCGGGGCGACTTCCGGTGAACTCGAACGGGGTGACGGCCTCGAGCACCCGGACGACCACGTCGTGCGCCGGCGCGGGCAGCACATGAGTGGCGGCGGCGACGGGTAGGGCCGACGCGGCCGTCGCCAGCCCGCCGACGACCACGGCCACGAGCCGCCGGCGGCGGTGGGGAACCCGGGTCGGCACTGCAGCGGGCCGGAGCGCTGGGGCGCTCGGGTCATGACCATCCGAGACCACGGCCAGTCGCGCCGCGGGCTGGGGAGAGCGGGCCATGAGTTCCGCCAGCGCAGGGCCGATCGCCGGGGTGGGGGCGTCGAGAGCCGATGCGATCTGGCCGTCGAAGGCCACCAGGGCGGCGTCGGCCTCCCAGCGGGGATGCGGGCGCCCGGTGATGAACGCTTCGATGGCGTCGTCGCTCAGAGGAATGGCGGTCGCTCCCATGTCGTCTACGTGATCGCCGGATTCGTTCACCGCGATACCCCCTCACGCTCGAACAGCCGCCGCAGGGCGCCCACCGCCCGGCGCTGGAGGGCCTTGATCGCCGTGGGGGACTTGCCGAGGGCCTCGGCCACCTGCTCGACGGTCAGCCCACCGACCATGCGCAGCAGGATGACGTCCCGTTGGTCGGGGGCCAGGCCCTCGGCCAACGAGCGGACCCGCTCGGTCCCGAGCGCCTGCAGCGCCTCATCCTCGACGTTGCCGGCGGGCTCCACGGCCTCTTCGACCGCCACCTCGGCGATGGCTGGCCGCCGACCCTGGCGCCGGCGGTCGTCGGTGAGCCGGCGGTGGGCGATGGTGAAGACCCAGGAGCGGAACTGCTCCTCGTCCCCGGAGAAAGTCGCGATGGAGGTGAAGACGCCCAGGAACACCTCGTTGGTGAGGTCGTCGGGGTCCCTCGCCCCCTGCAGGCGTAGGTAGCCTGCCACCGCCGGGGCCAGGGCCCGGTAGAGCTGCTCGAAGGCCAGACCTTCGCCCCGCTGCGCACCTCCCAGCAGCACCGGGAACTCCTCGCCGAAACGAGGCCCGCGGCGGCGGGTGGGGTTCATAAAGGAGTTATCGGCATGTGTCCCGGCTTCTCTGAACCCTGAAGAGGTCAGACCACGGGCGGCCGGCCAGGTGCCTCACCGGTCGGCGCCGGCGACAGCGGATGCCGGCGCCGACATCAGCGCTCGAGTCACATGATGTGAGGCGCGTCGGGCCGACCGTGCCAGGTCTGGGCCACGAAGGGGATGTCATCGGCGGCCGCCGTCTCGAAGCTGGCGCCGGGAAGCAGCAGTGACATCGCCTCGCGGTCCGGCAGCTCCTCGCCGGTCTGGGCCTCCAGCTCCTCGGCTGAGAGGCCTCCGCTGTCGTCGGCCATGGCTCAGATGCTCTGGTCGATGGGCGTCGTCTGCTCAGCGTCCGCGTAGGCGATCGCCCCGTCGGAGAGGACGTTGGCGGCCACGGCGGCGTTGATCGGTGCCGCCAGGTTCAGGTTGACGAGGGACATGGCGTCCCGGTCGGGAAGCTGCTCGCCGTCTTGGGCGTCCAGCTCTTCGCTCGTCAAACCCTCAGGACGGTTCTCTGTCATCGGATCTCCTTCTGTTGTTCCGTGCGAGCTCGAATCGTCGGACGTGCCTCCCTACCTAGGCGGCGTCTCGGTGAACCTGTCTCTCGACGGCGCCGGCCGGTGTGCCGCCGGCGCTGACGATCTCTTCGTCGATCACCAAGCGCAGCCGTTCGACCAGCTCGTCGAGCGCCCCCTCGAGTTCGGGGAACGAAAGGCCGGAGGCGGCGACGGCACCTATCTCCCGCCGTAGTTGAGCCACCTTCTGCTGACCCGTGGCGCTGAGGTGGGCGGGACCACCCGTGGTGACCACATACTGGTACGCGGCGGCCATGGTCTCGCAGGACGTGCAGTTCTCGTTGACCGCCACTGCGACGTTCTTCGGCGTGATGACGCTGGCATCACTGGTGATGAGGACCGCTTGGACGGCCACGGCCACCGTTCGGCACCCGCTGCAGCTCGCCTTCGCGTAGGCGAGGTTCTCCGTGTCGACGGTGTCTGCCGCGGCGGTCGTCACCGCCACCCCCGAGCGGGGCAGGTGAGAGTCGTCCGCGGAATTGAAGGCGAGGACCACGTTGTCCCCGCCGGCAGCGCCGGCGGGGAGGGCGAATACGAGCGTGGTCGCGATTGCCAGGGCGGCGAAGAGTCCTCCCCGACGAGCGAATTCGTCCCTCGACGTCATGTGCAAGGTCTTCCCGTCGGTCCCGAGCCGAAACCGCCTGCCGGCGCCACGACACCCGCCATGAGGAGCCGGGTCGCGACTGCCTGAGTGTTGAAGAAGAAAAATCCTCCCCGGCGGTATCGCACATCGCCCCGACGGCGATCACCTTTATGAGTGACGTCCTCCGAGGACGTGCCCACCGAAAGGGCGACCTGCCGGCGACGGCAGCAAGCAACGTCACCGGGCCTGCGCCGCAGGCGGCCGGACTACCGAAGTGGAGGAAGAAGATGCTTCTCAGTGAACTGTTGGCAGGACTCACCGCCAAGCTGGCCGGGCTCGGCATGGCGGCCAAGGCCGGCATGGGCGTCGGGGTCGCCGCCGCCAGCGTGACCACCGCGGGGGCGGCCGGTGTGCTGCCCGCCCCGGTTCAGAACGCGGTGAGCACCGTCGTCGCCACCGCCACCCCGTTCACCTTCCCCGAGGTGGCGGGTGACAAGGCCGTTGTAGGGGCGACCGTGAGCGCGGACGCCACCGGAGCCTCCGACGGCACCGTGGGCGTCGACGGCAAGGCCGTGGCCGAAGCGGCAAAGAACCGCAGCACCGAGGCCGACGGCGGTGCGGTCGGGGCCGAAGGGAACACCGGCTCCACTGGCTTGAACCGGGCCAACGAGACGCCGGCCGCCGGTCGTGTGCCGACGTCGGTGCCGGTCCCCGGCGCCGCCGCTTCCAACGCCTCGACTGGCCTGGGCACTGCAGCCAGCACTCCCGCCGGTGACCGCGTTCCCCCGAGCGTGCCGCCCGTCGCTGGTTCCGCCGGCGGCTCGCAGGCGTCCGTCGGCATCGACACTGCCAACAGCACCCCGGCGGCGGGTCGCATTCCGACCCAGGTCCCCGGGCCCCGCTAGCCGCACCCCGCAACGACGAGGCCCCGCAGCCAATTGCTGCGGGGCCTCGTCGCGTACGCGCGTTCCGGCGGGGAGCGGCTCATCGAAGCGGGGACGGAAGACTGACGAGGCGTCGAACCTTCGGCGCCCGCCGGCTCCGCGCCGGTCCTGCGCCGGCTACGCCACCATGGCTGCGCTGCTTTACCGATAGACCGTGACTACGCCGCTCCGTCGATCACGGGCCGGGTGCCGAGGGGCGCCTGGAGCTGGACGATGACTTCGTAGTACGCCGCCATCTGGATGCAGGCCATGCCTGCCGTGCCCGGGCCCTGGCCGGTCCACAGGGTGATCGTCACCTTCTCCGCCGTCTCGGCCACGTCGACCCGTCCGAGGACGTAGCAGGGCTCCACGCCGCCCCAGAACCGGACCGCGACCGACTGGGCGCCCGCGGGGGCCGACGACTGGAAGGGTTGCCGGCGCAGGTCGGTCGCCCCCGGCACGGGCTGCACCCGCTTGGGCTGGCCGCCGCCGGGGGCGATGGTGGTCGGGGGGGCCGTCGGCGGGACGACCGTGCTGACCGGCGTGTCGGGTG
>Ga0247713_1001739_pt1 | contig 10499 bp, 8 predicted proteins | sample 21E_NmetaG_FD_189936 | JGI IMG/M metagenome (GOLD analysis project Ga0247713, IMG submission 189936) | Soil microbial communities from hillslope of Landscape Evolution Observatory, University of Arizona, Oracle, AZ, United States - 2-1-E_N | ecosystem: Engineered > Artificial ecosystem > Mesocosm... | reverse complement strand
GCGACAAGCCGATCCCGGGCACCACGCCGAGGCCCACCCCCGATGGCTCGGTCGAGTACGGCTACTCATCGCCTCACACCGCCTACGCGCATCATGTCGATGGGCTGCGGATGGTGACGGAGGCCCACTCGACCGACGCGCCGATCGAGACACCGCACCGCGTCACGCTCACGCTGACCAACACGAGCGACCGGCCGATCCTGATCAACGCTCCCGCGGGGTGCCCGCTCCAGGTGATGGTCCGACCGGCGTCGCCCAGGGCCGGCGACGACCCGCGGAGCCCGACCGTCTGGAACTGCACGAAGGGCGCCGACCCGCGGATGTCGCGGCACTCCGCCGAGCCGCAGAGGTTCGTCCTCGAGCCCGGACAGTCCCGCGTCGAGGTCTCGTACGTCGAGTTCCACCGGCGCGCCGAGTGGATGCTGAGCGGCGGGTGCGAGTGCACCCACGCGAAGGCCTCCTCCTCCCCCCGTCCGGACGACCCCTGGGAGCCGAAGCCGACCCCCACACCGATCTTCACGACCGGCGAAGGACCGGGCGGCGCCCCGCCCGTCACCTGGAGCGGAGGGTTCGGGGACCCCAGGAGGACGGAGCTGTACACCCCGCCGATCAGGATGCGGTCGGTCTAGGTCCCCCTCAGGTACGTTCCGGGCCCGGTCCGCACAGCGGACCGGGCCCGAACACGTAGCCCCGACCGGATTCGAACCGGCGTTCGTACGCTGTGTGCTGTACCAAAGTAGTTATACGAAACTTGCGATAGCCCAGCGGATACAGCCTGCCTCCGACTAACGGAAGTCAAACTGGGGCGCGTTCGAGACACGCTGGGACAGGTGAACCCGCGCCAGGTAGATCCAATCAGACCCCTGCGTGTCGGGGGTCGTCCCGCCCCGCATGAGTTCGGGGCATTCCTAGACGCCGCGTGGAAATCGTACGGTGTCCTCGTAGCGAGGGTCGTCGGCCGCGGTTCGGTGAGCCCCCTGCTTGTCCCAGAGCCGCAATCTAGCTGGCCGTCTACGTCGCCACTAGGAAGTCCCGGACGTGTACGTCTGGGATACCTACCCTTGGACTCCGAGAACCTGCCGACAGAGTCGGCCAGGTATTCGGGCCTCAAGCTCCGCTGCCAGCCACCGCCGTCCAAGCCGCTCCGCTATGGCTCCCGTCACGTTGCTCCCGCCGAAGGGGTCGAGGACGAGGTCTGTCTCGTCCGTGAGGAACTCGATGAAGAACTCCACCACAGGGCCGGGGAACCTGGCCGGGTGCGGCGTCAGGAAGTTCCTCTGGCAGAAGACCCGGTACGGCTCGTTCGAGCTGGTGTTCGCGAAGTCGAGCATTATCCGGCGCGGCAACGCCCGACTCAAATACCTCAAGGGCGTTGGGGGGGATCGCCCCACCGAGGTCCTTCGCCCAATTCTCCCCGATGAAGAATTCCCCCTGGACCGGCGTGGGGGGGCTGACCGGCGAAGGACTCTGTCCTGCGGATCTCTCGGTGAGCCGTGTCCTTGGGAGGTTTGACATGGACGGACGGGCGGGGCCTGTGGGGCGGAATGACTCGCCTCAGGCGCCGAACTCTACGCCTCCTGCTCGAACTTGGGGTTGACGTCCAGTCGGGGTCGTCGTTCAGTCGAGACCTTGGGGCGGCACGCCTGGCGGCCACTTCATCGCGGAGCTCGGCGACGCCTCGACGGAGCTCCTCCACCCCGATGATGTTCTCCGCCACATGCTCCGGCCCCTCGTCGAGCCAGCGGGATAACCTCTCGAACCTGCCCAGGGCGGCCAGCGCGCGCGGATCGGGTCACGATTCGGGCCAACTCCTCGGTGCTGACCGCCGCGAAGGCAGCGGCCTCACCTCCCGCCGCCTGGATCCGCTTGCAGCCGGGCAAGCGCTGGCCCTAGCGCGGCCCTCAGTACGGCCACCTTGGCGTGGCGGGCGGCCGCGGCGGCAGCGGCCTGCTCAGCGGATCTGGTTCGGGCGGCGGCCATGCTCCGTCCCACGCTCTGGCTCGGTCGACCCACCACCAGCGGGCCGACCAACGGCCCACAAGCGATCGACTCTTGTTGCACGTTCGTGCCACCGCTGACAGGGACCTTCCGGCACCGAGCTCAAGGTGCACCCGGGCCGCCGCGAAGGCTGCGGCGGACTCGCCGGGGGGCTAGGAGCCGGGAGGTCCGAGAAGCGGGCCTGGGGAGCTCATTGGTCAGGCCCGGGATCCGACAGAGCCGTACACGTTCGTCGTGCTGTCGGACCCTCTCCGTACCCATGTCGTTCGCCGCACCGATACTCGCTCTGGATCCCCGGAACTGACTTCTAAGCGGGCGGTGTTGCGAGTTGACGACGAGACTGGAGCTGCCCGCCGAAGGTTGTGCGCGGGACCTGTTTACTCGACCTCAATCAAGACATAGGCGGCCCCGGGGGGAATTGTGGGCTCTCCAGCCGATGCCGTGAACTGTCGCTTCAGACGATATGTTCCGGGCCTGAGTCTTGGAATCTGGACCCGAACATCCCCGCTGCCCCTGAACGCGATGTCGTCGCGCACGGTGGGTGCAAGTAAGCCTATTCCCTCCGGAGCCGGCACTGACTCGCCGACTCCCGCCCCAGCGGGCTGCAAAACGTGCGTATCCCGCCACGCGAAGAGGAGTCGTCTTTGGAGTGTGATGGGCACTTCATATCGCACGCGACTCTGCAGTTCAGGAATTACTGTCGTCCGGACAATAACCTCCGTTGGCAAAATGTCTCGGGTGAACTCAACCTCCATAGCGACAGGCAGGGCTTGGCCTTCGGGGGGAGTTTGAACCGCAACAATTGAACCTGGCGGAGAAGACCGCTTCCACGCCCCCCATAACGCGATCAGGAGAACTAAAAACAACGCGACCAGAAGGGGTCGGTGCCTCAGTCGCCTGGATGTCGTACTTGTTGCCATATTTGGTTTTGAGTTCCTCCCACACAATCCCATTGTGTGAGCTTGGCTCCGTTTACCAATGAGGCTCCGGCAATGTCGAAGCACTTGTTATTGAGCTTGGATCGAATGGTGTATCTTGCACCCACTTCTTGCACGAAATACCACCGCTGATTAGCTCCGCCGTGACAGCTCCACTCGATCAAGACAGTTCCGTTGCTCGAATTGGATTGTGGGATGTCAATGCACCGATTCGTAGGGGAGGTCTGGGACTCGATCTGAAATGCGTCTCCCCGCGGCACGATGAGCCACCTTTGACTCGACACTGGCAAGCACTCCCACTGGTGCAGCGCAGCTCCTTCTGGCTGTTGCGCTCCGCCCTCGACATCCAAGCACCTGTTTGATGCCAAGGAGTGGATGGGTCGGAGGCGTCGCCAAACATAACTCGTCTCAAGGCTCGCGCCCAATCGCGTGAGGATGTTGTTCATCTTCGAATAGGCGCGTTGGAACCCAAACACTGTGTTAACGGTACCCTTGTGAATTCCCGCCGCCCACACACTCGTCTTGCCCTGCCACTCGCCACCCTCGTTGTAGACAGGAGCGCCGCTGTCTCCGGAAGCCGACTGATACGAGGCGAGAGCCATGTCGGTCAGGGTGATACCGTCGTGTATGACTGTAGCGGACGACGCCGTCACTTTGCCGTAGGTACCACGGGTCGTAATTCCAGACATGAACCGCGGCTCACCTTCTAGCTCGACGGGATCCACACCGAGCAGCCAGGAAGCGCGATTATCGTTCTCGATAATGAAGTTGCTTGCGTCATCTTCTGGAATGTCGATCGCTGCTACATCCGCATTCGTCGCCGTGGCATACAGATTGAACATCAGAGTCCAGTCGGACTCGTAATTGTGATCCCAGCGCGACCCGGTAGTAAACCTTTCATTACCCTCACCATTGCAGTGTCCAGCGGTCAGGATGAAATACTCCACCGGGTTGCTGCCCCTTTTGACAATAAACCCGGCCGTGCAGAGTGCGGCAAGAGTCGAGGAGATGTCCCGTTCAAGCACGATGCCGCCCATCAATGGGCCAGGGCTATTCTCTCGGTTGTGTTCGTCGCTAGAACCCCAGGGATCGTCAAAGAGCGATAGTTGCCGACGGTCGTATGCTCTCTCAAGCCTGAGTCGCTTCGCCTCTGTCAAGTCCTCAACGCCAACCATCACCTTGTTAAGGCGATGAATCGTCGCCACCACGGTCAGCTTGACCCCCTCGAGGCGAAGCAAGGGAACATCGGCCGTCACTCTGCCGGCCAGAGCAGCCAGGTCTGCCGCAGAGAATTGGACTTGATGGGCCTCTAAGGCCGTACCTGGAGGCAGTGACTGCCTCCAACGAGCAACCAAAGCGCTCCGATCTGCATTGTCTGACCACTGCGCGACGACTACGCCGCCCCGCTCTTGGTCTATCCACATCCCGGCCTGGTGTGGATCTTCGCTAAATTCCGGATAAAGCGAATTGAGAGAGTTGGCAACGCGCCCCCGCCAAGCGAGGTTGGCCTCCTCGCTGCGCGTCAGTGGAACTCCGTACCGAAATTCTCTGCTCTCCCTTGTTCCGAAGACTTCCCTAACGTAGGCCTCGTCACTTCGCAATCCGAATGACTTGCGGAACGTCTTGGCGGCCTCCACCTCAGCCTCGCTGGGAGTCCCAGCTTCGTAAGCACTCGCTACCGCGCTTACAGGAGCATCGAGCGGTGCTGCCAACGAGAACACAACTACAAATAGCGCTATGAGCGTCCGCTCTTGAAGAATCCGTGCGCGAGAGCCCCTGCGACCGCCGTTCCAGCCCAGCCTGGAATCAAGATGGCTCACTCTACCCCCTCCCTCTGTCCACAAATTTCGCAAGGGCTGAGAAAGATTTCACTCCTCCCGCGGCATTCCCCAGTCACCGACGTCGGGCGCCCGTGAGGAACGAGATTTGACCCCCCTTCACCCTGTCTCGGACGAGACCCTAGCATAGGGAAGACGGATAGGCAGATGTGCGGATCGAGACCCAAGCGCTAGGCCCCGAGCATTCCTGAAGCCCTCTCAGTATGGCGGAGGAGACAGTACGAATCGCACCCTGATCCTTCAGGCGGTTCAGGCCGCGCGCTGGTCCGTATGTCGCTCCACACGCTGACCTAGTGGCTCGGGGCGACGACCCCTTCTTCGAGCGAGAGGTGTGACTCCCCGGGGAGGTTGTACGCTAGCTTTCCGAGGCCCCGTGGTGCAGCGGCCCAGCACCCCACCCTTTCAAGGTGGTGACACGGGTTCGAATCCCGTCGGGGTCACCAGGCCTCTCGGCACGCACACCTTGGGGCAGTCTCGCCCAGGTCGTATCGCGGTTCCTTTGGGGCCCTATTGAAATCGAACATGTGTTCGGTTATGATTTGGGCCCAAGTCGATGCACATGGGAGCGTGACGCTTGGATCAAGAGGCAGGGGTCGGAGGAACTTGTTGAACCGGATGCTCACCGGTCGCCCAAACAGGACTTATCTGGTCGAAGCGGGTTGCTAACCGCGTTCCCACCTTGAAAGGGTGGTGTGCTAGGCCGCTGCACTACGGGGCCGGGCGCCTAAAGGGTACCGGGTCTCGGCGGCGTGTCCCGTTTGTCCGGTCTCCCAGGCGGGCATGACCCCTCGAACGGGATCCGATCCGAGGAGGTATGGATGAAACGCTTCACGCCCGCCGTGGCCGCATCGGCCCTTCTGCTCATACTCGGCGCCTGCGCGCCGCAGGACGAGCAGCAGACCGAGGCGACCCCGGGTGCGTCACCGCAGGCCGAGCTGACGATCGCCGGTGAGTTCCAGATCACCGGCGAGGTCCAGGACGTCGATACCGACGCCGAGCCCGAGCTCGACCTCGACCAGGTGCCGCCCCCCAGCCCGCTGCCCGACGCCGACGAGACGGCTCAGCAGCGCCGGCCCGACCAGCCCGGGCAGCTCACGCTCGAACTGAGGACGCTCAGCGGCGACCTCGAGACCGAGTGCAACTTCGAGCAGGGTGACACCGTCGAGATCTGGTGGACGGAGAACACGCGCTTCGACCCGGCCAACAGGCTGGACGACCTCGGCAACCTGGACGGTGAGACCGTGAGCATCCAGGGACGGATCGTGGTCGACGAGGTGTCCCAGCCCGACCAGTCCACCCGACGGACGCCGATGCCGGACGGTCCGGCTGCCGGCGACAGTCAGCCCGTCCAGCCGACGCCCGGCGACCAGCCCGAGGCCGAGCGTGACGGCACGACCCAGCCCAGCGACGACCTCGAGACGAGCGCCCAGAACCAGTGCACGCTGATCGCCGACCACGTCCAGGTCGGCGGAGAGGGCGGCGCCGGCGCGGGTACAGGGACGGGAGGCCGCAGCCCGTCTCCCGCCGCTTCACCCGGTGACGACGACGACGACGCGTCGCCGGCACCGCGCAACGCCACACCCGGCCCCCGCTAGGGACGGACCTGGAGGGCGGGGCCGCGCATCACGCGGCCCCGCCCCTTCACGTTGGGAGACGGCGGGCCGCCTCCGGACGGGCACGACCCGCTGCGCGAGGGCGGCGTCGGCAAGAGCCCCGCTCCGGCGGCGGACCCGGAGGTCCGCCGCCGGTGGGAGCGTCAGTAGCGGTCCTGCTGGACCGGGGGCTGCTGGACGGGAGCCTGCTGGGTCACGGCTCCCGGCGGGGGCGCCACCGGCTGGGTCTGACCCGGGTGGGCCACCGGCTGCTGGTACTGCGGCACCGGCTGGTACTGGGGCGCCTGCTGGTAGAACTGCGGCTGCTGGTGCTGGTTGTCCTCGCGGCGGTTGAAGAGCTCGATCGTGCCGCGACCCGCGAACGGGTGCGCGGTGCCCGCCTTGGCGAGACCGCGACTGATCACGTAACCGATGATGATGAACGTCATCAGCGGCCACGCGTCGTGGGCGGTGAACGCGTCGAGGATCACCGTCGTGAGGGCCAGTCCGAGGACGCCCAGCGTGGCGACCGCGAACTCGCTCGTGCGGAAGAACTCCTTCGTCTCGATGCGGGAGTCCCGCGTGTCCACCGGCTGACCGGTGATCGGGTCCAGATCGGGACCCTGCCTTCCTCCTGCCATGGGTATCCCTCCTTCCGCGCGGGCTCGTACCCATGTGAGGCGGAACCGAACCGCCCCGGACCTGGGGATACGCGCTCGGGCGAGACGTCGGTCGAGCCGCCGGGTCGGCCCGACCGACGCACGCGCCGCGCTCACGCTCCCCGCAGCGACTCCGCGATCCGGACCAGGTCCGCTCTAGGCAGCGGTCCCGCCACCGTCGCGACGACGTCCTCCCCGACCACGAACACGCGCGGGGTGGCGTGGATGTCGACGACCGAGTGGCCCACCGCCTCCGACAGTGCGCCGCCGCTCAGCCTCAGCCGTGCCGACGTCTCCTCGATCCCTTCGCCGGCGGAGAGGGGGTCGTGCCAGTCGATCCCTCCAGGAGGGGGCCTGTACCCAGCCGGCTCCCGCAGCCACGTCGTCACCCGGATCGCCTCCCATCCGCGGCGGTAGGTGAGCTGGACGACGTCGGTCATCGGAGGGTTCACCCCCTCCGGACCCGTCGGGTCCGGAACCTCGCCCACGAGGGAGGACGTGAGGGCGAACCCGTCCGGGAGCCAGGACGGGTTCACCGGCTCGTACGCGACCTCCCCCTTCAGGGATCCGGGAGCCACGTCGCGGAAGCCGGCGTCCGTCTCGATCGCGTCGACCCCGCGCGGCGGCTCGATCTCGCGGCGCTCGGGCTCGGGCTCGAAGCTCGCCCGTGCCCGGAGGGAGTACACGACCCGCCCGTCCCGGGTCAGGACCCGCGACAAGGGGAACCCCGTCTCGGCGTCCACCACCATCTCCAGCCGGTCCGCGTCGAGGTCGGTGGCCTCGTTCGTGGATAGCTCGGCGGAGAGCTGCCAGGCTCGGCGCCCGTCCACGGTGGTCTCGGTCACGCGCTCGTCTCCCTCGGCAGCGAGAGCAGGCACGGCGGCCGCGAACTCGAGGTCGATGAAGGGCCAGACCCCGGTGGCTGGGCGGTGCGCGAGCCGGGACCGGCGGCTGAACGTGTCGGTGCCGTCGGGATCGCGGGTCAGGGTCAGCTGCGTGCGGGACGGAGCGGAGTACTCGGTGGCGTCCATCGAGTCCGGGGCCACATCGTGCTCCCACATCCTGAAGGACCCGTCCGCGAGGTACTGGAACCCCCAGGGCTTGGGGTCCGAGCCGGCGCCGCCGACCTCGAACACCCCGGAGACCATCACGGCCTGGTCGCGGCCGGCCGCCGGGCTCCCCTCGTCAGGCCCGGGGCCGGTCCGGACGAGCAGACCGGCCACGAGGGCAACCGCCGCGGCGGCTGCGGCCCCGGTGAGCCACAGGAGGCGGTCCCTCGACCGTCGTGGCGGGGGCGCGGCGCCGGCGCCCAACCCGTCCCAGAAACCCTCCCTGTGCTCGGGGACGGGCAGCCGGCGCAGCTCCGCCCCCAGTCGATCGTCTCTCCTCATCGTCCGTCTCCTCGTGTCGAAAGGGCGCGGCGCAGAGCGCGCCGCGCCTCCGAGAGCCGTGAAGCGATCGTCCCCTCCTGGACGTCGCAGATGCGCGCCGCCTCCGCGTACGTGAACCCGTCGGCATCGACGAGCAGCACGGCCGCCCGATGCTCCGGTCTCAAGGAAGCGAGCGCGGAGGCGAGGTCCGCCCGGTGCGCCGCCGTATCGGCGTGGTCCGCCGTCACCTCGTCGGTCTCCTCCAGGCGTACCGGGTCCGGCCTGCGGCGGCGGAGGTCGTCCAGACACGCGTTGTAGACGATCCTGTACAACCACGTCCCGGCCCCGGACTCGCCGCGGAACCGCTCGTAGGAGCGGAACGCGGACGTGTAGGCGTCCTGGAGCACATCGTCCATTCGGTCGCGGTCACCGAGCATCCGGTAGGCCAGCGCGCGCAGCCTGCGGTCGTGCTCGCGGACCACGTCCACGAACCCTCTCTGTTCCGTCATGGTCGTCATGCCTCGGTTAGACGTCGCGGGGGCCCGGATCCTTCGGAATAGACTGGCCGGGTGCGCTTCGGATTCGGATTGATCACCTGTCAGCGCGACCCGCGCGACCGCCGAACGGACGCCGAACTGTACCGGGAGGCCGTGGAGCTCTGCGTCCTCGCCGAGCAGGCCGGTTTCGACTCGGTCTGGACGTCGGAGCACCACTTCGTCGACGACGGGTACATGCCGTCGCTGCTCGTGGTCTCGGCGGCGATAGCGCAGGCGACCGAGCGCGTCAGCATCGGAACGGGTGTGCTCCTGGCTCCCCTACACCACCCGCTGCGACTCGCCGAGGACGCAGCCACCCTGGACCTCCTCAGCGGGGGACGGTTCATCCTCGGGTTGGGCGCCGGCTGGCGCGAGGAGGAGTTCGAGCTGCTCGGGGCGGACATCCGCCGTCGCCCATCGGCGATGACGGACACGGTCAGCATCCTGCGCGGGGCCTGGTCCGGCCGGACCTTCTCCTACGAAGGGAAGGTCCACTCGGTCGAGCGCGCGTTCGTCACCCCGCAGCCATCGAACCCCATCCCGATCTGGATAGGTGGGTTCGCCGAGCCGGCCATCCGCCGGGCAGGCGAGCTCGGCGACGCGTTCATCGGCTCGTCTTCCGGGACGTCGGGGATCGAGGCGTTCGCCCAGGCCCGACGGACCGCCCTCGAGGGGGTCCGAGGGTCGGGCCGCGACGAGAGGGGGTTCGGGTTCGCCCTGCACGTCCCCGTCTTCGCGTGGACGGACGGCGACGCCTGGGAGACGGTGAAGGAGCATTACCACTACCTCCGCTGGAAGTACCCGGACATGGGGGCCGCCCGCGGCTCCGACACCCCCGGCTCCCCGCCGGCCCTCGACCCGGAGACCGAGGAGAAGCTCAGGGCGACGATCATCTGCGGAACCCCCGAGGAGGTCATCGCGGAGATCGCCGCCTACCGGCAGGCGCTGGGCGACGACATCCACTTCATCTTCCGCTCGTACTTCCCGGGGATGCCCTACGAGATCCAGAGGCGCGCGGTGGAGGTCCTCGGCTCCCTCGTGCTCCCCGCGCTGCGCTAGACGTGACCGGCCGCCTCGAGCTCTCCGCCGGGTCCGCCGACCGTGAACAGAGGCTGCGGGAGCTGGAGGACGAAGGGCTCTACGTGATCGACTGGACCGACTCGCCCGACGTCGCGTACCCGACCCACTCCCACCCGGACCGGGAGGTCCGCGTCGTGCTCGAGGGAGCGCTGATGGTCACCGTGGGGGACCGTTCCGTCGAGCTGGGCCCGGGGGACCGGATGGACCTCCCGCCCGGACAGGAGCACTCGATGACGGTCGGACCGGCGGGAGCCCGCTACCTGGCCGGCACGACGCGCCGTCCCTAGCTGGGGGGACCCGCTCCCCCGGGTGGTTCGTCCAGAACGGCAGGACACCGAACCAAGCCGCCGAACCATCCGCCGCGGGATCTGTCCGCCCGTACCGCCCGGAGAGAAGGGGAACGGATGAAGCGCGCGCTGGGGGCATGGCTGTCCGGAACGACGTTGACGCTCGCGTTGGTGGGCGCCGCCCTGCAGCCGGTTCCCGCG
>Ga0247713_1001738_pt1 | contig 10506 bp, 15 predicted proteins | sample 21E_NmetaG_FD_189936 | JGI IMG/M metagenome (GOLD analysis project Ga0247713, IMG submission 189936) | Soil microbial communities from hillslope of Landscape Evolution Observatory, University of Arizona, Oracle, AZ, United States - 2-1-E_N | ecosystem: Engineered > Artificial ecosystem >... | reverse complement strand
GCCCCGTTGCTCCCTGCAACCCCGCGCCGAGCGCACCCTTTTTCAGCCGGGGCGCCCGCTGCCCTTACACCCCCGCGCCCGGCCCGCGCCTTTTCAGCCGGCCCGCGGCGCGCAAACGGCATGATCAGGAGGCTTGCGCGCCCGCCGCTCCTTAGGCGTCCTCCCAGTCGCTCGACGGCGGCGCGTGGCGCGCAAACGTCCTGGTTACGAGGGCGATGCGCGCCGGCCGACCCCGGGGTCGGGTGGGGGTATTTGCAAAACGACCAACGTGCTATGGCAGAACCCCGCATGGATAGAGGGATTGCCGTATCGGTTTGCGGCCTAAAACGGCAGCGATCCTTACACGTCCTTTTCCGATCAGAGCGGGCCAAGTTCCGGGCGCGCCGCGGTCACCGCCCGGGCGCCCACCGGGATCGGCGCGAACAGGGCCCGCAGGCCGGGGGCGGAGTCACGGCTTGGTCGACGCGACAAGCTGGAACCGCGCGGGGAACACGGCGCGCCCGCCGACGCGCGCCACCGCGACCACGCCGTCCTCGAGCGGCTGCCGCAGCGCCTCGAGCGCGGGCCGCTGGAACTCGGGCAGCTCGTCGAGGAAGAGCACGCCGTGGTGCGCGAGGCTCGCCTCCCCCGGGCGCGGCCCTGCGCCGCCGCCGACGATCGCGGCCGTCGAGGCGCTGTGGTGCGGCGCGCGGAACGGCGGCACGGTCACGAGCGGCTGGTCGGCGGACAGCAGCCCGGCGACGGAGTGGATGCGCGTGACCGCGAGCGTCTCCTCGGGCGACAGCGGCGGCAGGATCCCCGGCAGCCGGCGCGCGAGCATCGTCTTCCCCGTCCCGGGCGGGCCGCCGAGCAGGAGATTGTGCCGCCCGGCCGCCGCGATCTCGAGCGCGCGCCGCGCCCGCTCCTGGCCCCGCACGTCGGCGAGGTCGGGGAGCAGCGGTGCGGGCGGCTCGGCCCCGTTCGGCGCCTCCGGCGCGTCGATCTCACCCCGGAGGTAGGCGACCGCCTCGGCGAGGTGCCGCACCGGCACCGGCTCGATCCCGGCGAGCGCCGCCTCCCGGGCGGACGCGGCCGCGCAGAGGATCCGCTCGAGCCCCGCCCGCCTCGCACCCTCGGCGACGGCGAGCGCGCCCGGCACCGGCCGCACGCGCCCGTCGAGCGCGAGCTCGCCGATCGCGGCGTGCTCGGCGACGGGGCCGCGCGGGAGCTGCCCGGACGCGGCGAGCACCGCGAGCGCGATCGGGAGGTCGAACCCCGGCCCCTCCTTCTTCAGCGCGGCCGGCGCGAGGTTGACGAGCACGCGGCCGCGCGGCCACTCGCACTCGGCCGACTTCACGCCGCTGCGGACGCGCTCCTTCGCCTCCTGGCAGGCGCGGTCGGCGAGCCCGACGATCGCGAGCCCGGGGACGCCGCCGCCCACACGCGCCTCGACGTCGACGCGGCGGGCGTCGAGGCCGACGAGCGCGTGCGTGAGCGCGCGGGCGAGCACGCGTCCACGCTAGGCGGTGAAACGTGACGGCTTCGAGCCGATTCAGGGACGGGCGACGAGCACGTCCTCGAAGAACTCGCCCGCCCGCCGCCCGGTGCGGCGGTTGACGTGGCGCCGCAGGCGCTCCTCCAGGCGGAGGCCGGCTCGCTCGAGGATCTCCGGATAGAGGTCGCGGCGGTCGGCGACGACGATCAGCACCGGCGCGCCCGGGCGCAGGTGCGCGCGCGCGTTCGCCAGCACTGCCGCGACGCCCTCGACGTACTCGTCGAGCGCGCGCCGGCTCGCGCCGCGGCCGAGCTCGAGGTCGCCGAGGTCGTCGAGGCCGAGGAGCTCGTACGCGTAGCGGTGCTGCTCGTGGTAGTCGATCAGCCCCGGGTACGGCGGTGAGGTGACGACGCCGTCGAAGCGGCGGCCGTAGTCGAGGTCCCGCGCGTCGCCGTGGAGCACCTGCGCGGCCCGGCCGCGGGCGCGCACCCGCGCGAACGCGCGGATCCGCGCGAGCGTGTCGAGCCCGTAGCGGCGCAGGAAGTGGTCGGCGCGCTCGACGGGGCGGCACTCGCGCTTGTGCTTGTGGCACCAGTACGGGCCGTGCTGCGGCGCGCGCGGGAAGTCGAGGTCGAAGTGCGTCGTCAGCCGCGCGGATCGGGCCGCGCGGGCGAGCACCACGCGGAGCACGTCCGCGTGCTCGTACTCGGGGATCCGGGCGCGGAAGCCGAGCAGGTCGCGCAGCGCCTCCGGCGCGAACCACTCGCGGAGGTACGGCGTGGCCTCACCGTCCGCCGGCTCGAGCCGGTCGAGCGCCCCGCGCAGGTCGTGCTCGAGCGTGAACGGGTTGACCTCCGCCAGCTTCACGCGCATGAGCAGGACGTTGAAGGCGGCGATGTCGGACCCGGTCGCGTCGAGCCCGCTCTCGAGCGCCTGGACGAGCGTCGTCCCGGAGCCGGCGAACGGGTCGAGCACGTGCTCGCCGCGGCGGAGGTAGCGCGCCAGCAGCACCTCCACGAGCTGCGGGATGAACTTGCCGAGGTACGGGTGGAGCGCGTGGACGTGCTTCGTCCGCTCGCGCTGCGGCAGCTCCTTCTCCGACCACGAGAGCTCGAGGTCGATCTCCTGGTAGAGCGCGTCCTGGGTCGGGGCCACGGCCCCGGGATTCGTCAGACGCGCGCCGAAGCCTGCGCCGGCAGGGCGCCCGGCTCGGGCGGCTGCTCGGGCGAGTCGCCCATCCGCAGGCCCGCGTACGTCAGCAGCGCGATCGCGATCGCGAGCACGACGGCGACGCCGAGCCAGAAGCGGGGGTTCGAGCGCACGCCTCTCGTATCGCGCGCGAGGCCGTTCGCTAATCCTCGGGTGCGGCGAGCACCGCGAGCTCGTTCGCGCTCCCGCTGAGCGAGCGCCACTCCCGCTCGGCGACGGGCTCGTACCCCCACTCGCGGAGCGGGCGGCGCACCTCGTCGCCCCCGTAGCCGCAGACGATCAGCCGGCCGCCGGGGACGAGGAAGCGCTCGAGCAGCCGCGCGACGAACGCGCGTGGGTCGGCGGCGTAGACGAGCTCCGCGCGGACGACGTCGTACCGCCGCGGCGGCTCCCACGCCGTCGCGTCCGCGTGGTGGAGGTTGCCGGCCCAGCGCGGGAGCCGCCGGCGCGCCTCCTCGACGAGCCGCGGCGCGAAGTCCACGCCGTGCGGCTCGAGCCGGTGCGGCGACCACGCGAGCACCGACTCGAGCAGCTGCCCGTTCGCGCAGCCGACGTCGAGGAACGCGCCGTCGCGGTCGACCGCCTCGGCGACGGGCCGCCGCGCCACCTCCCACGCGGCCTCGTTCCCGGAGTAGCCGGAGCCGCCGTAGGGCGCGCCCGAGGCGAGGTAGTGCGCCTCGTAGAGCTCCGCCGGCCACGGCCCGTCGAGCCGGCGCGCCCAGATCCCGGCGTACCACTGCGCGTAGAAGCGGAGCAGCTCCTGCTCGCTCTCGCCCCAGTCGTACGCGGGCGAGGTCAGCGCCGCGGCCTCCTCGACGCGGACGAGCACGAACCGCTCGGCGCGGCCCTCGAGCTCGTGCCCCTGCTCGCGGTACCAGGCGAGGAGGTCGTCGAAGCGCCGCCCCGGCTCGACCAGCTCCCCGCGGCCCCTGAAGCGGAACCCGCGCCGCGTGCCGAGGTCGACGACGTTCACCTCGACCGCAGGGTTCGCGCGCAGGTTCGCGACCGTCCGCGGCGAGCGCAGGTCGGCGAAGACGAGGTGCCGGTCGTCGTAGGCGAGGGTCGTCCCCTTCGGCGAGAGGTTCGGCGTCCCGTCGGGTGAGACCGTCGCGACGAAGCCGAGCCTGACCTCGCGCAGCGTCCGCCGCATCTCCTCGGTGAGCACGCGCGGAGCCTAGAACGCGTCCGCGAGCCGCTCCACCCGGCGGGGCGAGACGGCGACGACGTCGAAGCGCACGTCGCACGCGTCGAGCTCCGGGTGGGCCGCGAGCCACGCCTCCGCGGCGCGGCGGACGCGGCGCTGCTTCTCCTCGCCCACCATCTCCTCCGGCGCGCCGTAGCGGCGCCCGCGCTTCTCCTTCACCTCGCAGAAGACGACCGTGCCGCCGCGGCGCGCGACGAGGTCGAGCTCGTTGCCGCCGGCGCGCGCGTTGCGGTCGAGGATCCGGTAGCCGCGCAGCCGGTAGTGGAGCGCGGCGCGGCGCTCACCCCGGTTGGGCGCCGGCATAGCAGAGCGCGTTGAACGAGCGGCGGTGGATCGCGGACGGTCCCCGCTCCCGCACGACCGCGGAGTGGTCGGGCGTGATGTAGCCCACGTGCGAGCGGAAGCCGTAGTGCGGGTAGAGCGCGTCGGCGCGGCGCATGTAGCGGTCGCGCGTGACCTTGGCGACGATCGACGCGGCCGCGATCGCCGCGCTCTTCTCGTCCCCGTCCACGACCGCCTGGTGCTCGGGCGCGGCCTTGCCGAGGCGGAACCCGTCCACGAGGCACGCCTCCGCCGGCGGCGTCAGCTCCGCGAGCACGGCCCGGAGGCCGGCGAGGTTCGAGCGGTGCAGCCCCTCGCGGTCGATCACGCCGGGCGGGACGACGCGGACGACCACGCGCTCGGCGCAGGCGACGACGGCGCGGAACAGCTCCTCCCGCTTCGCCTCCGGCACCTGCTTCGAGTCGTTCAGGTACGCGAGCGGCCGGCAGCGGTGGTCGCGCAGCGTCCCGTAGTCGAGCAGGACGCCCGCGACGACGAGCGGCCCGGCGAGCGGCCCGCGCCCCGCCTCGTCGGCGCCCGCGACGAAGCGCGCGCCGAGCCGGCGGTCGAACCGGAGCAGCCTCTGACCCGTCCTCGCGGCCACGCGCCGACGATAGCGGGCGGATCGGAACGAGAGTGGAACGGGAGCGCGACGCGCGCGCTACTGGCGGATCTCGCGGACGCGGGCCTTCTTGCCCACCTTCCCGCGGAGGTAGTACAGCTTCGCGCGGTTCACGTCGCCGATCGCCATGACCTCGATCTTCTCGATCTTCGGCGAGTGCACGGGGAACGTCCGCTCCACGCCGACGCCGAACGACTGCTTGCGCACGGTGAACGTCTCGCGCGCGCCGGCGCCCTGGCGCTTGATCACGATCCCCTCGAAGACCTGCACGCGCCGGCGCTGGCCCTCGATGACCTGGAAGTGCACGCGCACGGTGTCACCCGCCTTGAACCGCGGGATCTCGCGCAGCTGCGCGCGCTCGAGTGACTCGATGACGTTGCTCATGGAAGGGGTGGCCGCGCGGGCCGACGCGGAATGCTAGCGGAACGTGATCCGCGTCGGCGGCCAGTAGACGGCGAAGACCTTGCCGATGAGGTTCTCCCGCGGCACCGCCCCCCACGCGCGCGAGTCGCACGACGCGGTGCGGTTGTCGCCCATGAAGACGTAGTGGTCCTCGGGGACGAGGTGCGGCCCCTCGGTGTCGTCGCCGCGGCGGCCCTCCTCGATGTACGGCTCGACGAGCTGCTGCCCGTCGATGTAGATCACGCCGCCCTCCATCCGCCAGGTCTCGCCCGGCATCGCCACGAGCCGCTTGACGAAGGTGCCGCCGGCGCCGCAGCGCTCGGCGGCGAGCGGCGGCGTGTCGAAGACGATGATGTCGCCGCGCTCGGGCTCGCGGAAGCGGTAGAGCAGCCGGTTCGCGAGCACGCGGTCGGAGAAGCCGGCGAGGCACCCGTTGCCGGGCGTCGCGCAGTGGAGCGTCGGCTCCATCGACGAGGACGGGATCCGGTACGGGTTCACGACCCATGCCTTGATCGCGAGCACGATGAGGATCGCGCCCGCGATCGTCACCACCCAGTCGATCCCGACGCGCCACGCGTGCGGGAGCCCCTGCGTCAGCCGGTCGACCGGGTTCCTCACGAGAGGGCGGCGCTCCTCGCGCGGCTCTGCTCGCGCCGCCACTCGGCGACGCGTCCGTGGTCGCCGGAGAGCAGCACCTCGGGCACCGTCCAGCCGCGGAACTCGGCCGGACGCGTGTAGTGCGGGTACTCGAGGCCGCCGTCGAGCTCGGGGGAGTACGACTCGTGCTCGCCGGAGCCCTCGGTCAGCGCGCCCGGCAGCCGCCGCGCGATCGCGTCGACGAGCACCATCGCCGGCAGCTCGCCGCCGGAGAGGACGTAGGGGCCGATCGAGACCGCGTCGGTCGCGAGGTGCTCGAGGATCCGCTCGTCGAAGCCCTCGAAGCGCGCCGACAGGAGCGTCAGCCGCTCCTCGCGCGCGAGCTCCTCGACGAGCGGCTGGTCGAGCTGCCGGCCCTGCGGCGTCAGCGCGATCACCCGGTGCGCGGGGACGCCGCCGTAGACCGCGTCGAGCGCCGCGGCGACGACGTCGACCCGCAGCACCATGCCCGCGCCGCCGCCGTAGGGCTCGTCGTCGATCTGCCCCGCGCGGAGCGGCGTCGTGTCGCGGTAGCCGAACAGCCGCAGCTCGAGCTCGGTGCCGAGGACGGCCGCCACGGGTCGCTGCTCGGTCTGCCATGCGAAGGCGTGCGGGATCGGGGTGAAGACGTCGAGCTGCATGTCAGAGGGGGTCGGCGAAGCCGGGCGAGACGACGATTCTGCCAGCCTCCAGGTCGACCTCGCGCACGCACGCCTCCACGAGCGGGAGCGAGAGGCCGCTGTCGAGCTCCAGCACGTCGTTCGCCGGCGCCGGCACGACCTCCGCCACGCGGCCGAGCGCGCGGCCGCTCTCCTCCTCCTCGACCGCCAGGCCGACGAGCTGGAACGCGTAGTACGCGTCGGGCTCCGGCTCCGGGAGGGACTCGCGCGGGACGACGAGCTCGCTCCCGCGCGGCACCGGCGGCTCGACCGCGATCACGCGGCGCCCGCCGGAGACCTTCGACTCGGTCACCGTCACCGGCCGCCCGCCGACGAACAGCGCCGCGCCGACGGCGAACCGCTCCGGCGCGTCGCTCGCCCCTTCGACGACGAACGCGCCGGCCACGCCGTGCGGGCGCCCCGCGCGGCCCACGACGACCCAGTCCGGCACCTACTCGGGCTCGACGATCTCGAGCACGTAGCGCTCGCGGCTACGCGTCCCGCTCGCGCGCACCACCGTCCGCAGCGCCCGTGCGATCCGGCCCTTGCGGCCGATCACCTTGCCGACGTCGTCCTGCGCGACGTGCAGCCGGAGCACGACGACGTCGTCGTCGTCGACCGGCTCCACGCGCACCGCGTCCGGGTCGTCGACGAGCTGCCGCGCGAGATAGTCGAGGAGCTCGGCGGACACGACGCTACTGCGCGATGTTCTTCGCCTTGAGCAGGCGGCGGACGGAGTCGCTGGGCTGCGCGCCCTTGCCGAGCCAGTCCTTCACCTTGTCCTCGTCGAACTCGATCGTCGACGGGTCGGTCTGGGGGTTGTAGCGCCCCACGATCTCGATGAACCGGCCGTCGCGCGGCGAGCGCGAGTCGGCCACCACGACGCGGTAGATCGGGTTCTTCTTCGACCCGACGCGCGTCAGTCTCATGCGAACTGCCATATCGCTCCTTTTCGTCCTTTAGCGCTTCCCGACGAGCCCGGGCAGCGAGGGCATCTTGCCCTTCCCGAGCTGCTTCATCATCTTCTCCATCTGCTTCCGGGCGGTGAGCAGCTGGTTCACCTCCTGGATCGACGTGCCCGATCCCGCGGCGATGCGCTTCCGGCGCGAGCCGTCGATCAGGTGCGGCATGCGCCGCTCCTTCGGCGTCATCGAGAGCACGATCGCCTCGACGCGCGCGAGCTTCGACTCGTCCACGTCCACGTCCTTCAGCTGGGCACCCATTCCCGGGATCATCTTCAGCACGCCCTGGATCGGGCCCATCTTCCGCAGCATCTTCTGCGCCTGGAGGAAGTCGTCGAAGGTGAACTGCCCCGCGCGGATGCGTGCCTCCATCGCCGCCTGCTCGTCCTCCTCGACGGCGGCCTCCGCCTTCTCGATCAGCGTCAGCACGTCGCCCATCCCGAGAATCCGCGACGCCATCCGGTCGGGGTGGAAGTACTCGAGCTGGTCGAGCTTCTCGCCGATCGACACGAGCTTCACCGGCTTGCCGGTGACCGCCTTGACGGAGAGCGCGGCGCCGCCGCGCGCGTCGCCGTCGAGCTTCGTCAGGACGACGCCGTCGAAGGCGATCCGCTCCTGGAACGCCGTGGCGACGTTCACCGCCTCCTGGCCGGTCATCGCGTCGAGCACGAGGAGGACGTTCGTCGGCCGCGCCTCCGCGCGGACGGCCGCGAGCTCCTCCATCAGCGCCTCGTCCACGTGCAGGCGGCCCGCGGTGTCGAGGATGACGACGTCGCGGTCGTCCGCCTGCGCGCGCTGGATGCCCTTGCGCACGACCTCGACGGGATCCGTGCTCTCGTCGCGGTAGACGGGGATCTGGATCTGCTTCCCGAGCTGCTCGAGCTGGTCGATCGCCGCCGGGCGCTGCAGGTCCGCCGGGACGAGCGCCGGGCGCTTCCCGTCCTTGCGGAGGAGCAGCGCGAGCTTCCCCGCCGTGGTCGTCTTGCCCGAGCCCTGGAGCCCGGCGAGGAGGACGACCGTCGGCGGGCGGCCCGCGAAGGCGAGCTTCGAGCTGCCCTCCCCCATCAGCCGCGTCAGCTCCTCGTGGACGATCTTCACGACCTGCTGCCCCGGCGTGAGGCTCTTCGTCACCTCGACGTCGAGCGCGCGCGCCTTGACGGCCGCGACGAACTCGCGGACGACCTTCAGGTTGACGTCGGCCTCGAGTAGCGCGAGGCGGATCTCCCGCATCGCGCGGTTGATCGCGTCCTCGTCGAGGCGGCCGCGGCCGCGGAGGTCGCCGAGGGTGTGCTGGAGCTTGTCGGAGAGCGTGTCGAACACGGCCTACCAGTGTAGGGGCGACACGCGCGGCCGGGAGCGCGGGGCGGCCGCACGCCCCGCGCTCCGCCCGGCCTGCCGCGGGCTAGCGCGCGACGTCGTTCTGCTCGACCTCGCCGCGCCAGGCGCCGGTCTCGACGCCCCGCTCCTCGATCATGTCGCGGAAGCGGTCGAGGTCGCCCTTCACGCGGCGGGAGTCGAAGCCGAGGGCCGAGCCCACCTTCTCGGTGACGCCCTGCGGCTCCCAGTCCATCTGGACGGTGACCTTGCAGCGCTGGTCCTCGAGCCGGTGGAACGTGACGACGCCGTCGGGGCCGTTGCCGCTCGTCGTCTTCCACGCGATCCGCTGGTCGGGCTCCTGCTCGGTGATCTCGGTCTCCCACTGCTCGTCGTTGCCGGCGATCTCGCCGTGCCAGCGCAGGTGGGTGTCGTCGAGCTGCTCGATCCGCTCCACGCCCTCCATGAAGCGGGGGAACTCCTCGAACTGCGTCCACTGGTTGTACGCCGTGCGCACCGGGACGTCGAGCTCGATGCTCTCGGTAATGCTGGCCATGGGTCTCCTTCCCTGTCCGGCCGCGCGTCGACGCGCGACCCTTTCCTGTTTTCAACGCATAAAGACTTCGTCCGGGTACGGGCCCGGTTCCCGCCGCGCCGCGGCGGGTAGGGGAGCCGCGTCCGCACCGACGAGGAGGAGCGCATGTCCCAGATCGCGAAGGTCATCACCGTCATCGGCAGCTCGCCGGAGGGGTTCGCCGAGGCCGCCCAGGTCGCCGTCACGGAGGCGTCGAAGTCGCTTCGCGGCATCACCGGCGCGGACGTCGTCTCGATGAGCTGCGAGGTCGAGGGCGACCGCATCACGATGTACCGGACGACGGTGAACATCGCGTTCGCGCTCGAGCGCTAGTCGCGAAGCCGGTGCGGAACCGGCACGAACGCGTCACGTTCCGCGCGCGATCATTCCGGTAGGGGGCCTTCGCGCCCCCTCCACGGGGGGCGGTCCGGGTCAGCCGGCGACGAGCGCGCGGGCGAAGTCCTCGGGGTCGAACGGCCGCAGGTCGTCGAGGCCCTCGCCGACGCCGACGAGCTTCACCGGGAGGCCGAGCTCGTGCGCGATCGCGATCGCGATGCCGCCCTTCGCGGAGCCGTCGAGCTTCGTGAGCGCGACGCCGGTGACGTCGACCGCCTGGCCGAACAGCCGCGCCTGCTGGAGGCCGTTCTGGCCGGTGGTCGCGTCGACGACCAGCAGCGTCTCGTGCGGCGCGCCGTCGAGGCGCGAGGCGATCACGCGGCGGACCTTCGCGAGCTCCTCCATGAGGTTCGCCTGCGTGTGGAGGCGGCCCGCGGTGTCCACGATGACCACGTCCTTTCCGCGCGCGCGGCCGGCCTCGACCGCGTCGTAGGCGACCGCCGCGGGGTCGGCGCCGCGCGCCGCGCCGACGAAGTCCGCGCCCGCGCGCTGCGCCCAGATCTCGAGCTGCTCCTCGGCCGCGGCGCGGAACGTGTCGGCGGCGCCGAGCAGGACGGTGCGGCCGTGGTCGCGGAGCTTCTGCGCGAGCTTCCCGATCGTCGTGGTCTTGCCCGTGCCGTTGACGCCGACGACGAGGATCACGCTCGGCCGCTCCTGCACGGCGAGCCTGCCCGGCTCGCCGAGGATCGACGCGATCTCGGCGACGAGCGCGTCGGTCAGGTCGCCGACCTCG
>Ga0247713_1001737_pt1 | contig 10512 bp, 7 predicted proteins | sample 21E_NmetaG_FD_189936 | JGI IMG/M metagenome (GOLD analysis project Ga0247713, IMG submission 189936) | Soil microbial communities from hillslope of Landscape Evolution Observatory, University of Arizona, Oracle, AZ, United States - 2-1-E_N | ecosystem: Engineered > Artificial ecosystem > Mesocosm... | reverse complement strand
CTAACGTGGGCGGCGTGCCCGAGCTTGCAGGTCGAGTCGCCGACGCGTTCGAGGCTCGCCGGCGCGAGCTGGAGGAGCGTGCGCTCTCGCCGCTCGCCGTCCGCTCCTACGAGACGAAGGGGCGCCGCCGCCGGGAGGAGGAGTGCCGCGTCCGCACGCCGTTCCAGCGCGACCGCGACCGGCTGCTGCACTCGAAGCCGTTCCGGCGGCTGAAGGGGAAGACCCAGGTCTTCATCGACCCCGCCGGCGACCACTACCGCACGCGGATGACCCACACCCTCGAGACGGCCGGGATCGCTCGGGTGGTCGCCCGGGCGCTGCGGCTGAACGAGGACCTGACCGAGGCGATCGGGCTCGGACACGACACCGGGCACCCGCCCTTCGGCCACGCCGGCGAGGAGGAGCTCGACCACTGCCTGCGCGAGCGGTTCGGCAGCGGGTTCCGGCACAACGAGCAGTCGCTGCGGATCGCCGAGGAGCTGAACCTGACGGCCGAGGTGCGCGACGGCATCCTCACTCACACCGGTCAGCAGGAGCCGGCCACGCTCGAGGGCAAGATCGTGCGCATCGTCGACCGGGTCGCGTACATCAACCACGACATCGACGACGCCATCCGCTTCGGGATCCTGGACGAGCGAGACCTGCCGCGCGCGGAGCTCGACCTCCTCGGCGCCACCGGCGCGCGCCGGATCGACACGCTCGTGCACGACCTCGTCGAGACCTCCGAGGAGGCCGGCGACATCGCGCAGAGCGACGAGATCGGCGGTGCGATGCTCGCTCTGCGCTCCTTCATGTTCGAGCGCGTCTATCTCGGCCCGCACGCGCAGCTCGAGCACGAGCGGGCGCACGCGACGGTCCGCCGGATCTTCGAGCACCTCGCGGACCGCGGCGACACGGAGGAGGAGATCCGCGACTTCGTCGCCGGCATGACGGACCGTTTCGCCCTCACGTACGCGGCGGAGCTCTGATGCCTCGGATCAAGGACGACTCGGTGCGGGAGGTGGTCGCCGCCGCGGACATGGTGGAGGTCGTCAGCGGCCGCACGGCGCTGCGGAAGGCAGGCGCCCGCTACACGGGCCGCTGCCCCTTCCACGAGGAACGCACGCCGAGCTTCTCCGTCAACCCCGGGTCGAAGCTGTACCACTGCTTCGGCTGCGGCAAGGGCGGCGACGTGATCACCTTCGTGCGTGAAACGGAGAACCTCGACTTCGCGGAGGCGGTCGAGTGGCTCGCGGAGCGGTTCCGCGTGCAGCTCCAGTACGAGGAGACCTCGCCGCAGCTCGAGGCGTCGCGGCAGCGGCGCGACCGGCTGCACGCGCTGCTGGAGCAGGCGACGGCGTTCTACGAGCGGTACCTGTGGGCGAGCGCGGCCGGCGCGCCGGTGCGGGAGTACCTCGCCGGGCGGGGTCTCGGCGACGCGGTGTGCCGCGAGTTCCGGCTCGGGCTCTCACCCGGCGACGGCCTTGCGCGCAAGGCGCAGGAGAAGGGGTTCACGCGCGAGGAACTGAAGGCTGCGGGCCTCGTCAACGCCCGCGGCAACGACTACTTCCCGCCGCGGCTGATGTTCCCGCTTGCGGACGCGCGCGGCCGCGTGATCGGCTTCCAGGCGCGCAAGCTGCGCGACGACGACCCGCTGCGCGGGAAGTACGTGAACACGCCCGAGACCGAGCTCTTCCACAAGTCCGCTGTCCTCTACGGGCTCCACCTCGCGCGGACGGCGATCGCGAAGCAGGAGCGCGCCGTCGTCGTCGAAGGGAATACCGACGTGATCGCGCTGCGCCAGGCGGGCTTCGAGCCGGTCGTCGCGTCGATGGGGACGGCGCTGACCGAGCGGCAGCTGAAGGAGCTGCAGCGGCTGGCGCGCCGGCTCTACCTCTGCTTCGACTCCGACGCGGCCGGCGAGGACGCCACGCTGCGGGGGATGGAGCTCGCGACCTCGCTCGGCTTCGACGTGCGGGTCGTCGCGCTACCGCCGGGGCAGGATCCGGCGGACGCGCCGCAGGGGTTCGAGCAGCGGCTCGTCGGCGCCGAGAGCTACGTCGTCCACCGCGTGCGGCTCGAGCTCGACCGGACGGCGGACCGGCAGGAGGCGTTCGTGCGCGCGCGGGCCGTGCTCGAGCGGGCGGAGGACTCGCCCGAGCGGCAGGACGCCCTGCGGCTACTGGCCGACCGGCTCGACCTGCCGCGCGAGACGCTCGCGGGCCTCGGGGCGAAAGCGCAACCCGCGGCCGCGCTCGTGGCGGATCTCTCGCCGAAGATGCTCGAGAAGGGGGAGCGGCTGGAGCGGAACGCGCTCGCCGCGTGCGTCGCCCATCCGTCGCTCGTCAAGCTGCTCGCGGAGCTGTCGCCCGACCACTTCGACTCGGAGCTGCACCGGCGCTACCGCGCGCACCTCGTCGACGGCGAGACCGACGAGGAGCTCGTGGCGTTGCTCGCCGAGCTGGACGCGCGCGCGGAGCGCGAGGGTCTCGACGAGCGCACTGGGAAGGAGCTGCTGCTCAACCTGCGCGAGCGGAAGCTGCGGCGGGAGCTCGCCGGAGCCGATCTCGAGCGCTTGCGCGACCTCCAGGCGCAGCTCTCCCGGGTGCGCGAGGCGATCCTCGAGCTGGCCTAGACGCGCGCTGAGGGCCGCTACAATCTGCGCGCCTTCCCCGGTAGCTCAATTGGCAGAGCATTCGGCTGTTAACCGAAGGGTTGTTGGTTCGAGTCCAACCCGGGGAGCTCTCCGCCGCACCTGGCCGGCGACGCTCCCGGGCGGCGAAGCCGCCCTCCGCGCCGCCTCGGCCGTCTGAGCGCACGCGCCTCTCCGGGTCTGGCCTCACGGCCTATCCCCTCCGGGCGCGCACGCTCAGCCGACCGCCAGCTGCGGCGGCACGGATCGGCGGTCGGCGTCCGTGGCCGGCGACGCTCCCGGGCGGCGAAGCCGCCGCCCTGGTGGAGCGAGGCGCACGGCCTCGACTCCACCAGGGCATGGACTGCCTTCGACCTACCGCCTCAGGTCGACGGGGAAGGACACGAGCCGCCGCGTCGACACGCCGCCGAGCAGGGGCTCGCCCGCCTTGCGCGCGCGGACGAAGACCACCAGCAGCTGCTGCGACGGGGTCGCGGGATATCCGCTCAGCTGGTTCATCGACATCGTGGCCCAGCCGTCGGCACCGGTCGTCGCCTCGGCCGGGACGGTGAACTGGTTGAACGGCACGGCCGTGGCGTAGACGAGTGCCCCCTGGACTGCCTTGCCGCGGCACGTGACGCGGAAGCGCAGCGTGAGCCGCTGCGTGTTGCGGCCGACGACCGACGGCGCGATCGACTGCCCGTCGACGAGCAGCCGCTCCGGCGGTGTGACGGCCGCGATCGGGATCGGGGCGTTGCCCGCGCAGCCCACAGCCGGCGGAGGTGCCGGTGCGGCCCGCTGCTGGATGACGGCAGTGGGGACGGACGTGGCGGATGCGGAGCCGTCCGCGTTCCGTGCGGTGACGCGCACGCGCAGGGTGTTGCCGACGTCGACGTTGCGGAGCTCGTAGGTGCGGCTCGTCGCGCCGCCGATGTTCGAGCAGCTGCCGCCGGTCGAGTCGCAGCGGCGCCACTGATAGGCATAGGACGTGGGGTTGTTCGTCCACGTTCCAGTGCTCGCGGTGAGCGTGCTGCCGCGTGTGGGCGTGCCGGAGATCGTCGGAGGCGTCTGATTCACGGGCGCGGCGAGCACCGAGTCACGGTCGGCGGCTGCTCCGGAGCCGGCGAAGCCGGCGACCGCGACGGCCGTGATCAGGAAGAGCGCGCCGAGCCAGGAGCGTCGGTTCCACTTCATGGATGTTCCCCCTCTTGAGTGCAGCCCGTCGGTGGACGGCCTGCGATGCGGACTGGGCTCGGGCACCGGCTGGGCAGACGGGCACCGAGGCCTCTTACGTGCCCGATGTCACGAGTCTTGAATCCCGACTGCCTAGGATGGAGACGAGTGCCGGTCGACCTGGAGACCTTCCGCGCGATCATGAGCGCCTTCCCGACCGGGGTGGCGATCGTGACCACGCTCGACGACCACGGGGAGCCGAAGGGCCTCACGACGAACGCGATCTGCTCGGTGTCGGCCGATCCGCCGCTCCTCCTCGTCTGCGTCGACCGGACGAGCCGGACGCTCGCCGCGCTCCGGCACTCGCGCCGCTTCGCGGTCAACTTCATGAGCGACGGGAGCGCCGAGCTCTGCGCGCTCTTCGCGTCGAAGGCCGACGACAAGTTCACGCACGTCCGCTGGGAGCCCGGCCTCGGCGGCGTGCCCTGCCTGGTGGACGACGCGCTCGCCTACGCCGAGTGCGCGACCGAGCAGGAGCTCGAGGCGGGCGACCACCTGATCCTGACGGGGCTGATCGAGGGCGGCCGCGCGCCCGACCCGCAGCGCGTCCCGATCCTCTACTACCGCCGCACCTACGGCAGCACACCGACCGCCGCGTCGTAGGCTCGCCGCGCCGCCTCGTCCACCGGTAGCGCCCAGAACGACCCGGGATCGTCGGGCACTCCGAAGATCTCGACGTCGAGCGAGCCCGCGAAGCCCGCGTCGCGGAGGATCGCGAGCAGCTCGCGGGTCCGGGAGACGCCGGCTCCGGGGAGCGCCCGCTCGGCGCGGCCGTCGGCGTACCAGTCGGCGACGTGCAGCCCGGTGAAGCGGCCGGCGTGCGCGCGCAGGTCGTCCTCGATCGTCGGCGTGTCCCAGACGTGGTAGAGGTCGAGCATCACGCCCACCTGCGGCAGGCCGGCCTCGTCGAGCAGCTCGAGCGCCTCCGGGACCGACGTCACGAGCGAGAGGGCGTCCCGCTGGGACGCGTGGATCGGCTCGAGCCCGAGCCGCACGCCCGCAGCGTCGGCGGCGGCCGAGATCCGCTGCAGCCCCGCCACCACGAGCTGCCGCGCCTCCGCCTCGTCGCGCTCCCCCGCGGCACCCGTGAGGCAGAGCACCGACTCCGGCTCGTAGGCGGCGAGGCGCCGGACGGAGCGGCAGATCGACTCGACGCGCTCGGCCACGTCGCTCGGCCCCTCGATCACCGCGTTCGGGAGGATGGACGGCACGAGCGGCACGCAGTTCGTCGCGCGCAGGCCGCTCTCGCGCAGCGCGGCGACGTCCGCATCGTCGTCGCCGAGCTTCATCTCCCAGATCCCGATCCCGTCGAACCCGGCGGCGCGGTAGGCGCGCAGATCGTCCCGAAAGGAGGCGCCGACGGTGGAGATCTCCGAGAGGGAGAGTTTGTGTTGTTTCAACACAAACTCCCTACGCGCCGACGCCGGGGAGCCTCGAGAGCAGGCGGCGCGGCAGCGGCGGCCGCGTCAGGCGCTTCGCGGCGAGGTAGCCGGAGCCGGCGCCGAGGCCGGGGCCGGGGTGCGTGCTCGCGCCGATGTGGAGGAGCCGCTCGACGGGCGTCTCGTGGCCCGGCGTCGCCGGCGTCGGCCGCCAGAGCAGGTTCTGGTCGAGCGCGCAGGAGCCGCCGTAGATGTCGCCGCCGACCCAGTTCGGGTTGGCCGCCTCGATCTCAGCCGGCGAGAGGACGACGCGGCCGAGGGTGGCGCTCTCGAGGTTCTCGATGTGACTTGCGAGGCGGGACACGATCCTGTCCGCGTACGCCTCGCGCAGCTCCTCGGTCCACGTGCCGTCGCCGACGTCGAGCTCACCCGCGGCATCGCCCTTCGGCCGCGACGGCACCTCCTGCAGCTGGAGCCAGAGGATCCACGAGCCGTCGGGCGCGCGTGACGGGTCGACCGCGACCGGCTGGCCGCAGACGATCGTCGCCTCGGCCGGCAGGAGCCCCCGGTCCGCCTCGTTGACGGCCCGCGACACCCCGTCGAGCCCAGGCGTCACATGCACGATCGCCGTCCGCGCGAGCCGCTCGTCGCCGCGCCAGCGCGGCAGCTCCGAGAGCGCGAGGTGGATCTGCATCTCGCCGCGCCCGTAGCGGAACCGGCGCGCCGCCGCCGCGATGCCCTCCGGCACGGGCGCGTCGGCGAGCAGGCGCCCGTAGAGCTGCGTCGGGGTGACGCAGGCGAGCACGGCACGCTCGGCGCCGACGACCTCGCCGCCGGCGAGGCGCACGCCCGTCGCTTTGCCGTCCGACACGAGGATCCGCGCCACCTCCGCCTCGGTGCGGAGCTCGCCGCCCGCCTCGCGCACGATCGCCGCGAAGCCCTCGACCAGGCGGATGCCGCCGCCCTTCGGCACCGGCATCCCGCCGAGCTGGAGCGCGCAGGCGATCACCTGCGTCATGAAGCCGGAGGTCGCCTGGTCGGGCCCGAGGCCCGTGTGCAGGACCCACGGCGCGAGCAGGCCGTGCGCGCGCTCGTCGTCGAACGTCTCCTCCAGCCAGTCGCGCGCCGTCGCGAGCACCGAGCCCGTGAACTCGACGAGGCCGCGGCGGCCGAAGCGCGAGTACGCCTGCCGCCCGAGCGAGAGCCCGGCCGGCGACCAGAGCTCGGTCCCGAGCACGCCGAACGCGATGTCCGCGTTCGCCATGAAGGCGTCGAACTGGCGTCCCCAAGCCTCTCCGAGCTCGGCGACGTTCGCGGCTCCGTCGGTGGAGAGGACGGCGCTCGAGCCGTCCGGGAACGCGGAGGCGGTGGGCAGGTCGGTGTTGAGGTAGTCGACGCCGAGGCGGTCGAGGTCGTCCTTCAGCTCCGCGTACGCCGGGCCGCCCGTCCAGAGCGGGTGCCATGAGGCGAACACCTCGTGCGTGAAACCGGGTGCGACCAGCCCGTCCACGGTGCGGATCGCGCCGCCGAGCCACTCGTTGCGCTCGAGCACGCAGACCTTCCAGCCCGACTTCGCGAGCAGTGCCGCGCCCGCGAGCGAGTTGATCCCGCTGCCGACGAAGACCGCGTCGTAGCGCGCCATGCCCGCGACTCTACCTCGCTTGACATGTCACCGAGAAGGCACGTTAGGATCGGGGCATGCTCCTGCGTGAGGTCGAGTACGCGCGCCCGACGTCGGTCGACGAAGCGGTCGCGCTCCTCGGCTCGCGCGACGGCGCCCGCGCGCTCGCAGGCGGGCAGACGCTGATCAACGTGATGAAGGCGCGCGCGGCGTCGCCGGACGTGCTCGTCGACCTGAACCGGCTGCCCGAGCTGCGCGAGATCCACGTGCGCGGCGACACCCTCGTCGTCGGCGCCATGGCCACCTACACCCAGGTGCTGCAGTCGTCGGAGGTCGAGGTCTCGCGCCCCGTCCTCGCCGAGGTGGTGGCGCAGATCGCGGACGTGCAGGTGCGGAACCGCGGCACGATCGGCGGCAACGTCTGCTCGAACGACCCGACGAACCACCTGCCGCCGCTGCTCGCGGCGCTCGGCGCGACCTTCACGATCCGTGGCGCCGGCGGCGAGCGCACCGTCCCCGCCGAGGAGTTCTTCCTCGGGGTCTACATGACGGCCGTGGGCGAGGGCGAGCTCCTGACGTCGCTCGCGATCCCGGCCGCGGCGCACGCGCAGGACGGCTTTGCCGCGATCACCCTCGGGCGCGACGGCACGTGCCTCGCGAACGCGGCGGCGAGCCTGCGCGACGGGGCGGCGCGCGTCGCGATCGGTTGCGTCGACGCCGTCCCGGTCCTCGTCGAGTCCGAGGGCACGGACGAGGCCTCGGTGCGCGCCGCGGTCGAGGGGGCGGGCCTGGAGCCGCCCTCCGACGTGCACGCGTCGGCCGAGTACCGGCGGCACCTCGCCACCGTCTGCGCGGTGCGCGCCGTCCAGCAGGCCAGCGAGCGAGGGAGGTAGCGGTGGAGCAGCCTGCCGACAGCCGCACGATCGGCGTGCACGTGAACGGAACGCTCTACGAGCGCGAGGTCGAGGCGCGGCGCCTCCTGATCCACTTCCTCCGCGACGACCTCGACCTGACGGGCAGTCACGTCGGCTGCGACACGGGCAACTGCGGCGCCTGCTCCGTGCTCCTGGACGGGACGCTCGTGAAGAGCTGCATGCTGCTCGCGGTGCAGGCCGACGGGTCGCAGATCGAGACCGTCGAGGGTCTCGCGGCCGACGGCGAGCTGACGCAGCTGCAGCAGGCTTTCTCGGACCATCACGGGCTCCAGTGCGGCTACTGCACTCCCGGGATGCTGATGAGCGCGACTGCCCTCCTGCGCGAGAACCCCCAGCCGAGCGACGAGGAGATCAAGAAGGGGTTGCAGGGCAACATCTGCCGCTGCACCGGCTACTGGAACATCGTCGACGCCGTGAAGGCGGCCTCGGGGCAGGAGGTGGCGGCACGTGACTGAGACCACGGTCGCGCCCGAGCAGGCGCTCGTCGTCGAGGAGACCGAGGCGCCCCAGCGCGGGTTCGCCGGCCAGAACGTCCCGCGCAAGGAGGACAAGCGGCTCGTCCAGGGCCAGGGCGTCTTCGTCGACGACATCAAGCGGCACGGGATGGGCTACGCGCACTACGTCCGCTCGCCCTACGCGCACGCGAACATCACCTCGATCGACGTCTCGCAGGCGGAGGCGCTGCCCGGCGTCTACGGGACGCTGATCGGCGAGGAGGTGGCGGCGCTCACGGATCCCTTCTTCCAGATCTCGTCCCCGCCGGGCGCGCACGTGAGGGACTACGCGCTCGCGGTCGGGAAGGTGCGCTACGTCGGCGACCCCGTCGCGATCGTCGTGGCCGAGACGCGCGAGCGCGCGCGCGACGCGGCCGAGCTCGTCGAGGTCGAGTACGAGCCGCTGCCGGCGCTCGTCGATGCTCGCAAGGCGCTCGACCCTGACGCGCCCGTGCTGCACGACGAGGCGGAGGGGAACCTCTCCTGGAGCGGCGTCTACGAGTGGGGCGACCTCGACGCCGCCTTCGCCGAGGCAGACCACGTCGTCAAGATCAGCGAGCTCCACTTCGACCGCTTCAACTCGACGCCGCTCGAGACCGACGGCGCGCTCGTCGAGTTCAACAAGGGCACCGGCCAGTGGACGATCCACACGAACAACCAGTTCCCCGGCTTCGCCGCGATCATGATGGGCCCGGCGATGCGGACGGGGCTCGACAAGCTCCGCTTCGTCACGCAGGACATCGGCGGCGGCTTCGGCAACAAGATCACCTCGCACCCGCAGCTCGTCGCCTGCTGCCTGCTCGCGCGGAAGCTGGGCCGCCCGATCCAGTGGACGGAGTGGCGCACCGACTTCCACCTGACGATGTCGCACGGCAACGAGCGCTGGTTCCACGACACCGAGGTCGCCGTGAAGGCCGACGGGACGCTGCTCGGCTTCCGCACGAAGGCGCTGGACGACGCGGGCGCGTTCCTCCGCTACGAGCCGCTCGGCGGCGTCATCTGGGCGCAGGTGACGCCCGGCTGCTACCGCTGGCGCCACGTCCGGGTCGAGTTCACGCAGGTGATGACCAACAAGGCGCCCGTCTCGCCGAACCGCGGCTACTCGCGCATGCAGCACCTCTGGTTCACGGAGCGTGTGATCGACATCGTCGCGCACGAGCTGGGCCTCGATCCGGTGGAGGTGCGCAAGCGCAACTACGTGCGTGCGGACGAGATGCCGTACACGACGCCGAACGGCTGCGTCTACGACTCGGGCGACTACGCGAAGATGCTCGACACGGGGCTCGAGCTGCTCGGCCACGACCGGCTCGAGGAACGGCGGCGCGACGCGGAGGCGCGCGGGAAGCTGCTCGGCTTCGGGATCGGCTCGACGCTCGACTCGGGCACCAACAACTTCGGCCAGTCGCGGCTGATCAACCCGGAGCTGCAGTTCTCCGGGAACAACGAGGTCGCGACCGTCAAGCTCGACATCTTCGGTGAGGTCGTCGTCACCCTCGGCACGACGCCGCAGGGGCAGGGGCACGAGACGACGTCGGCGATGGTCGTCGCGGACATCCTCGGCGTCACGCCCGACGACGTGAACGTCCGCGCCGGCCACGACAGCTACTGGAACTCGCACGCGGGCTTCTCGGGCACGTACGCGAGCCAGTTCGCGGTCACGGGCCTCGGCGCGGTCAAGGGCGCCGCCGAGAAGCTCGCCGGGGAGATCAAGAAGCTCGGCTCGGTGATCCTCGGCTGCGGGATCGACGACCTCGAGCTGGCCGAGGGGCACGTGCGCATGAAGGCGAACCCGGAGGCGGCGCTGCCGCTGATGGCCTGCGGCGCGATCATCAACGCGAACAACGCAGGGCTGCCGGAGGACCTCGACGTGACGCTGAACGCCCGCTACGTCTTCCGGCCGCAGTTCGAGGTTCCCGATGTCGAGAAGAAGTACGGCAACCTGACGCTCACCTACGCGGCGCAGATCCACCTCGCGCTCGTCGAGGTCGACCCGGAGACGGGCGTCTACGATGTCGTCGACTACGTCGCGATCGACGACTGCGGCACGCGCATCCACCCGCAAATCGTCGAGGGCCAGGTGATGGGCGCGACCGCCCACGCGCTCGGCGCGGCGACGCACGAGACGTTCGCCTACGACGAGGACGGCAACCTGCTGACGCCGAACTTCTACGACTACCACGTGCCGCACATGCTCGACATGCCGCCCTTGAAGACCGGCTACGTCGAGTCGCCGTCTCCC
>Ga0247713_1001734_pt1 | contig 10517 bp, 6 predicted proteins | sample 21E_NmetaG_FD_189936 | JGI IMG/M metagenome (GOLD analysis project Ga0247713, IMG submission 189936) | Soil microbial communities from hillslope of Landscape Evolution Observatory, University of Arizona, Oracle, AZ, United States - 2-1-E_N | ecosystem: Engineered > Artificial ecosystem > Mesocosm... | reverse complement strand
GCCGTTGTCGTGGATCGAGCGGCACCAGCCGCCCACGGTGTCGTTCTTCTCCAGCACCACCGTGTCGGCGCCGAGATGGTAGGCCGCCGAGAGTCCGGTCGGCCCGGCACCGATGATCGCGGTCCGCACGGCCCGTGCGGTTTCATGCAAGCGGCGCCGGTTCAGGTTGGGCAGTTCATCGGGCACCTGGTCCGGCACCGGCGCGCTCATGCCGCGGCGCCGCTGCGTCGATTCGATCAGCGCATGCATGCTCGCTGCCGTGCTGTCCCACGAGGTGGCGGCAAGCACCTTGCGCATGCCGGCGAGCATCGCTTCGCGATCCTCCTTCGACATCAGCAGCGCATTCTCGCAAGCTTCGATAAAGGCTTGCGCGCCGTCGGCGATGGCGACGATGTCGCCGTATGGCTCGGCGACGTCGGCCACCGGCGTGCTGACGATCGGCAGCTCGGCCGCCATGTATTCGAGCGTCTTGGTCGGACTGATGTAGCGCGTGGCTTCGTTGAGGGCGAACGGCAACAGGCAGACATCCCATCCCGCGAGAAAGCGCGGCAGGTCTTCATATGACTGCTGGCCGAGGTAATGGATGTTCTCGCGCCGGGGCAGCGTGGCCGGATCGATCTTCACGACCGGACCGACCAGCACGATCTGCCAGCGCGGGTGGGCCGCGGCGAGCGCGTCGATGAGGCCGGCATCGAAGCGCTCGTCGATCACGCCGAAGAAGCCGAGGCGCGGTCCGCCGATGTCACGGTGCAGCGGGTGGGAGTTGGCGCGGTCGAGTGCCTGTGCAAAGTGGTTGCGATCCACGCTGCTCGGGAAGCAGTGCACGTTCGGATGCCTGTCCCGCTTGGAGCGGTACAGGCTCGGCCCGCCGGTAAACACGACGTCGGCCACCTTCAGCAAGGCGCTCTCCCGCTGCAGCAGTTGCTTGGGCGCATTCTTGAAAGCAGCCAGTTCATCCATGCAGTCGTACACAACAAGCCGAGGAGCAAGCTCCTGCAGCAGCGGCAAAGCCATCGGCGTGTAGAGCCAGGCGATATGGTCGCTGTAGTCGCGCACGACCTGGCGCAGCAGTTTCTGCAGATAGGGCAACTGGTCGTCGTGGAAGCCGGGCTGGGCCACCGGCGTATGCGGCTGGCAGACGAGGATGCCGGGCGCGGGCGAATAGGTGTGCAGGTGAGTGCGTTGGGGATCGTGGATCGGCTCCTCAACAAAAACGACAGGGTGGTGCCGGGAGAGCCGCGACATCAGGTGTTGCGGCCGCTGAAAGACAAAGTTCCAGCGCAGGTGGGAAAACACGATGATTCCTGAAGCCATGCTTACTCCTTGTCATACGGCGCAATCGAAGGGTTGAGGACGGCACGCACTTCCCGCTCGCCATGCCGCAGCGCTGCAGTGCAAAAGATGTGCCGCGCGCCGGACAGCGCGCATTGGACGGAGGCGGGAAAAGCGATTACCGGTATCAAGGGACAGTCTTCGGGCGCGCCGCATTGCGGCGCGTCATGGAATGGGCGCGCGCCGAGCACTGCATTGCGCACGCGGTTGAACGACATCCCAATATACGGCGCGGATTTCGCAACACGCTGATCTGGCTCAACGGCGCTCCGGCCCAGGACCGGCAAGCTACCGGTACGTTTCCTGCTACGTACGGAAAGACGCCGACTGCCCGCCCGCTCGTCCGCGTGCCGCGCACCTGCGCGACGCAGCACGCAAGTGCGAGCGGGCGTGTCGCGCGTGTCGCCGGACATGTAACAGCATGTAAAGACGTGCGTGCGGCTTGTAATCCTTACGCTGCGCGACCGGCGGCAGGAACGTAACAGCTTCGTTCAACGCGACAAAGAGAGAAACCATGACCAAGATTCGAAAAGCGGTGTTTCCCGTAGCCGGCCTCGGCACCCGTTTCCTGCCCGTGACCAAGGCCTCGCCGAAGGAGATGCTGCCGATTGTCGACAAGCCGCTGATTCAGTATGCGGTCGAAGAAGCCGCCGCCGCGGGAATTACCGAAATGATCTTCATCACCGGGCGCGGCAAGCGCAGCATCGAAGATCATTTCGACAAGGCGTACGAGCTGGAATCCGAGCTCGCCTCGCATGGCAAGATCAAGCTGCTCAAGGAGATCCAGTCCCTGCTGCCCGACAACCTGCACTATTCCTACGTGCGCCAGAGCGAGGCGCTGGGACTCGGGCACGCGGTGCTGTGCGCACGCCCGTTGGTGGGCGACGAACCGTTTGCCGTCGTGCTGGCCGACGACCTGATCGACGCCGAAGTGCCGGTCCTCAAGCAGATGACGGACCTGCATGCGCAGCACGGCGCCTCGGTGGTGGGTGTGCAGAACGTTCCGCTCGAGCACACGAACCAGTACGGCATCGTGCGCCCGCAATCGATGGGCGTGCGCATCCACAAGGTCGGCGATATCGTCGAGAAGCCGCAGCCCGAGAACGCCCCCTCGACCTTGGGCGTGGTCGGCCGCTACGTGTTTACGCCGGAGATTTTCGATTATCTGGAGAACGTCACGCCGGGCACCGGCGGCGAGATCCAGCTCACGGACGCAATCGCTGCGATGCTGGCCCGCCATCCGGTGCTCGCCTACGAGTTCCGCGGCACGCGCTATGACTGCGGTTCCAAGCTCGGCTACCTGCAGGCCTCGGTTGCGTACGGCCTGAAGCATCCGGCGGTGGCGAGCGAGTTCGGCGCCTACCTGTCGCAGCTGCAACTCGATAGCTTCCGCCAGGTGGACAGCAAGAGTGCCTGAGCCTGCCAATCATGCGGTCCGCATGCGGACCGCTTCCGAACAACCCGAACGGGCGCGGCCGGCCGCCCTGCAGGCGCGGCCGTGCACCAAGGAGCATCGTTGCCAATGGCTGTATCGAACAAACCGGCGGAGCCTCTCGCTGAACTGCGTGCCGTTGCCCTGACCGGCACGCCGTCGCGAAACGCCCCTCCAGTGACCTCTGCCTATGCATCCGCTTATCCGGAAGAGGACCGGTACCGTCAGTTGATCGAAGGCTGCGTCGACGCCATCTTCCTGTTGCACGAAGGGCGCATCGTCGGCGCGAACCGCGCGGCGGCCACGCTCGTCGGCGCCCCGAGTGCCGAGCTTCTGCACGGGCGGGTTCTCGCCGACCTGCTCAAGACGCCGCAGCGCGCGGGCGCGCCGTTCCCGCTGCAGCTCGACGTCTGCCCGGCCTCCTACGAGCGGCAGCTCGTGCTGGCGAACAACAGCGTGGCCGATGTCGAAATCACGATCGCTCCCTACCTCGACCGCGACAGCGACGACGGCCGCGTGATCGTCGTGCGCGACGTCAGTGCGCGCAAGCGCATCGCCGCGGCACTGCACCAGCAGGACCAGTACCTGCGCGTGATCACGGACGCCGTTCCCGCGCTCATTGCCTACGTCGACAGCGAACAGCGCTACCGCTTCGTCAACGCCGCCTACGAGCAATGGTTCGGCCTCGCGCGCCGCGTCTTGATCGGCAGCAGCATGCGCGATGTGCTTGGCGCGGCCTATGCGCAGGCGCAGCCGTACGTTGCCCGCGCGCTCGCCGGCGAGCAGGTTTCCTATGAAACGCGCATCGAAAGCAGCGAGGGAGTGCGCCACGCACTGGCCGTCTACACTCCCGACCGCGACGAGAACGGGAAGGTGTGCGGATTTTCCGTGATGGTCAACGACATCACCGAACGCAAGAGCGGAGAAAGGCAGTTGCGCGAGCGCGCCCACCAGCTGCGCCTGATCACCGACGCGGCACCGGTCTTCATCGCCCGCTGTGATCCGGAATATCGGCTTACCTTCGCCAACCGGACCTATCTCGACCGCTTCCGCCTCTCGCCGCGCGATATCGTCGGCAAGCGCATCCCGGAGCTGGTCGGAGAGCCGGCCTTCGGCCGCCTGCGCGAATTCATCGACACCGCCCTGGCGGGCACCCCGTGCGAGCATGAAGTGAAACTGCCGGCCGCGGATGCGGACCAACAGTACTACATGCGCATGATGTACGTGCCCGAGTTTGATGCGCACGGCAAGGTGCGCGGCCTCGTGGCGGCAGTGACCGACGTGTCGCGGCTGCGCGAGACCGAGGAACGCCTGCATCGGCGCGAACGCGAATTCAAGACCCTGGTGGAACACTCGCCCGACATCATTGCGCGCATCGATCGCCAGATGCGCCATCTCTACGTCAACCCGTCGGTGGAAAAGCTGTCCGGGCTGAAGGCGTCCGCCTATATCGGCAAGACCAAGGCCGAACTCGGGCTGCCGGAATCGGTGGTGCGCGCCTGGGACAACGCCACGCGCGCAGCCTTCGATACGGGCAGCGAGCAACGTTTGCTGTTCGAATACGAGCAGGAAGGCCAGATCCGCTATTTCTCCGGGCGGGTCGTGCCGGAGATCGATGCCAGCGGCCAGATCGAATCGGTGGTCGTGATTGCCTATGACGTGACCGAGCGTGCACGCATGGAGAAAGAGCGTGACGAGCTGCTCGCGCGCGAACGCAGCGCGCGCATCCAGGCCGAGACCGCCGCGCGCGCGCGTGACGAATTCCTCGCGATCGTCTCGCATGAGCTGCGCGCGCCGCTCAACGGCATCCAGAGCTGGGCGCATGTGCTGGAAAACTATGTGAAGGATGCGACCTCGGCGCCGCTCGCGCAGCGCGCGCTGCAAGGCATCAAGACCGGCGTGGGCCAGCAGGTGCGGCTGATCGAGGACCTGCTCGACGTCACGCGCATGATGAGCGGCAAGCTGCGCCTGGTGCGCCAGCCGCTGGCGCTCCTGCCGACCTTGCAGGCGGCGGTGGAAAGCGTCCGCCCGCTGGCGGCGGCCAAGCGCATCGCCCTCACCTGCACCTACCGGATCACCACCGAGCAGATCGAAGGCGACGCCGACCGGGTCCAGCAGATCTTCTGGAACCTGTTGTCCAACGCCATCAAGTTCACGCACGAGGGCGGCAACGTCTGGATGGCGGCCACCCACAGCGAGCGCGAGATCTGCGTGAGCGTGCGCGACGACGGCGTCGGCATCTCGCCGGAATTCCTGCCGCACCTGTTCGACCGCTTCAGTCAGGCCGACACCAGCAGCACGCGCAACCACAGCGGACTCGGTCTGGGCCTGTTCCTGGTGCGCCACCTGGTCGAGCTGCATGAGGGGCGGGTGACCGCGGAAAGCCGCGGCGAAGGCACCGGCACAACGTTCACCGTGCACTTCCCGCTGCGCGCGCGTTCGCAGAAGTACGCGGCGGTTGCGCCCTACGAGGAAAGCGGGGTCGGCGCGCTGCCGCTGCCCTCGCTGGATGGTCTGCAGGTGCTGCTGATCGACGACCAGGAGGAAGCGCGCGAATCGCTGACCGTCGTGTTGTCCTCGGCCGGCGCCCAGGTTTACGCGGCGTCCTCCGGCGCCGAAGCGGTGCAGTGGCTGGAAGGCCGCGCGGAAGACGCGATGCCCGATGTGCTGGTCTGCGACATCGCCATGCCCGGCGAGGATGGATACGCGGTGCTGCGCCGGCTGCGCACCTGGACGAATGCCGCGGGCAAGGTGCCGCTGGCGCGCATGCCTGCGCTCGCGCTGACTGCGTTCGCGCACCGCGAGGACCGCATCCGCGCGCTGACCGCGGGATTCCAGATGCACGTCACCAAGCCGGTGGCGGCGGAGGAATTGATCGTCGTGATCGATACGATGGTCACGCGTTAGCCCGAGCGCGATCGGCGAACGCACTGCGCAAAGCGCCAGCCCTGGCGCCCGCCGATCCTGCCTCAGTGATAGGCGTCGCTGCCGCCGCGCATCGCGGCGTCATCCTTCTTCTGCTGTTGCTGCGGCCCTTCATACGGGCCGTACTCCTCGAGCCGGTTGTACAGCGTCTTCAGGCTGATGCCGAGGATGTCGGCCGCGCGCTTCTTCACGCCCCCGCACAAATCCAGCGTCGCGTAGATCAGCTTGCGATCGACGTCGGCCAGCGAGGTCCCGACCGGGATCGCCAGCGTAAGCCCGACCGGCGACTGCGTAGTGAGCACGGGCGCCAGCGCCGACGCATCGATGACGTCGTCGGACAGGATGAACGCACGCTGCATGTAGTTGCGCAGTTCGCGCACGTTGCCGGGCCAGTGGTAGTTCAAGAGCGACGAGGAGCCCTCCGGCGACAGCTCCTTGTTCGTGCCGTGCGCCTTGTTCAGCTCGTCGAGGAAGTGCTGCGCGAGCAGGATGATGTCCTCGCCGCGCTCGCGCAGCGGCGGGATGCGCAGCGGGAACACGTTGAGGCGGTGATACAGATCCAGGCGCAGCTTGCCGTCGGCAACCGCCTGCTCAGGATCGCGGTTGGAGGCGGCGATCACGCGCACATCGGTGTCGATTTCCTGGTTGCCGCCGATGCGCATGAAGGATCCGGTTTCCAGCACGCGCAGCAGCTTGACCTGCAGCTCGATCGGCATCTCGGTAATTTCGTCGAGGAACAGCGTGCCGCCGTTGGCGCGCTCGAAGTAGCCCTTGTGCTGACGGTCGGCGCCGGTAAAACTGCCCTTCTCATGGCCGAAGATCTCGCTCTCGATCAACTGGGGCGAGATCGCCCCACAGTTCACGGGAAGAAACGGATGCTTCTGGCGCAGCGAGAGCTCGTGTATGGTCTGCGCGGCCAGTTCCTTGCCAGTGCCGCTCTCGCCGAGCAGCAGGACGGTGGCTTCGGTCGGCGCCACGCGCGCGATGTGGTTGTACAGCTTCTGCATCGGCGGCGACGCGCCCAGCATCTGCCCGAAATGGCCGAGGCGGCGCAGTTCGCTGCGCAGCACGCCGATTTCTTCCTTCAGGTCCACCGTGCGCGGAATGCGCGAGAGCAGGCCCTTCAGGCGCCTGAAGTTGATCGGCTTGGTCAGGTAATCGGCCGCGCCAAGCCGCAGGGCTTCCACGGCCGTCTCCACGCTCGCGTGGCCTGTGATGAGGACGATCTCGGTCGTTGCACGCGACTCGATGTCGTTGAACAGGTCCATCCCGCTGCCGTCGGGCAGCTTGATGTCGATTAGCACCACGTCCGGACGCTGGCGCATGATCTGCAGCTGCGCATCGCGGATGGTGCCGGCCATGGCGGCGGTAAAGCCTTCGCCTGCAGCGATCTCGGCCAGCGCTTCGCGCGTGTTGACGTCGTCATCGACAATCAGTACATGGGGCATCTTGCAATCTCAGTCCGTAGGAAATTTGTCTTGCTGCGAGGCAGCCCGAGCGTTTCAACAGCGATCACGCGCCGAGAAAATTCAGGGCGCGCGGTTGAGCTTGCAGGGGGATGAAGACTGCACGACGACTGCCTCGGGAGCTGCGGATAGAAGCACCATCCGCGAATACATTCGATTGTCCGGCGCTTGTTGTCTGCCTTATTGACCCAAAACAGGTATCGATGCAAATGCAGGATCCTGGCATGCGAAGACTGCATTGCAGCTTCGGCATGTCAGGATCAGAGGGGTGTGGGCCGATTTAGTTTCCGGTCTGGAGATTGTTTTCGACGTTTTGCACGCCGTCCACCTGGCGCACGACCTGCTCGGCAAGTTGCGCCTGGTCAGAAGTGCTGACGCTGCCGGTCAACGTGACGTTGCCACCTGACGCCTGCACCTGGATGTTTTCATCCGGCACATTTGCTTCGGCCAGCAATGCCGCGCGCACGCGGTTCATCAGGCTTGTATCCTCGACCGTCGCGCCCGCACCGGCAGTGGCGACACCCGCTGCGCCGGCGCCGGTCGCAGCAGCGCCGGTGGTGTCCTGCTGGCCAGGCTGCTGGGCTTGCTGCTGCATGCCTTGCTGCTGCATGCCTTGCTGCTGCATGCCTTGCTGCTGGTCCTGCTGCTGGGTCGGCTGCTGGTCCATCGGCATGCCCTGTGCGGTACCCGGCTGACCCGGCGCACCGGCCGCACCGGCGCCCACGCCTACCGTCGCACCCGAAGCCGTGGTGCCACCGCCCGGGACCGTGGTTGCCGCATCGCCGCGCAGCGGCGGCTGCTCGCCCGGACTTGCGGCGCCGGCGATGTTGCTGCCTGCACTGGTGGCGCTCGCGCCGGTGCCGCCATCGCCGGTGGTCAGCGGCACGCCGGCTGTCGCGCCCGGCGTCACCGTATCGCCACCCGCGCCGGTCTGCGCGCCAACCCCGGCCCCGCCTGGGCTGTCCATCGTACCGCTGCCGGATGCCGCGGCACCGGCGACATCACCGGAACCGGGGGCGGGGATGGCCGCGCCTCCGGTTCCTGAAGCAGTGTCGGCACCCAGGGTCGAACCGGCGCCAGAGGTGGTCGCGCCTGCCCCGGCAGCTCCGGTCCCGGTGTCACCCGGGGTCGCGGCTCCCGCGGCGGCGGTTTCCCCGCCCGTGCCGGTCGCACCGGTCGCACCGGACGCACCGCTTGCCGCATCGCCGCCGGTTACGCCGGTCTGACCCTCGACCGTGCCCGCCGCGCCGGCAGGCTGGTCGCTCGTCGTTCCCGTCACCGCCGGACCTGCAGTGGCGCCTTGCGTACCTTGCGTGCCTTGCGCAGCAGGATCGCCAATGTAGGACTGCGGTTCGCCGGTTCCCGCAGCACCGGTTCCCGCGGCGGTTTCACCGGTCGCGCCGGCACCGCTGGTGGCAGGCGGCGCCGCGCCCTCGGGTGCCGTGCCGGGCGTGCCGGTGGCCGGATCGGTTGCGCCCGGCGTACCGGGTTCGGCGGTTCCGGCTGGCGTGTCGGTGGCCGCGTCCGTTCCCGCCGCGCCCGGCTCGCCGGCCGCAGTGTCGGGCGCGGTACCCGCCGCTTCGGTTCCGGTGGTTGCGGGGGGCGGCGAGCCGGTCGCGCCGGTATCGGTCGCCTGGTCGGTCGCCGTCCGATCACATCCAGCGACTGCCACACCCAACAAAGCGCCTATGAGAACGACTTTCGAAGTGTCGACAATTGCTTTCATCGTTTTACCTTTCGCTAGTTTGAGGTGCCGGTGCCGCCGGTTCCTCCGCCAGTGCCACCGGTACCAGCCTGGTCTTGCCCGGTCGTGGCCGGTGGATTCATGCCGCCGGCGGCGCCGGTTCCGCCTGTGCCGGTATCACCCGTGGTACCGGCTCCTTGTTGTTCGCACCCAGCAAGAGCCAAGCCAAGGACGGCCATCACCGCAAACGCTTTCGAGGTGTTCTTGATCGTTCTCATTTCTCTTCCTTTCATAAGTCATGGGGTTCACGCTTGACCGGCCCATACTCGGGAAGTTCTTGACGAATTCACAAAACGGGCCGAGCGCCGGTGAGGCAGAATCCATGCCAATGGCGGGAGGAAATTACCGGCGGCGCAGATTGCGTCAAACATCGCTCGCCGCAAATGATGGCGCGCCGGCGCAGAAAAACTTACAGCCGCGAAGTAAGGCTTACACGTATTTTTTCCGATACGTGGAGCGGACATTCCGGGGCGCATTGCGCGTCCATGCAGGCACGCTATGCTGGACAGACGCGCCGAACACGTGCGGGCGTGGGCCGGGAACTGAATTGATGCAATCGGCTCTGCAAGCAATGGTTTTGACAATCGCGCAGGCAACGCGCCGTGCCGCTTACCTTCACTTCAATGACTCAGGACAAGACAAGCAAACGATACGAGACCATGGTGGGGCAGGCGCCCGCCATGGTGCAGCTTCGCCAGCAGATCGAACGCGTTGCGGTCACTGACGCAACCGTCCTGTTGATCGGAGAAAGTGGAACCGGCAAGGAAGTCGTGGCCAACTCGGTGCATCGCGCAAGCCTGCGCAGCGAAAAGCCATTCGTCGCGGTGAACTGCGGAGCGATCCCCGCGCACCTGATCGAGGCCGCGCTGTTCGGGCACGAGAAAGGAAGCTTCACCGGCGCGGTGCGCCAGCACATCGGCTACTTCGAGCATGCCTCCGGCGGCACGCTGTTCCTTGATGAAATCACGGAGATGCCGATCGAAATGCAGGTCAAGCTGCTGCGCGTGCTCGAATCGGGCAGCTTCCTGCGCGTGGGTGGCGACCAGGAGGTGCGCGTGGACGTGCGCCTGATCGCCGCCACCAACCGCGATCTCGAACAGGCGGTCAGGCAGGGCAATCTGCGCGAAGACCTGATGTACCGGCTTGCGGTCTTCCCGCTGCGCGTGCCGCCGCTGCGCGAGCGCGGCGACGACATCGAGCTGCTTGCACAGCACTTTCTCGATCAGCTCAATGGAGATGCGAAGACAAAGAAGGCGTTCTCGCGCACCTCGCTGGACGTGATGCGCACCTACTCGTGGCCCGGCAACGTACGTGAACTGAAGAACGTGGTCCAGCGCGCGTTCATCCTCTCCACCGACACGCTCAGCATCGAGGAATGCATCTCCGAGCTGGCGACCAAGAAGCCGACCGAACAGGACGGCTACCTGAACTTCTTCGTCGGCACCCCGCTGGCCGACGCGCAGCGCGAAATCATCCTCGCCACGCTCAAGCACTACAGCGGCAACAAGCGCCTGACTGCCGAGGCACTGGGCATCAGCCTGAAGACCTTGTACAACCGGCTGAAGGAGTACTAGCGGCTCGTTCCGGCCGCGGCGCGGATTTCAAGCGCGTTTCACAC